>Ga0105241_10000462_pt1 | contig 30650 bp, 45 predicted proteins | sample KBSC64metaG_FD_80422 | JGI IMG/M metagenome (GOLD analysis project Ga0105241, IMG submission 80422) | Corn rhizosphere microbial communities from Kellogg Biological Station, Michigan, USA - KBS C6-4 metaG | ecosystem: Host-associated > Plants > Roots > Rhizosphere > Soil | place: Michigan, USA... | reverse complement strand
TCGATCTCACCCGCCGAAGCGTCGATCCGTGGCGGCGGCGGCGGGCTCGCCTCGCGCTTCGCCTCCTCGCGGAACGTCGAAAGGTTCACCACCCCCGACGAGGAACCGACGATCGATTCGAAAGTGTGCAACGGTCGGCTCCGAAATGCCGTCTGGGTAATTTATCCAGACGATTGAAAGATTCGATCGCGAAGCATCTGGATAAATTACCCAGACGACTCCGAGGACAGTTCCCCCGTCTTCGGGTCCATCTTGTTTTTCATCCGCCACATCATCAGGTCGGCCTCGGCGTCCTGGGCGGCTTTCTCGTCGCCGTAAGCGAATAGGTGACGCCGATAGAAATCCTCCGAAGAGATCGTCGACGAATAGGCGTCCGACAGGCTTTCCCGCGCCCGCAAGATTCGCGCGGCGATCTTGAACCGCTCCAATTTGGCTCGCGGGAACTCGGTACAGTCGAACCCGAACAGACGGCTCACGTCGTAGGCGTCGATTCGGGAGCGGACTTTTTTACCAGGGCGTCGTTCTCCTCGTTGATCCGGTCCACCACCTGACGAACCGTGTTCAAACTCATCGACTCCGGGAAACCCTGGCCGACCAGGAACGACTTCACGGTGTCGAAGTACGCGCCCAAATTTTGCGTCTCTTTCAACTTCGCCGCGATGTTGCCGAATTCGCTGATCGCGAACAGAACGTCGATCCGGCACGGCAATGTCGTCCCGGACGAGTCTTTCAAGGAAAATTCGAGGAATCCTTCTTCCTCGATCGTGATTGGCGTGCCCAAGTCTCTCTCCGTTGATTTTTCTGGTTTTCTCGGCTGACTGAAATTACGACGTAAATTGGGGCAAACGAAACGGCAACGAAGGAATATCTAGATGACTCCCAACCCGTTCGAGTCCGGCGACTACCAAACGACACTTCGCGACCTGAAGGCGAAACTCGACGAAATGGCTCTTGCCTATGAGCAGGCCATCGCCGACCAAGTGAAGAAACTGGGCGCGGCGACGCCCGGAACGACGGAAGAAAAGGACGCCCTGGCGGCGATCGAGAAGGAACGGGTCAACCACGAGAAGCAGAAGAAGGCCACCGAACGGGCCATCGAACTCATCGAGGAGGCGGCGAAACGAGCCGAAGAGAAAGCCGCGCGGGAGAAGGCCGTCGACGACCTTATCGCCAAAGAACAGGAACGCAACCGCAAGGAAAAGGAGCGGCTCGAAGCCAACCAAAAGAAGCTCGACGATCAGGCCGCCCGCGAGGTCGAACGCCAGCAAAAGGAACTCGACCGGAAGGCCGAGAAGCAAAAGAAACTCGACGAGCAGACCCAGCGAGAACTCGACCGCGCCTACGCCGCTGCCCAGAAGGACGCCGAGCGAAAACAGAAACAGCAAACCCGTTTCGACAAGGAAACCCAACGCGAACTCGATCGCGGTTACCAACAGTCGCTCAGCGACAAGCAAGCCGCCGAAGCCAAAGCCAAGGAAGACGCCCGCAACCGGATGCAATTGTTGATGGACCCGTTCGGAAAACTCGCCGCCGACATCCCCGGACTCAGCCTCGCGATCAAAGCCGTCAACACCGGCCTGAACGCCCTGGCGACGTACCTCCAGATCACCACCCGCCTCTACCGCGCCAACACCGAGGCCCAGGCCGCGACCCTCCAGCGCGACACCCTGGGTGCCGAAATCGCCCAACGCAAAGGACAGTCCGAGGCCAACCAAGCGGCCGTGTCCTGGATTCCCTTCGTCGGGAGTACCCTGGCCAAAGTCATCGGTGCCGCCGCCGACGCCCAGATCGCCAAACTCGAACGCCAGCGGACGATGGAACAGGGAATCGTCAAGAAAATCGACGAACTCTCCCAGGTATCCAGCCTCGGCGTCCAACAGGTCCAACTCCAGATGCAGCAAATGAAACTGCAACAACAGGAAGCCCAGGCGTTGGGACCGCAACTCCAGGAGTTCACCCAGGTCAAGATGGAACTGGAATCGCTCCGGGCGCAACAGTCGATGGCCGACAACCTCAAGTCCATCAAGGAATCGATCGGCACGATGCGCCAGGAAATCGACTTCAGGACGCTCACCGACGGGCTGGACAACATGTCCGCTTCCGTCGTCGCCATGCTCCAGCGAATGGGCTACTCCTCGGACGAGATCCGCGACAACCTCGCCCAGATGTTCCCCCACATCGAGTCCACCGCCGTCCACACCGCGAAACTCGCCGGTCAGGCCGTCGGTAACGCGATGCACCTGTCGCCCGTCACCGACCTCCTCAACGACCTCCGCAAGAACGCGCCCGCCAGCGACAACTCCGCGCCGCCCTTCGTCCAGACGCCACAAATCGGGGGCGGACTTCCACCGTTCATGGGGAACGTTTGACGATTTCACGCAATTAACATAAGATGGCTTCATGGACGAAGAACTGGCACTCCTGGCGACGATCATCGACAACCGGGAAGACGACACCCCGAGATTGATCTATTGTGACTGGCTGGAGGAAAACTCTCGGGCTGTCGATTGCCGGCGCTGCAAAGGGATCGGCCTGGAACCGAATCCGAAACACACCACGGACGTGCGATTCGCCTACGCCGATCGTCCCTGTTCCCTCTGTCGCGGCTCGAAGGTTAATCTCGACCGTCCGCAACGGGCCGCGTTCATCCGCGAGTCCATCGCCACGTTCGAACACGTCAAGCGGTGGGGGCCGAACATGCTCTGGAACCAGTACAGTCTTCTGATACCGATGTGGGTTCCGCAGTGGATGTTGCATCTTCCCGGATGGCAATGGGATCACCGGGGCTTCATCGGCAAGGCCAGTTGCCGCCTGGACCAACTCCTCAAAGGCGGACGCGAACTGTTCACACGGCACCCCGTCGAACCGACGGTGGACATGGTCAACGACCGCAACCCCGAAATTTCCGGGACATTTTCTCGCGGTCAGGGATTTCGCTTCTGGAGAAAAATTGGCACTCCGGTTCCTCACATAACCGACATCCCAGCCGATGTATTTGATCATCTTGAAGGATTCTTCGAGCGAGACGATTACCTCGTTTACTACCGTAATGAGACCGAAGCCAAAATCGCCCTGGCCCGAGCCGTCATTTCCCATTGCCGCAGCGAGCCGAAACCGGAATAGTTCCCCTATCGGTTGACGATTGCGTGCAATTGGCATAGACTGATCCCGTCCCGTCACTTCGGCGGGGCAAAATTCCAGGAGTAAGTATGCGTTCGATCTGTTCCGGTTTCTTGCTGTTCGCTTTCGCCGCCCTGGCGTGGTCGGACACCGCCAACACCGTTTCCGTGTCGTCGGTCACCAAACAGGCGCCCCTCGAAGGCGGCGTCCTGAACGTTTACGTCGCCGAGGGAACGTACGACACCGCCGTCGCCAACCCGACCGTCTGGCTGACCTCGTTCCAGGTATGGACCCGCTACGAATACTTCGAGGAGACGATGGCGGGTGACGGCATCGAGGCGTCCTACGGCAGCGGCAAGTCGTGGTCCCTGAACCTGGGCGTCCTCTGCCCCGGAGTCTACAAGTTCCGCATGTCCCTGCTCAGTCCGTCCGCGATCCTGGCCACCACCTGGACGATTTTCCGCGTCGGCACCGACGGCACCGTCACCATCATCGTTGACGAAACGGGGATCGTCGGGGACGGTAAGGAAGGGTAAAGGTTGGTCACGGGGGCACGTTACCGGCGTGCCCCTTTTCGTGCCTACGGAGAGGTTCATGTTCTCCGACGCCAAAGGAAGAGCTTCGATATGATCGCCGAATCACTCGAACAAGAACGACTCGCGTTGCTGAGAACCGTTCTGGGTCACCCGGACGACGACACGCCGAGATTGATCTACGCGGATTTTCTCGACGAGAACGGACAACCGGAACGCGCCGAATTTGTCCGATCCCAGTGTTCGGGGGCAAATATTCTGAAATGGTGCGCCAACGGCAACCACAACGAAACGTCCCACCTTTGCGAGTGGTGCCGAGATATGGGATTGCCCAATGTTAGGCAACAAGCAGGCGATTCGATTTGGGAAGTCCGTTTCGGTAAGCAAAACAAATTGTCGTGGCTTAGTGGATTTATTACTTTGGTCACCGGTACTCTCGAAGACCTAATGCTTCACCTGCCAGCGATCGTCCGCGAACACCCGGTCCAACCGCACGAATCGATGGTCGCGGATCGGAAATTGGCTTACTGGACAAATGCCAAAAATCCGTATTGGTGGTACTTCACGGACAATTCCACTGCGCCAATTCCGCAAAGAGACCATTGGCTGCCAAAGTCTTTGCGCGAGTTTTTCGGCGAAAGCCAATACTCCAAAAGCCGCACCTCCGACGTGTTCGGTTTCGATTCCTCGCGGGAAGGTAATCTCGCCCTCGCCAAATCCCTCATCGACTGGGCGAAATCGCAACCATCTGGATAATTTACCCAGACCGTCGATCACAACACCAGACCCGGAGTCCCCATCCCGTCCCGAGTCGGTTTCGGCACCGACATCGATTCCGCCTGCAACCCTTCGCACAGATATTCCTTGCTCCAGGTCGCGCCCCAGACCGGTAACCCGCACCAGGAATCCACCATTACCTGGCGCGAGTGACCCGTGCCGATCGGCGTACATTTCTTCCCCTTCACCGAGACCAACTCCGGGATCGGCACCGTGTAGAAAACCCGCAACGCCTCGCCCCAGAGGATCAGCCGCACGCTCGTCGGGATCGACTGTTGCGCCACACTGTTCGCCTGGATTCCCTGCGTCAAGTAAAACTCGGCCGGTACGCCGCCCAACGCCCCGCCCGTACTGATCTCACCCGTCTTCGGCTCGCCCTGACCCTGGTCCGGAAACAGCGTCGGCCGGAGGTTCAACCTGCCGCCGCCTTCCGGGGCCGACGGTGGCGCGAGAATCTGGTGCTCGACCGTCCCGTACGCCATCTTCACCTCGACCCCGCACTTCCACGTCAGCCACGAGTCCTCGGGCTCGAGCTTGTTCGAACCCAACCGGTTCGGTGCCGCGTTCAACACCCCGACGCCCTTCCTGGGCGCGCCTTCAGCGGGCGTCGTCACCACCGCCTTCGGCTGGCAAATGTCAACGATCGTGTCCGGGAACGGACTGAACTCCAGCCGGTACAGGTCCGAGTTCGGCCGGTATCCGGCACCCTGCCACTTCTGAATCCACAAGTTCCCGTCCGCGTTCGGCGCGACCTTGCCGAACCCGCCGATCCTCAAGATGTCCTGCCACGAAGAATTGAACACGTACTCGACGTTGAACTCGACGTTCTGACTGTCCTGATACAAACCCTCGTTGACCGTGAACGACCGAGGCATGAACCCCGAACCGATCCGGTCCAGACTGTTCCAAATGCCCTGGCACAAGTCCAGGAAGTGACCGTAAGCCACCGTCTGCGGGAATTTCGCCAGGAGCGTGTAGTTCGCCTGAATCTTGCCGACCCACATGATCCCCTGGGTCGCCCCGATCGCCGCCGAATTACCCATGTTGTTCGACGTGTGGCTCCCCGTCGCCGCCGAGCAACCCCACGGCAACTGGTTCGGGTAACGCGCCGCGTCCACCACCGTGAAGTCCATCCGCCGCTTGTCCAGGGTCTCCTTGAACTCCGTCCGCTCCCGTGTGAAGTTCGGCAAGAGCGGGATCTGGACCAAATCCCGGTAGTCGCCCGCCGTCTTGAAGACCATCCGGCCGTTCTGACTCGGCCGCGTCAACGCCACCTCGTAGTACCCACTACGAGTGATCGTCGTCAGCCAGTTCTTGTCCGTCGAAAAACTCGTTTGAAAATCGAACGCCAGGAATCCCTGAATCCCCGAAACCGAACCGCACTCCGGCACGAACGTCGTACACTCCCAGGTCACGTACACGCTCTTGTTGCCGCCGACGATATGCCAGTCGATCAACTCCGGCTTCGGACCGAACGCCATGTCCCACAACCCGCCGCCCGTGTTCACGTTCAGGTCGCCGAACCCGATCCCCGTCACCACCAAGGCCCCCGCCTGCTTCGTGATCGTCTGCCGAATACTCGGCAACACGTCGTCCGCCGTCCCGTTCGCCGAATAGTCCGCCGGGGTGATCCAGAACTCGACGTGAATCCGATACTCCACCCCGATCACCGTCCGGTTCGCGTCGTCCCGCTTCGTGCGCCCCGAAATGTTCGTCCGCCGGTACACGCCCGGAAACGTGTACCCGTTGTAACTGACCGTCCCCACCGCCGGTAGACTCGTGGCCATTCGTAAGCTCCGTTTAGCAAGACAGCCAGAGGAATTCCTCTGGCTGTGCGCCTGTCGTGGATTGCTGCTACGCTAAAGGCGTCCCCGGCGATTCGGCTCCCACACGTCAGTTCGTGTTGCCGGGACAGGTCATTGTTCATTCCCGCGTCCAGTACACCGAGTCCGCCTATTCCGAAGCCCGATCGCCTTCTTGACCGGTTCTCCCCTTTCGGGGTCGTCGGAGGTCTGCGCCATTACTGGGTTCGCCCCGGATTCGAGCCGGGTCTCGTTCACTCGGCAAACGCGCCACTTATTATGGCACCGCCAGGATTTCCCCGACGATGGAGCTTCCGCTCATGGCTGCTTCTAGGCCAACCACCACGACAATCGACCTGCGACTCCGCTTTCATCCCCCAGGGAACAGGACCGATTCATTATTACGTGCAAGTGAAGTAATTCAAGGCCGTCGTCGCCGGGTACAGCTTCGCCCGAAACGGCGTCTTCCGGTAACGCGGACCGAAAAACCACTCGACGTTAAAATTCGCGTCCAGGATCGCCAGAGCCGCCGTCAACGTCGTCGGACTCGCCGCCGTCGCCGCCGGTGTTCCCGCCACTACCGTCATCACCAACGTCTGCGCCAGGTCCGTGTCCAACCGACCAACGACCCCCATCGCGAAGTTCACGTTCCCCGTCGCGTTGAACGAGTTGAACGGAGCCACCGGGCGAACCGTACCTGGCTTATATTCGGCGAGGGTCGCCTCGTACCAGACGTTCATCCCACGATAGACACCGTCAACATCGGAATCGCCGTAAGCGTCCGTGTTGGTCACCATTTCGGCGAACCTCTGGAACGAAATCTTTACCCCATCGTTGGCGACGCCCATGTCCACGGAGTTATAGGTGACCGTGTACCTACCTGCGATCCACGTTCCCAAAGAGATAAGTCACCTCTCGTCCGCCAAGCGGAAATTACTTGCCCAATCGTCGAACCATTTTCACAAGATACTCTCCCATTTCGGTCAGACCGATACCGAACTGGTACGCCAACAACTGTACGTCCGCGAACACGTCCTCCACGTCGCCCGACGACTCCGTCACCCTGGTCTCGTACCCCGGTTTACTCACTTTCCGGCACGCCCAGATCAGGAACTCCAACCGCTCCCGTCTGTCCAGACGCGCCAGCAACCGCCACACCTCGCGGCGATCGTCGAATTCCAGTTTCAGGGGTGGGTTACCGACCGACTGCACGATTACCTATCTGGATAATTTACCCAGACCTCGTCTGGTTAACGGTACTCGCTGGTCCAACGGCCCGGACCCTTGTCGCGAATCGTCGGCTTACCACGGTTCCGACGCAACACCGCGTCGTGACGCCTGGCAGGCTTCTTCGCGCCCGTCTTCCCTCGTAACAGTGTGTACGGCCTCTTCTTGACGACGTTATCCCACAACCAGCCGCCGTAGCTGCCATCCCCATCACCGCGAAGGAAATCGTCCCACTCGGACTCCGTGATTCCCGGATACTCGGCAATCGCGCCGTCCAGGAAACGGACCTGGAGCGCGTTCTCCGGCAAAAGCCGGAACACCCGCTTGTTGTAAAACCGGATCGCGTCCACCCAGTGACTCGCCACCTCGATCCACGGCAGACTCCCGAACGGGATCTGGATGAACTCGTACGGCACCTCGAACGTCCGGTTCGTCCTCGGGTCACGCACCGACGCTGCCGTGTATCCCTCGTCAAGAAGGACCACGTCCTGACCGGCGTATAAGGCGATTTGCTGGTACTGGCCGTGCTGGAACACCGGACCCGCCGTCGGAGGCCAGTTCTTGACCATTTTCGCCAGGATCGGAGTACCCGCGTTCCCGTTCGGTCCGTCGGTCGAATCCACGAGCGGCATCAGCAACACTCCTCCGGCTGCGGGTTAGCCTGCGCCAACGTCTTCGGGTGCGGATTCTTGGCGATCCGCTCCTCCCAGTACGGGTGCGCCCAACACTTCGGGCACGTCACCGCCCACGGCTCACCCGACGCCCCGTGATGCTCGTCCAACAGCGTACTCGGCGAGCAGAGGACCACGTAACGCTTCCCCGCGCCCTGGCCCGGAACGAATCCCATCCGGGCCGCGATCTCCGGCGGGAAGTTCGTCGGGTATCCCCCCGAGGTCATCGGCTTGGCGTCGGCGTCCGCGACGACTTCCGCCGGAACGTGAAAGTGAATCACATGCGCCATCACCGGACCTCCTCGAAGAACTTGTGGAACAGGGCCTCCTCGAAGTGGTGAGGCTCGCCGCCGACCAGAATTATCCAGTCGCCGACTCGCGCGTTCGTCGATCCGTGCGCGTTGTTCACCACCAGGAACGGGGCACCCCGGAAATCCGTCCGCGACTCGCAGCCGGGAATTTCTTGCGTGCCGTCGTAACGAACCGCCTCGACTTCGGTCGGCTTGAATCGGTACTTCGTCATCCGGTGGCACTCTCGATCGTCTGGATTCGCTTCGCGCCGGGGAACTGCACCGTGGACACCATGCCCACGAACATCCCGTCCGTCTGCGGGAACCGCGACCACATCTTAGCCCGCGAACTCGGGCGAGATTTCGTCCCCCAGAACCAGTCCTCGTAGACCGGCCTCGGCTCCCCGTCCGATCCGTAGTAAATCGCCTCCACGAACCCGTTCACCGCCGGTACGCCCAGGATCGCGTTCGCCGCGTTCATGATGTTCCACTGGTTACTCTGGACGCACGCGATCAGGTTATCCACGCGCACGTCAAGTCCCGTGTCCGCCTGCTCGACGATGTCCACTCCCACCCGGTCGAACGGTCGATCCACCAGCACGCTCACGGTGACCTGCATCACGAAGTCCTGCTCCAGCCGCGTGTCCTCGCCGACCCGAGTCCTCGATCCCTGATGCACCGAATAAAACGCCAACAGCGACGAGTTCCCCCACGACGCCGGGGGCCGACCGTCCGGCATCACGTCACACTCGTCGTCCGTCAGGCCGAGACCGCCCGAACCGGTGGCCGTCCGTAACCAGTTCCGCAACGCCAACGCCAACGCCCGCCGCGAACCCACCGCCATCAGAACACCCTCTGGACCACCGCCGTCGCCACCTCGACCACGCTCAGCCCGATCGCGCACCACTTCGGCGTCCGATATCCGTCGTCAACCCGGTCGTGGTACGCGCCCATCGCGTAAGCCCCGATCAACCCGCCGACCCAGACGTGCGCGAACGCCTGGAACAATACCGACGAGATCCCCGACACCCGAGCCACCGCGAACGCGAACGAGATCAGTACGACCACCGGGCGACTCCTAACTCAAGTAACGGTTCCAGAAAAACGCCGCCGTCCCCAACTCCGACGCCGAACCACAGGTATACGGCGTGTCCACCAAGTCCTTGTACATCACGTTGTTAGGACGCGGGTCGTGATCCGCCCCGAAGGCGTGCCCGAACCCGTGGGCAACCACCCGCGTCATCCGGAAATACAATCGGTCGCCCGTCGCCCCCGCACTCGCTTTGTCGAAGTAAATCCAGATCGGGTCGAACTGATACCCGTTCTGGACCTGGGCGCTGCCGATCACCGCTACTTCCGCCGCGCTCGGGTCGGACTCCGCGTGGCAACGACTCGCCGCGAAGAACACCGGGACTACGCCCTTCGCCGGGAGCAAAATTAACTCGTTCGCGATCGTCAGGTTCGGGGCGAACGGGCCGATCACCTGACCCAGATACGTCACCAGTCCGTCGTAGTCCAACGGGCACAGTGGGTTCGGAACGACCCACAACAGATGCGACTTGCCGGGGTTGAAGATCATCAAAGCGTCCCCGTCGGTCGCGCCGACTTCACCGACGCCACGCTCGCCGTCAGGTCCGTCACCTGTTGATCCAACTGCGTGTCCGACAGGACGAGGGCCTGAATCCCGTTCGTCAACTCGCCCACCGCCCGGCGCAATCCCGCCAACCGCTTCTCGGCGTTGGACAGACCCGAAGACGCGATAATGTCCGTCACGTCGATCGTGATCGTCACCGTCGCCGTGTTCCCGGACCGATTCGCCACGACCGACATACGCCACTCCTAATTCGGGCAATCGTTCAGCATCAAGAAACTCCCCAACGCCGCCGTCGCCGTCCCCGCGCTGTGCGACACCTGGGCCATCCGGGGAATGAACGTACCGGCCGCGTTGACCACGAACGAGATCGCGATCTCGTACGCCGCCACCCCCGTCGTCGCCGTCGTCGCCGTGATCGCCGTACCCAGAGCCGTTGACGAGGTCGTGCCCAAAGTCGTACCGACCGGCGTCCCCACGATCGCCGCCGCGAACGAGGTCATCGTCGCCGCCCCGCCGTTGAAGTCGAACTGAATCCCGTCCACGGCCGTCGAGTCGGAACCGAATACCAGCATCCGCCCGACGTACTTTCGACCCGCGATCACCGTCTGCGACAACGCCGTCAAGTTCGTCATCGTCGCCGTCGCGTTCGTCACGTCCGCAGAGAGACGGGTCGTTCCCGCCGAGTTCTGTATCCAACCCGTTCCGCTCGAACCGTCCGTGACGACGAGAACCTTCGAAGCCGCCTTCGACAGACCGACGACCGGCGAGTCCGTGACGTTCGCCGAATACCACGCAACGGCCAAAGACGAGGCCAACTTGACGCCAGCGCTATCGAGGAGAACACCGCCGATCGAGTTGACCGAAATCGCCGGGCACTGGACTTGACCCGAAGCCTGCACGTTGAATCCGGTCGCTACCGTCGTGGACCGATAAACGCTGATCGCGTTGCCGCTCCCGACGGCGCTTCTCAGTTGCAACTCGCCGTTGGCGCTAGTAACGGTCCCGACGGAACCCGTGTGAGACAACTGGATCTCACTCGTACCCGGAGTTCCGCCAGGCTGTTGGACCGTCACGATCCCGTCAGCCCCGCTACCCGCCTTCAGGCCGGGGATCAATCTCAACGTCCCGCCATTGGTGTTGCCGGAACCGGCCGACTGCGCCGTGATGGGAAGATCGTTGCCCGCGCCCTGAGAATTACTCGGGAACCGAAGTCTCGCCGTCACAAAGACGCGGAACCGCTGACTCGCGCCGTCGTAACGGAACCGAAGGTTTCCGAGCGGCAAGAGCGTGATGTCCGCGCCAGTGTCGCTCGTGAATCGGTTGGCCGCCGTGCTGGACGCGGATTCGTTGGCGAAGACGATGTTGAAGTTGCCGGTGTTCAGGATCTCGAACTCTTGGCCGTCCACCTGAGACACCGACAACCCGGTGATCGTCCTCGTCGCGTCCGAGGTCAAGAGATAATACCGACCGACTCCCGGCGCGTAATTGTTTTGGTCCGACGTGATCTGACTCGGAGCGATCGGCGCGGACGCCAGGGTCGAACCGCCGCCCGAAGTCGTGCCCAAGCGGTACGCGCTGTTGGCCGTCGCCAGGCCCGCGACCACCACCCCGCCCATCGTCGTTCGGCCGAGAACTCCACCCGAGATGTCGTCGTAAATAATGAAATCGCCGTCCGCCGCCGTCACGTCCGAAGCGACCAGGATCGTGCCCAGGGCCAAGTCCGTCACCGAAATCTGGTCACGCGACCCGCCGTCCGTCGTCGTCGGCACCACGAACGAGGTCGTCAACGCCCCCGAAGTGATCGTACTCGCAGCCAGACCAAATCCCGCCATCCCATCACCTCGTCAATTGGGCCATAACACGTAACTGCCGTCCGGCCACAGGACCGGAGTCCCGTCCGGCCACAGCATCGCGTTCGAGGGCACCGCCCCAGACGTGCCACCGATGAACGACCTCGACGAACGGGACGACAATTGGCGATTCCGGTTACTGGGGGTCAACAGTCGCATCCGAACCTCACTTCCCCTGCAACGGGATCTTGAACCAGACCGGGTCCGCCCCCGCCGCCGCGAACCGCAAAGCCACCTCCGCAGTCGCGTTCAAGTCCGCCGCCACCACGTTCACCTTGTAAAAACCGCCCCCGATCTCCGACACCGCGTTCGTCGTCGAAGAAAAAGCCCCGCCGTCCAACGATCGTGTCGCCGCCACCGTCAAACCTGTCGCCGGAGTGATGTGGTCCGAAGACGACACGAGGTAGAACACGAACGGCCCGTAATTCGTGTTCTTCTTGAACCCCCAGGGCGTCACCCCGGAAGCGTCTCGGTCGGGTCAAACCCGTTGCCGCCGCCGTACAACCTCAACACCTCCGACGGTGTCAGGCACCGCGACCAAATGCCCAGGAATTGTATCGGGAAAGGTTGCCCGTCCACGCCCAACTGGAGCAACCCGTCGTCAATCGCGGGCGACGTGGCGAAGTCGTTTCGCTGCGTCGAGACGGGCACGCCGTCCACGTAAAGAGTCTGCGAACCGCTACCGTCTATGGTCCCGAAAAGTTGATGCCACCCCGTGTCGGTGTGACCCTCGGCGTTCGGTCCGGTATTGGCGTTCGCCGCCCAAATAATTATCCCATTCGTGCAAAGAAGTAATTGAACGGAAAATCCGTCCTCGGTGGATGTCTGCTGGAAGAGAACTTGATTGACCTCGTCCTCATCGATCTGGGCAAAACAGCCGAATGAAAATGGCTGAACCACCGGAATCACCGATGTTCCGCTGAACCCGTCGCCGCCGCCAATCGAGACCGCCTGCCCGCCACCCACGCCGGGAACCAAGAAAGGCGATCCGACCGCCGTCAAATCGTTTCCGTTACCGCTCCAGTCGGTCCCGCTATCACGATACCAGGCCACTAGACCGTTCAGAATCGGGTCCGATTCGGGGCGATTTCCGGTGAAAGACCTCGATCCCCGCTGCGAAATCTGGCGACAACGGTTTCCTGGCGTCAGGAGTCGCATTCGGACTCCCCTGCGTTAAAGCCTCACGTACAAACCGTTACCGCTACTCGCCGAACTGTTTCGATTCACCTGCATCTGGAGCTTGCTGAACCCCTTCACGTCGAACATCACGTTACCGATCACGTTCGCGATCGCCGCCGTCGAGTCCGCCGGAGAAATCTTCGTCACGTCCGTCAGTTCGTTACCCAACGTGATCGCGATCGTGTCCGCGAACCGGTCCGTGTCCGTCACCACCGCCCCCGAAACTCCGACCTGCTGCGAGAGCGTCACCGTGAACTGGTACAAAGGGACTGGAATCCAGAGCGGTGCCACCGTCGGCACGGTCTCCGCAGGAACCCGGTTCGGCGTGTACAGGGCTTGCTTCCAGCCCGTGAACCGGGCCAAAAAAGTGTTGTTGTCACTGCCGGAACCGAAGAACGCCACGAGCAGGTTGTTCGACATCGACGTGCCGATGTCGAGCTTGATCACCCCGTCCCCGGTCGGCTCCGTCGCCGTCGGGATCAGCGCGTCGAAACTGGTCGTGACCGCGTTCGTGGCGAAGAACCGCCGGAAACTGTCCGTGAACGTCGCCAGCATCGAGGTTGACAAGTCCTACTCTCCCGCTGACAGTGAAAACGATCCCGCGATCTGGATAAAATATCTAGATGATCGGCGGGTCCGTCCAAATCTGAGACAGCCAGTCCACCGAAATCGGGACCGGGTTCGGCGTCTGGTCGCCCATCGGCAACTGGACCCGCATCTTGTACACCCAGTACCGGTCGTCCAACCGGATGTTCGCCCACACCGGCATGGCGATATTCCGCATCGCCAGGTCGTCGATGGGGAGAATCCCCGCCTTCACCATCGACAGTTCGTTCATCGCCTCTTCGTAAAGACCGATGATACTCGACGGGACCGGATTCCCCCTCCGACAGCAAAGCCAGTAACTTCCGACCACCGTCGCCCAGTTCCACACGCTCCAACTCGTGGCCAGGTCCGACGTATCGTACTTCGTACTGGCGAACGAATTGACTCGCGCCGTGCCCACGTTCGAGGCGTACGTGATCCACGTCTGCTCCGTCGGCGAGATCGTCCCGTTCCCGTCGTCGTCCACCCGCGAGTTCATCCCCGCCAACGACAACAAAGCCGTGATCGAATCCGCGTCCGTGTACAGCGTCGTCTGCGAACTCGGCGGGGGCGGCATGGCGTCACTCCCAGGTCCAACACGATTCCCTCGGCTCCTCCGAAAACTCGACGCACTGCGCCGCGAACATCGCGCCCGGTCGCGACCCCAGGACCGTCAAGTCCCACCGGCCCGAGAACCGGTTTTCTTTCCCCGTGATCGGGTCGATTGGCAGCACCGGTTGCTGACTGAACAGGAACGCCCGGTACTTCACCAAACTCTGACGCGGCGTGCCCGGCATGAATACTTGCCAGTAAAACACCGCGTCGCCCACCTGCGGCACCCGACCGCCGTGATCCACCGGGGTCACCGATTGCGGCCTCAGTTTCGGGACTTCCGGCCTGGGCACGTCCGCACGCGGCAGAACTGCGTCCACCACGTCGGTCGTGACCGAGTCGGCGAGTTCCGTGGCGAGCCGCGACGGCGGCGGGGGGATCGTCGAGACACCCATAACACTCCTCGTTAAGCTGCCGCCGCGACCGCCGTCAGCGTCGTTCCCGTGATGTTGATCGCCTGCCAGGTCGTCGCGCTCGTGCAACAAACCAGAGTCCAACTACTGGCCGCGATCGAAGAACTGGCGCTGGCACCCGTGCCGCCGTTCAAGGCAATCGACGCCGGGGTACTGGTTCTCAGCTTGTAACCGTTCGCCCCGACCGCGATCAAAACGAACGTTCCCGGCGTCGGAGTCGGCAACGTGATCAGGTTGGCGCTGGAAGCCGAAGTCACCGTCACGAACTGGAAACAGCCAGCCGCCGCAATGATTCCCGTCGTCAAGCCGTCGTTCGTGCTCGTTCGAGCGACCGAAGGGGCCAAAAACCCGGCAGTCGCCAAGTTCGTCGATCCCGTGACGTTCACCGTCCCGCCGACGAGAGCGTTCTGAGCAATGTTCACCGTCGAGTTCGCGCCGAACGATGCGTTGCCGGTGACGCTCAGCGTCCCGGCCAGATTCGCGGTCGTCGTGACCGTCAAGGTCTTGTTCGCCCCCAACGTGACGTTTCCCGCCGTCATGTCGCCGACGAAATTGGTCGCCCCGGTGACATTCGCCGTGCCGCTCACCGTCAGATTACCCGTGACGTTCATGTTCGTCACAGTGCTATTCGCGCCGGAGTTTGCCGTACCCTTCGTGACCAGCCACTCCGAACCGCTCCAGAATAGGTTGACCGCGCCGTAGTTCGACGCCAGTACGAAATTCGCCCCGCCGTTGATCGTCTCCGATCCGTTGGGAACGATCGTGATGTTGTTCGTCGCCGAGTCGCCCTTGCCGTCGATGACGATCACGTTCGTCGTGTAACCGACGCCCGTCATCTTGTTCAGGTTGACCGTCGTCGCCTCGCCGACCGCCTTCTTGACGATCAGGATCGACTCGTTGCCGAATGTCACGCTGCCCGTGCCCGTGTAAATCCGGCGGGCGGCGTAAATCGGTTGGGTGTCGAGAAATGCCATTCTTCGGCCTCCGGGTTAGAAGTTCACGTCGGCCTGGAACAGCACGTCCGGGTTCTTGATGCCGGGGAAGAACGTCGTCCCCGCCACCAGCGAGTAATTGATCGGGGCCATCGAAATGTAAGCGTACAGGTACATCCCGTAGACCATCCGCGTGTTACCCTGGAGGCCCGCCTCCGTCGGCAGAATGTTCAGCGTGGTCGGGAGCAACATGCTGCCCTTCCACCACTCGTACCAGCCACGGTTCGGTTCCGGGAAGAAGATCACCATGTCGTCCGGGACGAGACTCTGGTTCGTTCCGTTCGCGTCCTCGTAGAAGAACGTCGAGCCGTTCACCCACTTCGCGATGTCCATGTACCCGTCGGGGATCGCGTTGTCCATGACGACCGTGTCGCGAAACGCCTGGTTGCGAGCCTGGTACGCCTGAACGTACTGGTTCTGCATGATCCAGGACGGCACGTTCGCCCCGTACAAGGCCACCTGCGGGATGTACCCGGTGTCCTTCGCCGCCTGCTTCTTGATGTTCTGAATCTGGTACGGGATGTTCGCGTTCGGGTTCGACCAGGGAATGTCGATGATCCCGTTCAGTTGATTCTGGTGGTTCGCCGACACCCCGAAGTCGATCGTCTGCGTCGCCCCCGAACTGCTCGGCAACAGGTTCCCCGCCGCGTCGAAATAGTTCTTCCCCAATACCAGGGCTTGCGTCAGACTCGCCAACTCGATGTTCTTGAACTTCTGCTTGAACAGACTCGCCTGACGACCGATTTCCTCGGCCCCGAGTTGCTGGAATTCGAACGACTCGTAAGCGCGAAGGTTCATCATCGTGATCGGGTCGATGGTGATCGTCTCGCTAAACGCGAGCAGCACCCAGTCCCGCACCGCGATCGTTTCCAACGGCGCGCCGATCGGCGGGCTGTTGTACTTGATCAACTTCGGAACCTTACGCTGACCCTTCGTCAGCGTCGCCTGCCCCGAGTTCCCGATCACGTCCCGACTGATGTTCATCAACCCCGGCAAACGCGCCGAATAGACTTCCTCCATCGGCAAGCCGGAGGTCGATTCCTGGATGAGGCCCAACAACCTCGGCAAACCGAGGATTTCTTCCAAACTGACGCCCATTTGAATATCCCCTTATGGTTCAACCGAGTTCAAACAAGCGAACTCGCCGTGGTGTTGGATGGCTGCCTCGTTGTAAGCCAACGCCGCCAGTTTTTCTGTATCGAAAACACCCAAAGACACGTTCTTCTTGTCGATCACGATTCTGGCTCTCCAGCGACCCGTGGTTTTGCAAAGAAAAACACCCTTGTATGCCGAATCAAGGGGCTTGCCTCGCCAATGCGTCCGGACTCGCCGGTTATGGGTGCTTTGTTCCTTGGTGGCAATTCTGAGGTTCGATCGCCGATTGTTCTTCGTGTCGTGGTCAATATGATCGACATACACTTCCGGTTGATCCACGGTCCCGAGAATCATCCGGTGCATCAGACCCAATTTCATCTTGCCGTTAAATCGACCGATGAAGCATCTGGCGTATGCCATTCCCTTGATCGTCGGCGAAGACAAATGCCATCGATACTTCGAGACCATCGGATAATCTTCCGGATCGATGACGACCACCGAATCGTCCTGCATGACCAAACCGATCCCGTTCCGGTCACACATGACACATTCGTTGCTCTCTTGCCTCTTACCCACTGGATCATCCTCAACCCGTAATCCCATACTGAAACACGAACTTCGCGCCCGCCGTCGCGTTCAGACTCGCCACGATCCACGCCTGAAGGCTGGTATCCGTCGGCCACACCGGCAACAGTTTGCTCTGGTCCACGATCCCGGCGATCGGCACCCGCCACCACTGGGCCAGCGTGTTCGCGCCCGTGTTGTCCGTCACCTTGAATCCGGACTCCGGCTCCGAAATGAACGAGATCGGTAAGTACGTTCCGTCGTTGGCGCACACGAAACTGCCAGCGACCAAGTCCGCGTCCAACGACGAGGTCGTGATCACGCCCGTCGTCGTGTTGACCGCCGAGTAGGTCTCCGTGAACGTCGCCACCGTCCCGTTCGCGGTCGGCGGACCGACCAACCGAATCGTGCCCGTCGAGCCGATCCGGCGAACCACCTCCGTCGCCTGGGCCGCGCTCACCGTGACCGAAGTGCCCGACGCCGAAACCGCGCCCGTCAAGACGCCGATGATCGACACCCCGAAGTAACCGGAGTAACTCCCGCTCGTCGCCCGCCCGAGCATCATCCCGACCTGGAGAACGTCCTCGTTGCCGACGTTGGCCGGATCGCGAGCGATCGCGCCCGCCACGTAAGCGCCGCCGGGGAAGTTCAGGTAACCGTCCGCCCCGCCGTAGAAAACCTGCCGGAACGTGACGCGAGCCGCCGCCTGGATTCCAGGGGGGCCGATGATCGGTGCCGCCGTGTAACTCATGAATTACCCCTTTTCCGGTTCGAGACCCGCCGCGACCCGCATCGCGTTGAACAGTTTCTTGCCTTCTTCACTGGGCGGAACCTGAGCCGCCGTACCCGGCTTGCCCTCGGAAGCCGACCCCGTGTCCCTCGGGTGGACCGCCGTCGCCGTCGAGAGCTTCTGCATGATTTCCGCGCCGCCGCCGGACATCCCCTTCAGGATCTCCTCGACCAGTTTCGCGATGTGCAGCGCCGCCGGGGTCTTCACCGTGCCCGTGTTACCGTTCACCGACAGCGTCACCGCGTTCGCCTTCGCCATCTCCCGGTTCGCGATGTGCGCCGGGCAACCCAACTTGGCGATCCGCCGCCAGGTGTCCTCGGTCTGCTTCCGAACCCGCTTCTGCTCCCGCTCGACGAGAGTCTTCACCAGCGGATCTTTGATCGAAGCGACCGACATCAGGATCGGCGGCGATTCCGCCTGCACGTTCGGGTCGCCCGTCATGTTGGAACTCATCTTGACCCCCTTCGGCTCGCCCTGCATCTGCATGTCCGGCTTGGCGAACTTGCAGCCCATCGAAATCCCCATCCTCAGCGCCGCGCAGAGGTAGGCCCAAATCTTCTTCTCCTCGATCCCCTCGGGAATGTCCAAACCCGACTGGCGAAGCAACTGGACCGCCTCCATGAACTCCGGGTCACCAGTGGCCGACATTTCCGGCATGTCCTGAACGTCGATCTCGCCCTCGTCCTCCGGCATCGCGTCCGAACCGGCGTCGAACTCGTCCATGTCCTCGCCGTCCACCGGCTCCTCCGAAGCCATGTCCACCTGGCCCTCGGCGGCGTCCGTCTCGTCATCCGGTTCGGAATCGGCCATCTCGTCGATCGTGTCTAAATCGTCGGCGTCTCGCGCCATGTCGGACTCCCGCATCGAGGAGGAGAGGGCACACGTAAAGGAACACGAAGACTCTCGCACACTCGATAGGGCAGCCGTAAATCCGCCGCTGGGAGCGATCGGGTACGTCACCAGGGCGACGTGCAAGATTACATCCCTGCGAAAGTTACCCTGGCCGTCCACCATGTTCCCCAGACCGGCCGAAACGTCGCGAATCTTCGTGTGCGTCCGCTCGTTGATCAGGTCGTCGCCCTCCACCCGGTATCCGGGCGGGGCCTCGAACTTCACCCAGACCCCGTCGTCGCGCACCTGCATGTCGTCCAGGTACGAAGCGTTCTGCCGGGCCAGTTCCGCCTCCGTCTCCCGCGACAACGACGACATCACCACTCGCGTCAGGGGAATCGACTCCAGAGCGTGTCCCCACGGCACCGGAATCTTGTACCCCAGTTTCGTCAACTCGTCGAACTGACGCTTCCAGTGTTTCGCCCGCGCGCGAGACGCCACCACCGACACCGACTCCCCCTTCGGGTTCGGAGCCTGGTAACGGCCGAACGGGATCAGACACTTCCAGACCTTGTTCATGAAGTGGATTGTCAACAGAACGATTGGGCAATCGAAAATGGGTCTGGATAAATTATCCAGATGAAATCGGCTGTCGGAACGGGAGATTGGTCTGGGTAATTTATCTAGATGGGGAAAACGACATGACCGTTGACGTGCGTTAGACTGTCGCCAACATTCGGAGAAGTGACATGGCGACGCGAACGTGGCTGGGCCGGGCGGGGCTGATTTACCAGACGACGACGATCACCGTCGGCGGAACGGCGGCGGCGGCGAACACCTACACCCTGACCATCGGACTGGCAACCGTCACCTACACGGCCACCGGCACGGACACGAACGCGACGATCGCCCAGGCACTTCAAACGGCCCTCTCGTCTTCGGCGTCGCCCGAATTCCAGGTCGCCAATTACACCGTATCGTCACTCGTCGTCACGATGACCGCCAACGTCGCCGGTACGCCATATACGATCTCCCAGGGGACGACCGGGACCGGCAGCCTCTCGCTATCCACCACCGTCGCCAACGTCAGTCCCAACGACGTGGGGAACGCCAACAACTGGTCGTCGGCGACTGCGCCCGTTAATTCCGACTCGATCGTCTTCGAGAACTCGTCCGTTGACGCGATCTGGAACCTGGAATCCGCGTTCTCCTCGAATACCTTCGCCGCGTTGACGGTCAAGGACACCTACACCGGGACCATCGGGAACCCCACGTACTCGGCGAGCGGTTTTTACGAGTACCGGGGGACAACCTGGACCTGCGCGCAGATCACCGCCCTGACCGTCGCCCAGTCGCAACAGGCCCAAGCCGGGAGCTACAAGTTCAACGTCGGGTCGAATACTTGCGGGATTCTGGTGACGGGAACGGACACCGGCGGGACCGTCGAGAACGAACTGATGTGGTTTCAGGGTTCGAGTTCGGACAACACCCTGATCTGCAACGGCGGCTCCATCGTCCTAGCACCCCTGACCGGCCAGACCGCCGGGCTGTCGAGCCTCAAAGTCACCCAGGGGACCGTCCGGGGAACCACCGGACTAACGTTCAAGGCAGCGACCGTCATCGACCAGACCGGAGGGACCGTTGACCTGAGCTCCAACGTCGCCACCTGGAAAGTCCAGGACGCTGGTTCCGGTTGCAACGCTTTTTCTCGGGGAACGATGACGATCACCACCCTCACCTTCGAGAGCGGGAACTTCTTCTGCCTGTCGTCGGGAACGATCACCAACCTCACCGTCGGCGCGGGCGCGACCCTCAACTTCGACGGCGTCCCCGACGCGATCACCGTCACCAACTGCACCGCCGAACCCGGCGCGACCATCGTGGATAGCCAAGGTCGCGTGACTTTCACCAACGGGATCACGGTTCACGGGAACCTGGGGAGCATAAACTACACGACTCGCGAGAACATCACCGTGACGGTCGTGACGGTCTAACCGGTGCCGTTTTTCGTGATCTTGATCCCGTACTCCAGGAATCCGTAGAAGACCGCGTCATCAATTAACCCCGATTCGTCTCGGACCGGATCTTTGTCGACCAATAGACTCAAAGTGAGAAGATGTTTCCCCTCACGAATCGCCTTGATCATCGTTTCCGAAGCGTTCCGAATCACCTCGACCGCTTCCTCGATTTCTTGCGGTGAATCGCTCCCGTAATATGCCTCAGTCACCGTCGTACTCCTCCCGCTGCTCGGGACTCAGATTGTCCACCAGGACCGCCACCAGCGAGAACGAGTACGGCTGCTTGGCGTTCATCGTGGACATCCACACATTGTGCATCTCCACCCGCTGACCCAGATAGTTGATGTCGTCCAGACCCGCCACCAGAGCGTCGATGTACATCTCGGCCACCAGTTTCAACTCACGAACGAGTTCTTCCTTGCTGTTGGCCCGGATCTCCGTCACCGCCTTACTTTGACTCACCGCACGTTTCCTTTCTGATCTTCTCGATCTCTTCGACCATGTTGTAATTCTCGTAACCCTTGTCCTCCTCGTTGGCCACTCTCGCCAAGTCCAGGGCGATGTCCGTCGGCTCCCATTGGTCATCCCAGTCGTCGAAACCGGACGACTTGACGCGAACTTTAATCGCCTGCGACACCGTGCGGTAAAACGTGTCGGGACAGAACAACGATTTCTCGTCGAAGTCGTCCGGGACCAACAGGTTCACTTCGCCCGTCACCTCGCGCGAAATCGTCACCACGATCTCTTTCATCGAACCGCCTCCGGCTTCTTCACCAGATAAATACCACGACTCTTCGTGTCCTCAATTCGCCACGAAGACCAAGAATTGTCCCGCACGAACGCCGTCCCCGCCGGGTAGTGACCCAAAGTCACCACGATCTGGAGTACCTTCGCCATGTCCCGGTGAAACGGAATCACCGTCTGAACCAACCGATCCAATTGGCGGTCGAACTGCGACGCCGAAAGAACGTCCTCGTCCGGGTACTCCAGACCCAGGATCGACGCCAAATCCTTGATGACATCCGAGTTGCCGTAAGGACTTTTCCCGTTGATCGTCGGAGCCCCGTATGGTCCCTGGCGAACACCGTCCCAGACGATGTTCAGGCGCGATAGCAATTTCAAATGCTCCTCGCGGATCACGAACCGTTCCATTCGATTACCCCTATTTGCCCATCTTCATCACGATAAACTGATACCCCTCGTAGGCCGGGTCCGTGAACCGGACCGCGTTGCCTGAACCAAACAAAATGTCCACCTCGTCGCCCGCGAACTTCGCCAGGTAATCCGACACCCGCTGGGGATCGATCTTGAACGAGTGAACCGATTCGAATTCGGACAGGCACGGACACTCCGAACGCGACTCGCCCGACTTCGACGACAAGTGCAACTCGTCGCCCTCGAACGAGAACGAAACCGATCCGCCGCCCTCGTCCACCATCACCTGACGCAAGGCTGCCCGAAATTCCGAACGCTTCAACAGAAATTTCGACCCCGATTTCGGACCGATCCCGCGCAACTCCGGGTATCGTCCGTCGAACAGTCGCGTCCGAATCGTGTCGCCACCATGCCTGAAATCCAGGAACCGAACGTCCGGCCTGCCGCCCGGCAAAATCACACCGAACGAGCGAACCGAAACCGACGATTCCAAACCCGAAAGACTCGACGAACAAGCCTCCGCGAAAGCGCGAGGGGCGATCGCCTGAGCGCCCGCCGAACCGGGCACCGCCGAGACCGTCTTCACTACCCCTCCAACCGGAACGATCGCCGCCTGCACCGTGTCCGTGCAAAACAGCGTCAACGAGTCCTCGCCGAACTCGAACATCACCCCCGCCGTCACCATCCCGTGAGTGAACTCCGTCTCCGAACGCCGCGTGCAGCCCTTCGCCCGATCCAACGCCGACAAAAACGGCCCGGACTCGACCTCGACCGACGACAGTTCCTTCGCCGACACGTCCAGACTCGGCACCGAATCCGACAACACGCCCAGGTCGTAATTCGTCTTCCCCGAAGTGATCCGAATCCCGCCATTGCGTTCCGTGATCGCCACGGAGACTTGATCCCCGCACGCGCCGACGATGGCCGCCATCCGCGACGACAAAGATTCCGTGTAAACCGAGAACTTCCAGTCCGATTTCGATGACTGATCCGTCACGCAAATCGTCTCCGTTTCCCCGTCGCACGTTCGCATCCGCACCATCGTCCCGATGCAGTCGAATTCCGTGGCCGTGAAACCCGGATGCGTCGTCCTCGACTTGGTCGTAATCGACAGACGAGTCACGATTCGGGACAGTTCCTTCGCGGGCATCTCGATCTTTTTCACGAGATTTATCCCACCCCGTTCGGGAAAGACAAGCAAGCAACGACCCGAGAACGGAACCATCCACTCGCGACACTTTTTGCCTTGTCCCGCGTGTCCTCGCCGCAAGGAATGTCGTCGCGGAAACGCCAACCGAATCCGCCCTCCGCGAGCGGCGAGACGAATAAATCTCCCAAAGGCGTTTCCGCCACCGAAACGTAACCGCGTTCGACCCAAACTAAGTCCGTCACTTCGACTCGCATCATCGCAATGCACCTCCCACGAAACAACTTTTCGCCGTATCCGAGAACCACTTCTCGGCCGCGTACTTCGCCTGCTCGAACGTCTTCTCCACGTTCCCATCACCCGCCTCGCCGAACCACCACGAGTAACGCTCGCCCAGGTTCGAAATCTTCAAGTAGCCGAACGGCGTCCACGCTCGCCAACCCCAATTCGTCCTGTCCCACGATAGGCGAATCGTCTGGTTCATTCGTGTTCCTTCGTGTTCCTTGTCGAAAAAGGAAAAAGCCAACCGGTCGAACCACTCTTGAGCCTCTTCCTTGGCCACCTCGACACTCGACGCATGTCGGCCGATCATGACCCTCGGCTCCCACCAAGTCGCCGCGCCAAAATCGGCACGACCGTTCTCACGAATCTTCAACTCGCCAATCGGCGTGTCGGCACTCAGCCAGCCCATCGAGTCTCTATCCCACTTCAACTTCTTCGTGATCATTTCGACCATGCACCTGGGTAAAATATCTAGATACAACCCTGCTGCGTGATGTCGAACGGACCCGGCTTGCCCATCTGACGCATCGGGTCGCCTCGCATCGAGATCACCTCCGGAGTACCCGTGTCGCCCCAGTCCTCCGAGTACGCGAGGTTCACCGCGTCCATCGTGTCGGGCGAACGCTTCAGTTTCTCCTTCATCAAGTCCTTCGGGTCCACGTAGCGCTTACCCGTCCGGGCGTCGAAGTAAAAACTCGGCGTCGTCGCCTGACGCTTCGCCTCGTCCATCCAGCCCGGATAGTCGTCCTCGTTCAGCCGCGAAAAGTCCACCCCGCCGTATCCCGTCACCGGGTCGAACGCGAACCGAGAACGCTCCGCGACCGCCAGCCACAACTCGCTCCGGCGGTTGACGTAATGGGCCGACTCCAACGCCCGCGTCTGGGCGTTCACCGGGATCACGTTGTAACCGGCCGCGATCAGGAAATCCACCAACCCGCCGCCCACCCCGTCGTCGTCCACCTTCATCGGGATCTGAAACTCCGTGATCATCGGTGCCTGGTGGTCTCGGTTCTCCACGTTGAACCAGTTCCGGTAATGAACGAGAAGACCTTCACGAATGTCCGTCAACCGCTCGAACGTCGTCGTCAGCGACCAGCCGTTGTGCTCCTCGTGGTGCAAACTGCACGGACCGACCCGGACGTGAATCGCCGTGTTGTCGTCGCCCTCCCGCGCCACGTCGATTCCCAGGTGCGGCACGAAGTTTCTCGGGATGTCCAACGACAGCATCCCCTCCCGCGTCGCCATCATCCAGTCACCCTCCGACCACACCGAGGAAACCCCCGCCGTGGGCCAACGACCGAGGATGCTGATCTCGCACTCCGGTCCGGGTCTGTACCACTTTGGCTTCTGATTGGTTCTCTGGCAATAATCCGTCGCCCACTCCGGGGGCCACATAATGTCTCTCGTCAGGTCCGGAGTTCCGCCCACGAGTGAGCTCAAGCTCTTGATACGACGGTCAACGTCGCCGATCGCCACCGCATTCGGGAACGGCGGCGGTTCGTTCTTAAGTCCCGCAATCACGTTCGGGTGGTCCAGGGCCGAAATCCGAATTCGATGCCACGGAGGCAAGGAAGAAGAACGCTTGCACTTCATCTCTTCGAGGTAGACCTGACAAGTCGTGTTGAACGGATTCAATAGACACATCCAGGCGTCCTGACCGTCGGACTTGAACATCGTCTCCACGGCAGAAAAAATCTCGGGAATTATCCCGTTCGCCTCGTCGAAAATGAAAAATAGGTTTGGCCCGTGACGACCCTGGAAACGCTCCTTACTCTGGGCCGTCATCCCGATCATGTAGTCGTTCGGCGCTCGTGTATACGACTGCTGGAGCAACTTCATGTGCGGCAAGTATTGGCGAGCCGCTTGGCCCATCTCCATCCACATGATCGTCTTCACCGACAGGTCCGTCGGCGCGGTCGTCACCACCTTCGCCGGTTTCCGCGTCGAGAACCACCACAGGGCGAGACGGGCGGCGCACGACGACTTCCCCGTCTTGTTCGCGCTGATCGCCAGCGACCGGTAAGGCGGCTTCAGCAGCGACTCGCAAAGCTCCTCCTGCTGCGGCGTGCAGGTGAACTTCAGGATGTCCCGCAGGAATTGGACCGGCTTGTACCGGTACGCCGAGTAGTCGTGAGTGTCCTCGGCCGAAATCACGACCTTCTTGACCCGTTCCAACCGACGCTTCAGGTCGTTAACCTTCGAGTGGTAACTCACGCCTTCTCCGTTGACTTCAATTTTCCTACCGACTCGTTGAGTTCGCTGATCCGGTCCAAGATCGATTGCAGCACCGACGTATCGACTTTTTTGAAGATGCGTTTCTCGCAGCAGATATGGACGATGGCGCGAATCGTGTCCACGGCCATCTGGTACTTCAGGCGTAAGGTATCCATCTCGTTCGTTGACTCGACTATCAGGTTCAAATCGCCGACCGACCAGACAGGGTAAAGACCTTCAATGACCGTGTCGTCGTTGGCGTCCATTATGGACCGAGAACCGCGATCCGATTCGACCAACCTGATTGGCAACTTCACGTCTCTTCTCCCGGCTGTTTCCCCGTCAGATGGAAGTAAGCGTTACCGGCCCGCACAAGGTCAATCACGCCACGATTCCAGTTCTCTTTTCCCGTTTCCGTCAGCGACACCGAGTCGAACAACGTCCACTCCCGGTCCGCGTCCAGGACCGCCACGAACATCCTCCCGCGAACGAATACCGGCGGCTGGAACGTGACCGGGAACTTCACTTCGCGTCTCCAACCTCGGCTTCCGTCGGCGCGGCCACCGGTTCGGCCAGGAACAGGAACGTCTCCCTGAGAACCTCCACGATCGCCGCCTGACACTCACGCTTCGTCCCGAACTCCCGCGTCTTGTGACTGCGAGGCTGGATGAACGACCACACGCCCCGGTCGTCCTTGTTGATGTCGAAGTAACCGAACGGCGTCTGAATGTAACAGTCGCACAAGTGATTACCCCGACGCGGACCCTTCTCCCACTTCGGCTCTTTGAATCGGTACAGTTCACTCACCGGATTTGACCTCCTTCTCGATCGGTTGATTGGCAATCGACATCCGACACGAACAACTCGGAGTGACCATCGCCAAGAAAAATAAAACGACGATAATGACCGTCACCGGTTCCACGAAGTCCAGAAATTCTTGTTTGCTCACTGCGACTCCTCCCGTTGACGGATCGCCGACTCCACCTCGGGCAAAAGTTCCGCGATCATCTGCTGCCGAGGATTTTCGTCGAAAAAGTGCAGGAAAAACCGACACGCGGCCGTTTCTCCTAACAACCGGTCCGCTTGCCAACAGGCGTTGGCGAAGAACTCCTCCACGTCGCCGACCGAAACCAATCCCTCGCCGATCCAACCGCAGAACCCCAAAGCGCACGCAGCCTCCGTCGGCCAGTCACGGACGCACATCAAAGGCGGTGGAGTCGTCGTCGAACCCTGGGTAAGACGGATGTCGTCCTCCCTCAACGCTTTCGCCAGAACCTTCAGTGAGTTCAGACTCAACTGAGGAACGAATCCGTTCCTCCAGACCACCTGCCACGACATCACCGACTCTTCCTGATTCGAGATCATGCTCGTCAACGTCGCTCCGTCCATTTCGGTTCTCCAGTTCGGGAAATACCTGCTTCACTACCGGCTTCGGCGTCGCTCCCGCGATCACCGAATCCATCTGCTCCCTGATCGACTTCACTTCGTCTTCCAACACCGCCTGCTGCGCGAAGTCCTTGTGCATCTCGTGAATCGTCCGAGCCGCCTCCAGCCTCACCCTCGGCACGTCGCAGTCCATCAGTTGGTCCAGCGTGTCGATCGCCTTGTCGAGTTTCGCCAGAAGCCTCGTCCCGTGCATCCTCGCCGCCAACCGCTGACGCTGCATCTGCCGATGACAGAGCGCGAACGCCGATTCCTTGCCCTCCGCGTCCGGCTTCAGCCACTTCAGGATCGTTCCTGGCTTCTTCGAGATCGACAACGCCGCTTCCGCCACCGAAGCGCCCTCGAAGAGTTCTTCCAGCACCTTCAACTGGTCCGCCGTCAGCGATTCCGTCAACACCACCTCGTTCACCGTACCGGCCTCCTTCGTTGCATGTAGTGTATTGCATGGAATACGTTTCGGCAAGAGGCTACGGACGGAATCCGCGACGCCAAGCCTCGACGAATCCGGTGAACTGGGGAATGATCGAAACAGTATATCCATCCTCGTTGATACGATCGATTTCATTGACCATTAACGGCGAAATGTACCCGTCGGCACGGGTTAATTGTTCGTTCGAATGCCAATACCATTTCCCCGAACCTATCTTTGAATTCGATCGTGGTTTCCTCCCTTTCGCCACAATGTCCCGGCAAGCGTCCTCTCCGTCACGATCACCGTCCTCGGCGTGAGCGTCCGCCAGAATCGCGATCTGCACGGGCCAATTGCCGGGCGTGATCTCGGCGATCAGTGCCAACACGTTGTCCGAATCCACCCGCACCGCATCGACCATCTTCAACTACCTCTGGATAATTTATCTAGATACGCCAGCCCAGGTTCGTCCCTCACGCTTCTCCCGCTCACGCTCCTGGTACTCGAACTCCGTCAACCGATCCGCCTGACGAACCATCTGACCCCGCAAGAGGTCCAACGACTGCTGACGCTCCCGCTCGTGGGCGATCACCCGTATCGCCTCGTCGTACACCGAGTACAACCGGTTGACCCGTATCTCTTCCCACACCAACAGACCACACAAGACCGAAACCAAAATAGCCATCCGACGCATGACCGCACTCCGCGACAATCGGGCGAATATCGCCGTTCTACGGAGACGGTCTTTCGCGTCGAATCGTCATGAGTGACTCGCCGGAGACGATTAGCCTCTCCGCAGGCATTGCCACCGTCTCGTCGATGTACTCGCGCCCGTCGAGGGCAGTCCGGACAGCCGAGGGTCGGAGATTCTTGGCCTCTCCGCAGGCATTGTCACGACCCGCCCGGCAGCGCACGCCCGTCGCCTCTCCGTGTGGTCGGAGATTATTAGCCTCTCCGCAGGCATTGCCACCCTGAAGCGGAGGTCCGAAAGGTCGAGCTTGAGAACCAGCGTCGGAGATTCTTGGCCTTTCCGCAGGCATTTCCATGACGTGGTGTTCGTAACACATGAGCATGAGGTTCGCGTCGGAGATTCTTGGCCTCTCCGCAGGCATTGTCACGGGGAAGGTTAACGAACACGCGATTCGTCAGCTCGTCGAGTCGGAGATTATTGGCCTCTCCGCAGGCATTTTCGCGAGGGAATCTCCGGCCCATCCAGGTTCGGTGTTGATTCGTCGGAGAATCTTGGCCTCTCCGCAGGCATTTTCACTGGGCGAGTCGAATCGCAGAGGGAATCTCCCTGCGTCGGAGATTCTTGGCCTCTCCGCAGGCATTGCCACCTGGACCGATCTCGTTGGGGTACTTGAAATCGGCGTCGGAGAATCTTGGCCTCTCCGCAGGCATTTTCACGGGGATCGCATGACTAAAGTCCATGAGTTCATTCCTCGTCGGAGATTCTTGGCCTCTCCGCAGGCATTTTCACGCCACGTAGGCGGGTGGGGCCACGGGCATTTCGTTCAGTCGGAGATTCTTGGCCTCTCCGCAGGCATTGCCACCTCGCCGAGTGTTCCATCGTTCCGCAGTTGATGTGGTCGGAGATTCTTGGCCTCTCCGCAGGCATTTCCACCGTTGAACACATGCTCATCCTGCTTCAGTCCGATGTGGTCGGAGATTCTTGGCCTCTCCGCAGGCATTGTCACTTTGCCGCTTTCTTACGTTGACCCGATTTCGGCATGGTCGGAGATTCTTGGCCTCTCCGCAGGCATTGTCACGCGTGAAGTTCGGCAAGAGCGGGATCTGGACTCGTCGGAGATTCTTGGCCTCTCCGCAGGCATTGCCCTTCCACCAGCGCCTCCTCCGTGGCGTCCGTGAACAGGTCGTCGGAGATTCTTGGCCTCTCCGCAGGCATTGCCACCGGGCATCGTAAACACTTACTCCGCATCAACTTGCTCAATCATTTTCGAGCGGTTCGCTTTTCGCTTACCCCAGCGACCTCCTTTCTGACCGCCATCAGTCGCAACTTCTGTATACTCACCGACTTCCGATCCGCGAGCGGGTCCGCTATTTTCATCGACACCGGACCGCTCGCGGGTGTACTGCCAGAGCAAGTTCCGGCAACAGTTATCGTCCAAGTCCCACACCGCGCCGCACGAACTGCAATCGTGAGTCCGCATGACGCCGTCAACCGCCTCAACCACCCCGCAGGCGTGACACGTCGCCGTCGTCTCCTCCTGCGGCAACTCCACCACCTTGCCCCCACGCGACTCGAACGCCTTCCTCAAGCAATCGACCAACAAACCGTTCGCCGCCGCGTTCCGCCAGTGAATCGAAATCGGCTCCTCGGGCACCGACTCCGGCGACTTCTCCCGACGCATTCGCGCGAAATCGGTGTCCTTGATCAGCAACGTCCGGTAACGATTCGCCAAGGAAGACCCGAAGTTCCGATACGCCTGCAACCGGATCGCCTCGGCCTTCAGCCGGTTGTGAACCTCGTATTGCTCCAAGTGAGTCTCCCGCAACGTCCACGCCCTGAGCGTACCGAAGATCGACTCGTCGCCCGCGAACCGATTCTGTCCCCAATACCCCACGAGTTGGACCAGTCGCCGGTGACTCTTCCACCTGGGCAAGTGCTCGCACCGCTCGCGCATCCAGTCAGGCACAACCGTTTCCGACAACCAACGGACCAAGTTCGCCCTCGCCTCGTCGAACAAACGGTCCCGGATCGACTGCAAGTCGCGACACTTGTCCCACCGGGCCAGCAATTCGTTCGGCAAAATCAGACTCTCCTCCCGACCAAACTCGTCCCGAACGTGAGCCGCGCGAACACCCGATTCCAGTCGACGCCATCCCGTGTCAGCCGCCACCACGCCCTCGCCGCACTCCGGTTCCCGATCGGGAACCTTCACCGTGAACTGCACCGACCACTCGTCCCGCTCCACGAACCGGTTACTACCCTCGGACCAGTGCATCGGCCGTTCCCGGCGAACCAACTGAACCGAAACCACCGTCCCGCCCTCCGGCAACGGTCGGTGTAAGTACGCCATCACCTCGGCCCACACC
>Ga0105241_10000458_pt1 | contig 30746 bp, 25 predicted proteins | sample KBSC64metaG_FD_80422 | JGI IMG/M metagenome (GOLD analysis project Ga0105241, IMG submission 80422) | Corn rhizosphere microbial communities from Kellogg Biological Station, Michigan, USA - KBS C6-4 metaG | ecosystem: Host-associated > Plants > Roots > Rhizosphere > Soil | place: Michigan, USA... | reverse complement strand
CTCCGGCTCCTCAGTCGAAGTCTCGATCTTGTCCAGAACGGCCTGTGCCGCAACCTGGGCCTCTACGGCGGCTCGTGTTGCCACCTCCGCCGCTCGCAAAGCAGCTCGTGCTTCAGCTGCCTGGAGTTCGCTGTAACTCGGAGTTTTTGCATACCGCGCCGCAACACGTGCAGCCGCGGCCGCCGCGCGACTATTGGCCGAGCCTTGCTGCTCCCCTGATTCGTCGGAGTCAACAACGGAGATGCCTTTGCGGTTCTTGTGTTCCGCAAGACGGCGATTGACTTCCTGCTTCCACGTTGGCAGCGGTGTGGGCGAGCTAGGCAGTGTGCTCAAAACTACATTCCCTTCGATATTTTCAGAACCGAGCAGCGCGATTGAGCGTGCACAGTTGATTTTCTAATAACCTCCGGCGAGTTCTTATGCCGCCATAGGCTCGGCCCCGGCACACGCATTTGCTATGCTGGCCTTGGTCCTCGATGCATCCTCGTAATTTCGTGTTTATCACGGTGATGACCCTCTGTCACTTGCATCTTGCAAGTCAGATGTTGACCAATCCGTTACCTCCTCACCCGCAGAGCTCTGCTCTGGATAGATCCGCCCAACAGCCGCCCGCATCCGCTCTTCCCGACGACCCCGGTCAGGAAGCAATTCCAATCGCAGCTCCAGAACCCGTCCCGCCTGCGGGAGTTCCGCTGCGCTGGGATGCAGGCACGCAGACCTGGTCTGACCAAACCGTGACACTCTCGGGGGGAGTGGTCGTCCACTACAGGGACTACGTCATTCACGCAGATCGCGTCACGTTTAACCGTTCCACAAGCGAGTTGCATGCAGAAGGAAACCTGCAGGTCACAGGTGGTTCCAGCGACGCATACATTACCGCGTCCCGTGGAGACATGCGACTGAACATGCACACCGCGCGCTTCTACGACGTGCGCGGCTCGATCGGAGTCAGGCGCTCCGGCCGCACGGTGGTGTACTCGAATTCGAATCCCTTCCTCTTCTCCGCCCGTGTACTGCTGCAGACAGGTGAGGACAGCTACAAAATCATCGACGGCACCATGACGAATTGCCGCATTCCGAAACCCGACTGGCAGATCATCGCTCGCTCCATCACCATCGCAGACGATAAAGCCACCACCCGCAACTCCTTTTTCAAGCTTCTGGGAATTCCCATCGTCTATCTCCCCTATCTGAGCCATCCTGTCGAACTCGCGGGACGCCAGTCGGGCTTTCTGATCCCCGTGGTGAGTAACTCAACCATCAAAGGACTGACTCTGGGCGAGCAGGTCTATATCGTTCTCAATCGCAGCATGGATATGGTGCTCGGCACGGAGTATTACAGCAAACGCGGCTTTGCCCCGAACGGAGACTTCCGTTACAAGGGACCCGGCCTCGATCACTTCACGGCCAGGTGGAACGCGCTCTTTGACAGGGGCGTCAAGACCCCGCCCTCCACACAATTCATCGATCAGGGTGGAGCGGATATATCCGCGGTCGGACGGGTTGATCTGACCCCTGAGACCCGCGCCGCCGCTAATGTGGAATACCTCTCACGCTACGTCTACAAACTGGTTTTCAACGACAACTACCAGCAGGCTGTCAGTTCGCAGGTTCACAGCACGATATCTCTAACCCATGTGCACAACGGACTCGTACCGTCTGCCTATCTCGAACGCGTCCAGAACTTCGCCAGCTCAAATGAGGGCGACGAGGTCCGCATCCTTCATCTGCCCACGCTTCGCTTCGATGCACTTGAGGAACCTCTGCATACCTCTCCCTTCTACTGGCGCCTTGGCTCATCTCTCAGCTATCTGGGGAGGTCCGAATACAGCTTCCATGTGCGAAACATGGGACGTCTCGACGTCTACCCGCATCTTTCTTTGCCGTTGGTAGCAGGTGGCTGGAGTTTCGTACCAGAAATTGCTCTCCGCCACACCTTTTACACCACCAGCCAGATACCGGATCTGACCGGCACCAACGGGGGCACACCAACCGTGAGCCATGATCCGCTCAGTCGCAGCGACGCCGAAGCCTCCATCGACATCCGTCCACCTGCGTTTGAACGTGATTTCACAATGGGGAACAGAGTCCTTCGCCACGTCGTGGAGCCCGAGCTCACCTATCGTTTCGTCGGTGGCATCGGGCAAAAGGCCCGCAACGTCCCACTGATCGACCCATCCGACATTGCCACCAACACGAATGAGATCGGCTACTCTCTCACCCAGCGTTTCTACACCCGCTCAGTTCACCCACAACCCTGCACGGCTGTGGACGAAGCCGACGGGGCATGCCAGACAAACCCGCGCGAATGGGCATCGTGGCAGATCGCTCAGAAATACTTCTTTGACTCCGATTTCGGCGGAGCTATCATCCCGGGACGCCGCAACCTCTCCGACTCCACTCTCGACCTTACGGGCATCGCTTTCCTCACCAATCCGCGGAACCTCTCGCCACTCATCTCCCGGCTTCGCTTCGAAGCCGTCAAGAACCTCCGCATCGAGTGGGATATGGATTACGACCCCAAAGCGGGACGCCTGGCTGCGGACAACATCTTTGCCGGCTACAGCCACGGCCGCGCCACCCTCGGGGTGGGGCACTCGCTGCTGAACGCCGTTGACGAAAAGGGCAGCGCCGCCGCCCTCGTTCAGAGCCAGCAGCTTCAGCCCTTCTTCGAGTATGGCCGCCCCAACGAGGCCGGCTTCAACATTGCGGCCAATGGGGGCTATGACTTCGTCAACCGTTCCCTGCAGTATGCCGGAGTTCAAACGGTTTACAACTGGAACTGCTGCGGCCTGAGCCTCGGCTACCGTCGATTTGCCCTTGGGTCCGTTCGAGACGAAACACAGTATTTATATAGCTTTACGATTGCCAATTTCGGCTCGGTCGGCGACATTCGGCGTTCCAACACTGTCTTCCACGACATCAACCTGCCCCCCGCATACTAAGCCCTCCAGGCAGTCGATTGTTTGCTTTTCCACTCATCATCCGTCCACCAGACAGTAACCGTGCGGCGTCCTATCCCCGGCTCCCTGACCGGCTTGCTGGGATATTCTTTGAGGAGAGGAAATACATTTGCTTCGGATCCACTTTTTGACCGGCCTTCTGGCTTTAAGCCTGGTCGTTGGGTGCAAGGCGCAAACTGCCGCCTCCGGCACCGCTGACGCTGCTCTCAATCGCCGCATCGAAGTCATGGTTCGCTCGCAGTTCGGGGTTCCCCCCGAGGTCACTATCTCCCTCGGGCAGCGAAAGCCCAGCCAGATTGCGGGCTACGACTCACTTCCAGTCACCCTCTCCCACGGCACCTCGAAGAAGGAAATCGAGTTCCTCATCTCATCCGACAACTCGAAACTCGCGCGTCTTGAGACCTTCGACCTAGCCAAGGACCCCGTCTTCAACATCGACGTCGCGGGTCGTCCGATTCGCGGAAACCCAAACGCAAAAGTGACCGTGATCAACTTTGACGACCTGCAGTGCCCCTATTGCGCGCGCATGCATTCGTCGCTCTTTCCCCAGACGATTGATCGATATAAGGACAATGTCCGCTTCATCTACAAAGATGATCCTCTGACTGAAATTCATCCCTGGGCGATGCACGCCGCAATTGACGCGAACTGCATCGCATCTCAGAGCCCGCAGACATATTGGAATTACGTCGACTACATCCACGGTCATGGACAGGAAGTAAGCGGACAGGATCGCAACGTCCAGAAGAGCTACGAGACACTCGATCGCATCGCGCGCGAAGAGGCTACGGTCGCAAAGCTGGATAGCGCGAAGCTCGATGCCTGCCTGGCCAAACAGGACGAGTCTCAGGTTCGCAAATCAGCAAAAGAAGCAGAATCGTTAGGCATTGAAGGAACGCCTGCATTGTTTGTCGATGGAGAGCGCATTAACGGCGCTCTCCCCGCCGAGCAGGTTTGGATTGTCATCGATCGGGCTCTTCGCGCTGCGGGAATTCAGCCTCCGCCGTCGGGGTCGTCCGCCGAACCTGCAGCAAAGGGGAATTAACATCCGGGCTGCTCTGTGTAACGGCCTTTTGCTTTTGGAGCCGGTACGAAAGCGGCAGCCCCAATGAGAGGCTGATGTTGTAGTCGAGACCGGATGCGGGAGTTATCCTGTATTACCGGGGAGACGGCAGCCTCCCGAGGAGACTAAAAGGTTGCAAGTCGAAGGCTTTCTTTTCAAGCGCTGCAAACCGCTCGCGTTCGCACTCACAAGCACGTTCCTGCTGATCATATTCACTGGCTGCAAACATGCCCCGTCGGGTGACGTGATCGCCACCGTGAATAGCAAGGACATTTCGCGCTCCGACCTCGACAAGGCATACAACGACTACAAGGCAACACAGGGCGAAACTCCGCAGGAGCCAAGTACCGAGCAAGCCAATATCGTCCGCCTTAACCTTCTGCAGAAATTGATTGATGACGAAATCCTTCAGCAACGCGCCGAAAAGCTGAATCTCGCCGCTTCAGAGGAAGACGTCAACGCCAAGCTCACTGAACTGAAGGCGGGCTATACGCAAGAAGGCTTTGACAAAGAGCTCAAGCAGAGAAACATGACGCTGGACGATCTCAAACAGCAGATCCGCCGCAAGCTCACCTCAGAGAAGCTGATCAATAAAGAAATCGAATCCAAGATCGCTATCACCGATTCCGATATCAACGGCTACTATGCGGCGCACAAGGCGCAATACAACGTAATTGAGCCCCAGTATCATCTCGCCTGGATTGTTGTCACCGCGAATGGCGGTCAGCAGTCCGGAAGCCTGCCTGGAACCAAGGCGATGAGTGACGCTGACGCGCGCAAGAAAATACAGAATGTCCGCAATCGCCTAAGCAGCGGCGAAGATTTTGGCGCGCTCGCGATGAACTTCTCCGAGGATCCAAATACCAACTCCAACGCTGGGGATATGGGATTCATTGCTGAATCACAGCTGCAGCAGCGCGATCCCAGCGCGTTCAATGCGATCAGCAAGCTAAAGCTCGGTCAGGTGACGGACGTTCTGCCCGTCTACGGCGGCGCCGGTCCGACCCAGCATGCCAGCGGCTACGCCATCTACAAGCTCATTACGCGCGAGCCTGCGGGCCAGCGCGAACTGAGTAACCCGAGCGTCCAACAAGCCATTCGTCAGGAACTCCGCGAGAGCCACGCCCAGATGCTTCGCCTTGCTTATTACGAAATGCTTCGCGATGATGCCAAGATCCGCAATTACTTTGCGGAGCAGATACTGAAGCAAGGCGCGAAATAGCTTCCACCCTCGACTGTCATCGAGTCGAGCAGCCTCTCCAATCGTCGCACTGTGGCGGCGCGCACCACCGCAGCCGACGATACTTGTTCACCTTGCAGGCGACGCCATAAAGCTATCTCGTCCGTTGTGACAATCCTTAGAACTCGACATAGGCTGCGGACATCATCAGACAAAACGGCCTCCGTCTTACGCGGAGGCCGTTCTGTCTGAAGTCGAAGTGAGCTTGACGTCTATTTGAAGTTGCCGCTCGAGTCCATGGTGATTCCGCCCGGACCTTGCGCTTTCTTCGCCTCGTTCTCTTTGCGGGTACCCATGGCCTTCGAGCTCCAATCCTTGGCGGCTGCCACGTCGGCTTTCACCGCATTCGGATCCTGGAAGTCGATGTCCGCCTTACGCCGGTAGGTAAGGTTCAGATAGGACATGGCGTCGTCGTAATTCGAACGATTTGCGAGCGCCTGGTTCAGATACTGCAGACCCTCTGTCACGAGAGGCTCGTTCTGGTCCTTGATCTGCTGCAGCACCTTCTTAGGAGCCTTTACATTGCCCTCGCCGTCATCGTTCATGTTTACAGTGGCAAGCGCCTTCAAAGTGTTTTCGTGAGCCAGCGTCCAGTCGATTACGCCGATCGTATAAGCTGCTTCGGGATCCTTTGGATCAGCTGACAGCACTCTCTTTTGATAATCCTTGGCTTTGTCGAACTGCTTGATGCTGAAGTAAATCGACGCGATATTCTTCAGGCTGTTGACGTCGTTCGGTTCCTTGTTCAGGACCTGCTGGAAAATGTCGATTGCCTGCTGTGCGTTCTTAAGGTTTTCGGGGGTAGTAAGGCCGGGAACTACGTTTTGCGCCAGCGCCGTCGCAAGATAGCTCTTCGCCATAGGCAGGCTCGGGTCCAGTTCAGTCGCCTTCTGGAAATGTCCGATCGCCTCTTCGTAGCGCGCCGATTTGTATGACTCCACTCCCTTGTTCAACTGATCACGGGCTTGCAGGCGGTTGCACCCGCCCATGGAAAGCACCATGCCGGCCAACGCAACCGTGAGCGCCGTAATACGTGCGGGTCCATTCATGTCGTTTCTCTTCTCCTTCAGATCGTGCGTCGCGATTGCGCACCTTGAAAATCAAGCATCTGGTTCCGGGCGGGAGAAACCGGTTCCAGAATGGCCAAATTGTACTCCTACAACCCTCAAACCCACTGTGTTCTTTAACCGAGCCGATCTATCGTTCAGCCGCAATTCCCGGGGTCATCAACCCTATCTGGTCTACTCCCGCCGCGTGGCCCATGTCGATCACTTCGGCCACTTGTCTGAAGCTGAGCGTGTCGTCGCCTTTCAGAAACAAAACCCGCTGGGCACGATTGCCGTAGATAGCAGAAAGCCGCGCTTGCAACTCCCCCTGCGCGACTGCCTGCTCATTCATCCGAAATTTCACTGCGCCTGCGCCGGCCTCCAAAACCTCAAGGACGACTGCGTCTCCGCCCCTTCCAGCCTTTGCAGGTTGCGGGATCGCCGCAGCCTCGCCTCGCGGGATTGCGGGAACGATGACCATGAAAATGATCAGGAGCACCAGCAGTACATCAATCATCGGCGTCACATTGATTTCCGATGTCATGCCCTTGTTTCCTGTCATAGCAGTCATACAGTGTTCCCCCTGTATTCCCGGCGGGGAGGATTTGCCGTGTGTCTCTATTGACCAGCCATGATCTTCGGAGTCATCAGACCGATATGATCCACGTTCGCCGCCTTGGCAATGTCAATTACCTCGGCAATGTAGGCGAAATTCAAATCGTCGTCGCCCCGTACGAACATGACCCGCTCAGCGCGGTTGGCATAGATTTCCGTCAACCGGGGCAGAAGTTCTCCCTTGTTAACTTCGGTCTCATTGATCTTGTAGGTCGGGGCCGCTCCTGGACGATATCCCACCTGCACAACGATCGTTCGGTCGTTCTGCGGTGGCTGCTGCTGGGGATTCTTCGGAGGCTGCGGCACCAGGGCGTCAAGGCCCTTCGGGGTTACCGGCACGATCACCATAAAGATGATCAACAGCACGAGCAGAATGTCGATCATCGGGGTGACGTTGATGTCACCCATCGCGCCGCCGCCGCTGCTCCCAGATGTCATTGCCATGGCTTAAAACTCCTCGTTTGCTGCAATCGGTTAAATTAACTCTTCTTCAACTCGCCGCTTACTCTGCCCCGCCTCCGGCTGCCTCACGCTTCTGCGTGAGCAAACCGACTTCGTCGACGCCCGCGGTACGGACCGCGTCAATCGCGTCCTCGACTCCGCGGAACTGCGCCCGCGCATCCGCGCGAATGAAGATCTGCTTACCCGGCGTATCAGCAAGCTTGTCACGTACCTTTGCACCCAGCTCAGAGGTCGCTACCTTGTTCTGGCCGAGAAACACACCGCCGTCGCGCGTGATCGCTACGACGATGGCATCTTCCTTGTCTGCGTCCGGCATCGGCGTGGGATTCTCCACCTTCGCCATATCCACAGCAACCTTGTTCTGCAACATTGGCGTGATGACCATGAAGATGATCAGCAGCACCAGCATCACGTCCACCATCGGAGTGACGTTGATGTTCGAGTTGACCTTGCTTCCTTCGTTACGAACCGCTACACCCATATCTCGGCTCCGTGCCTATGAATTCGTTTACCGGATTACCCTCCGGTGGTGCCGGAAGTGGCCTGCACCTTACGGGAAATTCCGGGCAGGAGTGCTTGCGCCGCTCCTGCCCATCGGAGTCTCTCGCTCGGCTGCTTTCCTCGACTACCGCTTGCTCTGCTTGATGAAGTAGTCGATGAGTTCGCTCGATGAGTTGTCCATCTCAACATCGAACGCCTCAACGCGGCCTGTGAAGTAGTTGAACGCCATAACGGCAGGAATGGCCACGAGCAGACCGAAGGCCGTCGTCACCAAGGCTTCCGAAATACCGCCGGCGACTGCACCGATACCGGAGGTCTTCTGGGTCGCGATCTGCTGGAACGCGTTCAGAATGCCGACGACTGTTCCGAACAGTCCCACGAACGGAGCCGTAGAGCCGATGGTGGCCAGAACGCTCAGGCCTCTCTTCAGCTTGGCGTGAACGATGGCTTCAGCGCGCTCCAATGCGCGGCCAGAGCTCTCGATTGTCGCCTCGTTGGCGGTGCCGCCCGAAGCACGGAACTCCTGCAGGCCAGCGGTAACAACCTCAGCCAGATGCGACTTCTTGTTGCGATCAGCAATCTTGATCGCCTCTTCCAGTTTGCTGTCCTTCAGAGCGCCGGCAACCTTGGGCGCGAATTCACGCGACTGCTTGCGGGCCGCTGAGAAATACAGGTAACGGTCGATCATCACAGCCAGTGACCAGATCGACTCGATGAAAAGGATGATGGCAACGGCGCGCGCCAGCCATCCCATGTGCTGCCACAGACCCAATGGGCTGAAGCTGACTGTCTGCTCTTCCTGAAAGAAGAGTGCCAGGCTGTTGACCGTATGCGATGCAAAATGTGCGAGCTGAGCGAGAATCACTTGAATCGTTCCTCCTAAGGAGTTTGTGATCTGAGACTATCCGTTTGAACGGATTGTTTGCAGCAAAACCAGAAAAAATCTAAGGCCGATACTTCTTCTCTCCTTCTTTCGCACCTCAGCATTGCTGGAGCCGTCGGCAGGAGCATTCAATTTCGGATTTCAGGGTCCCCTGGTTCTGCGACTAGGAACTGCGATTAGGAATGCGGCTCTTTCAGGATTCGCATTCAGGTCAAAAGCAAGGCTCCTTTCCGATTCGGAAAAGAGCCTGAGAGTTGCCTATCCGCCCAGCGTGAAGATCACGTTGATTGTGGTCTCCACCTCAACGGGCTCATTGTTAAGCAGGTACGGCCGGTAGCGCCACGTTCTCACTGCATCAAGCGCTGATTGCTGAAGCATCGCCGGACCGCTGATCACTTTCAGGTTCTCGATCGTCCCTGCCTTCGAAATCGTTGCCTGGATGACGACCGTTCCGGAAACTCGTGCAGCCTTCGCGATTGGCGGATACACCGGCTGCGTTTTCTGGATCAACATACCGGTGGCGACACCAGCCGAAATGTTTACCTTCTTCGGCGGAGCTGCCTGGACTTTTGGAGCTGCTCCGGACCCGAACACGCTGCCCATCACGCCGCTTGAGCTTCCACCCAGACCCTCAGCACCGGCTACACCAAACGAGCTCGGAGGTGCTTCCTTCTCCGCTACCATCTTGATGTTCTTCGGAATCTTCGTCGGCGCAGTCAGCTGGTTGTTCATCAACTCTGACTGTACGTGCACCACGTGCACAACTTCAGCCGGAGGTGGCGGTGGTGGCGGCGGCGGCGGAGGTGGGGGAGCGACAAGCAGTGTCTGCATCATCGCCTTCGGCAACGCCTCTGGGTAAATAAGCGGATAGAGGATCATCGCAATCAGAATCGAACCGTTGATGATGAACGTGAGCATCATCCAACGACCGCTCTTGCTCTTGATCTTTCCGCCTGATTCAAATGTGGAATCTTCAAACATAGCCAGCCTCGAATCGGGGTATCGTTTACCTCTATTTAGACACCGCGGAAACTCCAAATGTTCCCGCGATCCCCAACGCTCTCAGAAAGCGTGCTCCACCTATATCAGAACTACCCTGCACCTGCAAAGGTTGCAGCTAACAATACTTTGCTTCAAACCCGCGACCGCTTCGCCGCCGGCAACGCTGCTGTTTTTCCGCTTCCTGCTCTCCACTCCTGATATGCAACAAGCATCGGCGCCGCAATCGCAATTGACGAATAGGTTCCGATCAGAATCCCAACAACCAGGGCAAACGAGAAGCCTCTCAAAACAGGCCCGCCGTACACAAACAGAGAAAGAACCGTCAGGAACGTCAGCCCTGATGTCAGAACCGTTCGGCTCAGCGTCTGGTTGATGCTCCTGTTCACCACATCCGGCAACGACTCACGCCGGCTCAACCTCAGGTTCTCGCGGATGCGGTCGAAGACTACGATCGTATCGTTCATCGAATAACCTACCAGGGTCAGGATCGCCGCGATCACCGTCAGGCTGATCTCCATCCCTTTGATGCCAAATGAGTCCAATAGGGCAAATGCGCCTACCGTAATCAGCGTGTCGTGAAAACAGGCAATCACGGCCGCCACTCCGTAGATCAGCTGGAACCGGAACCACAGATAGATCAGCATGCCCAGGAGCGAGTACAACGTCGCCAGCGTGGCCTGTTTTTCCAGTTGCCGGCCAACCGTTGGCCCTACCACCTGCACATTGCGGATTCCGTTCTTTTTATCAAAGACGCTATCGTCGAACTTGGCCTGTAAGGCGTTGTATATCTGCTCGCGTCCCGCATCCAGAGAAGATTCGACATGCTGTTCGGGAAGACTGATCAGCACCTCGTTCTTGCTCGGAACGTCATAGTTGACGATGCTGGCATCCTGGATTCCCGCCGCCGCCGTCGCCTGCCGGATCTTCTCCAGATCGGGCTTCTGCTTGAACTGGACCTCGACCTGCGTACCACCGCGGAAGTCCACGCCCAGCGGAACTGGACTCCGGCGCCCACCCACCGGGTGCGCCCAGTGCGACGCCATTGAGATGATGCCCGAAACACTGAAAATCAATGAAAAGGCGAGGAAATACCACTTTTTGCCCAGCCAATCGACGCTTGGTTGATGAAAGAATTCCACGTAGTTCTCTGCCTTCCTCTATTTCAGGAACTGGCTTCAGGCACAGTCCCTAATCTCTCAGTCTTTAGTCCCGTCTCTAAATCGAGACCGCCTCGCCCGTCTTCAGGTTGTTCACGTGCGCATCGAAGATCACGCGCGAAACGTAAACTGCCGTGAACAGGTTCGCTGCAAGACCAAACGTCAGCGTCACCGCAAATCCCTTCACCGGGCCACTGCCAAACAGGAACAGAATCGCTGCCGAGACAATCGTCGTCACGTGAGTGTCCAGAATCGTTGTCCACGCATGGGCGAATCCCTGATCAACGGCCGCTGAAGGCGCCTTCCCTGCCCGCATCTCCTCGCGTATACGCTCGAAGATCAGCACGTTCGAGTCCACGCCCATACCGATCGTCAGGATCACGCCTGCAATTCCCGGCAATGTCAAAGTTGCACCGGAGAAACCCATGAACCCAAGCAGGATGATCAGGTTCAGGAACAATGCCAGATCGGCGTTGATTCCAGACCCCTTGTAGTACACCAGCATGAAGACCATCACCAGCAGCACGCCCACCACAGCTGCCGTCACGCCCTGCCTGATCGAGTCGGCTCCCAGCGAAGCTCCCACCGTACGGTCCTCGAGATAATTGATTGAGGCCGGCAGAGCACCCGTCCGCAGCATCTTCGACAGGATCGCTACCTCATCCTGCGAGAAGCTGCCGCGTATCTCACCCGAGTCCCGGATCGCGCTCTCGATGTTTGCTACTTCCTTTACACGGCCGCCAAGCACCACTGCCATGCTGTGGCCCACGTTGGCGCTGGTGTAATCCCAGAACTTGTCGCCCGCCTCGTTGGTAAGCGTGAAGTGCACGGTGCGCTGCCCGGTGTTCGTATCTGTCCCCGGATCGGCGGAGCGGAAGTCTGTTCCTGCAACAATCGCTACCCGCTTCAAGACGTACACGCTGTCCGCATCAGAGCCGTTGGCCATTGATCCAGACCCGTGAACCAGTTCGTCATCCGACGGAAGGTTTCCGCCTACGCTTGCCAGTGCCGCCTGCTCGTCTGGATAGGGGCCACCCTCAACGGCATGGATTTCCAAGCGCGCCGTCGAGGTGATGATGGCTCTTACGCGGTCAATATCCGAAATGCCGGGCAGCTCTACAAGGATCTGGTTATCGCCCAGACCGTACTGCTGAATGATTGGCTCCGCGACGCCCAGTGTGTCTACGCGGTCGCGAATCACCTCGATTGTGTTTTGCACCGTCCGGTCGTTGAGAGCTCTTTCAATATTAGGCTTCATCGTTACCGTGAAGCCGCCGTCCGCCCCGCCGCCGGAAATGTCGTACTCGTTGGAGTACTTATTATCCAGCACCGACCGTGCGGCGCTCGCCTGCGTCGAATTGACCCCCTCAATCCGAATAAGCTGCGGCTTGGTCGGATCAGGCTTCGACACTTGCGAGTACGACACCTTGGCCGCCTTCAGATCCTGCTCGATCCGCGCAGCTGTATTGTCAGTCTCCGTGTTGACCGCTTCCTTCACCTGCACCTGCAGAATCAGGTGCACGCCACCCTGCAAATCGAGGCCAAGGTGGATGTGCCGTGTCAGCTTGTTCAACATCGGCTCGTTGCCACTCAGGTTGGGTGCGTCGAAGCCAAAAAACGCGCCATAAAGGAAAACGATCAGTACCCCGAAGATGATGACAACTTTTTGCTTCAGATTCTTCTTCATTGGTCCAGTTCTCTACTTGCCGAAATCTGTTCTTGAAGGGTAAGGGCGTAAACCCGTACACCCAATAGCCAAATAGACGCGGGCTGTAGCCCCTGAGGAAATTTCACCTTACGACCCCGGAGCATCCTGGGTGGTCACCGTAGCAATCGCGCTCTTCGCGACCTCCATTTTGATATTGTCTGGAGCTACGCGAATGATGATCGCATCGTCCTTGATCGACAGGATCACGCCGCGAATTCCACCTGACGTCGTCACCTTGTCCCCCGTCTTGATACTGCCCAGCATCTCCTGCCACTGCTTCTGGCGCTTCTGCTGCGGTCTGATCATCACGAAATACATCAAGGGAATCAACAACAGAAGTGGAAGCATCCCGAACAAGCCCCCGCCTCCGGTCGGCGTTGCCGCCATTAGTGCCAAACTCGTCGTCACACTCATCCTTTACTCGCGCCCTGAACCCCCAGATCATTCAGGCCGCAGGCAATCACCGCACTATGGGCGGCTGCCCGTTTAGTAGATTTGTCTCCGGGAATCGCCTGGCCTCCTGGTACTTCCGGCCACGTTGGAGCATCGATTCACTGCTTCGACCGGCAGAACCACTCTATTCTTCTGCCACAACCATCACCAGTGATCCGGCTCACCTTTTGCTTCCTCTTCGACAGGGTCCGCTCCCAGAAATCTGGCAGAATCTGCGCCTTCTAAAAACGCGCACACCCCAACCCGCTTCCAAGAGAAGGCCTACTTGAGATAAGAAATGCGCAACCGCAACCATGTCAAGAACTGGCAGGGCCCGCGGAAGCGGCTTCCCCGGAGTGCGGCCCCATCGCAGGAGCGCCAAATCACCAACTCCGTGAGTGGTCCGGCTCTCGCTGGGCGATCGGATGCTGAGCACCTTCCGCCTCACAGCCGAACTGCGCATGAGCAAGAGACCAGGAATGTCGCATCGGAGTTTGCATCCAGCACCGTCATAGGAGTGATCTTCGACATGTGCGATTACGCTGAGTTTGTTCGACGAAGAACTTTCTGGGCGTGCGGTCTCCTTGTGCTGTCGCTGACTGTGGCAGCCTCAAGCTCTTACAAGCGCTCACAGCTCCTCGTAAACCGATTATGTTTCTCGATTCGATTCAGGCGCGATCTGAATGACTTCGCGTACGGGCCCCTGTAGGAATCTGCATGCTCCAAGTGCCGGCGTTTGCTAGAAAGGGAGTGAGACCATTGAGAACGGCCCAAGACAGGAGATCTCGATTGCTTCCAGGTACAAGCCAACCTTTGGAGCCCGATGCGACAGCCTCCCACACCACGTACTCTGCCTTCTCGTATCGGAATTGGTCGCTATCGCTCCTGGTGTGCGTTCTGGCAGTAGTTTGCACTTTTCTCTTCTGCGACGTTCCGATAGCGCTTCGTGTCTACGGGCTCCTTGGATCCAGGGCCGCTCTCGCGACTGGGCTCGGGAGTGCTGTTCTGCTTGGAATCGAAGGTTCGATTGCTCTGGTATTGGTGATCGTTCGTATCACACGCGGGCACCTGTCTCCCTTTCAGGAAGCCACCGTCCTCGCATGTCTCACCTCAATCTGTGCGTACGCAGTGAATGACAGCTCTTTGAAGATGTTGTTTGGGGTCCCTAATCCGGCAGCCGTTCTTCGCGGCAGCAGGCATGCTTTCAACTTCTTCGGCGGCTCCGCTGCAAGCAGTTTCCCTTCCGGGCACATGGTGATTGCAGGCTCCTTTGCGGGGGTGTTCATGCGTCTCTATCGAACCAGTACCCTGGCCTTTTCAGTACTTCTTCTCGCTGGAGCAACACTCCTCGTCGTCGGTGACTGGCACTTCGTGAGCGACGTCATTGCGGGAGCCTATGCCGGCGTATCGGCAGGCTTGTTGGCCGGCGAACTTTGGCTGGCTCACTCCAGCAGGACTTCACAAGTCTGAAAAGCGCGCTCGCTTCGGCCACCATGCTGCATTTCGGGGGTGTCGGCCGCCGGCGGGATAGGCGATTGACTCGAACGCTCTGAACCGCCAAGGCTGACGGGTGAGAAAGGACACGAGCGGATCCGCATAACGCACAAAGAAGCTCGCCCACATGTCGGGCGGAGGCCATGTGCTCGCAGTGCTGATCTGGACTGCTCGGTTAATTGTTAGCTATTTGACGGAACTGCAAATCGCACCGGATGCGCGGGTTCCACCGAGATGGCCTCTTCTGCTTCCCCAATCCGTCTGAGCAGGATGTCTCTTAGCTTGCCTGCATACTCGTCATCCAATCCCAGATGCGAGTACTCGTCCATAACCTCTAGTGCAAAGCGAAGCTCAGTTGCAGCATCGTGGCGCGTGATCGTGTGCACAAAAACTCCTTCCGCTTGTGCTCTTCACTGTATTGGATGCGCAACAACACTCTCCGGCAAGACTGCGGCCCTGTGTGGATAACGCTATGGCAACTGGCTCCCCGAAGCTCTTTTTTGCTAAGTTGTTTAATAACAACGAACTACGATTCACAGTCCCTACTAGGTCTGCCCCTTGCAGATTGCATGGTTAGGTATGGCGCGACAACCCAGGCTCCCTCACCGGTGCCATCAGAGCGAACCCTCTACCAAGAGCGAGCTGATTACGCTCGCAGCGGCGCAGGGGGCTGATCAGTAGACGCCGCTTGGGAAAGCGAGATCTCAAGTTATTCAAAAAGAAAGATATTTAAGGTGCCGTAGAATCATCGATTACTAGACGGTCCCGATTCTGCAACTTACCTCACCTTCTCTGGGGACGGGGTGTTGCCCAAGCTTCGAAGCGGCAGGTAGTTCTCAACTGCTCGGCGGTCTTGTTCTTCCACTTGCAATGCGAAGCCCAAGCAAACGAAGCTTGCAGCATGGTGGATGCTCTTGACACTCTCCTCCAACGGGCTGAAGCGGTTCATGGTCACATGTGCGCAGGGCAGATCCTGGGAGTGCGTATGGCTCTCCTTGGGCTCAAGACCCTGAACATTGAAGATCCTCTCGGCGCCGACCGGAAGCGTCTCGTGACCTTTGTCGAGATCGATCGCTGTGCTACCGACGCCATTTCCATGGTGACCGGATGCCGGCTGGGGAAGCGCACCCTCAAATTTCGCGATTGGGGAAAAATGGCGGCAACGTTCGTCGACCTCTCCCAGGATGCTGGTGTTCGAATCGTGGCGCTCGAGACTTCGCGGGATCTCGCCCGCGAACTTCACCCCGAGATCGAAAGCAAAAGCAAGCAACAGATGCTGGCCTATCGCGAACTTGACGATGAGCAACTGTTCCGGATTCACCGCGTCCGTGCACACGTCGATGCGGCTGACCTACCGGGTTACAGGGCCGACCGTGCGGTTTGCGCACGATGTGGCGAAGGAATCAACTTCGAACGATTCGAGGAAATCGCCGGCGAAAAACTCTGCCTCGCTTGCTCCCATCCGGAGTTGCGATACTGGACTTCACAACCGTAGCTGCTTGCTTGATGGGCTGATCTCAGTTCGTCTTCGATGCTGCCACATCAGCAGAATCATCCGAGTCTTCCACCAGCACAGCAGAACCGGGAACGATTTCGAAACTCAGAGCGTCTTTGCCCGATGGAGTAAAAGTGACACGAAAAGGCTCGCGCTGCCACTGCACCGGGGCACAGACAGGCTCAGTTCGATCCTCCGCTGCAAAGGCAGAAATCTTCTTCGACAGCACCGGTTTGCGATCCGCAAGCTGCGCGACGACAGCATAAAGATTCTTCCCGCTCGAGGTGAGTCCGCAGTACGCAGCATAGTCTCGAAACCAGCTCACCTGGCTGACGCCTGGATCATAATCCGGAAGCTTCAGCGCCGAAACATGACCGCTCACGCGATCGACCATCAGCCAAGGCCCGCGCTGCCAGACCCATCGCGCAGAAGTAGCTTTTTCGCCAGGCAATTGATCATTCAGCCTTACTGCCCGGCGAATGACAAAGGTACGATCTGTAACCTCATGGCTTTCGCCCGTCGTCCATTCCTTCACTAGTCCATCGACCACGAGTGGCCGAATCTTGAGACTCGCTTCACCAGCTCCAGCTCCAGCCGGATCGCCGATCCGCGAATATGGGACTCGCTTAGAAGTTCCCAAACCGACTACGTGAATTTTCCGAGGAGTGGCACTGAGTGAAACAGAACAGCCGATCCAAACCGCTAAACCTGCAATGCATGCCGCGAACGCCTTACCAACTTGCATGACCTGTATTGCTCCTAAACCTGTGCTTCCTCCACAGCTCGGGCTACGCGAAATGCGGTGCCCTCCTGCATATGTGACGCCAGAACCTGCATTCCGACTGGCAATCCTTCCTTCGTCGCGCCGCAGGGAACGGTTACGCCGCAGATTCCAGCAAGGCTTGCTGTCACGGTATAGATATCGGCCAGATACATCGCCAGTGGGTCGCCGGACTTCTCACCAAGCTTGAACGCAGGCGTGGGTGCGGTCGGCGTAACGATCGCGTCTACATCCGCGAACGCTCGAAGGAACTCCTCCGCAAGCAAACGGCGAACTTTCTGCGCCTTCATGTAATACGCATCGTAATAACCTGCCGAAAGGGCGTACGTGCCCAGCATGATCCGGCGCTTCACTTCGGCACCGAACCCCTCGTCGCGAGATTGGCTGTACATATCAGACAGAGTGGCTGACGAAGAAGAACGATAACCATAACGAACACCGTCGAAACGGGCGAGGTTCGCGCTGGCTTCGGCAGTTGCGATCAGATAATAAGTTGGAATCGCGTAGCGTGTGTTTGGAAGAGAGATTGGCTTAACGACGCACCCAGCCTTTTCTAGCGATCCAATTCCTTTCTCGATTCTGTCGCGCACCTCCGGATCAAGTCCCTCACCAAAGTATTCAGAAGGCACACCTATGCGAATCCCTTTCGGGCCTTTCTCGATCTCAGCAGCATAATCGACATCTGGAATGGATGAACTGGTCGCGTCCATGTCATCGTGTCCAGCGATCACGCTCAAAACGGTAGCTGCATCACGCACATTCGCGGCAAATGGTCCAACTCGGTCCAGCGAGGAAGCAAATGCGATCAGCCCGTAACGGGACACACGACCGTAAGTCGGCAGCACGCCCACAACGCCGCAGAAGCTTGCAGGCTGCCGGATCGATCCTCCAGTATCTGTTCCCAGAGTCGCCACTGCCAGATTTGCGGCGACCGCCGCCGCCGAACCACCACTGGATCCGCCAGGGACGCGATCAGGAGCAACTGGGTTCCGCACTGGTCCGTAAGCTGAGTTCTCGTTGGAAGAACCCATCGCAAACTCATCGCAGTTGAGCTTGCCCAACAACAAAGCGCCTGCCTTTTCAAGCCTTGTTACTGCTGTCGCATCATAAGGAGGTTGATAGCCCTTGAGAATGCGAGAGCCCGCTGTGGACGGAGCACCGCGCGTGACGAGTACGTCCTTGATGCCAACCGGAATACCCGCGAGCGGCCCGACAGAGTCGCCCCTCCCCGCCGCATCATCAATCCGCTCAGCTTGTTCGAGCGCCCGCTGCTTAGTGAGACTCAGGTAGATATTGAGGTGGCTGTTTGCCTGCTCGATCCGCCCGTAATACTCATTGGCAAGGTCCACAGCCTTCTGGCGACCAGAAACGATGCTCTCGCGAAGCTCCGAGAACGTTTTCGGCTTGTCTACGTAGCTGGAACCGGTGACAGTTTGGGTGGTCACGAATGTCCTCTGTTCGCGCTATTAGCGATCGATAACCTTTGGAACTTTGAAGAATGACTGGTCGGTTTCCGGCGCCTGCGACATAACTTCGGCGCGGCTGAGCGATCCCTTCACCACATCCTGGCGCAATGAACTTGCGGCACCCGCATTGTTCAGCTCGCTCATCTGTTCCAGCGGATTCAAGGAAGTGGTATCCAGTTCCTCAAGTTGAACGACGTAGTTCAGAATGGAATTGAGATCCTTCACCATGTTCACCGCTTCATCAGAAGTAAGCTTGACATGAGCCAGTTCGGCTACGCGCTCCACATCTTCGTTTGTGATCTTTGAAGTCATTCTATGAGTTTCCGTCCGGTGTACTGAATATCTGTGATCTATGGGTAGATACTCAACATTCATCTGAATGTCGTATCTCAAGTATAGCCGCTGGATCTTTCCAGCTTTTCTAAACCGACTCTGCAAGAAGGAACTAATCCACAATCACATTAATCGTTGTAACGTGTGAGACTCCATTTGCAGTGGCGGTGACCACAATCGAATACTTACCCGCGGGCGTGCCATTATTGGTGGGAGCAGATCCGCCACTTCCACCGCCTGCCCCTGCGCAACCCGTAATTCCGAACACGGTGAGGATCAGGATTGGCAGCCATCGAATGCTCAACTGCCGAAATCGTCACGAGCTTCCAGGGTCCGATTCCTGTCCCATACTGATCGTCCGAGGGAAGCTACCTAGCGCGGAACTCGCAGTTGTCGGGATCGATAACGAATCCCATTCTAGGGCGGGATCTGTCCTGAAGAGATGTGATGACCGCTACATATCGATGTGAAACGACGCGAGCTCAGTCGAAGAGTCGAGTTTGATTGTGCTGCGCGATGTAGGCTTCTGAATCAAACTTCTTTGCCGTCGAAGCGCTGGACATCGGACGGATGAGGCCAAAGATCGGTCGGTTGAACCATGGTCGATCGTGTTTGCCGACGATTGCCCATGCGATGCCCTGGTAACCGTTTGGATCGCGGCCGTCGAGCTCGTAACGGTCGTTGAGGATGACAGCCCATTCGTATGCGCGAGCGGGATCGGGAGCCCATTGGAGGATTGTCTTAGCCCAGTACATGCGCATGTAGTTGTGCATCCAGCCTTGCTGGACCATCTGGCGTTGAGCAGCATTCCAGAGTTCGTCGTGCGTCTCAGCACGATCGAGTTGAGCAAAGGTATAGCGATTCGGACGTGGATCAGCATTGTGTTCGATGAGGGTCTGACGAGCCCAAGGCTCGGCGCATTCCCAGTTGTCGTAGTTCGGGTTGTATTTGACGAAGAGAACGGACAACTCGCGCCAGGCGATGACCTGATCGAGGAAGCGGTCGCAGGCCGCGCGTGAAGCTTTGCCCTTGGCACATGCTTTCTCGACAGCTAGAGCGATGGTGAGAGGGCCAATGTTGCCGAAGTGAAGGTAGGGCGAGAGACGGCTCGTGCCGTTCAGTTCTGGGTGGTTGCGCTTCTCGTCGTAATCTTTGAGTCCGTGAGCGATGAAGTCGGAGAGTTGCTTGAGAGCTGCGTGCGTTCCGCCAGTGAATGTGTCGACCGGACCGATTGTGCGATCGAGGGATTTGAAGCCAGCGGTGATGTCATCGACGAGCGAGTCGTTCGCGAGGGATTTCGGTTTGCGCCAGGTGTGATGCGGCTTCGGATTTGCGGATGCGACAAGGAACCTGGGCAGTGCTTGTTTCAGGTGAGGACGCATATGCTGCAAGAGGAAATAGTCGCGAGCGAAGACCGCGGAAGGAACTACGACATCGGCATCTACGGTCCAGTAGGGAAGCTTGAGTTTGCGGGCGAGCGTTTTGCGCCAACGCTCGGGTTCTCGGCAAGGATTCTCATCTCCGATAAGGATTGCTGCGTGAACTTCTTCGAGGAATTTTTCAAGAGAATTATCGGGATGACGACGAAGGACGAAGCCTACCCCCCTCCCCCCTGCGTCTCTCTCGACGTCGCGAAGGCCCTGTTGCATGAAGTGATAATGCCGGAGGTTTGCGTTGGGGTAATTGGGGATGACGGAGAAGAAGATTACGACGGGAAGGCCGAGCAGGTTTCCAACATTGATTGCGACGTCAAGGGCGGGGTTGTCGTCAATGCGCATCGCGCGCTGCATCCAGTAGACAACGGATTTGCCGTCGGGAAGAGGCGAACCGTCGCGGCGGACGAGTATTCGCGGATCAGTGGCGAACTGGGCGAGTGTTTGCGGGAGAGTCGAGCTGTGCATTGCAGCTCTTATTTTCCACGTCTGGACGGAAGGGCGGCTCAGGCGGGCTGCACAACCTGATCACATATCCAACAAGCTAGCCCCGGAAAATGCGTGTGGTCAAACAGACGGCAAACAGCTCGACCTGCGAGGGGTACCCCCTGGGGTACCCCCTCCCCCCATACTCTGCAAAGAAGTCTCTCAGCTTCAGCTACTTACGGATTCTTTCAGTCCCTAAGGCACTTGGAATCAGAGGATTGGGTCGCAGAATCTAGAGATCAAGGGACTTGAAGTCGCTTGGTTGAACTCAATCCGGACTGTGCACGAGTTTGGTGTCGCGAAGCACTGCCGTTGAAGATTCGAAGCGGTCTACTTTCCCTAGTCCAGCGAGAAGCACGAAATATTCTGCAAATCTTCGAAGTGATTTTTTGATGTCTGAGATCAAATTCAACTGCAAGGTGCAGGAGTGCACTACACCGCATGGATTGCATTTGTGAAATCGGCATATAATCGGGCGGAATTCGGAACAGCTGCTTAGAACCTCTCTCCGACAGCTGCGAGTGAGGAGCACGCTATGCGCAAACATACCTGGCTTATTGCAGGCTACGTTCTAGCGGCATTTTCTCTTTCAGTCGGCAATGCTCAACAAAACAATTTGGAATCGCGAACAGTGCGGTCGGCTGACCTTGAGCGCACACGGGAGATCTATCGACGGGATTGTCTTGTGTGCCATGGAGCGAGCGGAGATGGCAAAACCGATATTCTGCGCGACCGCGATCTGAAGCTTCCGGACTGGACAGATCCGAAGTCGCTGGAAGGCCGCGCCGACCAGCAGCTTTTCAATGTGATCCGGTTTGGCAAGGGCAAGATGCCGGCGGAGCGTGTGGGGCGGGCCAACGATGAGGAGGTCGTGGGTCTGATTCGATACATCCGGACAATCGCGAGAGACGAAGCGATGGTCAGGCCGAGTGCCGGATCAAGTGCATCGAAAAGATAAGTTCAGCATTCAGAACAGCCTCGCTCTATCACGCTCTGTGAAAACTTTCTTCAGGAGTCAATGCTCGGACCGGCTCGCGTTGACTTTCGTGGAAGTTGAAGGTATCTTCCGGTTATGGGTATTCGCCGCATGCTGGTTTTCTGTGTCCCGTGTTGTCGCGCGGACTCACCGGTCGTGTGGATAAGCTAAAACGGGCTTAAACGTTCCCATACGGCCGCTCAGCTACGCTGAAGCGGCTTCTTTATTTCGGTACAAATCAGGATCATGCGAACTTTGCATTCCAACACGCGCCCTCTTTCTGACGCCGCCCGGCCGTCAATGCGCTGTTGTTGTTGTCGCTGAAGCGACCTAATCGAGAAAAGCGTTGTTCCGGGCAGTACTCGCGGCCCGAACAAGATCCCAACCCGGCAACATAAGCCGGGCTTCCTCTACGACTTGAACGCCTTTCAGGAGACGACGTGAAACCTTCACTCCGGCTGTCCTCTATCGCCGCTCTGCTGCTTCTTCCCTCTTCCGTCGCAGCGCATGCCCAGGTTGTGGGCGCCACCATTACCGGGACTGTCCATGATTCTTCCGGCGCAGCAGTCAGTTCAGCCACAGTCACTGTGAAGCAATCCGAGACGGGCGTGACGCGGAGGCTCACCACTGATGGCGAGGGCCGGTTCTTTGCTCCATCCGTGCCGATTGGCCCTTACACTGTGACTGCCGAGCACGACGGATTCGCACCAACGGAGCAATCCGCAACTCTCGTGGTTGGTCAGAGTCTCGCGCTTAATTTTGTGCTTGGCGTCGCTTCGGTGCAGCAGGCGGTTGAAGTGACCGCGGATGGACCGACGGTGAACATTACGACTCAACAAACCGCAGGGCTCGTTGACGAACGCCAGGTGAAAGAACTGCCGCTGAACGGCCGGAGCTACGATGGCCTTCTCACACTCAACCCCGCCACTGTCAACTACAGCAGCGAACGGGCCGGCAGTATCGGAACGTCGAATTCGTCTGTCGGCAACATGTTCTCTGTCAGCGGCAGGCGCCCGCAGGACAATCTGTTCCTGCTGAATGGAGTTGAATATACAGGTGCGTCGCTGATCAATGTCACTCCCGGGGGTACCAGCGGACAACTTCTAGGAGTCGATGCCGTACGCGAGTTCAATGTATCCACGGACACCTATGGCGCTACTTACGGAAAGCGTTCGGGCGCGCAGGTCAGCATCGTTACCTCGAGCGGAACAAACCAGCTTCATGGCACGGCGTTCGAATTTATCCGCAACAGTGCGCTTGACGCTCGCAACTACTTCGACCAGGGAGCGATTCCAAATTTCCAACGCAACCAGTTTGGCGCTTCTCTTGGTGGTCCGATTAAGACGAACAAGCTGTTCCTGTTTGGAAATTACGAGGGCTTCCGCCAGAACTGGGGACTTAGCGCCGTTACGCTTGTGCCTGACAGCAACGCGCGGCAGGGTTATCTGGCAGATGCGTCCGGCAATCTGAAATACGTTGGCGTGGACCCATCAGTAGCGCCGCTGCTCGCGCTGTGGCCGGAAGCGAACGGTCCGGAACTCGGGAGTGGGATCGCTGAATCGTTTTCGCACCCGCCGCAGCACATCCGGGAAGACTTTGGCACTTCGCGCTTCGACGCGAATCTCGGCGCAAAGGATCTTCTCTTCGCGGTATATACCGTTGACGACAGCACCGCTGACACGCCTACGCAGAACCCGCTGAGCCGTATTGACGAGAGCCTGCGCGAGCAGGTGGCCAGCATCCAAGAGCAGCACGTCTTTTCACCGGCGCTGCTGAACACTACGCGCTTCGGATATTCGCGCGCCAGCTACTTCTTCACTGGCTACTCACCGGTCGAGTTGCCGGGATGGGTCGCGGGCAAACCGATCGGCGTGCTGATCATCAGCGGGAGCACAGCGTCGAACGGTGCTTCGCAGATCTCGCAAGGCGGGCTGAATGTCGGCTCGAATAACAAGGCGGCGCGTAATCTCTTTACTTTCGACGATCATGTCTACTGGTCGCGCGGCCGGCACCAGGTGGAAGCGGGCGTGTGGCTGCAGCGCATCCAGTCCAACGATCTGCTCGCGCAGTATCAGTACGGACAAGCTTCGTTCAGCAATCTGCAGTCGTTCCTTCAGGGAACGGTAAAGACTTTTACCGTGGTGCCTTCGCCGACCGAACTCGGATGGCGCATGTTCGCAGGCGCAGGATTCATAGATGACACCATCAAGCTCAACAAGCGTCTGGAGATCCGGGCGGGGTTCCGTTCGGAATCAACGAATGGCTGGAACGAAGCGCAAGGACGAGCTGCCAATTACGCGCTTGTTGATGGCGTGCTGCAAACCGATCCGGTCGTGGGCTCATCGGCTCTGACGACCAACCGTGCGAAGTTTCTGCCCGAACCGCGTGTAGGGTTTGCGTGGGATGTGTGGGGCAATGGGAAGTCCGCAGTTCGCGGAGGTTTCGGACTCTACTACGGTCTTCTGGACACGCTTGACTACCGTCTCGACCAGACTGCGCCTTTCAACACCGCGCAAACGCTGTCGAACGTTTCGGTGTCGAGCCTGCAGATCACTCCCGGGGCAACGGCTCCGGCAGGCAGCAAAATCTCGCCCAGCAACGTTCAGCCCGATATCGATACTCCCGCGGTTCTGAACTGGAGCCTGCGGATCGAGCAGCAGGTTGCGCCGCATACATCTCTCACCGTCGGCTATGTGGGTTCACACAGCTATCACCAGATTCTTTCGGAAGACATGAATGAGCCTGTTCCGACGTACCTGGCGGACGGCAGCGCGTTTTACCCGGCTGGGTCGAAGAACGCGAACCCGGCGCTGGCGAACACCACTTCGTGGGTCTCGCAGGGCGTGGGTCTTTACAATTCGCTCGTCGTGGATGTGCGGCGGTTGTTCTCAAGCGGCTTTCAATTCCGCGGGAACTATACGTATTCGAAGAACCTGGACGATGGGTCGGCGTGGAATACCAGCGTAAGCGGCAATACACCCGCTTTTGTGGAGTTCCCTCTTCATCCGAAACTCGACTGGGGACCGGCGGCTACGGACGTGCGACATGTCGCCTCGTTTAACGGTAGCTATGAGCTTCCATTCGGCCCCAAGCGGCGGTATCTGCAGCATGCGTCGCGGCCCGTTCGTTTTGTCGCATATGGATGGACGGCAAGCGCGATCTTCAACGTGCAGACCGGATTTCCTTTCACGCCGCAGCTTGGCTACAATCCAACCGGCAATGGCGACACGCGCAACCCTGTGAGGCCGAACTGGAATCCGGAGTTCTCCGGCAACCTCTACCCGAAGACAGTGAACCAGTACTTCAACGCCGCGGCGTTTCTGCCGCCTGAAACCGGAACCTACGGGAATGTGGGGCGTGATGCTCTGACGGGGCCGGGGTTGACGCAGCTGGACTTCTCGGCAACGCGCAATGCGCACCTCGCGGAGCGACTCGGATTTCAGTTCAGGGCGGAGTTCTTCAACATCCTGAACCATACCAACCTGTCTACTCCGAATGAGGTGGTGTACAGTTCGGCAACTTCGGGGATTTCGCCTACGGCTGGTCTCGTGACGTCGACGTCAACGACTTCGCGGCAGATCCAGTTTGGCGCGAAGTTGCAGTTCTAGATCGTTTCGAGATTTGTGTAAGCGCCGGTGGCGAAGTGGCTAACGCTCAGGTCTGCAAAACCTGCATTCGCGGGTTCGATTCCCGCCCGGCGCTCCAAAGTTCAATGAACGAAGGGGCCGCCCACTGGGTGGCCTTTTCTGATGGTTGTGTTGTTTCCCACCCACCCAAGCCGGGCTGGGAGAGCTGGGACATTGGTAGATGTGGGTGTTGCGGCTTGGATGGGGCACGCGGGACAACTGTCGTCAACTCGGAATTGAACAATTGAACAAAGGAGGGGCGAATAGATCGAAGCAACTGCAGGTTCCTCCACTCCGGTTGATTGAATAAACCGGAAGGCTCCTTCAGGACCTGAGCTATCGTTTGGTTGTTTGGAGACCAACGCTGGCGCGGGAGTAAAGGAGCCTTATGAAGATTGTAGGGTGTGATTTTCATCCCAGCTTCCAGCAGATAGCGATTCTGGACACCACGACTGGAGAGATCGAGCAGAGGAGGTTAGGTCATAGCGACGGAGGAGCGGAGCTTTTTTATGGAGAGCTTAAGAGACCAGCGTTGATCGGCATGGAGGCGGTGGGCAACTCCTTGTGGTTCGAGCAGCTGATGGGGCGGCTGGGGCATGAGTTGTGGATCGGGGATGCGGCCCAGATCCGTGCCAGCTATGTGCGGCGGCAGAAGACTGATCGCCGCGATGCCGGCCACATTCTGCGTTTGCTTGTGGAGCAGCGATTCCCGCGTATCTGGATACCGTCGAGCGAACAGCGGGATGTGCGGCAGTTGCTGCTGCATCGGCACAAGCTGATTCAGATGCGAACGCGGGTCAAGACCGAGTTGCAGCATCTGGCTTTGAACCAGGGGATGCAGAAAAAACGTCACCTGTGGAGCGTTCGGGGGAGGGCTGATTTTAACAACCTTTCTCTGGCGCGCTGGGCTGGACAGCGGCGGGAAGACCTTGTTGCGGTACTGTCGTTAGTCCAGAGCCAGGTGGAAAAGCTGGACCGAGCCGTCGAGGAAGTTGCGGCCGCTGATCATCAGGCTCAGTTGCTGATGACCCAGCCAGGTGTAGGTCCCATCACGGCACTGGCATTCGTGGTGACGATCGGAGATGTGGGTCGTTTCAAGCGGGGCAAGCAGGTTGCCAGCTATCTGGGATTGATTCCGGCCGAACGCAGTTCAGGCGATAAGCGCCGGCTGGGATCGATTTCCAAGCAAGGCAACATGTTTCTGCGGACCATGCTGGTCGAGGCTGCGCAGTCAGCCTGCCGTTATGATGAGCAGTTTCGCAGAGAGTATCAACATCGCTGCCACCAGAAGCCGAAGGGCGTGGCCAAGGTGGCGGCGGCACGCAAGCTGGCGGTGCGGTTGTACTGGATGCTGCGCACCCAGACACCGTATCGGCCGGCGGTTCACAACGGGGGCAGCTCGAGTCATTCTGTGGCCAGCTGAAAGCCAGGCCGTTCGGTTGAGTGGGCACCCTCGCATCCGCCACAGGCCGGATGTTCGAACAGGAATCATGGCCGATGTGGATGGCCGTATCGATGGGTGGTGGAATCCGATTCCACCGAAGTGATTCGCAGATGGACTCGCGCTATGCCTCGGTCTCCAAACCCATGGCTCGCACGAACTGCTCAATGCAGTCGCGCGTCCTGCTGCGCCTTGACAACGCCTTCCGGTTTATCGACGGAATGACAGCCTGTGCTGATAGCGGTGGGTTCGTCAACAGCGTAGATGACAAAGGCCGCCCATGGGCGGCCTTTGTATTGGATGGAACGGCGCTCTGTTCTACCAGCGGCCCCAGGCGCGGGTCCAGTAGTCGGAGAGGGTCATGCCGACGAGGACGAGGAAAGTGAATACGCCGGCGCCGACAGTGAGCTTGGTGAGCTTTGTCGAGTACTTCACATGCATGAAGAAGAGCACGACCAGGACCATCTTGAAGGCTGCGATCGCGAGCGCGACGATGGGGTTGAACATGCCCATTTCCACGTAGGAGGCAGCGACGGTCAGGCCAGTCATCACAAGGAGGATGCCAACGATCGTGAGATAGACGATTGGGCTGACGATGTGGTGATGGTGCTCGTGCTCTTCAATGGATTCGAAGTCTTTGTCGTGAGGTGCACTCATGGCATTAATCCTTATTGGTGCCTGCTGATGAGGTAGAGCAGCGGGAAGAGATAGATCCAGATGATGTCGACGAAGTGCCAGTACAGGCCGAAGTTTTCGACGAATGTGACGTGGCCGGTGGTGTAGGCACCGGCTCGGGCTCGGAAGATCATGACCCCGAGGATGGCAATACCGATGATCATGTGGAGCGCGTGCATGCCAGTCATCGCGAAGTAGAGGAAGAAGTAGATCTCGGTATGCCGGGCCATGTCGTAGGGCAGCGGCTTATCCTTGTACTCCTTGTAGACCTCGGGGTCGCTCTGCGGGTTCACGAACGATTGCAGGCTGTAGTGGAAGCCGGGAACGTGGTGCTTCTCGATCTTCTCGCTGTACTCGATGGTCTTGATACCGAGAAAGACGAGGCCGAGGATGAAGGTGATGACCAGGTAGAGGACGAGCGAGCTCTTCTTCTTTACTTCTGCAGACCAGACGGCCATGGCCATGGTGAAGGAAGAGCTGATGAGGACCGCGGTATTGGCGGTACCCCAGAAGATGTTGAGCTGGTGCGAGGCCTGAACGAACGCAGGGTAGTACCAGTTGCGGTAGATGAGATAGGCGGTGAAGAGGCCGCCGAAGAACATGACTTCGGTCAGCAGGAAGAGCCACATGGCGAAGTTAGTGGCATCGCTCTGCTGAGCGTAAGTCTCGAAATGATGGCGCTGGTAAGGCAGGTGCTCGTGGTGAGCGCCTTCAGCTGCGCCGTGAACAACGACCTGGCTATCCGACACTGGCTACTTTCTCCTTCTGGCCTTCGAGCCATTCGTAGTCGTACGCTTCGTGATCCATGATGGGGATCGCGGGGAAGTTTTCAGTGAGGGGCGGAGACTGGATCTGCCACTCGAGGCCGGTGGCCTGCCATGGGTTGTCGCCGGCGATCTCGCCGTACTTAAGCGACCACGTGAGATAGAGGATCGGCAGGAGGTAACCGACGCCGAGGATGGTTGCGCCCGCTGTGGAGAAGACGTTGAGCACCTGGAACTCCGGCGGATAGGTCGCGTAACGGCGCGGCATACCGAGGGTTCCGAGGATGAATTGCGGGAAGAAGGTGAAGTTGAATCCGATGAAAGTGACCAGCGCGGCGAGCTGCGAGATCTTTTCCGGATACATGCGGCCGGTCATCTTGGGCCACCAGAAGTGAACACCTGCGAGGAAGGCCATCAACATGCCGCCGACCATGACGAAGTGGAAGTGGGCGACGATGAAGTAGGTCTCGGTGAGGTGGATGTCTGTGCCGGAAGAGGCGAGGAAGACTCCGGTGAGGCCGCCGATGGTGAAGAGTCCCATGAAGCCGAAGGAGTAGAGCATCGGCGTTTCGAAGGTGATGGAACCCTTGTAGAGGGTGAAGGCCCAGTTGAAGATCTTGATGGCCGAGGGCACGGCGACGAGCATCGTGAGGAGCGAGAACACCAGCATGGAGTAGTTGGAGATACCCATGATGAACATGTGGTGCGCCCAGACGAAGAAGCCGAAGACCGCAATTGCCACCGAGGAGAAGGCGACGGCCGTGTATCCGAAGACGCGCTTTCGGCTGAAGGTGGAGACTGTTTCGGAGATCACGCCCATGCCGGGAAGAATCATGATGTACACGGCGGGGTGTGAGTAGAACCAGAAGAGGTGCTGGAAGAGGAGCGGGTCGCCACCCTTGGCTGGATCGAATACGCCGATGCCCGCAGTACGTTCGAGGACGACGAGGACGAGCGTGATGGCGAGAACCGGGGTGCCGAGGACCATGAGGATGCTGGCTGCGTAGTTGGACCAGACGAAGAGCGGCAGACGGAACCATGTCATGCCGGGGCAGCGCATCTTGTGGATGGTGACGATGAAGTTGAGGCCGGTGAAGATGGAGCTGAATCCGGCAATGAAGATGGCGAGTCCGGTGGTGATGACGTTGGTATTGAGGTAGTGCGTAGAAAGCGGAGTGGTGAAGGTCCAGCCGGTGTCGACGCCGCCGGTTGCCATGGCGTAGAGGCCGAGGATGCCGGCCGCCATGTAGAGGTACCAGCTGAGGAGATTGATCTTGGGAAGAGCGAGATCTTTGGCGCCGATCATGATCGGCATGAGGAAGTTTCCGATGGTTGCCGGCACGGAGGGCACCAGGAAGAAGAAGATCATGATGATGCCGTGCATGCTGAACACCTTGTTATAGGTGTCCGTAGCCATGAGGTCAGACTGCGGGGTCAGCAATTCAAGGCGGATAAGGCCGGCGAGCGCTCCTCCAATGAAGAAGAAGAACGTGATCGAGACCAGATAAAGCATAGCGATCCGCTTGTGGTCGCCGGTCAGCAGCCAGCTCAGCAGACCTTTTTCCTTGGACATGAAATTCATGCGAGGAATGCGGGCCGTGGACTGATCGGGAAGACTGACGATAGTTGCAGCACTCATTGGTTCACCATCCCCTGCCCAGCGGGCTTTTGTCCGGCGGGCGTTGCCTTACCTTCACCTTCCGGCAGCAGAGTCGTGGTAGTGGTCGTCTGCTGAATGCGGTAGTCAGAGTTGAGTTGCTTGATGTATTCGACAAGAGCGATCACGCCGTCTTCGCTGACCTGGCCTTGATAGGTGGGCATGATCGGAGCGTATCCCTGGGTGACGTGCTGCGAGGGATTAAGGATTGCATCGCGGATGAATGCTTCGTCGGCGAGCTGCGACTGACCGTTCGCCAAGATGAGCTTCGAACCGTAGACGTTTGCGAGGTTCGGGCCGCGAGCATCGGGCCGAGCATTGTGGCACGCGGTGCAGCTGAGGCTCGCGAAGAGACGTTCGCCATTCTGGGCGAGGGATGCGCCGCTGGTAGAACCAGCCAGCCAGCGCTTGTAGTCGTCGGGTGTCAAGACGACGACATCGCCGATCATATGCGAGTGGTCGGTTCCGCAGTACTGGGTGCAGAAGAGGTGATAGGTTCCGGGGGTGGTTGCTTCAAACCAGACGGTGGTGTAGCGGCCGGGGATCGCTTCTCGCTTCACGCGGAAGGCGGGAATCGAGAAGCTGTGGAACACGTCTTGTGAGATGAGGGTGAGCTGGACGGCACGTCCCATGGGAACGTGAAGCGAATTGATTTCGTGCTGGCCGCCCGGGTGTTCTGCCTTCCACATCCACTGCTTGCCGACGACGTAGATATTCATCGCGTTCGCGGGCGGAGTGTACACGCGGAAGTAGATCAGCGCACCCCAGACAAACATGATGAGGAATAGGCCAAGCGGGATGATGGTCCAGGTGGCCTCGAGCATCGTAGAGCCTTCGATTTGTACAGGAATGGGGTGCTTCTTCTGCCTGTACATGATGGAGAAGGCGGTAACGAGCAGGATGACGACGGTGAGGCCAATGAGACTGACCAGCACCATGAAGAAGTACAGCGCGTCCATCTGAGGCGCGATCTTCGACGCCTGGGGCGGATAGAGCGAGAAATTCGTCAACCACTTGACGAGGAATTGCCAGAGTACTGGACTTATG
>Ga0105241_10000457_pt1 | contig 30758 bp, 20 predicted proteins | sample KBSC64metaG_FD_80422 | JGI IMG/M metagenome (GOLD analysis project Ga0105241, IMG submission 80422) | Corn rhizosphere microbial communities from Kellogg Biological Station, Michigan, USA - KBS C6-4 metaG | ecosystem: Host-associated > Plants > Roots > Rhizosphere > Soil | place: Michigan, USA... | reverse complement strand
TGCGGACCAGGGCGTCGTTCTTTTCCATGAACGATGCGAGGCGGTTCAAGATGACGTCGAGAATACCGCCGGCCTCACCGGCGGCGACCATGTTCACGTAGAGCTCGTTGAACGCCTTCGGGTGTTTGCGGAGTGCGTCGGCGAGTGTATGTCCGCTCTCGACGTCGGAGACGACGTCCCGTGTGACGGCGGAGAGCGCTTTGTTTTCCGTCTGTTTCGACAGAATGTCGAGCGCTTGCACCAGCGGGAGGCCCGAGTTGATCATCGTCGAGAACTGGCGCGTGAAGATGACGACGTCGCGGAGCTTGATGCCGCCGCGCTTCACCGACTTCTTCTTCGATTCGTCCTCGATTTTGACCAGCGTGAGTCGTTGGCGGCGCAGCTGGGCGATGACTTCGTCTTTTGACGGCGCGTCGATGGTTGCCGTCTTGAGCTCACCGCCCGCACCGCGGGCTGTGTAGGCGAACACTGGCATCTATCGTTTCCCTCCTGATGTGGCGGTCGTCGTCGGTCGTGACTGTGTCGTGGCTGTCGGCTCACCTTCCACCGTCAACCCTGCCATGCGCATGAACTCGTTCGGATCGCCGCTGACGCGGAGACATTCTTCCGCACTGACCTCACGCGCCATGTACAAGGCGTAGAGCGCGTCGTTGAGCGTCTGCATGCCGTACTTCTTGCCGGCCTGCATCGAGGAATAAATTTGGTGAATTTTGTCGTCGCGAATCAGTGCGCGAATCGCCTGGTTCACCACGAGAATCTCCGCCGCCATTGCGCGTCCTTTTCCGCCGACCCGCTGGACGAGCGTCTGCGTGATGATCCCTTCGAGCACGAATGCCAACTGGGCACGAACCTGTGCCTGTTGGTGGCTCGGGAATACGTCGATGATACGGTTGATCGCTTCGGCCGCCGAATTCGTGTGGAGCGTGGCGAAGGCCAAGTGACCTGTTTCGGCGATGGTGAGTGCGGCTTGAATCGTTTCGAGGTCGCGCATCTCACCGACCAGGATCACGTCCGGATCTTCGCGAAGCGCGTACTTGAGGGCGCTCGAGAACGATTTCGTGTCCGTGCCGACTTCGCGCTGATTGACGATGCACCCTTGGTGCCGATGGATGAACTCGATCGGATCTTCGACCGTGATGATGTGTCCGCGACGCTCGCGATTGATTTTGTCGATCATCGCGGCGAGCGTCGTCGATTTTCCGGAGCCGGTCGGGCCGGTGACGAGGACCAGGCCGCGTGGCTTTTCCGCCATCTTCGCGATCGTCGGCGTGAGTCCGAGCTCTTGGAACGTCTTGACGCTGAACGGGATTTGGCGGATCACCATCGAGACCGAGCCGCGCTGTTTGAAGACGTTGCCACGGAACCGGGCCAGGTTCGCGAGACCGAACGAGAAGTCGAGCTCGTCCTCCGTCTCGAACCGTTTCTTCTGGGTGTCGGAGAGCACCGAATACGCCATCTGGAGCGTGTCCTTGGGCGTCATGACGTGCTCCGTTCTGGCGTTCATGACCTCGCCGTGAATACGAAGTTTCGGGCGTGACGCGGCGACGACGTGCAAGTCGGAGGCGTTGCGCTCGATCATTTCTTCGAGAAGCGTTCGAAGATTGGGGGCGGCGTTGGAGCCTTGCGTCCCGCCGGGTGCGGCAGCACCGCCTTGTCCTGGAGCGGCGTTCCCGCTGGCTGCCCCGGGGATGGGTGCTGGCTGGGTAGGCTGCCCGGTGGAAGCGGTCATGGGAGAAACAGGAAGGCTCATAACACGGGTTGAATCGGAGAAGAAAAAATCACGCACTTGTCTCGCGGACGACCTGCTCCAGGGTCGTAATCCCTTTCAGGACCTTGAGCCAGCCATCCATGCGAAGCGTCAGCATGCCCTGCTGAATCGCTACCTCTCGAATGTCGGCAGCTCCAACGTTTTGCATGATGCATTTCCGGAGCTCCGGCGTCACAAACATGACCTCGTACAGTCCCTGCCTCCCTTTCAGCCCTGTCCCACTGCATGCGTCGCACCCGTTTCCCTTAAAGAAGGGGAGTTCCCCAATGGTGGTGGCCAGGGAAAGCCCTTTGAGGTGCGGGACCGCCTCGGGGGTCGCGCGGGCGGCCGCGTCGCGTAGGGCGACTTCGGTGAAGCGGAGGTCTCCGAGCGTGGTGCGGGAGGTGACCTTGGCGGCGGCGAGCTCTATGTCATCGGGGACGTAGCGCGTCTTGCACCCTGGGCAGATGCGCCGGACAAGCCGTTGGGCGAGCACCAGATTGAGGGCGCTGGCAACGTTGAACGGCTCCAGCCCCATGTCCAGAAGACGGGTGACCGTTTCTGGGGCCGAATTGGTGTGGAGCGTGCTCATGACCAAGTGGCCGGTGAGGGCGGCTTTGACCGCGATCCCGCCGGTTTCCAGATCGCGGATCTCACCGACCATGATGATGTTCGGATCCTGGCGCAGGAACGCTTTCAGCGCGGCGGCGAACGTCATCCCGATCTCGTTCCGGACCTGGACCTGATTGATGCCGTACAGGTTGTATTCGACTGGATCTTCCGCCGTCATGATGTTGACGTCGATCACGTTCACTTTGGAAAGTGCCGAGTAGAGCGTCGTCGTTTTTCCGGAGCCGGTTGGGCCGGTGACGAGGACCATCCCGTACGGATTCTGGACCGCTTCCATGAGCTCGTGTTCGGCGCGGGGTTCGATGCCGAACTTTTCCAAGTCGAGCGTCAGGTTTCCTTTATCGAGAATACGGAGCACCACCTTTTCCCCGAACAGCGTGGGGAGCGTGGAGACGCGATAGTCGATGACTTTCTTCCCGATCTTCAGCTTGATGCGGCCGTCTTGGGGGACTCTGCGTTCCGCGATGTTGAGCCCCGCCATGATTTTGAAGCGGGAGATCAGTGCCGCGCGGAGCTTGAAGGGGGGCTTCATGATTTCGCGAAGCGCGCCGTCGACACGGTAGCGGACGCGGAGCTCGTGCTCGAAGCATTCGAAGTGAATGTCCGATGCCCCTTTATGCACTGCGTCGCCGAGGATCGCGTTGATGAGCTTGACGACCGGTGCTTCGTTGACCGCGACCGTAAGGGCCGCCGCCGTCATGTCGTCGGCTTCTTCCTCCACCATCTCGACGTCGTCATCGCCGAGGTCGATGTCGGTGAGGAGCGACTCCATGGCTTCGGTCACCGGCTCTTCTTCTTCCGGGTAGACCCGTTCGATCATCGTGCGCAGCGTGTATTCGCCGGCGATGACGGGGACGATGTCCGAGCGTGTGCGGAATTTCAGGTCGTCGACGATCCGGAGATTCGTCGGATCCGCCATGGCGACGTACAGAATTCGTCCTTCCCGTTTGAGCGGGAGGACAACATGTTGCCGAGCGACGTCGGATGGGATGAGACGAACCAACGCCGGGTCGAGCTCCGAGCGTGTCAGATCGACTGCTGGAACTTTGTATTGCCGAGCGAGGGCGCGGGCGAGCGTCAGCTCGTCGACGTAGCCGAGTTTGACTAGGTGGTAGCCGACCCGACCGCCGTGCGTGCGTTGTTCATCGAGGGCGCGGTTGAGCTGGTCACGGGTGATCAGCTTTTCGGCGATCAAGTAGTCGCCGATGCGTGCGACCGTTGGGGCAATCGCCGCGCTCATACCTGTGTCGTCCTGATCTGTGAAATATTCTGAGAACTGGCCGTGATCGTGAAATATGTCGCGTGGATCATGGCGTCCCTCGATGCGAATTCCGGCGGTGTTTCGTGTGCGTCGTCGATTCTGGCCTCGTCTGCAGCACAGCATTGTGAGGACGCGGAAGGAGCGAGAATGTCACCTTTGGCACCAGTGCGAGAATGTCAGTTCGATTCAAGTACGGCACGCGGTCAAGTCCACGAATTGAGCCAAAAGGTCCGAAAGTTTCCCGATCCTCGATGATCAATTGGGCGACGCCTGGTTTCAGCACCCCGAGCGCTTCGATTTGCGCCAGCGTCGCCCGATCGAGATCGATTGTCCCTGGGTAGTCTCGACGCTCCGGTGGGTTCGAACGAGCGTTCTTCTGGCGTTTTGCGGGAGATTTTTGGGGTCTTTTCCCTGCTGGGCGACCGGTCGTGTCGCTTCTCATCTCGAGTGGCGGTTGTCCTTGTGACGTTGTGTGGGAGGGACGCCAGATGCGGACCGCGGCGCCCAGGAGGGCGACCGCGCTCAGGAAGAGGAGCGCTTTTTTTTCGGCGGGGGTGGCCATGCGTGCAATGTGGGGGGCACATGGCGCCGTGGCGTGGTCATTTCTCGACCGGCGATGTCAAAATCGCGGCACGTCACCAACATTCGTGACGATGCCGCGATTTTCATGATGGGGCGTCTGTCGTACTGCTGCTTACTGCCCTGACTGTTGGTAGATCAAGGCGGCCGCCACGTCACCGACCGTACTGAGTGACTTGGCGGAGATTTTATCCATCGAGTCTGAGAGCTTGTGGTGGTCCGGGTAGTCAAGATCGATGACGTCGATGACGTGCAGGCCGGCGGCGAGCAGTGGGATGTGGTCGTCTGTGACCGCGTATTTCACTTGTGGCACGAAGGCATTCGTGTAGCCCAGATCCGCGGCGGCTTGCCAGACCCGAGTGACGACTTCGGGGGCTTGGGCCAGCGAGTTTTGTTCCTGGTAGATCTGGAGATCCCGGTCGCCGATCATGTCCCATAAGACTCCGAAGATTGGGCGATAGTTCGGGGACGGGAGATGTTGTGCGAAGTACGACGAGCCGATCAGGACGTCGGTGTTCTTGTCGAAATTGCCGTAGTCTTCGCCGTCGACGAACAGGAGATCCACGCCGACCGTCGGCGGTGTTTTCTTGAGGACGTCGCCGAGTGCCAGGAAGAGCGCGACGCCGGAGGCGCCGTCGTTGGCGCCGGGGATTGGGTGCGTCCGTTTCGTGGGATCCGTTTCGCCGTCGGCCATGGGGCGCGTATCCCAATGCGTGACGTATAGGATTCTATCGGTGGCGGCTGGGCGGAAGCGCGCGAGGATGTTGCGCATCGGGATCGTTCCGCCTGCTTTGAGCGTGTGCGTCCAGCGTTGTTCGACCACCGTGTCGGCGCGTTTGCGCATTTCGGCGACGATCCAATCGCCGGTGCGTTGCCAGGCTGGAGTGCCGGGAACGCGCGGCCCGAAGTCGATTTGCGTCTTCGCGTATCCGATCGCGGCGTCGCCGCTCACGCGTCCTCGTCCTTCGGATTCCTTGCCGTGGCAGGCGGCTAACACCATGAGTGCGAGCGCCGAGGCTCCCACTGTCATGTACGATCTATTCGAACGACGAAACGTCGGCATTTATTTCATTTCTCCGGCGAAGAACTGCAGGTGAAGGATGGCGCTCACGACCGTTTGCGTAAATTGGCGATTGAAGTTGCGATCGAAGGTGCCGACGCGCGACAGGACGACGCTCGACGACAAATTTTCGGCGACGTCCGTGTCGGCGGTCAGGGTTGCGGAACGGCGTCCGTTGTCGGTGAGCCGGCTTCGGCTTCCGAGGGCGAGCGGGTTGAGCACGTAACTGCTTCCTTGACTGTTCTGGAAGTTAATGCGGGTCCGAAGGTCGCTGCGGGCGTGCCAACTGGCCGGGAGGGCGAACGCTTTGGCAACGTCCGCATTCATGTTCACCGTGCTGCCGCGTCCGCTGAGCCCGGGGCGGTTGTCGAGCCGTTGGGTCAGGTTGGCGCCAAAGGTCGTCGTCACGGGGCGGGTGCCAGCCCAGGTGATCGTCGCCGAGAGTGGATAGCTACGGAGGCGAGAAATGCCGGATTGCGTAGAGTCGACATAGAGCTCGCCGGGGCTGGCGAGGAGTTGGCGAGTGCCGACGATGCGGGCTGAAGCGGAGACGCTCGCGATCGCCGCATCGGGGTTGGAGGATCGCGCGGTCCAGTTCAGTCCGATGTCGGGGAAATTGAGCTGGGTTGCGTCGCCGACGCCGTTGGTGCTATCGGTGCGGAGGGCCCAGTTGCGGAGCGTGATCCGTTGATAACGATTGGAGAGCGTGGCGCCGAAGGGGAGCGTGATACTATGTGAGATCGTAAACTGCGTGCTGACGCCGGCGCTGGTCGCGATTTCGTCGCCGAGGTGACGGAACTGGCCGATGCCGCCGAAGCCGAGCTGATAGCTGAGTGGGGCCGTCGCAGAGGAACCGTCGTAGTCGGTTACGACGTTGCGATCGACCGAGATCTCGATCGGGCGGAACGACGAGAGAACGCGACGCGCGCCCGGGATGAGGGTCGTCGGGCGGCGTAAGAGTGCGGGGAGATCGAAGGTGATTCCCGCGATGCTCGTTTGGGTGTTCGCGAGCTGGCGTGGGATACGTGTATCCAATGAATCGATGGCGGTCGACGCGGGGAGGAAGCCCAGCGAATTCGGATCGCGCACCATCGAGAAGGATGACGTCATCGAGACGCGGGTGCGGATCCACGACAAAAGCGTCGGCGTGAGATCGAACTGCGTGCCGATGGCGCGCTCGCGCTCGAGCCCGGTGTCAAAGCCGGCGATGCGGTCGCGTTCCTCCGCGTCGAGGAGACCAAGTTGCGAGGTGGATCCGTAGGAGCGAAGATCGCGCAGTGAGCTGATGTTGAAGCGAATCGCGCTGTTGCGGATCGGATGAAATGCGATCGCGCCACCGTTTCGAATCGTGTTCGTCACGCCGCGCGCTATGGTGGCGGTGTCGTCGTACGAGCTGGCTGGCTTGAGATAGGAGAGGCGACGATCGGTGCCGTGCTCGTACGTGGACGATAACGTCAGCTCGGTCGGGAGGACGCTGGCGACGTTCGGGGCGAGCGCGCGCAAAATGTTATAATCGAGCTCGAGCCGGAAATCGCGCGCGCGACCGTCTTGATACTCGCTGCGCGCGGCCGCGGTGGTATACGTTCCGTTCAGCGCGAGGTTGTTGAGGAGGGGCGCGAGCGGTGTGTCGTGCAACGGCGCGATCCGCCGGAGGCCGAAGGTGACGGAGGTCGCGGCGGTACGGGGGGTCCGTAATCCCGGGATGACGTCGGCTTCGAGATCGGAGTTGGTGAGATAAAAGGGCTGGCTCGACGCGGAGGAGTAGTTGATCGTGACGGGGAACGAGTAGCCAAACGATTTCGGGAACAACTTCTCCAAATGGAACGCGGCGCTCAGATCGAGGGCGTCATCGGTGAGATAGGTTGGCGCGTCGCCGAGTTGGCGGAAGTTTGGATCGCGACGACTGACGTTGACGCGGACGTCAGCGAAGTCCCCCGCGATGACGCCGACACCGAATTGTCCGGCGAATCCGGCGGTGCTCACGACGCCGCCAAGGCGAATGTCGTCGACCCAGAGCTCGAGGGTGTCAGATGGGGTGATGGGATGTAGACCGGTCCCAACAGAGGTGCGCAGCATCCCGACTGATAGTTCTTGCACCGCCGCAAGGTTGGGGGCGGAGACGCCGGGATCGAGGGTGTACGCAATGTAGCCGTTGTCGCACGCGGCGTAGCGGGACTGGGGCGACACACCTGGCGGGAGCGGCGTGTTCACGACGAGGATGGAGTCGAGCCCGGTGCACATGGTGTGCGGAAGCCCGCGCAAATAGGCGTTCTGGATTTGCGCTCGCAAATTGATCAGGGTCTTGAAATCGACGTGCACTTCGGGGAGCCACCCGGCTTTTCCGGTGACCCCACTCAACGGGGTGCGATACATATAGAAGTTGGACGCGTCACGTCCAATCTTCACATAAAATTGGAGCTCCGCGGCATCACCGCCCGCCCATCCGTCGCTGACGCCACGCGCCCAGACGCGCAGCTCCTTGTATCCCAGGAAGTTCTTCTCGCCCTCCGGGAATCGATAGTATGCTTCGGCGCGCTCATACAACTGGACGTTTCCAGCGGTGAGACGGAGCGAGTGCTCGTTCACTTGCACGCGCTCGGAGCCCAGGGTCGCGATTTTGAGATCGGGGGCGTCGGTGACACCAGGCGGCGACTCGTAGTCGACGCCGCTGCGCACGTTGCGGTCGGTGGTCCCGATGGTTCCGGCGACGACGTAACCGGCGTCGGTCACTTCGCTCCCGATGCCACGCAACACTTGATCGTTGCGCTTGAGCCACGGAGCGCCAGTGAAGCTCAACCGATCGATCGCGGTTTGGGAATACTCATCATCAGCCAATCCCATCCCCGAAATCATGGTGAGCCGCAACGCACGCGCGCGCCGCAACGACGGCGATCCGAGGGTGTCGTCGGGTGTGCGAAATGGGACGCGGAAGAAGACCCAGCAGACGGTCTCACCCATTTGATCGGCGAGCGCTGGAGAGGTCGAGCGAATACATTTGCCGACGCGCGTATACTTTTGCGGATCGGACATGTCGACGATGTAGCGGCGCCACTGCTCGGAATTGCGTTGCGCGCTGGTGTAGTTCAAGACGTTATCTTGATCGATATCCTCTTCGTCGAGGCGCCCGTTCGCGACGGTACAATCCGCGCGGGTATCCCCAATCGTCCGCAGAATCTGATATCCGGCTCGGCACACAGGGATGTGTCGCTGCAGTTTGACGACGGGTGGACGTCCCGGAACGGTATCGGTGATCACGACCACAGAATCGGCGACGTCGCCGGCGAGTCCTTTGTCGTTGACGTTGGCGTTGAAGGTGCGCGAAAATGGATCGCGTTCAGTGTCGAGCGAATCAAAGCCGGCGAGATGACGCCCGGTGTACAAGGTGTCGATTCCGTTTTGCACGGCGCGGAACGACAATGTATCTGGCGAGAATGCGACGGAATTCTCGGAAATGTCTCCCACGTCGAAGACCAACGTCGGATTCTTTCCTCGACGCGCCATCGACGTATCGACCAAGGCCCAAAATTCGATATTCTCCACGTGCGAGACGTCGGAGCCAGAGGTACCGAGTGGTGTGCGAATGGAGCGCCACCGCCGGCCGGGCAGTGTCGCATTGGTCTGCCACTTGGGCGCAGCACCGATCTCACGCAATCCACCGACGGAGAGGGGATACAAATTGAGCCACAAGATTTGTTCAGGCGCCGCGACACCAGCGCCGACGAGCGTCGTCAATGAATCGATTTGCTCGATGGTGGGACGGATTTGCCGGCCGAGCGAGTCGGTGACGTTGCTCTGATACGCGAGCGCGCTCGCACGCGGGAGATCGAGGGTGTTCGCACCAACGCGCTGTGGCAACACCTGACCGTTGGCCGGCTCGCTGCTGTAATACCAAAATTGATTGTCGAGCCGCACCTGCAGCCCGCCCAATCCTTCGAACGATTCGAGATACGCTTGCTGATTGGACCCAGGCGTCGGTTTACTCGCGGCGAACTCGCCCGAGATGGTGACGTGCGACGGCGCGGTGGTCTCACCGTATGGAAGACGTGAGACGAGCCGGGTAAGTGGCTCCGCATCGAAGTTGAGCAACGTGCTGACGCCGCCGATCAACGTCGATTGTGGCTCGAGCCCGAGTGTCGGACGCGTATATGTCGTATGCTGCGACTGCGACAGCGCGATGAAGTTGAGCTGTCCATTCTGCAACGGAATCTCCAACATCGATCCAAAAATCGACGTCGGCGTCTCGGCGAACAGCGGATTTTCTTCGAACTGAACGACGACTTGGCGCGGCCGGGGGAAGAGTGTATCAGGGCGCGAGAAGGACACGCGTCCCAAATCATAGTCGACGGTGTAGTCGGTTCCGCGCGCGAGAAGGATGTTGTCGACCAAGATGCGCTCGGAATTGGGACGCACTTGGACCGATCCCAACAACAGCGTTCCATTCGCGCCGTTTCCCTGCCCTTGGTAGCGCAAGCGAATATGGTAGACTGACTGCGGACGTTGCGTCGTCGCCAAATATTCGGCGGGGATCGTATAAACGGTGTCGTTGTGCGGATTCGCGCCAGTCGCGAGTCCCGTGCTCGCAAACGGTCGGACAGACGGAAGAACGAGGAATTGATCGCGAATCGTCTGTTGCCCCAACGTTCCGATCCCTAACGCCAAGGTGGGATCGGTCGGCCGAGGCCAGATGCGGTTGTCGGCGTCGAAGCTGGACGGGTTGGTGGATTGGGCGAGCCCGAAGAGTTGGAGGAACGTGGCTGCATTCCCCGAGAGCGGTTTCTCCAATTCGCCCGCGCTCCCCGTCATGATCTTCACCGAGACACTCTGCCGCACGACGTCCGAGCCACCGAGGCGATAGACCGAACGAATTTCGTGGAAGAAGGCCGGGTCGCCCGGTTTGACGTTCGGGTCCCAGATCAAATTCGCGACTTGATCGTGCGTGTGGTCAAATTGCAGGTCCGGCGTGCCGCCGGTGCTGGGATGCACCTGCTCGACCCCGTTGATGCGGACGCGATATGCGACCACCAGCCGCTCGCTGTTGAGCGACAATGGCCGAACGAGCGTGATCCAGAGGAGCGATGGATCGACATAGTAGTCGACCCCTTCGCGGAGATATTCATAGACTTGCCCACGCTGGGAGCGTGGATCACCATTCAGGCGAAATTGCGGCCCGTTCGGGTTTGGGGGCTGCGCACCGATCTGGAGCCGGTACACATAGAGACGGACCGGCCGCAGCGAATCAGGAAGTGCCCGCGCCAACGACGCCATCTGTCGGCGGTTGAGGATGTCGATGTTCGGATATCCGGTGAAGAGCCGAGGATCGACGGTGAAGAAGAAGCGGCGGGGCTCGAATTGATAATCTTCGATCGTCCGGTCGACCGATTGGAGCACCTGGTCGCCGACGGTGAAGACGCGGTCGCGCACGACGTTCCCTTTCTGTTGCGCCGCGATGGTCCGCAGCCGCATCGACCCGAGCTTGAAGGTCGATTGCATACCATAGTTACCGCTCGGAATCGCCGCGGTGATGAAGCGAGACGGCGGTGGCTGAAAGGTGACGTTCCCTACCTCCAGCTTCTGGAGGAACGCGTTCGGAGAGCCGTCGTACGAGATGGAGATGTTGTTGGAGGCGTCGAACTCGCGCTGTGAGTCGTAGTCGACGTTCACATGGACGCGCTGCGCGGCGACACCGGCGGACCGAATCGCATATTGAAAGTCGATGATCGGCTCGAAGGCGGTCGCGCAGGCGGTGTTGGGACCGGAGAAGACCGAGGAGCGGCACAGATTGGTCTGGTTCTGCTCTCCCCGAAACTCGAGACGGCTGGTCAGCTCGACGCCGAGGTCGGAGCCGGGAAACAGTTGTTCCGGGTGCTTGACGGTCGGACGGGGCTTGGCCGGGAGCACGTCGCCGGGGAGCGCGGGCGTCGTGGCGCTGGTTGCCAGGGTTTGGGCCGCGACCTGCCCCCAGACAGATTGAAATATCGAACGACTGTTCAACTGAAAGGCGGTCGCACGTGCCGCCGCGATCTGCGCCGCCGCTTCGCGATACCCGCTCGCTTCCGCCGACGTCTGGATCGACCGGAGCCGGAGCGGCAGTGAGTCTCGGCCCAGCTTGAGATTGATGGGGGGCGCCGGGGGAGGAGCGGGGGCGGGCGCCGGGATCGGGGCAGAATCCTTCGGCGAAATCGGCGCGGGCGTCGAATCAGCAGGCGCCTGTGCGCCCACGGAGTGCCCGAGCAGCTGCAGCGCCAGCAGAAGGGATGTGAAAGGCGCTATAGATTTCACCCCGTGAAGATACTGCACAAATACGTCTTGAAGGAGCACCTTGGCCCGTTCCTGTTCGCCTTCTCCGCGCTGACGTCGATCCTGTTCCTGCAAACGATCGCCAAACAGTTCGGAAATTTGGTGGGAAAAGGGCTCCCGACGTCGGTCATCGTGCAATTCTTCGCCCTTTCTTTACCGTACACGCTCGCCCTCACGCTCCCGATGGCGGTGCTGGTCGCGACGCTGTACGCGTTCAGCCGATTGGCGTCGGAGAACGAGATCACGGCGCTCAAGGCGAGCGGGATCGGGATGTCGACAGTGCTCACGCCGGTGTTGATCGCATCGTTGGGGGTGACGCTGGTGATGTTGTTCTTCAACGACCAGATCCTCCCGCGGACCAATCACCAGCTCTCGTCGCTGATGTCGGACATCGCGCAGACGAAACCGACGTTCGCGCTGCGGGAGCAGATCATCAACGAAGTCATCCCGGGGAAGTTTTATCTCCGCGCGAACCACATCCAGCAATCGCGCCTCATGCGCGAGGTGACGATCTACGATCTCACCGACGCCACTCGGCGACGCACGATCATCGCGGACAGTGGGACGCTCGGGATGGCGCCGAACAAGAGCGACCTGCTCATGACGCTGTATCACGGCGTCATGATGGACGTGCCGATCGCCAAGCCGGAGCAATTGCAGCGGCTCTTCTACGCGACCGATTTGATTCGGGTGAAAGGGGTCGCGAACCAATTCCAAAAATCGACGACAAGCGACTCGCGCTCTCCGCGCGAGCAGTCAGTCTGCCAAATGCAGCGCGACGTCGACCGGGCCACACACGATTACGCCACGGCGCGGACGGATTTTCTCGCGGCGGTTGCACTGGCGAAGCAGCAACACGTTCAGCTCGACCGTCACGTCACGCAGATGAAGACGGGGACGCCGCCGAGGATCACGTTGGGGGGGACATATTGTGCGTTGCTGAAACGGCTGGGGGTGCCGGAATTGAAGGCACAGGTGCCACAACGTCCGCAGCAAACGCCACCGCGGCAAACTCCAGCACAACAAATTCCACCTCCCCGCCCCACCCCGTTGCGGACCGTCCCGCCGAAGAACGTTCCACCGCGGACTGTCCCGCCAGCGTCTGGGGCGCCGCGTCCTCCAGTTCCGGGAGTGATGACGATTCGTCCCATGCAGCCAGTCCTGCCACAACGGATTGCCCCCGTCACGGTGGAAGGAATTCGCATCCGGATGCTCGACGCGCGGCTCACGATGAACATGATCGACGTCGAAATCCACAAAAAATTCGCACTCGCGGTGGCGTGCTCGGTGTTCGTGCTGCTTGGTGCGCCGATCGCGCTGCGCTTCCCGCGTGGCGGTGTCGGGCTCACGATCGGGGTGAGCTTGTTGGTCTTCGCGATCTATTATGTGGGATTGATTGCAGGAGCGTCGCTGGGGTCGCGCGGGATCATTCCGCCGTGGGCCGCGATGTGGGCGACGAACGTCATCTTCGGGGGGATCGGGACGATCCTGGCGGTCCGGATGGGAAAAGAAGGGAGCACGGCGCGCGGCGGCGACGCGGCGGAAGTGCTGGATAACATCAAACGTGGAATTCGTGCAGTCTTGCAGCGTGTGGGATTCGCGCGGGAACGGAGGAGCGCCGCATGACCGCATCGCGCATCACGGCGCCCGCGACACCGCGGGCGCGGCGGTCGTTCATTCGTCCGCTCGATCGCTACGTTTTCTCCGAATTCTGGCGCATTTTCATCACGACGGCGCTGGGCTTTCCGTTCTTGTTGATCGTGATCGATCTCACGGATCACCTCGACAACTATCTCGCCAACAACGTTCCGAGGATGAACATCGCACTCGGCTACCTCTACGGGTTGCCCGACTCGATGTTCAACGTGTTGCCGGCGGCGGTCTTGTTCGCAACGGTCTTCTCGATTGGGGCGTTCACGCGCCATTCCGAGATCACGGCGGCGAAGGCGTCAGGGATCAGCTTCTATCGTTTCATCGCGCCCGTGTTCGTCGGGGCGGTGATCGCGACGGTGCTGGGATTGGGGATCGGGGAGCTCGCCCCCCGCGCGACGAAGCGGCGGCTCGAGTTGCTGCAGACGCAGAAGAGCTCGTCGTCGGACGAACGGTACAATTTCGCGTACGCGGCGGAATATGGGCGAACGTACGTGATCCGGGCGTTGCATCAGGCGCAGGGGCTCTTGGATGGCGTGGTGATTCAGCGGCAGGGGAAAGGGCCGAATTATCCGTCGTACGTGCTGTCGGCGCAGAGCGCGCGCTATCGGAACGACCGCGGGTGGCTCATGACCAGCGGGACGATGCATGTGATCCCCGACGGAAATACGAACCTGACCGTCGCCTTCGATTCGGCCGTCGATCACCACTTCACGGAGCAGCCTCAGGAGTTGACGGCCTCGCCCAAGGCGCCCGCGGACATGGATTATCGCGAGCTGGGACGGTTCATCCGCGCGATGGAGCGGTCGGGGGCCGACGTGAATGAGCTGCGGGTGGAACGTATGTTGAAGATTACGATTCCCATTACGTGCCTCGTCATTTTACTCTTCGGTGCTCCGCTCGCGACCAGTACTCAGCGTGGGGGGACGGCGTACGGCGTCGGGGTGAGCCTGGCGACGACGGTGATTTTCCTCATGCTCATTCAGATGACCAAAGCGATCGGCGGAAAAGGGATGCTCTTTCCTGAATTGGCGGCGTGGCTCCCCAGCTTGTTGTTCGGCGTGGTGGGGTTAGTGCTCCTGGTCCGGGTGCGTACGTGATCATGCGGAGCGCCTCGCGCGCCATTAACGCCACGAGCGCGGTCTTCGCGCGCGTGGGGGAACGCGGCTACTTCATGTACGACATCGTCCGCGCGCTGGGCGACTGGCGGACATATCTCAGCGAAACCTTTCGGCAGATGCGAAACATCGGGGTCGACTCGGTGCCCCTCGCGGCGATCGTGGCGGCGTTCATCGGGGCGGTGACGGCGTTCCAGACGCGGTACCAGCTCTTCGCCGGGGTGCAATTGTCGGTGGTCGGGTTGATCTCGCGGCAGTCGATCATCCTGGAATTGGGGCCACTGCTCACCGCACTGGTGCTCACGGGGCGCGTCGGGGCGCGGATTACGGCCGAGATTGGGACCATGCGGGTGACTGAGCAGATCGATGCGTTGGAGACATTGGCGTACGATCCGATCGCGTATCTGGTCGTCCCGCGTGTGATCGCGGCGACGTTGATGTTGCCGGTGCTGACGATTGTCGCGAACAGCGTTGGCGTCGGGACGGCGATGGCTACGTCGTTGCTTGCGACCGACGTGCTTCGGTCCGACTTCGTGGAAGGGCTTCGGTTGGCGTTCGCACCGTTCCAGATCGTGTATTCGCTGATCAAAGCAACGATCTTTGGGCTCGCGATCGCGTTCTTTTGTTCGTATGAAGGATACAACGCCGACGTCGGCGCCGAAGGGGTTGGGCGTAGCACGGCGCAGGCGGTGGTCATTACGTCGGTCGCGATTTTAGTGCTCGACGCGTTGACGGCGTTGCTCCTGGCTCCGTATCTCCAGGCGTAGTCCTCATGACGCTTCGTTCGAAGACCCAGTTGGCGTCTTCCCCGTTGATTCACCTGTACGTTTTCACGTTTCTCGCACATTCATGAAACAGACACGCGATACCATTCTCGTTGGCGTTGTGATCACCGTGGCGGTCATTTTGGCGGTGGTCGGCTCGCTCTGGCTCGCTCGCGGCGGATTGTCGAAGGGGTATCCGCTGTACGTGCGGTTCCCGTGGGGGGCTGGGCTCAAGACCGGGGCGCCGGTGTGGGTGAGTGGCGCGGGGGTTGGGTACGTGTCAGACGTTCGGTTCCAGGCGGATGGGAGTCTCTTCACGGAGCTGCGCATCCAGAGCCCGCAGCCCATTCCGAAGGGGAGCCCCGCGACGGTGGTGGCGAACGGATTCTTCGGCGACGTGGCGGTGAATTTCACACCGGCGCATACGAATGCGCATTATGTCGCGAATGACACGGTGGTCGCGGGGGCGCCGGCACCCGGGATCTCCGCGCTCACGAGCAAGGCGGATTCGATCACGACGTCGTTGAACGCGATGATGACGGCGTTGAACAAGGAGCTGGTGGCGACGGGTGGAATTACGGATCTGCGGAATACGATCGCGGGGACGAATCGGTTGATCGCGTCGCTGAATGGAATCGCGGCACAGCAGTCGGCCCAGCTCACGCTGACGATGCAATCGGTACGGCGCGCGACGACGGCGCTCGACTCGGCGAAGATTGATTCGACGTTGGTCAACCTGCGTACGACGACGAACAATCTGGCGTCGCTCAGTCATGCGCTCGACTCGACGAGCCGTACGGTGACGACGATTGTCGGGAAGATCGACCGTGGTGATGGGACGGCTGGCAAACTGATCAACGATCCGACGCTGTACAACGATCTCCATTCGGCGATCGGTCGGGTCGATAGTTTGTTGGCGGATGTGAAGAAGAATCCGAAGCGGTACATCAATATTCGGGTCTTCTAGACGGTTGTTGGAAGTTGATGGGACGTCGGCTGTAACGCAGTTGGAGCTCGGGCGACCGTGCCCGGGGTAGGAGTAGGAATGGCGGTGCATATCGTGCGTGCCACGCCGAGTGACGTGGCACTGATTCAGCGGGTCGCAAACGTGACGTGGCCGGTCGCATTTCGGGAGATTTTGTCGCCCGAGCAGATTCGCTACATGATGTCGTGGATGTATGACACGGCGTCGCTCATCGAGCAAATGACGCAGGGTGGCCACGTGTTTCTGCTCGCGATGGACGAGTCGGAGGCGGTGGGATTCGCGTCGTATCAGGTCGATCACCCGGAGCCGGGGATGACCAAGGTGCACAAAATTTATGTGTTACTGGATCGGCAAGGTGGCGGAGTTGGGCGCCAGTTGCTGGATCACGTGTGCGCGTGCGCGCGGGACCGGCGGCAGCGGGTGGTGACGTTGAATGTGAATCGGTTCAATCGGGCGGTGAAGTTTTATGAGCGGTATGGGTTTCGGACGGTGCGGAGTGAGGATGTTGATATTGGGGGTGGGTTTTTTATGAATGATTTTGTGATGGAGTTGGGGGTGGGGGCTGGTGAATGAGCTTTAGTGAGGTGCTATTTCGAAGTGTTCGTCCATTCTCGGGCGGTTTGGAGAATGATATTAGCGAAGTATTCGCGATCTTCTGGCCTGTCCGGGCCTGTCCGAAATTCTGTGTGTGAGGTCGTGACCGACATGTCGATTACCCGTCGGGGGTAAAGCGATCCTCAAACAGCATCGCGAGATGGGCATCGCGATGCTCCAGGTCTTCGCGGCGCGACGCCACTTCTGCATCACGTTGCGCAGCGCGAGATAAAGTAACTTGAGCGCCGCTTCGTCATTCGGGAAGTGCCCCCGCGTCTTGAGACTCTTGCGGAGCTGCATGTTCAGACTTTCGATGGCGTTCGTGGTGTAGAGCAAGCGTCGGATGGCGGGCGGATACTGAAACACGGGTTCGACGCGACTCCAGTGACGTCGCCACAGGGCCGCAATGGGCGGGGCCTTCGCTCCCCAGTCGCTCGTGGCAAACCGCTCCAGGGCTGTGCGGGCAGCCTCCGCGGTTGGCGCTTGATAAATACTCCGGAGCTCCGCCGCGACCGCCTTGCGGGCCGTGTACGGCACGTAGCGGAAGCTCTGCCGGACGAGATGCACGACGCATTGGTGCACGTGTGTGCGGGGAAAGACTGTGGCGAGGGCGTCTGGAAAGCCCGTGAGTCCGTTGACAAGCGCGATCAAGATGTCTTCGACACCACGACTTTGCAGCTCACTCAGTACGCGCAGCCAAAAGCTCGCACTTTCACTCGCGTCGAGCCACAACCCGAGCACGTCTTTGCTCCCATCGACGTGCACGCCAATCGCGAGATACGCCGCTTTATTGCGGACCACGCCATCGTCACGAATCTTCACGAATCTTCACGCGCAACGCATCGAAGATCACGACCGGATACATGCGATCGAGTGGACGCTGCTGCCACTGGGTGACTTCATCGAGCACGGCATCCGTCACGGTGCTAATCACATCGGGGGCCACATGCACTTGATACAGTTCTTCCACGTGGCCGCGAATCTCGCGCACCGTCATCCCGCGCGCATACAGCGACAGCACTTTCTCATCGAAGCCGGGTAAGCGTCGGACATTCTTCGGGACCAGCTGCGGTTCGAACGTCCCGGCGCGATCCCGGGGAATGTCGAGCGGCAACGCCCCCTCGTCCGTGAGCACCGTCTTCGGCGTGGTCCCATTACGATGATTCGGTTGCGTCGGTGGTTTGTCGTCGCCCGTCGCATAGCCTAAATGGGCAGTTAACTCGGCGCTCAGCATGCGCTCGACTACCGTTTTCTTGAGCGTCCGAAACACGTCCTCCAACTGGTCCGGGCGGGTCACCCCGGCCATCAACGCATCGAAGACGGCAGGATCAAGTCCCCCAGGCAGCGCCTGGGACTTTCGGGTACATTTGGCCATAGATTCCTCTGCTGAAGTATGGCCTCACACACAGAATTTCGGACGGGCCCGCCTGTCCTCGTGTTCACTGGCTGCGTAGATAAAGGGATCGGCGTCATGTGATGAGACAGGTCGATACTAACCAACGAGCAGACAACTTACGAAGCTTAAACGTGTAGGTTTTGCGTTATTTGGTAGTAAACTTAATCAGAGATGGAAGACTTGTCCGGCATAGCGAAGAATTCTAAAAATTGCTTGGCTGACATATCCATAATGGCATTGATCCATTGATCATCATTATTTGGGGGCGGAGTTAATTTCTCACGTCGCGATGACCACCACGATTTTGTCGATTTCGTTTCGACTACATAGAGAATATCTGTCCCGAAAACTTCCACAGTTTGGCGCAATCCGGTGTCTTTCCAGACCCGCTCAGATATCTCCGGTAGATCTGTCAATTTCACACGGAACACATACCCAAGCCGATCATCTGGAGCAAGATTTCCGAAAGGCGCCTCCAAGATCGATTCTAGGGCTTCCAATAACACTAGAGCATTATTGGCCTGTATCGGTGCTATCGACCAAGCATCAACAATCTCGGCTGGTGTTTTCCGCCCTCCCTGGGAGAGACGTTTACGGACCAGACGTCGTGCTGCTTGATCAATTCGACTAGGTTGAGCGAGAGATCGAACTAACAACAAGATCCCCATGCCGATAGCGGCAACGAGAAGAATCGCCAAGGAAGTTACAGATCTCGCTAAGAACAATGCTCCCATGGCGAGGATAGCGTAGAACAAAATGTTGAGATTCGGAAGTCTCGTATAGCTTTTCATTGCAACACACAACGGGCCATAGCAGTAATTGTATACGATGTTGCAAAGCCACTGATCGCTGCTCCTATGGTACCTAGCCGACCGAGAGGTTTCGCGCGTCCAATCGTTCCACGTATTACGGTGACCCCTTCATCTATATCCGCTCCCGTCCAGCGTGGCAATCGTCTGTCGATGCTGGTAAAAACAGATGCTCCTTCCCTCAATTCCCAAGGAGCCTTCAAATTTAGTAGCGGAACCAGAGACCACGGGGCGATATATCGCAATGCCGGATCTTCAGCAAGACAATCCTTGAATTGTTGTGCCGGTTTCAGCGCCGGCTTTGACAGCGCTGGTGGCATCGACGGGCCGCCACTGCCGCCAACGGGCTCGATGTATGACGGCCCCGATATCCATCCCCCGCCCAAATCAATGTATCCGCCCCCGCTATTCGTCGGGATAGGCGTCACATCGTCGCCTCCACTATCCCCCTGGGGGCGGCACGTATACGTGACGTCAGAAATATTGCCGTTACCGTCCTTATGATAGCCCCACTGCAAATAATAGCCGCTCGGACAGGTCAAATTGGGATCGGGTTGAAAGTCGTCGCCCGAGGTGCCACTGGGATCGATCTCATTGACCGGATCGTTCCCTCCAAACGCATACAGATTCGCTCCGCCGGCCACCCCAATCGGATCCTCGCTCACGAACCGCCCAATTTCCGGATCATACCACCGGTTGCGCATGTAGTACAACCCGACAATATCCCCTTCCCACATCAACCCCTTCCAGTACAGCCGGCTATCCGCGCTCGTATGAATGTCCGGCTTCCCCCACGGATCAGGATAATACACCGCCTGATTGACGGTCGTCCCTGTAGAATATGCCTCATAATGACCCGTGATGTTTCCGAGCTCATCCTGCTGGAGGTAGTGCATGGTGGTCGGAGCGGTCGATCCTGTTATCATCCCATACGGATGATCTGTGCTCCCCGGATAATAAAGATACTCCGCCGCACGATTCGCGCTTCCATCGACTTCCAAGTAGAGATGGTCTCCATCCCAAACCCACCAACGCTCGAGCGCACCGTTTCGGTACCGCATGACCGGCCTGCCGAGCGCATCGTAGTAGTAGTTGACTGACTGAGTGCCGTCGACGACCCCTAGGAGACGGTTATCGGCACTCCACGTGTAACGGCGATCCTCGCCTGTGGAGGTGTTGTATTTCCGCGTGATATTCCCATCGAGGTCATGTTCAAAGATATAGGGACCATACGGGTCCGTCGTTGCGCCGAAAGATTGGATTCGATTTCCTGTCCCGTACACCCCATGCTGGCTTGTTCGATTCCCTCCAGCGTCATACGTGTAGAAAACATGAGACAAAAATGACGAGCCGCAGGTATGGCCAACCCCTCGGGTACTATCCACCCATGTTTGAGTGGAGTCACAAAGACCAACCTCACCGGCACTATTGATCCGCCCTACAGGGTCATAGGTATAACTCATTTGCCGCCAGTCGGCTGAAGCACCAGCTCCCCGCGTCATAAAAGCGGCACGTCCCAACGTGTCGTACACGTAGGCACGATAGAAGAAATGATTGATATTGCCTGTTCCATACGAGACTGCCCCATCACGATGTATCGTGGTGTGAGTTTCGACGCGCGCACCTCCGAGCGAGCCAATCGTCGAGTCTCGATCCCCATTGGGAGAATAGGTGAATCTCGTCGTATTGAACCCATCTTGGTACTGCCGTAATTGCCCTGTCAACGAATCGACATTCCAGTATCGCGTCCGAAAAGTCACGCTCGTGTTCGCGGCTACGGTCACGCTGTCGGTACCCTTGAAGGTGTTCATATGCGCGTGAAAGATCCGGTACCGCCCGCCTCCCACACGGAAGACCGTCGAGTCGTTGAGCGCTGTCGGATTGACAAAGATCGAATCTGTAGCGTTCGTGTTCGCCGCGGTCGACATCTTGTCGTTACTGGCGTAACTATAAGAATCCGACGTCGTATTCGTCCCACTCTTCGTGAGCACACGACCAACGGCATCGTACGTCATCGAAACCACTTGGCCTCGGCGATTCGTATAGCTGGTCAATAAGCCGCTCGCATCGTATCGATATTGCATCACGTTCAACAATGGATCACGCCCCTGTGTCGCCCATCCCAAGGCATTATAGTCGGTGTGAATGACGTTTCCATTGGGATCTCTCACATCTGTGAGATGAAGCGCGTCGTACGTGTACCGATTAATGATCGCAGCAAAGGAGGTTAGCAAGGAGTCGCTTGTTGGGCGATTGAGGACGTCATATGTGTATGTCCGACCGACTGCCCCAGGTGGTGTGATGACCGAATCACGGCCGTACGCGTCGAAGAGCTTTGTGCTGACTCGGCCACCTGGCGCTGTTTGCTGAGTGAGGTTGCCAATTGTCTGGTTATAAGTGGATTGATAGACACGTCCACTTTCGTAAATCGTCGCCCATTGCTGCGTTTTTGTATCATATGCTGTGACAACAATTGTATCACTTGTTGTTGCGGTGATCTTGGAGAGTACTTTATAGACTTGATGATTTCCTGTAGTATAGATATATCGTCGAGTCCGAGTTGCCGCTCCCCAAACGCTATCGATCTGCCCATCCGTGGTATAGCTATAGTATTCCCAGCTGCCACCCGAGTGATACTTCCCAGTCAGGTAGGGACCGTTATATGTGTATTGCTCGTACGTCCCATCGGGATGATTCACATTCGTCGGCAGAAGCGCATCCGATATGCTCGTGGTTCGATTGAGGGCATCCGTAATGGTCGTCGGCTGGCCCCAACTTCCAACGCGGTACGCCGTGATGTGATTCGTGGGATCCTTGATTGATCCCTGAATTGTCCCAAGAGGAATGATGGAGGCCGGCGTTGTCGCAGTACTTCCTTGTGGCACGCCGAATCCCTGCCACGCCGTGTATTGTATCACAGGAGCCGCATTTGTCGTCGATCCTCCACCCGCATCGATGGGAACGGTGGGAAAAGTCTCCGACGCGATACGCCATGTGAAAGCATTGTAGGCAATGGTTTTCGTGTTCCCCCCTCGATCTGTCACCGTTGATAACCGCCCCGATGCGTCGTACCCGAAGTTTTCTCCATGCGTATCCGGATCTGTGATCGAGGTGAGTTGATTGCCAGACACGTTTACACTCATGACACGATTTGGACCGACGCCACCAGCCTGGGTAATGGACGCGAGTCCGGATGTCCCGTAGGCCAATTGCAAGTACGACTGACCATTGGTGTACATGGCCCGCATTGGATCATCCCAAAACTGAAGCCGATTGCTGCCATCGTACTGATAGAGTGAATACAAACCGTGACGGCCCATCGCCTTGGTGATGTATCCAGTGGCATTGAATATTATCTTCGTGCTATCGGGATATGCGCGCGTGAATGTTGCCGTGGTCGAGTCGTAGGTGAGCTTTGTATAATCCGCTGCCGTCGCACCAAGTGAAGGGTAGTAAATAGCGTTCCCGCTCCCCTCAAGGACGAGATATCCGTTCGTATTTGCCTGATATAGCACCCGTTGTGATTCTACAAGGGACCAGCCGTTGCCTGCGGGAACGCCGAACGGATCACTGAGTCCTGTGTTGACGACGACGATCGTTATGGGGGTAGTGTTCTGAATAGTCGTCCCATCCGTGTAGTGGGCAGTCACGACGATTGTCATGGGATAGACGCCCGTCCCATATGAGCTGGCATTGAACTGCGCGGCCAACTGTCCTCCGGTATTGGTCCCGGAAAACTTGACCTGTGTCTCTCCGTTCGAGAATGTGACAAATGTTCCTGAGGCAGTCTTCAGTTGCAACCAATATTGATCGATGTGATTGATGACGTTGGTCGACGAGACTTGCGCGTACACTACGGGATGCGGGAACGCCCAATCGCTGTTATAGGTCAAAGTCAGTTGTCGCGGTGTATCCATCGTGATGTACGGAACGGTGCCATGCGCGTGCCGAGCTGCGAAGCAGGCCACAGCACAGATCGCGGCATTCTGATACGTGCCGTGACTCGACGATCCACTGACCGTGAATGTCTTCGTTTCTGCAGTCACCGTCACCGTAATCGTCGCGACGAGCGTCGCCAGTCCAGACTTGGTCAGTGTAACGGTGATGTTGTTCGTTCCAGCGGACGTTCCGACCGTGAATGGGACGCTGATTGTCTGATTAGCTCCCGGCATCACCGTCACCGTCGGAGGCGTATTATTGCACTTTGTCACGACGCCTGAACATGCGACGACGACATTGTACGTTCCTCCAACAAATCCAAAGTCAGTCAACAGAATTTGTCGGGTCGTCGACGTCCCCGCGGACATGCTTACGGAGCTCGTACAAGGGGTCACATACGCCGTGCTATTGTTGCACTGCGCGACCACCTTCTTTGGTGCGGCAAAAGAAAACAGAAGGCAGAAGATGGCACTCAGTATGTAAAACGAGCGTGAGAAAGTACCGCAGTTCTCGTGCGTGTTGGCAGGCATACGTGGTCTCAGTCTGAGTGTCAGTTCTGCGGAGCAGACGCCGGGGCGGCAGCCTTCATCAACGACGCTTCCAAGAGGGCGACGTTTTCGTCGAAAATCGGTTGTTGATCCGCTGTCAAAATTGTGCGAACCGCGGCGGCGTGCGCACTTCGTAAATCCGCGAGACGCGCCGTAACGTCATCAGGAAGTGATCCTAATGCGGAAGAGAGACTATCAAGCCTGGCTTTGATGAGTACACGATACTGCGCATGAATCGTGTCGACTTGCTGTTGCTGGACACTCGTGAGTGTCAGCTTTTGCAGCCAAGGATCAGCGGTGACTGCACTGGAATCTGATGGAGGCGGCGACGTTGTCGAAGATGTGTCCGCGGGTGCCTGTGCTCGAACTGCGTGACTACTCAGTGCAATCCCTATGACAACAAGGAAGTTCCCGAACCGCAATCGTTGATGCACGTCGTCTCCTTGGTTTGATGCCGCAAATTTTCCAAGAAGATATGTCTTTCCATTTTCGGCGCAATAAGATTTTCCTATTGAGACAGAATCTTAATGCGAAATTCTTCATGAACGGGTCGTAGCTGGCAAAACGGGTCGTGGCTGGCAATATTTCAGCAAAATGCGATTATTCACTCATGGATCATACCGCTGACTTTCCTATCCTTTCCGCCATTTCCCCATCCGGTAGTATACCGGCACCCCCACCAGAATCACCGCGCCAATCGCCATCGATGGCCCCCGCGCCGCCGGATCCATCAGCGCATTAATGAGCAACGCCAGTGTCGCCCCAATGAACAACAACGGCGCAACCGGATACCCGATCGCTCGAAACGGAATCTTTGCTCCTACCCCATCCCGTCGCCGCAGCGGAAAGACCGCCGCCACCGCCAACGCATAGAACGGCAAAATCGCCGTGACAAACGTATCCGCGAGTTGCTCGAACGACTGAATCGACACAAAGATCATCCCCAGCACCGTCGCCGCCGCAATCGCGAACCCGGGCGTCTCATATCGATGGTGAACGCGTGCAAATCCGCGATACAACACCCCGTCATGTGCCGCAGCCCAAAGAATGCGCGGCCCCGTGAGCATCGATCCATTCAACGTCCCAAACGCGGACAACATCACCACGATTCCTATCGTCGTCACTCCCGCCGGACCGACGATCCGTCCCGCGACATCCGCCGCAACGAGCCGTGAGTGACGAAGCGTTTCCATCGGCAGCACCAACGCGTACGCGACATTCGCCAGCACATAGATCGCGATGACGAGTCCGGTCCCGAGAATCAGTACGCGCGGAAGATTCCGCTCTGGCCGCTCGACCTCCCCAGCGACGAAGCTCACGTCAGCCCATCCATCATAGACCCAGAGCACCGAGATCAGCGCCAACCCAAACGGAGCCCACCCTCCACCCGTCGAAGGCACCACAGGCGCCACCATGCCTACTGCCGCATTCGACACCGCCAAGACGTGAACGAACGCTACCATAATGAGCGCCAGCAGCGCGACGCACTTGATCGCCGTCAATCCGTTTTGGAGCAACGTTCCCCATCGCACCCCGCGATAGTTGAGCGCCCCGGTCACCGCGATCGCCCCTGCGGCAATGAGATGCGCTTGGCGATCAAACGGCGCCACCGACGGATCGCCCCCCGCGGCCCTCACCGCATACTCGGCGAAAGTCATCGCGATGGCGCCGAGTGCGGCGGCGCGAAGGATGAGAAGCTCGGCCCAGGCAAAGAGGAAAGCGGGGAGTGGTCCCCACCCTTCCCGGAGGAACACATAGATGCCCCCCGTCTCCGGAAACCGCCCCGCGAGTTCGGCCACGGTCAACGCACCCGCGAGGGCGAAGATCCCTCCCGCGATCCAGACGCCGAGGAAGGGGGCGAGCGAGGGGAGGTGATTGGCGATACCGGCCGGGGAGCGGAAAATTCCCGACCCGATGGTCGTCCCGACCAGAATGGCGATGGCGCTCCAGAGTCCGATCCGGCGCGGGAGAGACTGCGGCAAGGAGTGCGGAGGTGGCGCTCGCATTCCCAACGCTACTGCACCGGCCCCCCTTTGGCGAGTAGCTTTCACGGCTGAATGGATACGCCCCGACTCCTCTTCTGGCTGTGCGCCGCCCTCTGTGCGGTCGCGGAAGCGCTGATTCTGCGTGCGACGTTCCGGCAGGCCAACATGCCGGCGATGCGCGACGCGTTTCCGCAGTCGCCGCGCGCTGTCGAGATCCTGTGGGGGGTGCTCCCTGCGTTCGCGCTGATCGCGATTTTCTGGGCGGTCTGGCGTACCTTCGGTTGACATGACTGCTCTTCGCCGCCTTTCGTACGCGACGCTCGTGCTCGCGTTCGCACAAATCATGTTCGGCGCCATCGTGCGTATCACCGGCTCCGGGATGGGGTGCGGCGATCATTGGCCCAAGTGCAACGGACATTGGTTCCCGCCATACTATAGAACTGATCTCATCATCGAGATCACCCATCGCCACATCGCGGCGGCGTTGACGGTCGCGATCCTGGCGCTGTTCATCATGGTGTTTCGCCGGCGGCATCAGCCCGGTGTCAGCGGGCCGCGCGGGTTGTTGCGTCCGGTGAGCGCGGCGGTCTCGCTCGTCGTGGTGGCCGCGATCTTCGGGGCGATCACGGTGAAGATGGGGTTGAATCCGTACATCATCGTCACACACCTCGCGATCGCCATGACGTTGTTGGCGGTGCTCGCGATCACGGTCATCCGTGCGGGAGGATTCGGCTCTCGGTCACTGGCCAATCGGACGGGGAGCGCGAACGCCGCGCGGGCCGCGGCGATCATGGCCTTCATCACCCTCGTCTTCGGCGCGCTCACCGCGAACGTGGGCGGAGCGAACAATGCGTGCCGAGGATTTCCGTGGTGCACGGCGATCGAGGTGCATGGGATGCCCTTGACCATTCAGGTCATCCATCGTCTCTTGGCGTTCGTTCTTCTCTTCCATGCGTTCGGCATGGTGATGGCGGCGCGCAAGCGGCAGGAACAGCCGCTCGTCCAACAAGGGACGCGAATCGTGTTCGGGGTGGTATTGGCGCAGATCGTCGTCGCCGCGATTCTGGTCGAGCTGCATCTTCCCGCGGTTTGGCGGTCGGCGCACCAGGCAATGGGGACGCTCGTGTGGTTGACGACGTTTACGTTCGCGGCATTGACGCGAATGGCGGCGCGCGGCGAGCGCGTGGTGCGCCGAGCATAGTGACCAGCATACACCCGTCATGAATCCACATGGATTGACGCCGTCCGATCCGTCGAGTGAGACGCAGCACCGGTCGCTCGCGGCCGATCTGGTCACGCTGACCAAGCCGCGGATCATTTCGCTCCTGCTCGTGACCACCATCGCCGCGATGTACATCGCGGGGACGCCGCGCATCGGGCTCGTGATTGCGGTGTTCGTCGGTGGATACATGATGGCCGGCGGCGCGAACGCGGTGAACATGTATCTGGATCGGGACATCGACATCTCGATGGCGCGCACGAAGCAGCGCCCGATTCCGAGCGGGCGAATGTCGCCGTTGGCGGTGCTGTCGTTCGGCGTGGCGCTCGCGACGGCGGCGACGTATCTCCTTGCGACGGTCGCGAACATACTGACGGCGGGTCTCGCACTGGCGGGATTCTATTGTTACGTCTTCGTCTATACGCGTTGGCTCAAGCGAACGACGCCGCAGAACATCGTCATCGGCGGCGCAGCGGGGGCGTTTCCACCGCTCGTCGGGTACGCGGCGGTCACGGGATCGCTCGACCTCACGGCGTGGATTCTCTTCCTCATCGTTTTTTATTGGACGCCGCCGCACTTCTGGGCGCTCGCGTTGCTCAAGCAACGCGATTACGGTGCGGCGCACGTTCCGATGGCGCCACTCATTTGGGGTGAGAAGCATACGATCGATCAGATGCTCTGGTATACGGGTATTTTGATCGCGCTCACAGTCCTTCCTTTTTGCACAGGTGCGCTCGGTCTGGTCTACCTGATCTCCGCCCTCGTCATCGCACTCCCGCTCGTCTACGGCGTCGTTCAAACTCGGCGCCCCGAAAACCGCGTCAAGGCAGCGCAGTTCGTCTTCAAGTATTCGCTCTTGTACCTCGCACTCTTGTATGTCGCGATGGTCGTCGACGTTCATCTTCCGCTCACGTGACCGCTCCTTCCGCCAAACGCCGGATGCGTCTCACGCCGGCCGCCGGCAATAAACGCCAGCGTCCACCGGTGTCGCCCACGGCGCTCAAGCGATTGCTTCCGCGCGTTCGTCCGCACCTCGGGAAGCTCGCGATCGCGACGCCGTGTCTCATTCTGAGCAGCGCGGCTGGATTGTTCTTCCCGCAGGTCGTGCGACAGTTGCTCGACGCCGCATTCCTGCACGGCGATCGGACGATGCTCAATCGGATCGCGCTCGGGTTGTTGGTCCTGTTCGCGTTTCAAGCCACGCTGAACGTCATCCAGGTATACCTGCTGACGTCAACAGCGGAGCGCATCACGGCGAAGCTGCGGACCGATTTGTTCGCGCATCTCGTGCGTCTCTCGCCAGGATTCTTCACCGATCAACGGACGGGTGAGCTCACGAGCCGTCTGTCGTCGGATACGAGTGTCTTGCAGACGGTGTTGAGCACGAATCTGTCGGAATTCACTCGGCAGACGCTCTTCTTGATTGGTGGGATTGTCCTCCTCACGGTGACGCACCCGACGTTGACGGCGACGACGCTCGTGGTTGCGCCGATCGTCGTCGGAGTAGCGATCGTCTTTGGACGGGCGCTTCGTCGAGCGAGTACAGGCGTACAGGACAAGATCGCGGAAGCGACGGGGAGCGCGGAGGAAGCGTTCTCGCAGATTCGCACGGTGCAGAGTTTCACTGCGGAGGCGGAGGAAACGCGGAAGTACGGGACGCACGTGACTTCGGTGATCGCCGCGGCGTTGCGGCGGGCGAAGGCCAGGGCGTTGTTCTTCGGCGTTCTCACCTTCTGCGGATTCGGCGGTGTCGTTGCGGTCCTCTGGCAAGGGGGACGGCTCGTGCTCGCGGGGCAGCTCACCGCTGGGGCGCTCGTACAGTTTCTGTTGTACGCCATGTACATCGCTGGAGCGATTGCATCGCTCGCGTCGCTGTTCGGCGCCTATCAAGAAGCGGCCGGGGCAGCGCAGCGGATTCTCGATCTCCTCGATACGCCCGCGGCGGTGCAGGATCCTGGCGCACCACGCCCACTCGCGAAGCCGGTGCGTGGTGCGGTGGCGCTCGAGCAGGTCGTCTTCCGGTATCAGGAGTCGCTCCCGGACGTGTTGCACGAGGTCTCATTGCACATCGCGCCCGGGGAAGTCGTGGCGCTCGTCGGGCCAAGTGGATCCGGGAAGACGACGATCGCGTCGTTGATTCCGCGATTTTGGGATGTGACCGGTGGACGGATCACGCTCGATGGGACGGACATTCGCGAGCTTTCACTGCATGACTTACGCGCTTCGATTGGGATGGTGCCGCAGGAACCGACGTTGTTCAGTGGGACAGTGCGCGACAATATCGAGTATGCGGCGATGGGCGACATTGCCGCAGGTCATACGCGCACGGTGACGGACAGCGACATCGAAGCCGCGGCGAAGGCGGCAAATGCGCACGAGTTCATCGTGCGACTGCCACAAGGATATGAGACGCCGGTCGGAGAGCGCGGCGTCAAGCTCTCGGGTGGACAACGCCAGCGGCTGGCGATTGCGCGCGTCTTCCTCAAGAATCCCGCGCTGGTCATTCTCGACGAAGCGACATCGAGTCTCGATTCCGAAAGTGAGCGCTATGTCGAAGCGGCGATGGAGGAATTGCTCAAAGGGCGCTCGACGCTCATCATCGCACACCGGTTGTCGACGGTGTTACGGGCCGATCGTGTCGTCGTGCTCGATCACGGGCGGGTAATCGAGGAAGGCAAGCACGGGGATTTATTGTCGGCCGAAGGGATGTACGCCAAGTTGTATCGCGGGCAGTTCCGGCCGGGGGACTTGGCCATGTTGGATATCGGCTGACGGCTTTTTTTACGCGTTTACCAGTGTAACGTGACGGTCGCCGCCTGCCCCGCCGCGACTGTCACCGTCCCCGACGCCAATCCCAGCATCGGATGCCATGCCCGCACCTGATGCGTCCCCGGCGGGACCCCATCGATCGTGAACGCCCCGTTCGCCCCCGTCACCGCGAAGTACGGATGATCGAACACCGCCACCCACGCCCGTGACATTGGGCGGCTCTCCACGCTGAACTCGTAGACGCCTGGCTTCCTCAGCATCGCGTCGATCGGGATGAGCTGCCCGTCGTCCGTGAATGGCGCCACGGCCGCGGTATCGCCGCTCGAGATGTCGGTCGCGACGGCGCGCTCGACGAGGGGATCGGAGTTGGTGACGTTCAACGTGCCACCACTCAGTACCGCTTGAATCCCGGGATCCCAGGCGCAATCATCGTTGTCGAGCTCGTACCGCTTCGCCAACGGAAGCGCTTTGCCCTCGTGCACGTCGCTGATCCAGACGACGACGCCCGCGACGTTCCCACTGTGCCGTTCGAGGCGGCGGATCGTGAGCAGTTTCGCACATCCGTTCTGATCCGGTGGGACAATCAAGACCGTGTCACCCTTCGGCGCTCCGGTAAATTGCACCGTCCCGGTAACGCTCCCCGGATTCGCGATCGTCGAAACACGATACGGAGTCGTCGACGCCTCAATGACACGGGCGCGGTGCGCGGTGCCGATCGTGTCGCCGACTCCCTGCGCGTTGGCCGACGTCGTACGATCTTTGGAGCACGCGGTCATCAGGATGGCCCCGGCCATGACGGACAACACAGTTCGAAGCGACATGCGGAAGGGAGTGAGGTACGGAGCTCGAGAGGTCATCATCACACGATTCATCGATCCACTAATTTATACAGGATGACAGCTTCCCCAATGGATCTCGGATGGATCGCTCGTTGATCTCGCACGCCGAGTGCCACAGACGCTTGGAACGGTGGTGGTGGGAGGCTTGTGCGGCGGACGTGGGATCAAACGGATCAGCCGCCGTCATATGATCGCGCGACTCGTCCGCGGCATCGGAACCATTCGTGGCGCACTCGGGATCGCCGCGTGCGTCTCCGTATGCCTTTCAGCATGCGTCACCGCTTGTGCGACGGTCCGCGGATCCGTCAGCCCGTTGCGCAGGAAATCGACCAGATCGATCTTTTCCTGTGCGGTCAGACCCAGCAACTCGATGTCCGGATCCATGTACTTCACTTCTTCAACTGTGTTGAAGTCGCCGCCGCGGTTGTAGAACTCCACTACCTGCTCCAGCGTGAGCTGGCTGCCGTTGTGGAAATACGGTGCTGTAAGGGCAACGTTGCGAAGCTGCGGGGCCTTGAAGAACCCGCCGCGCGCAATGTCATCGCTGCAATTCATGGGTGAGGGAGCTA
>Ga0105241_10000454_pt1 | contig 30798 bp, 19 predicted proteins | sample KBSC64metaG_FD_80422 | JGI IMG/M metagenome (GOLD analysis project Ga0105241, IMG submission 80422) | Corn rhizosphere microbial communities from Kellogg Biological Station, Michigan, USA - KBS C6-4 metaG | ecosystem: Host-associated > Plants > Roots > Rhizosphere > Soil | place: Michigan, USA... | reverse complement strand
TCCTTGCCGAACAGGTCCGGGAAGACGCTCCGTCCGCTCCGCACGGCCTCATCCAGCTTCGGCCACACCTGCCAGGTCCACGGCTCGGTGCACCACAGCGCGATGGACCGCAGGCTGTTCGGCGAGTCCTCACGCAGTTGCAGGGACATGTCGGTGTGCGTGTAGCCGCCCTCGTCCGTCTCGGCGAAGACGCCGTAGCTGGACAGGGCCCGCAGCAACCGCCGCAGCGGCTTGGGCTGGGCGCCGACCGCCGCGGCGAGTTCGTCGACCGTCATCGGATCCTCGCCCAACGCGTCGGCGACACCCAGCGACGCAGCCGCCCGGATCGCCGCGGCGCACGCGGCACCGAAGGCCAGCTCCCGAAGGCGCATGGCGGACTGCGGGGCAGAGGGGGGTGTGGGGGTCATCAGCGGTCTCCCTCGCGATGGCGCGGCTTCGGGGCAAGTGGTGACTCCATTCGAGCCGCTGCGCCCCATTTGCGCGCCCAGGACTACCCTCTCCGGGTGGTGCGGAACTCCACGGTGATCTCCAGACCGCCCTCGGCCGACGCCCTTGGCCGCAGCTCCGCGCCGTGAGCGGAACAGATCGCCTGCACGATCGCCAGCCCCAGGCCGTGGCTGCCGTCCGGACGTCCGCGCCGGCCGTGGAGCCGCTGGAACGGGAGGAACAAGCGTTCCAGCTCGTCCGGCGGGATGACCGGGCCGCCGTTGCGGACTCGAATCCGGGCCCGGCCGCCGATCGACTCCGTCAGGACCTCCGCGTATCCGCCGGGCACGTTGTGCCGCAGCGCGTTGTCGACCAGGTTGCCCACCAGGCTGCGAAGCAGGTCCGGGTCGCCGGTGGTGGCCGCTGCGTCGAAGCGGTGTGTGACGGTGAGCGAGGCCTGTCCGGCCATATCGCGGCGCGCGTTGACGACCTCCCGGGTGATCGCCGCCAGATCCACCGGCTCGCGGTGGTCCAGGCCGCGCTGGCTCTCGGCGAGCGTGAGCAGGGATTCGATCAGGCGCCGCTGGTCGTCTCCGAGCGCCAGGGCGGCCCGGCCGGCCTCGCGCAGCGTGTCGGCCGTGGCGTCCGGGTCGGCCAGCGCCACCTGCAGAACGGTGCGCGTCGCGGTCAGCGGCGTGCGCAGTTCATGAGCGGCGTTGGCGACGAAGTCCCGCTGCGCGGCGAAGGCGGCTTCCAAGCGGGCGAACAAAGCATCGAGGGTGTCGGCGAGGGCTTTGAGCTCGTCGTCGCGACCGGTGGCCGCCAGCCGGCGGTGCAGATCGTGCGCCGAGATGCGGCGCGCGGTCTCGGTGATCTCGCGCAGCGGCCGCAGCAGGCGTCCGGCGACCAGCCAGCCGAGGCCGAGGGCGACGGTCAGCAGGACGAGCAGCCCGGTGACGACGTCCACGACCACCGGGATGGCTGAGGCCGCGCCGCCACCGCTGCTACCGCCGCTGCCTCCGACCCGTCCGGGTGCCGGAGCCGGACCGGCCTGCCGGACCTGGAACAACCCCAGGACCAGCAGCAGCGAGACGGCCATCGCGGCCATGAACGGGCCCGCGTACAGCCACGCCAGTCGGGTCCGGATGGTCACCCTGGCCTGGTCGGGCACGGGATGCGGAGCACCGGCCGTCGTCCGGGCCGGGCTGTCGCCGGGCATCGGGGGAGAAGCCGCGTCCATCGTCAGCCTCCGATCCGGTATCCGCCGCCTCGCAGCGTGGCGATGAGCGGCGGGTCGCCCAGTTTCACCCGGAGCCGGCGCACCGTGGTCTTGACCGTCGTCGTGAACGGATCCGCGGCGGCGTCCCAGGCCTGTTCCAGCAGTTGCTCGGCACTCAGCGGCCGGCCGGGGTGCCGGAGCAGGCACTCCAGGACTGCGAACTCCTTCGGGCCGAGGTCCAGACGCCGTCCGGCGCGGAAGGCGGTGCGCCTGGCCGGGTCGACCGACAGGTCCGCGTACTCCAATACCGGTGGCACCGCGATTGCCGACCGCCGCCCCAGGGCGCGGACCCGGGCCACCAGCTCGGCGAAGTCGAACGGCTTGGGCAGGTAGTCGTCGGCACCCAGGCCCAGGCCCTCGACGCGCTGGCGGACCGAGCCGGACGCGGTGAGCATCAGGACCCTGGTTCCCCCGCCGCCGGCGACGATCGAGCGGCACACCTCGTCGCCGTGCACCCCGGGCAGGTCGCGGTCCAGGACGACGACGTCGTACCGGGTCGTGGCGAGGGCTTCCAGTGCCTGCTCCCCGTCGACGGCCACGTCCACGGCCAGGCCCTCGCGCCGCAGTCCCGTCGCGACCGCCGCGGCCAGGATCTCGTAGTCCTCCACGACCAGCACCCTCATCCCAGCCACCCTTCCACGCCCCCGGTGACACCCCGGTGACAGCCGAGCGAACCGGCGCGTCACCGTGCACCGCGTACACCTGCGACCATGTCGCAGCACACGCCATCCTCCACCACCGTCGAGATCATCGACGTCGCACGAGTCAGCAAGAGCTTCGGTCCGGTGCCCGCTTTGCGCGGGGTCAGCTTCACGGTCGGCCGGGGCCGGGTCACCGGCATGGTCGGCCCGAACGGCGCCGGGAAGTCCACCGCGATGCGGGTGATTCTGGGCCTGCACCGCCCTGATGCCGGTCGGGCGCTGGTCGACGGCCGTCGTTACCGAGACCTGTCCCGTCCGCTGACGCGGGTCGGTTCGCTGCTGGACGCTTCGGCGCTGCATCCCGCACGCAGCGCCCGGGACCATCTTCGCTGGCTGGCCCACTCGCAGGGGATCCCGGCGGGACACGCGGACACGCTGCTGGAGCGCGTCGGGCTCGCCTCCGCGGCCCGGCGTCGTACCGGTGGCTTCTCGCTCGGCATGCGTCAGCGGCTCGGCATCGCCGCGGCCCTGTTGGGCGATCCGGCGGCGCTTCTGCTCGACGAGCCCTTCAACGGGCTGGATCCCGAGGGGATCGTGTGGATGCGTGATCTGCTGGCCGGTCTGGCTGCCGAGGGCCGTGCCGTCCTGGTGTCGAGCCACCTCATCGGCGAGCTTCAGCACGTCGCTCAGCATCTGATCGTGCTCGCGGGCGGCCGGGTCCTCGCCGACGCGCCGGTGGCGGAGCTGTCGGCCGCGCGGGGATCGGGTGGGATCGGCCTGGAGGACGTCTACTTCCGGCTCACTCAGGACGCCACTCGTTCTCAGGGCTCGACTATGACGGGGGAGCAGCGGTGACTTTCGTACGCCAACTGCGCGCCGAATGGACGAAGTTCCGTTCTGTCCGCGCCTGGGTCCTGGCCGTGGTCGGCGCTGCCGTGGTCACCGCGGCGCTGGGGCCGTTGAACCTGTCGACGCAGCGCGCGCCGAGCGGCGGTGCGGGGCCGGCGTTGGTGCGCGGCCCGGCTGGCCAGGCCGTGAACGACAGCTTCTACTTCGTCCACCGGCAGTTGGCCGGAGACGGCACGATCACCGCTCGGATCACCGACCTGACCGGCATCACCGCGACCGGCCCCGATCGGGTGTCTTCCGAGGTTCAGGGGTGGGCCAAGGCCGGGATCATCATCAAGCAGAGCTTGAGTCCGGGGTCGCCGTATGCGGCGATCATGCTTACCGGCGCCCACGGAGTCCGGTTCCAGGACGGCTATACGCACGACACGGCGGCCGGCTCCGCGATCGCCGCGCCGTGGCTGCGTTTGACGCGTCGCGCCGACGTCATCAGCGGTGAGGAATCCGCCGACGGCGTGCACTGGCGGGTTGTCGGCAGTGTTCGTCTCTCGGGGCTGGACGGGAACGTGGCGGCCGGGTTGTTCGTGACGAGTCCGTCGACGGTGCATGTCGCGGTGATCGACGTACCGGAGACCAACCCGGCCGCCGCCGTCGCCACCTTCGGATCGGTCGCGGTGACCGGCGCGTGGACGCCTGGATCGTGGTCGGGTGGACAGTTCGGCGGGGTGGGAACCTCCGGGAGCTATCCGCGGGGTGTCAGCGGCGGGTTCACCGGTACCGCGGAGACGTCGTTGACGCTCACCGGTGCCGGTGACATCGCACCGGTCGTGGGTGGCAGCGTGCTCGGGACCGGCGCCACGGTCGAGGGCTTCATCGGCGGCACGTTCGTCGGCTTGGTCGCGCTGGTGGTCGTGGCCGTGTCGTTCATGACGGCCGAGTACCGCAGGGGCCTGATCAGCGTCACGTTGGCAGCGTGCCCTCGGCCGGGACGTGTCCTGGCGGCCAAGGCGGCGGTCGTCGCAGGATCCGGATTCGCTGCCGGAAGTCTCGGCGCGGCCGTCGCGATCATCGCCGGCCGTCATGTCGCCGGCGCGCACCACATCTACACCGTGCCGGTCAGTACTCCGACGGTGCTGCGTGTCGAGGTCGGCACCGGGGTGCTGTCGGCTGCGATGGCGGTTCTGGCGTTGGCGGTCGGTGCCGTCCTGCGCAGCGGGGCTTCGGCCATCACGTTGGTGATGGTTGCGACGGTTCTTCCGTACCTGCTGGCCGTGTCTCCGGGCCTGCCGACGGTTGCTGCGCAATGGCTGCTGCGCGTGACGCCGGCGGCCGGCTTCGCCATTCGGCAGAGCCTCCCGCGCTTCGCGCAGGTCGACAGCACGTACATCCCGCCGGACGGATACTTTCCGCTCGCTCCGTGGGCCGGGCTGGCGGTGCTGTGCGGGTACTGCGTTGTGGCGCTCGCCGCGGCGGCGTTTCTACTGCGGCGGAGGGACGTGTGAGGGCGGCGCTGCGTGCGGAGTGGATCAAGCAGCGCAGCATCGCGAGCACGTGGTGGGCACTGGCTGCGATGGTTGTCGCGACTGTGGGCGGCGGGGCTGCGATGGCCGCTCTCGTCCGCGCCGACACCGCCGACGACTTCGCGCGCTGGGCGCTGGCCGGCGCGATGCTGGGGCAAGCTGTCGCGGCCGCTCTCGGCGCCGCGTCAATGGGCGACGAGTATAGAAGCGGCCTGATCCTCATTACGCTCACGGCGATACCGCGCCGCGACTTCCTGCTGGCCGCGAAAGCCACGGTGGCGGCCGGCACGATCCTGGTCGCCGGCGTCTTCGCGACGGCTGTGAGCCTCCTGGCCGCCACCCTGACGAGCCGCGGCGCTCCGCATCTGACACCGAGTACGGCGCTCCGGGCAGTCCTCGCGACCACGATCTACCTGGCACTGATCGCCTTACTCGCCCTCGGTGCCGCGACAGCTTTCCGCAGCACCGCGACGGCGACAGCCCTGACCCTGGCCCTGCTCTACCTGCCACCACTTCTCGCCGCCCTGATCGCCGACCCCGCCTGGCAACTCCCCATCCAGCACTTCGCCCCGATGAGCGCCGGCCTGGCCCCGCCGATCGGCCCCGGCGCGGAACGGCATCAGCCGGCCTCGTGGGGCGGGCTGGGGATCGTGGCGCTGTGGGCGCTCGCGGCTTTGGCAGCCGGTCGGCAAGCGCTGCGGATCCACGACGTCTGACCCGGCGGCCGGACCCCGCGTCCGCTCCTCGACTTCTGTCAGCAATCGATCGATCGCACGAGGAAGGTTTCAGCTCTTCGACCTCGGCGGCCATTCGCTGCCGGCGGCTCAGGACGGACCCCTGGAGGTATACGGGCGCTGCGATGCCGGTTCGGCACTGAGCCGTGGAGATCGCGCGCCGGCTCGAAGCCGCCGGGCGGGAGCTGGAGGCCTTGTACTTCGGTGCCGTCTTCCCGTTCGCCCGACCGGGAAACCGGCTGCCGGGCGGTGGCGGAGGGTGCGCGCGTCAAGAGCGATCCGTTCGCAGGGCACTGAAAAGACCTGAGCGGTGGTCCCGAACGCTCCGAGACCACCGCTCGCCATGTACTCCCGGCCGCATCAGCTGTGCTTGAACACCACCGTCGCCGCCAGCCAGACGGTCGAGGGCCCGGTCCCGAACGTCGCTGCCGGGGTGGCGCCGGCGGACGGCACCTGGTCCTCGGCCAACAGTTCGATGTCGCCGGTCGGCGACACGTTCGCACGCTGCGTGAAGCCGCTTCCGGCGGTCAGGTTGTCGCCGAATCCTGAGTCGGCGTAGAACCCGACCGCGAGCTCACCGGCTCCCGCCACCGCGCCAGTCGCTCCCGCCGAGACGGTGGCCGCAGCCGTGGTCTTCCCGGAGGCGTGCGACTGCACATCGACCGCCGCGAGTCCGGCGGCCGTCGACAGGCCGGAGTATTCGAGTGCTGTCACACCCACGTCCGCCGACGACGACACGGTCGCCGTCACCGTAGGCCTGGTCCCGCCTCCGGCCGTGACCGGCGCGCTCCAGACGCTCATCTCGGTGTTGTCCGAGGCGGTGAAGTGCGTGATCTCGGTGTACGTGTTGCCCGCCGAGTCGGTTACCTTCGTCGCCGTCGCCGAGGAGGTGTTCCATACCCCGACCTGGACGATCAGCCGGTTTCCGGTCGTGATCGGTGCTCCCAGCGCGACCGCCGCTGTCGTCCCGCTCGATTTGTGCACCGAGGCCTGCTGGACGAACGTCGGCGAGACGACGTTCGTCGGCACCACCGCGTTCGACGGTGCCGAGGCCGGACCGGTCCCGGCGGAGTTGGTCGCGGTGACCGTGAAGGTGTAGCTGGTGCCGTTCGTCAGACCGCTGATGGTCGCCGACGTCGCGGGCGGGTTGCCGCTGATCGTCGTCGGCGTCAGGGCGCTGCCGTTCGCGAACGGCGTCACCGTGTACGCCGTGATCGCCGAACCGCCGTTGGCGGCCGGAGCCGACCACGACACCGTCGCCGACGACGAACCCGGCGTCGCGGTGACCGAGGCCGGGGCGCCCGGCGCGGTCGGCGCGGACGGGCTCACGTGCACCGTGGCAGCGACCGACGGGACGCCGGCCTTGTTCACGATGAACAGCATGTAGTCACCGGGAGGCGCGATCGCACCGCTGGCCGGCGCCTGCACCGACAGCGTGCCGCTGCCGGCCGTGAACGACAGCGGCACGAAGTGCTGGTTCATGTCCGACTGGTGCGTGTCGGAGCCGAAGGACACCAGGTTGACCGCGGAGATCGAGGCGGCGTCCGGCGTGGTCACCGTCATCGTGCCGCCGTAGGTCGCCGAGCCGGGACCGGAGGTGATGGTCGGGCGCGGGCCGTTGAACAAGTAAGAGGGCGAATAGACCTGCGCGTTGAACTGCCCCGGGTCGCTCGAGCCGGTCGGGTGCCCGCCGCCGGCGATGAGGACCGTGCCGTCGGGCAGCAGGACCGCCGTGGAGTGGTAGTTGCGCGCGGCGGCGATCGAGTCGATCGTCGTCCACTGATTCGTCGCCGGATCCCAGATCTCGGCCGGCAGGGTGCCGGAGGTGACGACGCTCTGGTCGGACGTCGCCTCGCCCCCGACCGCCAGCACCCGGCCGTCGGCGAGCGTGGTCAGGGTGTGGTAGACCCGCGGATAGTGCATCGGCGCGACGGCCTGCCACGTCGGCGTGGCCGCCGTGAGGTCGATCGTCGCGGCCGCGGTGACCGAGTTGGTGGTCGAGTCCACGCTGGCCGCGCCGCCGCTGTAGAGGATCCTGCCCGGCCGGTACATCACCGACGAGCCGTTCTTCAGCCCGCTGGCGCCGACCGGCGTCCAGGTCTGCGCGTTCGCGTCGAGCCAGTAGGAGACGTCCTCCTCCGGGCCGATGGTGAAGATCTTGCCGTTCGGCGCCAGGTAGGAGAACGGGTACTCCACCTCGTGGACCTGCGGGGTGCTGATGCCCGACAGCAGCGTCCAGGCGTTGGTCGCCGGGTCGAAGACCTCGGGGGTGTCCGACCAGGTGTTGGCATCGGTGGAGTTGCCGCTCAGGACGACGTAGCGGCCGTCCGGCAGCTCGGTGAGGTCCGGATACCAGCGCTTCAGATGCATGTCGGCGGCGCGGGTCCAGGTGTTGGCCGCCGGGTCGAAGATGTTGGTGTCGGCGATGCCGAGCATGCCGTTCGAGGACGCGCCGTAGCCGCCGGCCACCAGCACCCGGCCGTCCGGAAGCTTGGCCAGGCCGCTGCAGAACAGGCTGTCGGTCGGGGTGGCGGTGGTGAACGTCCCGGTCGCCGGATCGTAGACGTGGGTGGGCTGCGGGCTCTGCCAGCCGTCCCAGACCAGCACCTTGCCGTCGTCGAGCACGGCGGAGTGGACGGCGACGATCGGCCAGCTCTGCAGGGCGCCGAACCGGCCGTTCGGCACCGGGTCCGGCACCGCGGTGTTCGAGGGCTGCGACACCGAGCCGGCGCCGACGGCGTTGGCCGCGCTGACCGTGAAGGTATAGGGCACCGCGTTGCTCAGGCCGGTCACGGTCGCCGAGGCGGCCGGCGGAGTCCCGGTCACGACGGTCGGGGTCCCGGCGACGCCGTCGGCGTAGGGCGTGATCGTGTAAGAAGTGATCGGCGATCCGCCGTCCGGCGGCGCGGTCCAGGTGAGACCGGCCGAGGCGTTGCCGGCCGTGGCGGCGACGTTGGTCGGCGCGCTCGGCGTCGTGGCGGCCCCGGAGCCCTCAGCCTTGAGGACCACGGTCGCGGCCAGCCAGATCGTCGAGGCCCCGGTGCCGAAGGTGGCGTTCGCGGTGGCGCCCGCCGCGCCGGTGATCTGTTCCTCAGCGAAGAGGTCCATGTCGCTGACCTTGGAGACGTTCACCCGTCCGGTGAATCCGGAGCCCGCGGTCAGGGCGCTGCCGAAGCCGGAGTCCGCATAGAAGCCCAGCGCGAGTTCGCCCGCGGCCGTCGTCGGCGCCGTGCTCCCGGCCGCGACCGTGGCGGCGGCGGAGGTCTTGCCGCTGGCATGCCCCTGGACGTCCACGACCGAGGCGCCGCCCACGCTCGAGACGCCCGAGTACTCCAGCATCGCCACGCCGACGTCGGCGGACCCGGTCGGCCTGGCGGTCAGCGTCGGGATGGTGCCGCCGCCGGAGGTGACCTGCGCGGTCCAGACACTCATCTCGGTGCCGTCCGAGGCGGTGAAGTGCGTCAGCTCGGTGTAGGTGTTCCCCGCGGAGTCGCTCACCGAGCCGGCCGTCGCCGAGGCCACGCTCCACACCCCGACCTCGACGACCAGGCGGTCGCCGGTCGTGACGGCCGCGGTCGGCTTGACGGTCAGCGAGCCGACCCCGCCGGCGTGCGCCCACGCCTGCTGGACGAAGGTCGGCGCGCCTCCCGCGGCGTGCGCCGTGCCTTCGGGCCCGGAGACTAGGCCCACGGCCACGCCGGCAGTGCCGAGGGCCAGCGCCAGGGTGCTCATCAGCCCTCTGTAGGGCCATCTATGCCAGGTGCGTAAACGCCGCGCCGAGGTACTCGAATTCATGGATCCCCCCACGGTTCCGGTGACGTCGCCCGATCAGAGCGCGTGGAATTGCCGTGTCCAGGATCCGGTCTGCGCAATCGGCGGCGATACGAGGGAGAACACTGATTTAGCGGTTGAGCGCTCCGGGTATCGCCGCCGGTATTCACCGCCTATGCGGACGCCTGTAGGAAGCAGGCTTTAACCACGCCATAGTCCGGATCGGGGAACGCGGTGTTGTCGCACGCGGTCCCGCCGGTGACGACCTTGCTCGTCCAGTTCGAACCGGCGCCGTATTCGACGGTTCTGGTCCCGCTGAACGCGCACAAGCCGCTCTCAGGGCCGCAATAAGCGGTATTGGCCGGACCGGTTGTCACAGGGCCCATATAACAAGACTTTGCGGCACCGAAGTCCGGGTCGCCGAGTGCGGCGACTGTGCAGGGCGTCGAGGAGGAGGTCGTTGTGTAGCTGTAGATTCCGTTGGCGCCGAAAGCGATCGATCGACCACTGCTCACCGAACACGTCCCACCCTCGTCGGCGCACTTCGTGTATCCGCTCGGCACGCCGTACCCGCCGGGGCCGGCGGCGATCGCATAGCTGCCCGGCTGTACGCCGGTCAGGTAGACGTAGCCGGAGTCCGCAGAGGCGCCGGTGATCCCGGTAGTGCCGGTGAAGGTGCCGTTGTTCCAGACGATCTGACCGTTGACCTCGACGACCGTCGGACCGCTCGACCCGTACGTCGGCACCGCGATCGTCCCCGTCGTCCCGGACGGCGCCGTCACCTGCATACTGAACTGACGGACCCCGCCCTCACCGGCCCAGTCGACACCGATCGCACCGTGCGGCGTCGGAACGCTTCCCTGCGCATAGGCCAGGTCGCCTGGATGGGGCTTGACGCTCCAGGTGGCGAAACCGGCGCTCGCCGGCTGCACCCCCAACACGTAGCCGGACAGCGCGGACAGCGGAGTCGTCGACCAGCCGTGCGACAAGTTGGTCCGGCTGCCGAGCCCGGGCAGCCCGTTGCTCCCGGAGACGTTCTCCCAGGTCGTCCCCGTCTGCTCGGCCCCCGTGCCGGCCATGTGTCCCCACACCGAGGTCAGCAGCGCCTCGGCGTCAGCCGTGTCGTCGGCGGCCAGGCGCGCGTCGAGCTCGTAGCCGCTGATGAAAGGGCTGATGACGTCGGCATACGTGCTGCCGGTGAACGGCTTGGGCCCGTAAGGCGTCGTCCACAGATCCGTCTTCAGCGTCGACAGGATCGTCGAGACATCCGAGGCCGGAGCAACGCCGTACAGCACAGCAAGAGCGTTGGCGTCCTGCGCGACAGTACTGGTGTCCTCATTGCTGAGGTAATACAGGCCATTGCCACTGTTGTAGAGGTGGGCATTGATCGCCGTCTTCAGAGCAGCAGCCTGGTCGGTGTAGGAAGCGGCGTCGGCGCTGTCCCCGGCCGCGGTGGCCAAGGTCGCCCCGTCCAGCAACGACTTGTAGTAGAGCACGTTGTACGCGGTGACCTCGCCGTTCTTCCCGGAGTCGTAGAAGTCCCAGTCCGCATTGTCGCCGCTACCGGTGGACACCAGGCCGTTGCTGTCGCGCAGGCCGGCGTTCCAGGCGAGCTCGGCCTTGAGGACCGGGAGCTCCTGCGTGACGAAGGCGGTATCCCCGGAGTACAAGTAGTAGTCCGCCAGCCCCAGCACGAAGTACGTCGAATAGTCCGCCGAGTAGAACCAGCCGGACCCGGTCTGCGGCGATGTGCCGAGCGGGTATTGCGGTGGGATGTCGCCGGCCGTCGAGCCGTCAGTGCGTGCGTAGCTGCCCAGCATCTGGAGCGCGCCTTTGAGATAGGCCGCGTTGTCCGTGGAGTAGAAGACGCTGGGGATCTCGACGTTCATGTCCCCGGACCAGATCGCGCGGTCACGCTTGGCGCCGTCGAGAATCGACGCGTACTGATTGACTCCGGGAACGGCGAACTTCGTCAGCGCTGTGGAGGAGTTCAGCGGGTCGCTGAAGAGCGTGGAGCCCGAGGAACTGGTGACGGTGAGGTTCTTGAAGTCCGCTTCCTCACCCGGGTATTCACGGAAGCCGACCGTGCCGGTGGCGTGAGCCGAGTTCGTCAGGGTGCTGAGCGGCTTGGCGTCGAGGGAGACGGTGAGGGTCGAGCCGGAGACGGTCGTGCTGACCGTGTGCCAGGTGCCGGCTGTCAGCGCGCTCGGCAGGGTGACGGTGCCCAGGGAGGTGTAGTCGCCGCCGTGTTTGTCGAACTCCTGGAGCGTGTCGGCTGTGCCGGAGGTGTCCGTGCTGTCGTCGAGGATGAACAGATAGCCGTCGTCGGCGTCGTGGCCCCGGACGAACCAGCCGGACTGGTTGGCGATGATGTCGGTCTGGAAACTGACGGTGTAGTCGCCCCAGGACGAGCCGGTCGTCAGCAGACCCGGATTCCCGCTGGGATCGCCCGAGGCCTGGAGGACGCCGCCGGTCACCGACCACGACCCCGGCAGCGACCTGGCCGGAACCGAGTCGAGCTGGTCGGTGTACTCGGAGTCGTACCAGATCTGGTTCAGCGCGGTGTTGCTGGAATTGAACCAGCCAGCGAGGTCGGCGGCCTGGGTGCGGTCGGCGATGTACGTGATTCCCGCGCTGCTCAACGTGACCGAGCCCGGTGAGGTGAGCGTGATCTCCTCGTAGCGCTCGCCGCCTTGGACGTACTGGTTGGTGATCGTGCCGGCGCCGGTGACCGGGTAGTCGTCGTACCGATTGCTGTCGCCCTCGGCCCACGGCGATGCGCCGTCGCCGGTCGAGCTGATGTAGTCGCGCCCCTCGGAGTAGCCGGCGCGCAGCGTGGGCGAGCCGCTCTCGGAGGCGACGCGGAAGAAGGGGATGCCACCGACATCCTTGCCGTAGTCCAGCACGATCGTCGGCGCGGAGCCGCCCGAGGCCATGGTGAGCTGCGTTTGACCGGAGCCGCCGCACAGAATGCCTGAGGCGTTGGAGACCGTGCCAGAGGTGCTCGAGACGGCGGTCGGGCAGACGGTCGCGCTGGTCGGGGTGAGATCGTAGGCCTGCCAGGCCGGATTTGACGGCCAAGGCGTGGCGGACGGGGACGAGGCGGCTGAGGCGGTCGCTGCCGCCGGCGCCGCCGGGGCCGCACCGACGATGGCGAGAAGCCCCGCGCAGGCCAGGGCGGCGGCGCGGAGGCTTGGGTTGCGCAGGGCACTGACGCGTGGCAGCACGGCATGACTCCTTGTCGTACTGAATGGTTTCAATCGGTGAAGGTAGGCACGCCATTCAGTGCGGTCAAGCATTTTCCGCGCTATTTGAGGGTTCTTGACGCGGTGTCAGGCCGTCTCTACTCTGTGCCCTGAGTTGTGAATTAAAACGATTCATACCCGACCGAAGGACCTCTGGTCAGATGCGCTGCCGCGAAGCACGAATCGCCAACCAGCCGCACACGGCCGCTAGCGGCAGTTCGGGGCACAGCGCCATGGCGATCGCCGCCCCGAGATCGCTGGTGGACGTGGCGGTCATCGTGTCGAACCAGGCGTCCACGACCAGCAGCGCCGTGGTGGCTGCCGCTGAGAGGGCGTGCCGACGGTCGCCGCGCGTTGCCAGCATGCCGGTGGTGATCAGGCCCGCCGCTTCCAGGACGTCCAGGCCTATCCAGGCGGCCGGCCAACGCGGGGCGGTCATGACCGCGGGCAGACCGGCAGCCAGGACGTACATCCAGGGAAGCAGTCCGAGGCCGGAGGCGAGGAGGAGGCGCCCGATCCGGCGTGTGCCGCGCGACGTGGCCGCCGAGTGGGGCGGCGGGTTCGGGTCGGTGCCCTGCGGCTCGGACGCCAGCGGTTCCTCACTGCTCTGCGGCTGCCCCGTCGGCGCGTCCCGCGTGGAAAGCATCATCTGCGTCATCCTTGAGTCCCCCTGCCTTCTTCCTGGTCACGGACTCAAGCCTGCTGCGCGGCCGCTGTACTGTCAGTCACGCGCGTATCCGAATCGGGGGTAAAGAAAACTCCACCCCGAACACGCCAGGCAGCGTGATGGAGCCCAGATGGCCTGTGGTTTTATCGTCGCGTTATGAGCATCAGGACGTGGTTGGCGCGGTACGTGCGGCGGCCTTTTCAAGGAGCGGGTCGCGCCACGGCGCTTCTCGCCGCGGGCGTGGCCGTCCTTCTCAGCAGTGTGCTGACGGTGGGGTTGCTGTGGGCTCTGCTCGCGGCGCTCGCGCTGTGGTCGTGGGCGTGGGCCTGGGGGGTGGCGGTGGTCGCCCCGGTTGCGGCCGCTCCATTGCTGAGCCGGATACAGCGGCAGCGTTTCCGCCTCCTGTCCGGCGTCGGCATCGCGGTGCCCGAGGGGCTGGCGGAACGGCCTGGACTCCGTGGCATGGTGCCGTGGCTGCGGTCGGCCGCGGGCCGTCGACAGCTGCGCTATCACTTCCTGGCCGGTCCGCTGATCGTGCTCGGCGGGGCGTTGATGCTGGCCTGCTGGGTGGTCGGTGCCGCGGCTGCGACCGTCTACCTCTGGATCTGGGTGACGTCGACGCACTGGCGGGCCGACAACCCCGGCTACACCGCCAAAGCCGCTTACCTCACCGTCGCGGGCGTGGCACTGCTCTACGGCGCCGGCTGGTTCGCGAAGGCACTGGCCCGGGTCGACACCGCCGCCGCCCGGACGCTGCTGGGACCGAGCCGTGAGGAGCAGCTGGCCCGCCGGGTCACCGATCTGGCGGACAGCCGGGCGAGCGTCATCGACGCCGCGGATGCCGAGCGCCGCCGGATCGAGCGCGATCTGCACGACGGCGCGCAGCAGCGTCTGGTGGCGCTCGCGGTCAACCTCGGGCTCGCCAAAGTGACGCTCGGCGACCTGTCGGACGAGGCGCGCGCGGTGATCGACGACGCGCACCGCGAGGCGAAGGAAGCCATCACCGAACTGGGCAACCTGGTCCGCGGCCTGCATCCGGCGGTTCTGGAGGACCGGGGCCTGGACGCCGCGCTGTCGGGCATCGCCGCTCGCCTGCCGATCCCGGTGCGGGTGGCGGTGGACCTGCCGCATCGCCCGCTGCCGACCATCGAGGCGGTCGCCTACTTCGTGGTCTCCGAAGCGCTGACGAACGTGGTCAAACACGCCCGGGCGACCAGGGCGGAGGTGACCGTCGAGCAGATCGGCGGGACACTGTTGGTGGTCGTCACGGATGATGGTGTGGGCGGCGCCGAACTCAGTGCCGCACTCGGTGCTGAACCCGGTGCTGAAACCGGTGCCGTGTCCCAGGGAACCGGCCTGGCCGGACTGGCCAAGCGGGTCGCCTCCGTCGACGGCACGCTGTCCTGCCACAGCCCCGTCGGGGGCCCGACCGTCATCACCGTGGAGCTGCCGTGCGCGCCGTGATCGCCGAGGATTCCGTTCTGTTGCGGGTCGGGGTGGTCAAGGTGCTCGAAGCGGCCGGCTTCGAGGTCTGCGCCGAGGTCGGCGACGCCGCCGGGCTGCTGGCGGCGGTCGACGAGCACCGGCCGGACATCGCCGTCACCGACGTGCGGATGCCGCCGGGCTTCAGCGACGAAGGGGTGCGCGCCGCCCTGCTGATCCGCAGTCAGCATCCGGAGACCGCGGTGCTTCTGCTGTCGCAGTATGTCGAGGAGCGCTACGCGGCTGATCTCCTGTCCGCCAACACGGCCGGCGTCGGGTACCTGCTCAAACAGCGGGTCGCCGACGTCGAGGAGTTCGCGGAGGCGGCGCGCCGGGTGGCCGCCGGCGGTACCGCTCTGGACCCGCAGGTCGTCGCGCAGCTGTTGGTGCGGCGGCACAGCGATCCGCTGGACCGCCTCACGCCGCGCGAACGCGAGGTGCTGGAGCTGATGGCCGGCGGCCGGTCCAACGCGGGCATCGCCGCCGAGCTGGTGGTGAGTGACGGCGCCGTGTCCAAGCACATCAACAACATCTTCGCGAAGCTCGATCTGCCCAAGGCCGACGCCGACCACCGCCGGGTGCTGGCGGTTCTGCGGTTTCTGGGAGTCGCCGGGCAGTGAGGAGGCGGTGATGAGGGTTGGCCCCGAGCGGCAGATCCCGGTGCCCGGCCGTCTCACTCCGCCGCGATCCGCAGCCACACCGCAGCATCCGGCGGCAGCATGCCCGCCACCAGGTCAGCACTCTGTACCAGGATCGCGGCGTGCGGCGGCAGCTCGATGGGCGATGCCGACAGGTTCGTGATGCAGCGCAGCGATTCGCCTCGAACGAAGTCCAGGACCGCCTCGTCGCTCGGCATCCAACGCATCGGCCCGTCTCCGAGCTCTGGCTCCTCGCGGCGGATGCGCAGGGCGGCGCGGTACAGCTCAAGCATCGAGCGGGGGTCGCCGGATTGGCTCTCGACGGTGAGGGTCGACCAGTCCGCCGGCTGCGGGAGCCAGGGCTGGGCCGCCGCACCGGTGGGCGAGAAGCCGAAGGGGGCGTCGGCACCGGACCATGGCAGCGGCACGCGGCAGCCGTCGCGGCCCGGGTCGCCGCCGTCGGTCCGGTGCCAGCTCGGGTCCTGCCGGAGCTCGGCCGGGATGTCCTCGACTTCCCACAGCCCCAGCTCGTCGCCCTGGTACACGTACACCGCGCCCGGGAGTGCGAACGTCAGGAGCGCCGCGGCTCGGGCGCGCCGCGTGCCGAGCTCGACGTCGAGCGGGCGGCCGTGTTCGCGGCGGTCCATGCCGAAGGAAGTGTCGGCGCGGCCGTAGCGCGAGACGTGGCGGTCCACGTCGTGGTTCGACAGCACCCATGTCGGCGGGGCGTCGACCGGGGCGTGGATCTGGATGGTCGCGTCGATGACGGAGCGCAGCTCGGCGGCGTCCCATGCGCTGCACAGGTAGGGGAAGTTGAACGCGCTGTGCAGCTCGTCGGCGCGGAAGTAGTGCGTGAAGCGCTCCGGGTCCGGGATCCACAGCTCGCCGATCAGTGCGCGGTCGCCGCCGTAGGACTCGGCCACGGCCCGCCAGGCGCGGTAGATCTCGTGGACGTCGTCGCGGTCCTCGAAGGGGTGCCGCTCGGGGTGGGAGGCCAGGTCGGGGAGATCAGGGTCCTTGGTCAGCAGGGCCGCCGAGTCGATCCGGATCCCGTCCGCGCCCCGGTCGAACCAGAACCGCAGCACGGCCTCGAACTCCGCGCGCACGTCCGCCGACGTCCAGTTGAAGTCGGGCTGCTCGGGCGCGAACAGGTGCAGGTACCACTCGCCGCGAGCGCCGGCGGCGTCGGGAACCCGGGTCCAAGCCGGCCCGCCGAAGATCGACTGCCAGTCGTTCGGCGGCAGCGACCCGTCCTCACCACGACCGGGACGGAACCAGAACCGCTGCCGCTCCGTAGATCCCGGCGGGGCTGCCAGCGCCGCCTGGAACCAAGGGTGCTGATCCGAGCAGTGGTTGGGCACCACATCGATGATCACCTTGATACCGAAGCCGTGCGCCTCGGCGATCAGCGCGTCGGCATCGGCCAAAGTCCCGAACACCGGCTCGATGTCGCGGTAGTCGGCGATGTCGTAGCCCGCGTCGGCCATCGGCGAGGGATACCAGGGGTTGAACCAGATCGCCTGGACGCCCAGCTCGGCCAGGTACGGCAGATTGGCCCGGGCCCCCGGCAGGTCGCCGATGCCGTCGCCGTCGGAGTCGGCGAAACTGCGCGTGTAGACCTGGTAGATCGCCGCGCTGCGCCACCAGGCCGAGGTGGGAGAAGCGCCCTCAGCGTCTTGGTAGGCAAGGGGAAGGTCGTGGTTTTCGACGTGGATCACAGCGTTCTGCTTTCTACGAGCCCGGATTCGGGCAAGGGGGTGCCGTCCGCGCGGCGTCAGCGCGGCGAAAGTCAGGGAGAAGGAGGCGCTACCCCTTCAAGCCGCCCACGGTCAGACCGGCCATGATGTTCCGCTGGAAGACCAGGAAGAAGATGATCGCGGGCACGGCGGCGATGGCCGAGGCGGCGATCACCATGTTCTGCGGCGACGTGTTGGCTGCCTGCGTGAGCCCGACGTTCAGGGTCTCGCGCGTCGGGCTGTAGCCGCCCTCGACCAGCTTCGGCCACAGGAAGTCCTTCCACACCGACGTCACCGCGAAGATCGAGACCACCGCGAGGATCGGCCGCGACATCGGCAGCACGATGGACCACAGGATCTTGATCCGCCCCGCGCCGTCGATCTCGGCCGCGTGCATCAGGTCGTCGGGGATCGAGTCGAAGAACCGCTTCAACAGGAAGATGCTGAACCCGTTGGCGACCGACGGCAGCCAGATCGCCGCGGGGGAGCCGATCAGGTTCAGGTGGACGACCGGTACGTCGGCGACCGTCAGATACTGCGGCACGACCAGCACCAGCGCCGGAATCATCAACGTCGCCAGCATCAGGCCGAAGATCGCGTCGCCGAACCGCGGTCGCAGCTTGGAGATCGCATACGCCGCGGCGACGTCGAAGACGAGCTGGAAGGCCAAAGCGCCGAACGCGTAGTAGAGAGTGTTTCCCAGCAGCCGCGCGATCCCGGTCCCGTTCCAGGCGTCGATGTAGTTCCCGGGGTGGACGGCGTGCGGATACAGCGTCGGCGGGCTCTGCACCGACTCCTTCGTCGACTTCAGCCCGTCGGTGAACATGAAGTACAGCGGACCCAGGAAGATCGCGGTGAACCCCGCGATCACCAGCGTGGCCACGATCCAGTACAGGATCCGCCCCCGCCGCCGGTTCAGCGTGGCGCTGGAGACCAGCGTCCGGGTGATGTTCTCAGTGGTCATCGTCGCCTCCTTCGGCGGTTGCTACTTGTCGCGGTCCCGGCTGATCCACAGATAGAGCGCGGAGAACACGCCCAGCACGAGCATCAGCAGGACGCCCAGAGCCGAGGCGCTGTTGTAGTTGCTGGATCCGGACAGGTTGAACGCGTACTGGTAGATCAGGTTCACCACGGAGATCGTCGAGTTGTCGGGCCCGGCACCGCCGTTGGTGAGGATGAAGGGCTCGATGAACAGCTGCATCGTGCCGACGATCTGCAGCATCAGCATCATCGACAGGATGAGCCGGGTCTGCGGGATCGTGACGTGCCGGATCCGCCCGAGGATGCCGGCGCCGTCGAGTTCGGCGGCCTCGTAGAGCTCGCCGGGGATGTTCTGCAGCGCCGCCAGGTAGATCAGGGTCGTGCCGCCCATGTTCATCCACGTGGAGGCGATGACCACGGAGACCATCGCGCTGCCCGAGGACTGCACGAACTGCGACGTCGGCAGATGCAGCACGTGCAGCAGGTGGTCGAACAGGCCCACGTTCGGGTCGTAGAAGTACTGGAAGAGCAGCAGCGCCGAGGCCGGGGGCAGCATCACCGGCAGGTAGACCAGGACCCGCAGATAGCCGCGCGCGTGGCGCAGCTCGTTGAGCACGATCGCCACGACGAACGGCACCGCGAACCCGATCAGCAGCGCCAGCAGGCTGAACTCCACGGTGTTCTTCCACGCCGCGGCGAACGTCGGGTCGTGGAAGATCCGGGTGTAGTTCCGCCAGCCCACCCAGGTCGTCTTGGGCAGCCGCGTGACCGGGTCCCGGTGCGTTCCCTGGAAGCTCATGATGAACTCGCGGATCATCGGATACCAGGAGAACAAGGCGAAGCACGCCACGGCGCCGGCCATGAAGCCGTAGCCGGCGAGGTTGTGCCGCAGGTTCACTACGAACCGGCGTCGCGGCGCCTGCGGACCGCCGGCGGGGGACCGGGGTATGGACCGCTTCCCCGGTCCGAGGAGGACTTGTTCCGCCATCACTGCTCCATGCTCGATCCATGCTCGGTAGGACGGGTGAGGTGCTCGGTGCCGCGCGGCGGGGCCGGGGCCGGTCGTGCCGGCTCCAACCCCGCCCCGGCGCGCCTAGCCCGCGTTGGCGAGCAGGGTGTCGACCTGGCCCTCCGCGGTCTTGAGCAGGCCCGGGACGTCGGCGTTCGGGTCGTTCAAGACGCTCAGCATCGTGGCGTCCAGCGTCTTGTAGACCGCCTGCGCGTCGACCGGCTCACCCATGCCCTTCTCGTGCGCGTCGACGAACGTCTTGAAGTAGGCGGTGTTCACTGTCGCGCTGGCCGCCTTCAGCTGCTCGTTCTTCGCCGAGGTGGCGCCGACCCAGTCCAGCGGCTCGGGGAAGCCGACCGGCAGCCCGTCGGCCTTGGTGCGCGCGTAGTTGAACTGGCCCTGGCCCGGCGTCAGCATCGAGAACGCGATCCACTTGATGCCGGCCCGGATCTGCGCCGGGGTGTCGTGCTTGTTGAACATGACGTCGTCGCCGCCGGACAGCGACCCGGCCGGCGTCCCGCTCGTGCTGGGTATCGGCCCCATGCCGTAGTCGTCGACGTTGCCGCCGTCCTGCGGGACGATGACGTTGTAGATGTCGTCCGGCGAGGCGACGTACATCCCGAGCTTTCCGGCAGCCATCTGCTTCTGCAGGTCGCCCCACTTCAGCTGTTGGGTCGGGCTCATGCTGCCGTCGACGAAGCGCATCTGGTGCAGCGCCCGCAGCACCTCGGTCGCGGGCTGGGCGTTGAACGCCGCCTTGGTGCCGTCGGCGTTGATCATCTGGCCGCCGTTGGCGTCGACCTCGGAGGAGAAGTGCCAGCCGCCGTTGTTGCCGGCGCTGTACTCGCCGTAGCCGTAGATCCCGTTGCCCAGCGCGGTGATCGCCTTGGCGTCCTTCTCCACATCGGCCCACGTCGTCGGCGGGTGGTCCGGGTCCAGACCGGCCTGCTTGAACAGCTTGCGGTTGATGATCAGGCCCTGGGTGTAGATGCCGGTCGGCAGGCCGTAGAGCGTCTTGCCGGCGGTGACGGCGGCCAGTGCGGACGGCGCGATGTCGCTGAAGCCCGGGACCGTCGTGTCGTTGACGTAGGACGTGATGTCCGCGGCCTGTCCGGCGTCGAGCACCTGGTTCAGGTCCGTGAAGTACGTGTGGAAGACGTCCGGTTCGGTGCCGGCCCGCATCTGGGCCGTGAACGTCGCGGTGTCCTCGCACGGGTAGGTGTCTATGCCGTTGATCGTGATCGTCGGGTTGGCCTTCTCGAACGTCGCGACGTCGGCGAGCCACTCCTTGCGCTGTCCGGCCTGGCTGGTCGGCGGCTCGCAGGGGACGGTGATCGTGACCGGGCCGTCGCCGCCGGCCGGGGCCGCGGCGCTCTTGCCGCCGCTCTTGCCGCTGGAGCACGCCGCCGCGGACAGGCTCAGGCCCGCGACGAGGACGAGGGCGGCGGTTCTGCGAACAGCGGGCCGCTGGGCGGAACTCTTCATCGAACACCTTCCTGGACGGAACTATGAGGGATGGGAGTGGTGCGAGCGCAGCTCGGGTGATCGGTGCGAAACCTGCGGCGGTGAAAAGCGCCGTTCCGATGTCGAGTGGGCCTCACCGTAGCTGCGACCAATCGCCTACGCAAGATATCGATGAAGCTTTGCAAGGACGGGACTTCGTCGCGCAGCAGAAGGCGAAATCGTTGTGTATCCGGGCATTCTGCCGGGCTGTGCCAGGTCGAGGAGTCGCTGCCCGGAGCGAAGGAACCGCTGTTCGCGGCTCGGAAAATCTTCGGAACCGGCTTCCGGGAGGCAGGCCGTGTTTCAGAACCGGGTCTGTCTTCTCACCAGGCCCGTGCAAGCCTTTGCAGGCAATCGTCGTATCGTTGCGGGCATGACTCCCACGCCAGCCCGCCGCCTCTCCGAAGTCGCCCAGAAGGTCGGCGTCAGCGAGGCCACCGTGAGCAGGGTCCTCAACAACAAGCCCGGCGTCGCCGAGGGCACCCGCGAAGCCGTCCTGACGGCCCTGGACGTTTTGGGCTACGAGCGCCCGACGCAGCTGCGCGGCGAGCGGGCCCGGCTGATCGGCCTGGTCCTGCCGGAGTTGCAGAACCCGATCTTCCCGGCGCTGGCCGAAGTCGTCGGCGGTGCGCTGGCCCAGCGCGGATTCACCCCGGTCCTGTGCACCCGCACCACTGGCGGCTTGTCCGAGTCCGCGTATGTCGACATGCTGCTGGACCAGCACGTCTCGGGTGTCGTGTTCTGTGGCGGCCACTACGCCGAGGCCGACGCCCCGCACGACCACTACCGGCTGCTCAAGGAGCGCGGGGTCCCGGTCGTCCTGTTCAACGCGGCCGTGGAGCACCTCGGCTTCCCCGCCGTCTCCACCGACGACGAGGTCGCCTGCGAACAGTCCTACGGCCATCTGGCCTCGCTCGGCCACGAGCGCGTCGGCCTGGTCGTCGGCCCCGAGGACCACATGCCCTCGCGGCGCCGGGTCGCGGCCTTCCTGGCCGAGGCGGAGCGCGCCGGGAGCCGGTCGTCGAGGAACGGTGCGCGGCCCCTGTCCGTGGTCGTGGAGCATGCGCAGTTCTCGATGGAGGGCGGCCGGGCCGCGACCACGCGTGCCTTGGCCAAGGGCGTCACGGCCGTGGTCTGCGGCAGCGACGTGCTCGCCCTCGGCGCTATCAGGGCCGTGCGTCGCTCCGGGTTGGACGTGCCGCGCGACGTGTCGGTCGTCGGCTTCGACGACTCCAGTTTCATGAACTGCACCGACCCGGCGCTGACCACCGTGCGCCAGCCGATCGAGGCGATGGGCCGGGCCGCGGTGGCGATGCTGCTCAAGCAGGTGGAGGGCGGCCGGACGAGCACCGAGGAGCTGTTGTTCGAGCCCGAGCTGGTGGTGCGGGGATCGACCGGTCCGGTCCGCGATCCGGGGACGGGCATCGCGGCCTGACCGAGCCTGGAATCGCGGTGTGACCGAGCCCGGCATCGCGGCCTGACCGAGTGCTGCCGGATTTTCGTCACCGGATTGGTCGTTTCTTGCGTAGATCGGTTGTACGCTGACGGCCGTGGCTACCAAACTCTCTGACGTCGCGTCCTTCGCCGGCGTCAGTCTGGCCACCGTCCGCCGCGTCCTGAACGACCAGCCGTTCATAGCCCAGGAGACCCGCGACCGAGTCCTCACGGCCTTGGACGTGCTGGGCCACGAGCGCCCGGCGAAGTTCCGCCGCGGCCGGGCGGGGCTGGTCGGTTTGGTCGTGCCGGACCTGCAGAACCCGATCTTCCCGGCCTTCGTGGAATCGGTCTCCGCGGGGCTGGTGAAGCAGGGCCTGATGCCGGTGCTGTGCACCCGGACCGCCGACGGCGTCTCCGAGGCGAACTACATCAAGCTTCTGATGGACCACGACGTCGCGGGCATCATCTTCATCGGCTCCTCCTACGCCGACGCGGGCCCGGAGTACTCCCGCGAGCTGCGCGAACGCGGCATCCCGCTGGTCCTGATCAACCCGGCGGACAGCAACGAGAAGGTGTGCCGGGTCAGCGTGGACGACGCGGCGGCGGTGGATCAGGCGCTGAGCCATCTCGGCTCCCTCGGCCACACGCGCGTCGGCATGGTGCTGGGCCCGGTGGGCCACATCCCTTCGGCTCGCAAGCTCGGCGCGTTCGTCGCGCACTACGAGCGAGCCGGCGTCGGGGCCGGCGCATGGCGGGACCTCGTCGTCCACACGGGATTCTCGATCGAGGACGGCCGCGCGGCGACCACCCGGCTGCTGACGTCCGGCGCGGCTGCGGACTGCACAGCCCTGATCTGCGCGAGCGATGCTTTGGCTTTGGGCGCCGTCCGCGCGGCTTACCGGTTGGGCATGACGGTTCCCGGCGACCTGTCGGTCGTCGGCTTCGACGACTCGCCCTACATGATCGCCACGGATCCGCCGCTGACGACGGTCCGCCAGCCGGTCCGCGCGATGGCGGCCGCCGCGGCGGAAGCACTGAAGACGCAGATCAGCGGTCATGTCGTGCTCGGCGAGGAGACCTTGTACGAGCCCGAGCTCATTGTGCGCGCCTCGACCGGTATCGCTCGGCACTCAGCGCACTGAGCGCACTGAGCGCACTGAGCATTGAGCGCTTGGCGCGCTCATCGCGGGCTTCACAGCACCCTGTCCTGTTCGCACCATCACGCGTGTATTCCTGCGATGGTGCGCAAGGAAATCCGTGAATCCTGACGGGTTTTTGCGTTCAGCTCTGGACTTCGATCTCGGCGAGCCGTACGGTTTCGCTGCACCACACCACCTCGAAACCTTGACGTAACCCCGCCACCGGCGCGAAGGGTCACGCCTCGGTACCCCCATGCCTGCGTCAGGAGTACGTCACGATGCTCCGCTCCACAGTCTTGATCGCCGTGGCCGTCATCGGCTCCGGTATCGCCCTGGTCGGACCCGCGTCCGCGTCCGCACCGGCCGGTGCGAACGTCCCGTTCACCGAGTACGACTCCGTGAACGCTGCCGCCACGAACGGCACCGTCACCTCCGCCTCGCGCGCCTTCACCCGGCTCGCGGCCGAGGCCACCGGCCGCCGGGCCGTCCACCTCGGCGCCGGGCAGTATGTTGAGTTCGTTCTTGCGCGGCCCGCTGACGCGGTGGACATCCGGTACTCCGTCCCCGACGGCAGCGCCGACTCATCGCTTCAGCTCACGGTCGGCGGCGCAGCTCACAGCGCTGTGCTCGCTTCGCTGCCGACGACTGCGAAGTACTCGCACTTCTACGGCAACTACCCGTTCACGAAGAACCCGGCCGACGGCGGGCAGCATCACTACTTCGACGACACCCGCGCACTGTTGGGCCGCGTCCTGCCGGCCGGAACGCGCGTGCGGATCACGGCCGCCTCGCCGACCACCGTGGACGTCGCCGACTTCGAGAACGTCGCGCCGGCGGCGGCCCGGGGCCCGGCCGGTTCGCTGAGCGTCCTGGACTTCGGTGCCGACCCGACCGGCACGGCCGACTCCGGCCAGGCGATCCAGAACGCCATCGACGCCGGCGCCGCCGCACACAAGACCGTCTGGATTCCGCAGGGTACGTACACCGTGACCCGGCAGCTCATCGTCGACAACGTCACGGTCACCGGCGCCGGCCCTTGGTATTCGATCCTGCACGGCGCGGGTGCCGGCGTCTTCGGCAAGCCCGCCCCGACGCCCAGCAGCGCCGTCCACCTGAGCGGCTTCGCGATCTTCGGCGAGACGACCGTTCGCGACGACTCGGTCTCCGACAGCGGTCTGGGCGGTTCCCTCGGCGGCGGTTCGACGGTGGACGACCTCTGGATCCAGCACACCAAGGTCGGCATGTGGTTCGACGGACCAACCGACGGCCTGATCGTCTCCGACTGCCGTATCCAGGACACCACCGCCGACGGCGTCAATCTGCACGACGGCGTCAGTCACGTCACGGTCCAGAACACCTTCGTGCGCAACACCGGCGATGACGGCATGGCCATGTGGTCCGATCAGAACGCCGACCACGACGACGCCTTCATCCACGACACGGTCGAGCAGCCTCAGCTCGCCAACGGCTTCGCCGTGTACGGGGGTCACGACAACACCGTCAGCGACGACCTCGCCGCCGACACCGTCACCCAGGGCGGCGGCGTGCACGTCGGCAACCGCTTCGGCTCCGTCGCGCTGTCGGGGACGACGACGATCGCCGGCGACCTTCTGCTGCGCACCGGCGACCTGGTCCCCAACGACCCGACCGAGATCGGGGCGCTGTGGTTCGACGCGGCCGACTCGCCGATGACCGGTGCGATATCCGTGCACGACGACACCCTCGTGGACAGCTCCTACGCCGGGATCCAGTTCGTCGGCAAGAGCATCACGAACGTCTCGGTCAACCGGGTCGCCATCGCCGGCGCGGGCACGTTCGGCGTGCAGCTTCAGGCTCCTGGCGCCGCGACGTTCTCGAACGTCGTCGCGCTCGGGCTCAGAGCGGGTGCCGGAACCTATGACTGCGACAGCGGATTCGCCATCACCACGTCCGGGCTGAACACCGGCTGGACGAAGAGCGCCTGCGGCTTCCCGCCGAGCGGGGCGCTGGCGATCGACAAGGCCGCCGGTGTCGACTTCGGCTTCCAAGCTCTCAACTCCGCAGCGACCCAGCCGATCACGATCACCAATCCCGGGCCCGAGCCGATCACCGTCCAGCGCATCGCCGCGCCCGCCGGATTCACCGCCGACAACCCCTGCACCACCCTCGCGGTCGGGGCGTCCTGCACGGTCCACGTCGGCTTCGACCCGGCCGCGTCCGGCAACTTCACCGGGCTGCTCACGATCGACAGCACCTCCCCGGCGGGTCCGTACGTCGTCGGCCTCAAGGGCGTCGGCTACGACCCGAACGGCGACCTCGCCCTGGGCCGGATCGCCACCTCGAGCTCGCAGCAGTGTTCGTGGTGCGGACCGGACAAGCTCACCGACGGCGACGCCACCACCTACTTCGAGAGTGCGGACGGGACGTTCCCGCAGACCGCGACCGTCGATCTCGGCCAGAGCGTGTCGGTGGACCGGATCGTGCTGAAGCTGCCGCCGAACTGGGGTGCGCGGACCCAGACGATCGCGGTCTCGGCCGACGGTACGCCGCTGGTGGCCGCCGCCGACTACGTCTTCGACCCGGCCGTCGCCGGGAACTCGGTGACGATCACCTTCCCCGCCACCACTGCTCGCACCTTGACGCTCACCCTCACCGGCAACACCGGCTGGCCCGCGGCCCAGCTGTCGGAGTTCGAAGCGTACACGCACTGAAAGGAGTGATCATGTCCCCCACGCCCACCCCACCACCGTCCAGACCACTCGCGGCGGCCCGAGCGCGCAGACGGGCCCTGGCGGTGTCGACCGCCGGAGCGGTCACGTTCGCCACCGTCGCCGTCTGGTCCATGGCGCACTCGGCCTCGGCCGCCGGCACGACGTACGAAGCGGAGAAGGCGGCGCTCTCCGGCGGCGCGGTCGTCGCCAGTGACCATGCGAACTACACCGGCACCGGCTTCGTCGGCGGATACACCGACACGAACAAGGGTGCTGCGAACACGACGTTCACTGTCAACGCGTCCTCTGCCGGGAACGAGTCCGTGGCCGTGCGCTACGCCAACGGCACCGGCTCTCAGATGTCGCTGTCGCTCTATGTGAACGGCACCAAGCTGAAGCAGATCCTGCTCCCGGCCACCGCGAACTGGGATACCTGGGGAACGGAGACCGAGACGGTCGCGCTGAACGCCGGCAGCGGCACGATCTCGTACAAGTTCGACTCCGCCGACCTGGGCAACGTCAACCTCGACAACATCACCGTCACCCCGCCGGCACCGCCTCCGGCCGGCCAGTTCGAGGCTGAGAGTGCGGCGTTGTCCGGCGGCGCGGTCGTCGCGAGCGATCACGCGGACTACACCGGTACCGGCTTCGTCGGCGGGTACACCGATGCGAACAAGGGTGCTGCGAACACCGCGTTCAGCGTTCCGGAATCCGCCGCGGGTTCCACAACGACGACGCTTCGCTACGCCAACGGCACCGGTGCGCAGATGACGCTGTCGTTGTACGTCAACGGCACCAAGCTCAAGCAGATCCTGCTTCCGGCGACGGCGAACTGGGACACGTGGGGGACCGAGACCGAGACCATCAGCCTGAACGCGGGCAGCAACACGGTCTCCTACAAGTTCGACTCCGCCGACCTGGGCAACGTCAACATCGACAACATCGTGGTCGCTCCGATCACCGCGCCGACCAGCACGCCGTCGACCTCCCCGAGTTCGAGCTCCAGCTCGCCGCCGCCGTCTGGCACTCCCTATGAGGCCGAGACCGCGTACACGGCAGGCGGCCCGGCCGTCGCGACGTCGATCAGCGGCTACACCGGCACCGGCTACCTGACCGGCTTCACGGCCCAGGGTGCCGAGACCATCATCGACACCGACGTCCCGAACGCCGGATCCGAAGCCGTGACGCTTCGCTATGCGAACACCAGCGGCGACGCTCAGACGATCTCGTTGTATGTCAATGGTCTGAAGAACGGGCAGCTGTCGTTGCCGGCCGGCAGCGGATGGCTGACGTCGTCGCGGACCCTGGCGCTGCGCTCCGGCGAGAACCTCATCGGCTTCCAGCACGACAGCGGCGACAGCGGCAACGTCGCCATCGACGACGTCACGGTCGCGAACGGCACCGCTCTGGCCGCCGTCGGCGCGACGCTCCCGTACACCGAATACACCGCCACGAGCCCGCAGACGCAGACCAACGGCACGGTCCTGGCCGCGAGCACGGCCTACCCGAGCATCCAGGCCGAATCGACCGGCCGCCGAGCCGTTCAGCTGACCGCCACCGGCCAGTACATGCAGGTCACGCTTACGCACCCGGCGAACTCGATCGTGGTCAGGTACTCGATCCCTGACAATTCCGACGGCTCCGCGGCCAGCGCTCCGATCGCGCTGTACGCCAACGGGAACAAGGTCCAGGACCTAAATCTCAGCACCAAGTACTCCTGGCTCTACGGCGGTGGCTACTACGACACGAACACGCCGAGCAGCGGTCCCGCGCACCACTTCTACGACGAAACCAGAGCCCTGATCGGCGACTGGGCGACCGGAACCGTCCTGAAGCTCCAGAAGGACGCCGCCGACACGGCCGCCTCGTACACCTTCGACGTCATCGACACCGAGCAGGTGGACCCGGCCTTCGCGATGCCGGTGAACTTCGTGTCGATCACCGACTACGGCGTCACGCCGAACAGCGGCGCGGACGACACCAATGCGATCAACAATGCCCTGAGCGCCCTCGCCGGAACCGGCAACGGACTGTTCTTCCCGTCCGGGACCTACGACATCTCGGGCCGCATCAACGTTAACGGCGTCCCGGTGCGCGGCGCCGGCGAGTGGTACACGTCCATCCAGTCCACCGCCGAGAACGGCAGCGGCGGTCTGTACACCACTGCCGGCGTGAACAAGATCGCCGACCTGACGATCTCCGGCGACCAGACCTCGCGCGACAACGACTCCGGCGCGGCCGCGATCGAGGGGACGTTCGCTCAGGGCTCGCTGCTGTTCGACGTGTGGATGGAGCACACGAAGGTCGGCCTGTGGGCGGTTCCCGGCGTCGGGCTCTATGCCTCCGGGCTACGCGTCCGCGATGTCTTCGCCGACGGCATCCACGTCCACGGTGGCAGCAGCGGCACACGGATCGACCAGTCGCAGGTGCGCAACTCCGGCGACGACAACATCGCGCTGGACACCGAGGGCGGCGACGTCGTCAACTGCTCGCTGGTGCACAACAGCGTCCAGGACCCGATCCAGGCCAACGGGATCGGTGTCTACGGCGGCAACGGCAACGCCGTCGTCGGGAATCAGGTCTCGGACACCGTTGCCTTCGGCGCGGGCATCACGGTCAGCACTCGGTTCGGCGCCGGGTTCACCGGCCCGACGACCGTGTCCGGCAACGCGATGACCCGCGCCGGATCGTATGAATACAACTGGGGCTCAAGCCTCGGTGCCCTGTGGATCTACGCGAACCAGTCCGACATCACGCAGCCGGTGACCGTCTCGGACAACACGATCACCACCGCGACCTACGACGCCCTGCTGCTGGGCGACAGCAAGCAGATCGCCGACCTCACGGTCGACCACCTCGCGATCAGCGGCGCGGGCGGCTACGGGATCGACATCAAGAACCTGACCGGCGGGATGACGGCGAACTACGTGACCGTCACCGGCGCCGCGTCCGGCGGCCTGAACAACCCCTCGAACTACCCGATCACCCGGGGCCCGGGGGACAGCGGCTGGTAGCCGCGCCGCACGATCCGCGGCCGGCCCGGTGGCGCGTCTGTTCGCACCACCGGGCCGGTCCGACCGCTCCGACCACGCAGATCTTGAAGAACCGTACAGATCTTGAATAACCACACAGATCTTGAAGAACCGCACAGACGGGAACCTCCATGCCTGAAACCACCACCGGCCCCGCGACGACCGCCTGGTGGCGCACCGCGTCGATCTACCAGATCTACGTCCGCAGCTTCGCCGACGCGGACGGGGACGGGATCGGCGACCTCGCCGGGATCCGCTCCCGGCTGCCGTATCTGCGCGAGCTCGGGGTGGACGCGCTGTGGCTGACGCCCTGGTACGTCTCGCCGATGGCCGACGCCGGGTACGACGTCGCCGACTACTGCGACATCGATCCGGTCTTCGGCGATCTCGCGGAGGCGGACGCGCTGATCGACGCGGTGCACAGGCACGGGATGCGGATCATCATCGACATCGTCCCCAACCACTGCTCGAACCAGCACCCGTGGTTCCAGGCGGCGCTCGCGGCCGGTCCCGGCTCGGCCGAGCGCGACCGGTTCTGGTTCGTCGAGGGCAAGGGCGAGGACGGTGAGCTGCCGCCGAACGACTGGCAGGGGTATTTCGGAGGTTCGGCCTGGACTCGTGTCACCGAGACGGACGGCACCGCAGGGCCCTGGTATCTGCACATGTTCACCCCCGAGCAGCCCGACCTGAACTGGGAGGATCCCGGGACGCTCGCGGCGTTCGAGGAGATCCTGCGTTTCTGGCTCGACCGCGGCGTCGACGGGTTCCGCATCGATGTCGCGCACGGCCTGATGAAGAAGCGGGGACTTCCGGACGTCGGTCCCGTCCCGATCCCGGACGACCTGCCCTACCAGGACCGGCCCGAGGTGCACGACGTCTACCGCGCATGGCGCCGGGTCACCGATTCCTACGACGGCGAGCGCGTGATGGTCGGCGAGGTCTGGCTTCCGACGCCCGAGCAGTACACGCGGTACCTGCGGCCGGATGAGCTGCACTCGGCCTTCAACTTCGAGTTCCTGTGCAGCGCTTGGGAGTGCGGGGCGATCCGCGCGGTCATCGACGGCACGCTCGCCTCGCATGCTGTCGTCGGGGCCCCGCCGACGTGGGTGCTGTCGAACCACGACACGATCCGGCACGTCACGCGGTACGGCCGCGAGAACACCGGATTCGACATGGCCGACAAGCGGCACGACGACCCGTCGGACGTCCTCCTCGGGACGCAACGCGCGCGGGCCGCGGCGCTGCTGACGTTGGCGCTGCCCGGTGGGGTGTACATCTATCAGGGGGACGAGCTGGGACTGGCCGAGGTGCTGGACATCCCGCTGGAGCGGCTTCAGGACCCGACCTGGGAGCGCTCCGGGCACACCGACCGGGGACGCGACGGCTGCCGGGTACCGCTGCCGTGGTCCGGTGACGCCGCGCCGTTCGGGTTCTCCGGTCCGGAGGCGAAGGCGAGTCCGTGGCTGCCGCAACCTGCTTCGTGGAAGCAGGTCACAGCCGCCGCGCAAGGTCAGGATCCTGAATCGATGCTGAGCCTGTACCGCGAGGCGCTGGCTCTGCGCCGGGATACGGTCTCCCGGCTGCCGACCGAGGTCAGCTGGATCGATGCGGGGGCTGATGTGCTGGCCTTCAGCCGGTCGGAGGCGTTCACCTGCCTCGTGAACTTCTCCGACACGCCGATCGACCTTCCGGCCACCCACCGCGTGCTGGTGAGCAGCGATGTGGTGACCGGCGGCAAGCTGCCTCCGAACGCGGGTGTTTGGTTGGGTTCTCGCTCCTAGAAGCGGCGCTGCTGACTTATGCGTGGGGGAGGGGGTGGTTCGGTGCGTGGCGCTTGGTGGTGCGGTTCGTCGGTGGTTTGACAGTCACAGGCGTTTCTTACGGCTTCGCGCTGGTTTAAGAAGGATCCGCTGGGTGGCGCAGTTCGGTGGTTCGGGTCTGGGTCGCGTTGGCGGCCGGCGGCCGTGTGGGGCTTGAAAATCAAAACCATGGTGAAGAGCCGGCGCCTCCGGCGGGCGCTCT
>Ga0105241_10000445_pt1 | contig 31131 bp, 23 predicted proteins | sample KBSC64metaG_FD_80422 | JGI IMG/M metagenome (GOLD analysis project Ga0105241, IMG submission 80422) | Corn rhizosphere microbial communities from Kellogg Biological Station, Michigan, USA - KBS C6-4 metaG | ecosystem: Host-associated > Plants > Roots > Rhizosphere > Soil | place: Michigan, USA... | reverse complement strand
GGCATCCCGTAGCTGCTGCACAGCCAGAAGCCCGGGGTAAACGCGTAGATCAGCGTGGCTACCGCGGCGACGCGCGCGCTGCTCAAGCGTTGGCACAGATAGAATAGCCCGACCAAACACAGGCTGCCCATGACGGTGCTGAACCCGTTCATCACGCTCGGCAGTCGTGCGATGCGCAGCCCGTGGTCGAGAAGATACTTCAACGCACGCAAGTACAGGGGGCTCGTGCGCAAGCGGTACGAGAAGTCGTCCAGGGCCACTTCGCCACGCGCGTGCCACGTGATCGAGTCGCGCGCGTCGCGCGCTTGGTCCACTTCGCCGAAGCCTGCGACCGGAAAGCACTGGTGCAGGTCGAACCAGGCGAGCGCCCCCAAGGCCACGAAGGCGCTCGTCGGCACTCGAGCGAGCCCGCGCGCCAGACCGTTCTTGGCCGCGGTCCGTTTGGTCTCCCACATCGTCGCGCACGTTTGCCCGATCCCGCGTGACGCGACAAGGCTTTGCCGCATGCCGGTTTGTTACGAGAGGCGACCCTCGTGAGTGAGCGGCCAGCGCTACTCGGCGCGGGGCATCAAGCGCGGGCGCTCGGGTGCTTCAGCGCCTTTTTCTGGCGTTTCCGTCTTTTCGGGCCGCGGTGCCGGCTTCACCGCGCCCTGCGGCTTTTCCGCGCCCTGACCGCGGGCCGCAGAGCTCTCCATGCCGCGCCGCACGGCCAAGATCGACAGCCGACGATTTTCCGCGGCGAACGGATCGTCGGGTTTCATCAGTGCGGTAGCGCCATGCGCGAAGACGCCCGAAACTTGCCCGGTGCGCAGGCCATTTTTCTCCAGCACGGCGCGCGCTTTGTCGGCGCGCTCGAAGGAGAGCTGCCAGTTCGAGCGCCCAGAACCCGCGGGGAACGGCCGCGCGTCGGTGTGCCCGTGCACTTGAATCTGATTGTCGAGGCGCGCCAAAACCGGCGCGATGCGGGACAAGATCTCGATCAGCTTCGGCTTGAGCTCAGAAGAAGAGGAGTCGAAGAGCAAGTTCTGCCCCCCGTCCAAGATCTGAATCAAGAGGCCCTCTTCGGTCACGCTCACCTTGATCTGATCGCCGGCGGCTTTGACCTGCGGGTCTTCGCCGGCAAGTTGCGAGATCTGCGCGCGGACGGCCAGTGAAACGCGTTCGAACGCGACTTGCTCGGGCTGCGTGTGCGAAGCCCCGACCACGTCGAAGAACGCCTTGTTTTGGATGCCGCTACCACCGTTCAAGATCGACGGCGCACCCGAGAAAACGCCAGTTCTGAAGTATTCGGAAAGCTCGCTGCGCGTCTCCTGATCGGTCTGTGCCAGGAGCCACATCACCATGAACAAGGCCATCATGGCGGTCACGAAGTCGGCGTAGGCGACCTTCCACGCGCCGCCATGATGCGCGGCGTGGCCTTTGCCCTTCTTCTTGATGATGATGATGCGCGGGCCACCGCCACTGTTCGCGTTGCTCGCGCCAGCCATCGTTTTACTTGCCCTTCAGCTCGGCGAAGGCTTTTTCGAGCTCCGCGCTCGACGGCCGCTCGTCGGAGAAGATCACGCGCCGAGCGAACTCGATGGCGATCGCCGGGTTCACGCCGCGGGCGGCCGCGACCACCGCCTCTTTCATGCACAGCATGTAGCGGGCCTCGGCGGCGCCCTGCATCTCGACGCTGGTGGCCATCGGCCCGACCATGCCGTAACACAGCAAAATACCGAGAAAAGTGCCGACCAGCGCGGCGGCAACGTGGTGGCCGATTTCCTCCGGGCCACCGTCGAGATGCGCCGTCGTGATCACGATACCGAGCACTGCAGCCACGATGCCGAGACCCGGGAGCGCGTCGCCCGCGGTGCGGATGAGGCCGATGGGTTGATGCTCTTCGTCGTGGTGGGTCTCGAGTTCGGCGTCGAACAACATGCCGAGCTCTTCGGCGGAGCAGCCGTCGACCAGTTGCTTCAATCCGTCGACCAAGAAGTCCATCGCGTGGTGGCGCTTCGTGACGCTCGGGTAGGCACCGAACAGCGAACTCGACGCGCGCTCGCTCACGTGCGGCTCGAGCGCGAGCACGCCTTCACGGCGGATCAACGCCAAGATCTGATACAAGAGCTTCAGCAGATCGAGGTAGTCGGGCTTCGTGGGCGAGTGATTGGAGAACGCCTTCTTCAGCGCGTTCGTCACGCGTTTGAGGATCTTGCCCGGTGCCGAGATGAGCACCGTGCCAATCGTCGCGCCGCTGATGATGATGAACTCGTTCGGCTGGATGAGCACCGCGAACGGGCCGCCTGCCATGCCGAACCCGCCCAGCACGGAGCCGAATACGACGAGCAGACCGATGATAGTAGACACAGTCCTTCGTTCGGCCGCGCAGGGCAAAGCTTAAGGCTCAGCCTGGGACGGGTGAGATTTGAGCCCATTTCTCGGCCACAATGCGGCTCGCTTTGGGATCACCTACAGCGCCTTACAGGGCCCGCCACTGGCCCTCCAACCGAGGCTGCCTGAGCCCGGTGCTACGCTTGAGCCGCGATGGAAGAACGGCAGCTTCCCGTCTACCTGCGAGACAAAGTGGCGAACCTTCGCTGCCGCGGCCCCCAACACCAAGAGTTGGTGGAGAAGCTGCTCGAGAAGCGCGCGCACTGCTCTGCGGAGAAGCGCCGGCACATCGACCAGATGTTGGTGCAGCTCGATAAGCCGAGCCGGGCCAAGGCCTGGCTGGGAGTGATCGCGCTCGCCGTCGTGGGCGTGCTCGGCTACCACGCGTTCTCCGAGCATTCCTACGCGCAGGCAGTCGCCGCGGGGAAGCCGACGGTCGCACGCGTGCAACGGCTCGACCCGGGGGATTGTTTGGTGGGCCAGCGCGGCTTGGAATGCGTGCGGCTGACGCTCGAGCTGCATCCCACGGCGGGAGCTCCGTACGTCGCGACGCTAGAACGTCGAATCGCGCAGCGCTGGGTCTCACGCATCCAACCGGGAAGTTGGTTGACGGTCGCGGTCGACGCGAAAGACCCCAAGCAAGTCTATTTCGACGAACGCACGATGGCGGTCGAAGCGCCGAAACCCGTGACGCCCTCCGGTAGTTGAGCTCACGCTTCGGGGAGGCTTGGCCCGCGTGCCGAGCGCTGGCAGACTGCGTTCGTGCCTGAATTTACCGTCGACAGCTTACGCGCACAGCTCGAGCAGCTCGGGGTTCGGCGCGGTGGCACGCTGCTGGTTCACTCCTCGTTCAAGGCGCTGCGACCGGTGGAAGGTGGCCCGCTCGGTGTGATTCGTGCGCTCCGCGGCGCGATCGGGCGCGAAGGCACGCTCGTCATGCCGACCATGACCGACGGTGCATCACGCTTCGATCCGCGCGTGACTCCGAGCGTGGGGATGGGCGTGACGGCAGAGCTGTTTTGGCGGCAGCCGGGCGTGCTCCGGAGTTTGCATCCCGGCGCTTCGTTTGCTGCGGCAGGGCCGCACGCGGCAGTCATCTGTGAGGAGCAACCGTTGTCTCCCCCGCATGGCCCGGATAGCCCAGTGGGTCGCGTGTACGCACTCGCCGGACAAGTGCTGCTGCTTGGTGTCACTCACAGCGAGAACACGACGCTTCATTTGGCCGAAGCCATCGCGCAGGTTCCGTATTCGGTTTCCCACCCTTGCGTGGTCGAAGTCGACGGCGAGTTGCAAACGGTCGAAATCGAAGAGACCGATCATTGTTGCGCGGGCTTCCGCCAGGCAGATGCTTGGCTACGAGCGAGTTCGGCTCAGCGCGAGGGCCGTGTCGGCCACGCCGCGGCGCGCCTCAGTGACGCGCGCGCCATCGTTGCCACGGCGCTTCCGAGACTGCAGCGAGATCCGCTGATTTTCCTGTGTCCGGCTGCTGCGGGGTGTGAGGAATGTGATCGCGCCCGCGCGAGCGTGTCGAAATAGCGCAAGGAATGGCCCGACCGGGCGTACACTGAGCGCGGGGTGTTTCGTGGCTCGGGAGGCTTGGGAGTACGCGATGAAATCAATGAAATGGGTCGGAGTTCTGGGCTCGAGCGCAGTTTTTGCGATCGCGTGTAGCGGCTCGACAGACGGCGGCAGCAAGATCATCGGTGGTGCCGGTGCCGCGGGCGCCGCGGGATCGGGGTTCACGTTTCAAATGGGCGGTGACGGCGGCGCCGGGGGTGCCGCTGGCGGTGGCAGCACGAACCACGCGGGAGCTGCGGGCAGCGCCGGCTCGGTTTCGAACGCGGGTAGCGCTGGCAGCGGAGGCGCTGCAACGAGTGCGTGCCCCGTTGGTCAGGTGTTGTGCAATGGCTCTTGCCTCGGTGCGGTGAATCAGCCACTCGCTGGCTGCACCGCGTTGCTCCTCGAGCAATCACAAACGATGGGGCTTGCGGTCGACGATTCGTACCTCTACTTCGGGCACGCCGATGAGTCGGTCGATCGTTTGAACTTGACCACGCTCGCGATTGACTCGCTCGTCACGGGTCTCAACTTCCCGCACGATTTCGTACTCGATGGCGGGGCGCTCTACTTTCTGACCGATTGGACCGAGAAGGCGCTGGGCGACTCTTTTTCCAAAGGTACGCTGCGCAGCGTGCCCAAAGCCGGCGGCAAAGTCACCGTGCTTGCCCTAGAGCTCGATTCACCGAAAGGCCTCACGTTGGTGAACGGGACACTCTACTTTCTCAATGGTCAGTTCGACGCGCGGTTGAACTCCGAGGCGACGACCGCCACTGCACCCATGGCTCTCGGTGGCGTGTTCTCGCAGCCGATCCAAAACTATTGGGTCGATGGGAGCTCGGTCTATTTTTCCTTCCCGGAGTTTTCCTTCGGAGGCACTTCCAACCCCGGGACGTTCGTCGCACCGCTCGCCGATCCAACGCAGTCGAAGGTCGTCGCAGATGGCTTTGCCGCAGACGATATCCTCGGCGACGCCGCGAATCTGTACTTGTTCGAAAGCCACAACGGCTCGAGCAGTAACTATGCGTCGGTTCCAAAGTCCGGTGGTACCCCGAAGACGTTGTCTTCCGGGGGCGAGCTCACCTTCAAGTACCGCGACGGTGACATGCTGTATTTTGCGGACTTTACCGCGGCTGGCGTCCAACACTTGACGCGGATGCCGCTCACGGGAGGCACGCCCGAAGTCTTCGCGACGTTCGACCACGATGCCGTTCGCGTGGTCACGGCCGACGCGAAACACGTGTACGTCGGCCTAGATTTCGGCGGCATCGTTCGACTCGACAAATAGATCGCCTCGCCGAACACGCCGTCACGCGATTCTTCCTGGCGTCACGCGCGGCGCTCGTTCGCTCAGAGCGGGCACGGGTGCTGTTCCGTGCACGGCGCGGCGATGACCGTGCAGCGGCCGCCGTTGCAGTCGGCCGCCCAGCTCGAGCTGGGGGAGGCACACGGTCCGCAAGCGAGTGGCGCTGGATCGCACACCCAGTGCTCGAGTTCGCTCTCTTTGCTCGAGGCGATGGCAATGGGCAATGCGGTGCCGCAGCCGGCGCAGCACGTCGTTCCCCCGCGCAAGCCGCAATCGCTCGCGGTTTGGCACGCGGTCACGTCCGTGGTGTGGAGATCGACGACCACGCAATGGCCAGCCGAGCACGTCGCCACGTAGTACCTCGAGGCGGCGTTCGGATCCGGCAACAACGGCGGGCAGCCGCAGTCGACCGCCGCGCAGCGCCGCGAGCCCTGTTCCTCGTACTTACGGTTGATCGCGATATAGTCCGACGCTGGATCCGTCCCGCAGTCGCAGCAGCTGGTGGATTGCAACTCACAATCACTGTTGGTCGAGCACGCGCTGAAGTCCGTGACCGCTTCACCTCCGCTGCCCGCGCTGCCCTTTTCGTTGCCGTCGAGGAGGGCCGAGCCGCCGCAGCCCGTCGCGCACCACACGCCGAAGGAGACGGGAACCAGCAGCGATAGCCACTTCGATTTCATCTCGCTCCTTTTAGCAAATGCCGTACCGCTTCGGCGCGCGTGCGTTTCTGCCGTCGTTCGAACGCCACGAAATGGCTTGACGTCCAAGGGGGGCCGGCAACCAATCAGGCCGTGGTGTTGCCCAATGAAGCCTTGCCCGGCGGCAAAAGCGATGCATCTCCCGCGGGCCCCGCGCGCCTGTCCGTCGACCCGCTGACCTTCACCGAGAACTTCGATCGGCGGGCGTTCTACGTCGAACACCAGCTGGAGCATCACCCGCTACTTCAGCTGCCGGCGATCGCCGCGCTCTCCGAGCGGCTGCCCAAGGACTTATTGGAGTGGAACTCCGAGCAGCCGGGCGCATTCACCCAGCCGGGCAGCCTCAAGCCACACCATTTGTCGTGCGCCGAGACGATCCGCAACGTCGCCGAACAACCCGCGCGCATTCTGCTCCTGCATCTCGAGCAAGACCCAGAATACAAGCGGCTGATGGATGAACTGCTGGATGGCATCGAGCCGCTGTGTGAACGAGTTCGGCCCGGGATGCGGCAGCGCCAAGCCTTCTTGTTCATCAGCTCGCGCGAGGCGTTCACGCCCTTTCACTTCGATCCGGATTACAACTTCCTGCTGCAGGTTCGCGGTCAGAAAACCATCTACATGTGGGATCCAGAGAACCGCTTCGTGCTGCCTGCGGCGGCCATCGATAACTATTATGCGGGCGTCGTTCCAGGCGATCCGCGCTACGCCAATCGCGATCAACGGTATCGCGACGAGTTCATGGCCAGCGCTTGGAAACTGCCCATGAAACCCGGCCAAGGCGTGCATTTCCCACTCCACGCGCCGCACGCGGTAAAGACCGAAAGCGACGTCTCGATTTCGCTCAGCATCACCTTCCACACGCGTCGCTCGCAGTTCGACGCGGTCGTGCACGGCGCCAACGGTCACGTGCGCCGTCTGGGCATCAATCCGCCCGCGCCCGGCAGCTCCCGCTTGTGGGACGCCGCTGCCAACGTCGGCCTGCGCGGTGCCCGCAAGACGGCCGCGCTCGCCGAGCGCATTGGCCGGCGCGCGCGCTGAGCGGCCGAGTACCGCTATCGTCGAGTCCGCGTCGAGTCCGCGCGTGACGCTCGGCGGCGCTTCAAGCCGCGATTCGCGAGCAAGAGCGCGAGGAGCCCGGAACACCCCCACCACCCGGGCGACGCGCGTTGCCAGGCGATCGAACAGCCACTCTTGTTCGAGACCGGATTGGTCGTCGTTGCTGCCGCTCCGGCATTGGCGCTGGGCGCGCCCGATTGGCCCATCGCCACCCCGCCGTTGCCGCCCGCGGCGCTGAGCGTGCTGCCTCCGGTGCCGCTCGCTTGCCCAGCGTTACCCGCAGCGCCGCCCGCGGCCGAGCCGCCGTTCCCTCCCGCGCCCACGCTCGTTGGCGGTGTTTGAGCCATGGCCGCCGCGGCGGTCAAGAACCAACCCGAGTGCGGGATCCATTGCTCGATCCAACGCCACTCGTTGCCGCCATCTTCGATCTTGTAATCGATGCCCGAACCGTCGCCTGCGCCTTCGCGGCCGGTGATCCCGTTGGAGATGCCACCTTTGTTCGTGCCGTGACCGAAGTTGCTCGTGATCTGCGGCGGGTTGTTGGCGCCAAAACCATTCATGAAGCACACGTCGTACGGATTCGAGCCCAACACCCAAGCGAGCTGCTGCGAAGCAAAACCCGAAAGCGAATCTTTCACTCCCCAGCCGCCGCTGGCCGGGTAAACCAAGCGGCCACCGAGGATCGCGGCGGCTGCGAGCGACGCCAAGCGTGCGTTTTCGCCCTGCCACCACCACCCAGTTTCGTTCTCCTGCGGGATGAAAAAGCCGTTTTTGACGGCACCTTGAGCCACGAAGCTTTGGCGAGCGTAGCCGTAGGGATTGGGCACTTCGTTCGTGACGCTGAGCTCGTAGTCGAGCGCTTGCTTGATGGTCGAGAGCGCCGTGTCGCGAAAGCTTGCATCGGCTTCTTGATCCAAATACCGAACCAACGCCACGACCGGCAATCCCGCGTCGGCCGCGTGCCAGAACGGGCGAGCGCCGTCGTCGGCTCGGAAGTAGCCGGCCTTCGTCATGCGCCCGGCCAAGTTCGTCATGCGCTTGCGCGCTTGGTCGCGATATTGGTTGTCGCCAGTCGCGATCCATAGCTCGGTCGCGGCCATCAGCGCGCAGTAGTCGTCGATGATGTTCTCTTTGCCGTCGTAGATGTACTTGGTGTTGTTCGCGAGGAGATGAGCGAAGGCGCGCTTCGCGCCATCGAGATAGTTCTGCGAAGTGAAACTCTGCCCGTCCTTCTTCCAAGTCGAAATTCGCGCCAAGGCGGCGATGGCCATGCCGCCGCCCGAGCGAAACGAGGCCTGCCATTTGTCGTCGGTTTTGCTGTCTGCCAAGAGGCCGACGACCCGGCGATCACCGGCGTTTTTGCTGAAAAAGCTGAACACCACCATATAGAAATAGTCGTCAGCTGAGAGCGACCGATACAGGTAGTCCGCGCCCCACAATGCCTCTGCTTGGAAGGCGTCTTTCACGCCGGCGGTCGCCAGTAAATCCGGTACGCGTGCGACCGTGTCGGTCAGTTCCCAGGTCACCATCGGCGTTTGCTGCGGACCGATGAAGTTCGAGTAAGCCAGGTGGGAGAAATATTTGCTGACGTCGCCGGAGGCATCACACCAGCCGCCTCGCATGTCCACTCGCTTCGAGCCATCTTGCAGGAGCACAGCCGTGTCTGCTGCTACCTCTTCGGGTGAAGTGGCGCGTTGCTTTTGGTAGTAACTCACGATTGACGGGAAGGTGAGCTTAGCCAGCGCGTTGTCGTCGATGCGAAACGGCTCGGAGGCGATGCGCACCCCGCCGACGCTCGTGTGCAGACGATACAGACCCGGCTGCTGCACCATCGAGAAATCAGCCGCGTAGAACGACTTGCCAGGGGCCCAGTCTTGATTGGTCGTGGCTGCGCCGAGGGTCACGCTCACGCTCGGCAGTGCGCCCGCTTCGTCGTCCACCGTGGCAGTGGCGGGCGCTACGAGCGGCGCATCCGTCTGGATCACCGCCCGCTTCGGACCGCGGGAGTCGTACGCGACTTGATTGACGTGAATCAGTGGTGCCGCGTGCGCTCCCTCACACACCAGAGAAGACGCGCAAATAGCGGCCGTGGGCCAAAGCATTCGCATGATTTGCGTGGCTCCTCAGCAAGACGCGCGCCGAACCGCCGCTACGAGATCCGCCGCTTTTTCGAGCGTCGCAGTTCGCCGAGTACGCAGATTTCGTCGCTCCAGGCGACGCAATGATTGGAGTCAGGGCGTTACGAGCGCTGAGCGCGGCGAGGCCACGCTGCCGAGAGTTGCTATTCGGTCGCGCTGAGGTCGAACACGTAGGCGGCGCCGACGACCAGGTTGTCGATCTTCACCCCCGGGGCGCTCGCGGCGACATGGTTTGCGTCCAGCGCGAGCGAAAAACCCAACTTATCGTTATTGGCGCCGTCGCTGGCAATGAGCTTTCGGTTCTCGACCCAGCTTGCGCCCGCGCCAATGAATTCGTATGCCGCGCCTTTGCCGCTGTCGGCCTGGTACGCGCCAACCATGATTCGGCCGGTATCGATGGCGACCTGGTAGCCAAAGACGATGCTGGTCATGCCATCGGCCTGTACGAGCTTCGCCCGCTGCGTCCAAGTCGAGTCTGTGCGCGTGAACACGTAGGCTGCGCCCGCTTCGCCGCCCACGGCGCACGGGCAGGTGGCACCCACTACCAGCGTGTCCCCCTTGAGGGCCACGTCATAACCGAAGCCATCGCGAGGTTTGCCGTCCGAGGCAAAGAGCACTGCTTGTTCGGTCCAGATCGAGCCGGAACGCGTGAACACGTAGGCCTTTCCCGGGGCGGGAACCGAGAAGGTCGGATTGGTCGGCGCACCGATCACGATCGTGTCGCCGGAGATCGCGACGGCCGCGCCCGGACGATCCATGACGATCGCTTCCTTCGGGGCCAGCGTGCCCTGCGCGAGCCAGTCGCTGCCCGATTTGGCGAACACATAGGCTCGGCCGACTTGCGTGTCGGTGTCGCCGCCTCCGAGCGGAGCGCCGATCACGAGTGAGTCTCCCTCAATCGCGGTGTCTACGCCGAACGCGGCACCTGTGGGTAGCGCGTCAGCAACCAACGGCGGCCCTTGAAACAACCACTTGCCCGCGATGCGCTGGTACACGTAAGCGGCACCGACGCCGTTCACGTCGTCCGCGCCGACGAGCACGGTATCGCCGCTGATCGCAACCGAACTGAAATTGACCGCATCGGTCAGCGTGTCTTCGGGCGTCCAAACCCCGGCCACGTTGCGATACACGTGCGCTAGGCCGTTGCCGCTTGCCCCTGACGGCTCCGCGACAACGAGCGCGTCTCCGCTCAACGCAACGCTTTGACCGAAGCCGCCGTACGCGAAGCCGTCGCCGAGCACTCGTTGTTGTCCGTAGTGAGTGGGCAGCTCGACACCTGAATTTCCCGCCGCGCCTGCGGCGCCTGCGCTCCCCGCGTCCGTCGAGCCCGTGGTTCCGGCGAGCGAGCCGGCCTCCGCTCCAGCGTTAGAAGCGTCACCCGTCCCGGAATCCGGGTTGCCCGGTGCGCCGCCCGACGCGTTCGCGTCCACGTCCGGGGCGGCGACGCACAACTGTTCGACACAGCGCGTGCCGGTCGGACAACTCGCGTCGCAGGTGCGAAGGCAGAGTCCGGCGAGCGGTTCGCCTTGGCAACCCGAGTCGAAAGCTGCACTCCCCACCAACGCGCACTCTGCGCCCGAAAGCTCCCCGCAAGCGGCGGTCGTTTCACATTCCTTACTGCACACACCGCACAGGCACCGGGCGCCAACTCGACACTCGCCATCGCCGTGGCACGCCGTCAGCCAGTCGTTGGTGCGATTCGTGTCGTCTGAAGTCTTGCCGCAAGCCGCGGAGAGGGCGACTCCAACCAGCAAGAACCCGGCCATCCTCGACATCGCATTGGGCGCCATTCCTTAGGATCATACGCCTTCGCGGGCGCGGCAAGGCGATCACGAGGCGATTTTGAGCGCGAGGTCGAGCAGTTTGCTCGAGTAAGCCCACTCGTTGTCGTACCAAGCAATCAATTTGACGAACGTCGGATCGAGTTGAATCCCCGCCTTGGCGTCGAACACGCAGGTGCATGCTTCGCCGCGCAGGTCGGTCGAAACCAGCTCTTCTTCCGTGTAACCGAGCACGCCCCGGAGCGAGCCCTCGGAAGCTTGCTTCATGGCCGCGCAAATCTCCCGGTAACTCGCGGCGCGCTTGAGCACGCACGTGAGATCGACCACCGACACATCCGAGGTGGGAACGCGGAACGACATGCCGGTGAGCTTGCCCTTCAACGATGGGAGTACTTTCGTGACCGCTTCAGCGGCACCGGTCGATGCAGGGATGATGTTCTCGAGGATGCTGCGCCCAAAGCGGAGATCCTTTCCGGACACGCCATCGACGACTTTCTGCGTCGCGGTGGTCGCGTGCACGGTGGTCATCAATCCGCGTTCGATGCCGAACTGGTCGTCGACCACTTTGGCGAGCGGCGCCAGGCAGTTGGTGGTGCAAGAAGCGGCCGAAATAATCGATTCGCCCGCATATCGGTCGGTGTTGACGCCGTAAACGAACATCGGCGTATCGTCCTTCGATGGCGCGGAGATGATGACGCGCTTGGCGCCAGCTCGCAGGTGCGCTTCGGCTTTTTCCTTCGTGAGGAAGATGCCCGTCGCTTCGATCACGACATCGACTTCGGCCTCGCTCCAAGCGGACGCCGCCGGATCTTTGACCGCGGTGGCGCGAACGGGCTGTCCGTCGACCATCAGGAAACGATCCGTCAGCTCCAAGTGTTGCCGAAGCTTACCGTGCACCGAGTCGTGTTTGAGCAGATAGGCCAAGTGTGGAAGTTCGAGCAAGTCGTTCACTGCCACGACTTTCACATCCGTGCGCTGCAAGGCTGCCCGGAACGCCATCCTGCCGATCCTGCCGAAACCATTGATGCCGATCTTGATCATGGCCATGGAATATCGCGGAAACTCGTTGGCCTAAAGGACAAGAACATTGCGTTTTAGGCCAATCGTGTCAGGCTGAGGCCGATGCTGAGAAGAGCGAAAACCGTGTGGTTCTTAGCCGTTCCCAACACGGGCGTGCTCAATGTCGCGGGTCCTTGGGAAGTGCTCGGTCACACCAATGAAGTGCTCGGCCGCGTCGCCTACCAGCTCGAACTCGTTGGCCCCGGTGGTTCCGTGCTTCGCACGCGGCATGGCCTCTCGGTAGGCGGAGTTCACCCGCTACCCAAGTCACCCAAGCGTTTCCCTGATATCGCCATCGTCGCCGGAGGCTCGCCGCGTTTGCCACTTCCGGACGCTGAGGCAGCGCTCGTGCGTTGGCTTCGCCGTCATCACGCCAAGATCCCGACGCTGGTCTCGATTTGCACCGGCGCCTTCGTACTCGGTGAAGCCGGCGTGCTCGACGGTCGCCGCGCGACGACGCACTGGCAACATCTGGGCGATCTGAGGGCGCGCTTCCCGCTCGCGCAGGGGGTGGACGAAGGCATCTTCGTGAACGACGGCAAGGTGTGGACATCGGCCGGCCTCACCGCAGGCGTCGATCTCACGTTGGCCTTGGTCGAAGCCGATCATGGGCACGCCGTGGCGATGGCGGTCGCGAAGCGGCTCGTCTTGTTTCTCCGCCGCTCGGGCAAACAAGCGCAATTCAGCTCCACCTTGCAACGCCAAGCCAAGGAACCGCCGGAGCTCTGCGATCTTTCGGCCTTCGTGCTCGAGCACCTGGATGAACCGCTGCCGGTAGCACGGATCGCGAGCGGCATCGGGATGAGCGCTCGCACGCTGAGCCGCTGGTGCCGCGATCACCTTCAGGAATCCCCTGCCGAAATCGTGCGCCGCCTCCGTTTGGACGAAGCGCAGCGCCTACTCGCCGAAACCGATCTGCCCCTGAAAGACATCACGACGCGCACCGGCCTCGGCGATCCCGCGACGATGTGGCGCGCCTTCACTCAGCATCTCGGCGTCACCCCCGCGGCATATCGACAACGCTTTTCGTCGTTGTCGGCGTAGCTCCGCGCGGGTCCACGGCGGCGTTCAGCGGACGCGAAACGGCGAGCTGATCCGCACAAATCTAGCTAGATTGGGAAGATCCGCCCCGGTAGAAAAACGCGGCGTGCGCTGGCGCATTTGTGTCAGCTCCCTGATCAACTGTGAACATGGCACTGCAAGGCCCAGTGCTACAGATAGCTGATGCGTTGGTTGGCTCGGTTCGCGGTGTGTGTGGCAGTGAGCAGCGTGGCTTGCGGGACAACGGGAGCGCCCGACGGAACTAGCGCCGGTGGCGGCACGGGCCTCGGCGGCGGCACTGCGACGGGCGGCACGGGCGGCTCGAGCAATGGGCTCGGTGGCAGCGCGACGGGCGGCTCGACCGTGACATCGACGGGTGGCTCGACGACGATCTCGAACGGCGGCGCTGCCGGCTCGTCGGGCGGAGCGGGCGTCGCGGGTCAAGGCGGCGTGCCCCCGACGACGGACTCGAAATCACACGTGATGACGTGGGTTCCGCCGTATCACGTGAACGAGGCCAAAACGCAGCTAGCAGCGAGCTTTGGCGGGCTCGGCATGGCCGATGGCCTGTCGTTCCTGGCGCTGCAGTTTTGGATCGTGAACGGCGCAACGACTCGGCTCGACCAAGTATCCGAGGCGGACATCACCTGGTTTCACGATTGGGCTCACCAGCACAACGTGAAGATCTTGCTGTGCGTCGACAACAACACCGGCAGTTGGGATTGGCCCGCCGCCGTGAGTTCCTTCCGCGACAACAAGGCGGCGTTCGCGGCGCATCTGCAAAGCGAGGTGATGACTCGCGGCTTCGATGGCGTCGATCTCGATCTCGAGGGCATCGTCGAAGCAACCGGTGACGAGCAAACCGCGTACATCGCGTTCGCGAAGACGCTCGCCGATGGGCTGCATGCGCAGGGCAAGGTGCTCACTGCCGACTCGTTCTTCGCGCAATGGAACGCCCCGAACTGGAACTGGTGGCCCGACTTGCTGCCGATCGTCGATGGCATCACCAGCATGGGATACGAGCAGAGTGGCCTCGATACCGACTATCCGCAGCTCGTGGCGCACGCCTCCGTTGCACCCAAAAAATTGATGATCGGCGTGCCGAGCTACTTCGGTACGTGGACTAACCACACCGTGACCGAACAATTGGGCTGGCTCGTTCAACAAGGCCAAGTCGGAACGGCGATTTGGGACGCAAGCCTCACGGCTCCCGAATGGCAGCAGCGCGGCGTCTGGGAACAACTCCAAGCCATCAAGTCACGCTGAGCGAGCGGCGAGCCGTGTCGTCTTGGTGCTGATTGCGAAATCACGCCTGGCGAACGAGGGGACTCGTCGTCGTTGCGATTTGCCCCGCGCCGGGAATTGACGGGCTTCTCAGCGCACTGCGTGCTCCGACTGAACCGACAAACGGGCGTGAAGCGGGGTGTGCCGATGACGCTCGCGTGGCAGCGCGAGAAAGAGCGTACGGTCCGGACTCGGCGGGTTCTGGGTCGAACAATAGATGAATCATGGAGACGGACGCCGAGCTGTATCGTTTCCTCGTCGATGGCGTACTCGACTACGCCATCGTGATGTTGGAGATCGACGGCCGAGTGAGGACTTGGAACTCCGGTGCCGAGCGGGTCTACGGCTACACGGCGAACGAGATGATGGGCGTGCACTTCCTGAATCTCTGCTCGCTCGAAGACGTGGTCGCTGGCAAACCGCAAGCGGAGCTACGCGCGAGTCTCAGCCACGGGCGTCTGGAAGCCGAAGGCTGGCGCACTCGTAAGGGCGGCACGGCATTTTGGGCACACGTGGTGATCACGCCCTTTTCGGACTCGGCACCGCAACCAGTCGGCTTTGCGATGGTCACGAGCGACCTCACCGAGCGACGCAAACTCGAGGATGACTTTGCCCACGCCAACGCGCGTTTGCGCGCGCTGGCTTCGCACGTCAACTCCGCGACGGAGCGCGAAAAAGGCCGTTTAGCTCGAGAAATTCACGACGTTTTGGGCCAAGAGCTGACCGGGCTCAAGATGGACGCGGCGTGGATCACGCGCCGCTTGGGCCGGCCCGAACCGCTGGAAGTGCCGGCCGTCCTGCAACGCTTGCGCGAGATGACGCGACAGATCGAAGGCTGCGTGCAAACCGTCCGCCGCATTGCAACCGGGCTGCGTCCCGGCGTACTCGATGACCTGGGGTTGTCCGCCGCCATCGATTGGCAGGTCCGTGAATTCGAGCGGCGCTCCGGCATCTCGGTGGTGCTCACCATGCCCGAGGAGGATCTCGCCGTGGATCGGGAGCGCGCGACGGCGATCTTTCGAATCCTACAAGAGGTATTGACCAACGTGGCGCGTCACGCCAACGCCCGCACGGTCGGTGTGGTGGTCGACAAGCAGCTCCAACTGCTGACCTTGGAGGTGCGCGACGATGGCTGCGGCATCAGCGATCTAGAAGCAACGAGCCCGCGTTCGCTGGGCATTCTGGGCATTCGCGAGCGCATCGCACCCTTCGGCGGTGTGCTCATCGTCGAAGGAGAAGCGGGTATTGGCACTCGAGTGGCGGTTGGCTTGCCGGTCGTTTCATGACCGAATTGCTGGCGCCGCGCTTCTTGCTGGTCGACGATCACGCGCTCTTGCGCCGCGGCTTGCGCGAGCTTTTGGTGGATGAGCTGCCCGCGGCTTCGTTCGACGAAGCAGCGAGCGGTCCCGAAGCGCTGATCAAAGCCAACAAATCTCATTTCGATTTGGTGATCTTGGATTTGTCGTTGCCCGGGCGAGATGGCCTCGACGTCTTGAAAGAGCTGCTGCTCTCGATGCCGGCGCAGCTCGTATTGGTGCTCAGTGTCCAAGCCGAGGAACAGTATGCAGTCCGCGCGTTGCGGGCTGGCGCGATGGGTTACGTCACCAAAGAGACGGCTCCAGAGGAGCTGTGCAAGGCCGTGCTCAAGGTGCTGGCTGGCGGCAAGTACGTGAGCGCTCGGTTAGCCGAGCGGTTGGCCACTAATCTGGCGAAACCCGCCGGGGCGCTGCACGAGTCACTTTCGGATCGCGAGTTGCAAGTGCTTTGCCGACTCGGCGCGGGCAAATCGGTCAAAGAGATCGGCGTCGAGCTCGCTCTCAGCGAAAAGACCATCAGCACGTACCGCACGCGGATCTTGGAGAAGATGAGCATGAAGACGAATGCCGAGCTGGTGCGCCACGCGCTACTCACCGGCCTCGTCGAGTAGCGACGACTCGCAACGCACGTCTGCAACAGGCGTCAGCGTGGGTCAGTCTCCGGCTTTCGCCTAAAGTTGTGTGCGGGCCGGCCGTCCCACACGAGCGGTGCTTCCCTTGGCGAAGAGTCAGCGCGCACGGGTCGGCTCGCTCGTTCAGCAAGCGAGTTCGACCAGCGGTGTGCGCCTTCAGACTGATTGCTCCCGAGTGCTCGTCGTGGAGGACGAAGCGGTGGTCGCCAAGGATCTGCGCCGAACGCTCGAGCGGCTTGGCTATCGGGTCGTCGCCGTCGTGCGCTCGGCGCAGGCCGCGCTGCACGCGGTCGGTGAAAAGCAGCCCGATGTCGTGTTGACGGACATCGGCCTCCAGGGCGAATCGGACGGCATCGCGTTGGCCTCGACCATCCGCGACAAATATGGCGTCCCGGTGGTGTTTCTCAGCGGATTTTCCGACGAATCGACGCTCACTAGGATCGCGAGCAGCGGGTCTTCCGGTTACCTGATGAAGCCGTTTCGCGTGCCGGAGTTGCATGCATCGCTCCAACTAGCGCTCCGCCGGCGCGCGGCCGACACCAAATTGCAACATCAGGCGCTTACGGACGAGCTCACGGGTCTGTACAATCGACGTGGCTTTCTCGCGCTCGCCGAGCAACAACTCAAAGTTGCGAGTCGCTCCGCGCGCCGAGTCATGTTGGTATTCGCCGATCTCGACGGGATGAAAGCCGCCAATGATGCGCTGGGTCACGAGGCCGGGGATCGCTTGCTGGTCGATGCGGCGCGTGCACTCAGAGGCTCGTTTCGCGACTCCGACATCATTGCTCGACTCGGCGGCGACGAGTTCGCGGTGCTGCTCGTCGATCCCGTGTGTTCTTCGCAGCAATTCGTGGAGCAGCGGATCGAGGCGTCGGTGCGTCAACTGAACGAGAGTTCGGATCGCCCGCTCGGGCTCTCGATGAGTCTGGGCGTCTGCGAGTGGCATCCCGCCAGCCACGGGTCTTTAGCCGGGCTTTTGGCAGCAGCGGACGCGAAGATGTACGCGGCGAAAGCAGCCCGCGGGCCGCGTCGCTCGGTACGCTGAGCGGAACCGTCCAGCTTGTAGGTGGGGTGCTGACACCACGAGGATTAATCCCCTACACGAAGATCAGGAACGAGCCGGACATCGTCCGGCTGACCTGCGGCCCATAGTGCGGCTGCAATGTCGCACTCCGTGGAGCATGGCTCGCTTTTCGGCGTCGAAACCGAAGTCCTCTTGGCGTCGATCGTCGATTCGTCGAGCGACGCGATCCTGGGCCAATCACCAACGGGCACGCTGACGACTTGGAATCGCGGCGCCGAGCGGATGTTCGGTTATTCGTCGGAGGAGATCATCGGCAAACCTGTCCGGGTTCTGATTCAGGCCGATCGCCAAGACGAGATGGAGCTAATCCTTGCTCGCGTCCAGAACGGCGAGCGGGTCGAACACTACCAAACGGTACGGGTGCGCAAAGATGGCAGCGCGATCGCTATTTCGCTCACGGTGTCGCCGATCCTGAATAGCTCGCGCAAGCTGGTTCACATTTCGTCGATAGCTCGCGAAATCACCGAGACGAAGCGAACCGAAGAATCGGCCATCAAGGAGCGCGAGTGCCTCGCCGAGCTCGAGCGCTTCAAGACGCTCACGGTCGGACGAGAACTGAAGATGATCGAACTGAAGCGAGAACTCGCCGAACTCGAGCGAGAGCTCGTGAGTCTCCGACCTCAACCGGCCGCGCCTCGCGCGGCGAATGCATGACGAACATACCGCCACTCGCCGGGCTTGGAGTCCACGAAGCGGCAGCAAACCGACTGCGCCTGGGAGCGACCGAGCTCGCGCTCCTCAACATCCTGGAAGACTTCAGCGCCGAGAAATCGGAGCACGCTGCGACTCAGCGAGCCGTGCTGAACCTCTTGGACGACTTGGCGACGGAGAAACTAAGACTGGAGCAGACGCAGCAGGAGATGGTGCGCTCGGAGTTGGCCGCGCGCGCCTTGCTCCGTGAAAAAGAGTCGCTCGTCAAAGAGATCCATCATCGGGTCAAGAACAACCTTCAGGTCATCAGCAGCCTGCTCAACCTACAAGCGCGGACGCTGAGCGACCCGGACACGCGAGCCGCGTTCGAGGCCAGCCAGAATCGCGTGCAGTCCATCGCGCTCGTTCACGAGAAGTTGTACCGATCCGAAAATTTGTCGCACATCGATTTCGGCGAACACATCGTGACGCTCGTCGACAGCTTGTTCAGCACGTACGACGCAACCGAGCGCGGGATTAGCCGCGAATACGAATTGACGGGGCCCCCTCTGGCCATCGATCTGGCGATCCCTTGCGGGCTCATCGTCAACGAGCTGGTCTCCAACTGTCTGAAACATGCGTTTCACGAGTGCGCGTCCGGCTCGATCCGCATTACCTTTCGGCGACTCGAGGCGCGCCGCATCGAGCTCACGATCGCAGATGACGGTGTCGGCTTACCTGCGGAGCTCGACCCGAGCGCGACCGACTCGCTGGGGCTGGACCTCGTGTTCACCTTTGCTGACCAAATCGCAGCCAAGGTCGCCATCGAACACGGGTCAGGGACCAAATTCAGCTTCAACTTTCCGGAGGACGGAGCGCACGAATGAACAGTGCAAAGCTCATCCTCGTGGTCGAAGACGAGCGCATCGTCGCCCGGGATATTCAACGCTCGCTGATCGACCTCGGTTACCGGGTCCCATCGACCGCCGCCACGTCCGAGCGGGCGCTGCAGCTCGCGGCCGAGCACCGTCCGGATCTCGTGCTCATGGATATTCGGCTCAAGGGTGAGGTCGACGGCATCGAGACGGCGGCCGTGCTCAGAGAACGGTTCGCGGTTCCGGTCGTCTACCTCACGGCCTACGCCGACGCGCCGACGGTCGAGCGAGCGAAGGCGACCGAGCCGCTCGGTTACGTGCTGAAGCCGCTTCGGCCCAACGAGCTCCGTAGCACGGTGGAGCTGGCGCTGTACCGACACGAGATGGAGACTCGGCTCCGCGAACGCGAACACTGGCTCACCACCACGCTGAGCTCGATCGGAGATGCGGTGATCTCCACCGACCAGGAGGGGCTCGTGAACTACTTGAATCCGACGGCAGAAGCGCTGTTCGGTGTGCGCTTGTCACAGGTGCTCGGCCAACGCTGCCAAGACCTGGTGAAGCTCGTGGACGAGCACTCACGCTCTCCGCTCGAGAACTCCGCCACCACGACGCTCCGCGATCTCAAGCCATCGCAAGTCGAAGGCGCGTTGGTACGGCCCGATGGGCGGGAATACCTCTTGGCTGACAGCACTTCACCCGTCGTCGACGAGCGTGGCCGCGTCTTGGGTGCCGTGATGGTATTTCAAGACGTGACCGAGCAGCGGCGGTTGCAGCGTCGTCTCGACCGGGCCGATCGACTCGCCTGTACCGCGACGATCGCCAGCGGCATTGCCCACGAGGTCAATAATCCTTTGGCGTTCATCGTGGCGAATCTGGCGTTCGTGTTGGACGAAGTTGGCCAGTTCAGGCTGCGCCGCTCGGATCCTTTGCTCGCGCCCCCTGGCGAGTGGGTAGATGGTGTCGAAACTGCGCTCCTGGAGGCGCAGCAGGGCGCGGCGCGCGTGTGCACGATCATCGCTGACTTGCGGGTTTTCACCTCGGTCGAATCGGAACAAACCTCGAGTGGGATCCAAGGCGTGCGCGAACGCGTGGACATCCGAGAGACGCTCGTTTGGGCGCTCGACATGGCCGCCAGTGCGCTGCGTTTCGTCACGGTGGTGAAAAATTTCGATGCGGTCCCGGAAGTCACCGGAGAGGCGACCCGCCTGGGGCTGGCCTTCGTGAACATCCTCGTGAACGCCGCCGAGTCGATGTCGGCAGAAGGGCAGCGGCAAGTGAGCTTGGTAACGAAAACCAATCAGGAAGGCGAAGCGATGATCGAGATCCGTGACACCGGCGCAGGAATGCCTGCGAACGTCTTCAAGCGGGCGCTCGAACCGTTCTATACGACCAAGGCGGCCGGGCAAGGTCGGGGGCTTGGGCTCTCCATTTGCCACGGCATCGTGACCTCCATGGGCGGAGGGATCGAGCTCGAAAGCGAAGTCGGTCGAGGCACTGTCGTGCGCGTGCGACTGCCGGCGTGCGTGACTTCGACGCCGAGGGTCGAGCCGCTTGCCGCTGCGGTTGCCACCCGCGGCTACGTTCTCGTCGTCGACGACGAGGCCATGATCCGTTCGGTTTTGGAGCGTGTCTTGGGTAAAGACAACCTGCTGACTTGCCCCAAAACCTCACCCGAGGCGCTCGCGCTGATCGATGGCGGGATGCGTTTCGATCTGATCTTGTGTGATCTGATGATGCCGCTCCTATCCGGGCCTGCGTTTCACGCCGAGCTCGTGCGCCGCCATCCGGATCAGGCGCGTCGCACGGTATTTTTGACCGGCGGCGCAGTGAGCCCCGAGATTCTCGAGTTCTTGCATCGAAGTCACAACCCTTGCCTGCAAAAGCCGTTCGATCCGACGCAGCTACGCGGCGTCGTCAGTTCTCTAGTCAACGACTTTGGCGTTATCGACCGACTGGAGCATGCACGGTGAGCCAGCTTCAATCTCACGTGGCGGTCCAACCAGACAGCGCTCGTGGCATCGCCGCGAGCATCTTCATCGTCGAGGACGAACTCGTCGTCTCGAAGGACATCGAACACACGTTGCGCGAACTGGGCTATCGGGTGCTGGGGCGAGCTCGCAGCGGCACTGCCGCACTGCTGAAGATCACCCAGCTGAAGCCGGATCTGATCCTGATGGACATCGGTCTGCCAGGCGGTGTCGATGGCGTGGTGACCGCGGCCGCGATTCGCGACCAAACCGCGATCCCCGTGGTGTTCCTGTCCGGGCTGGTGGACGTAGAGACGCTCGACCGTGCCGGCTGCAGCGATCCGTTCGGCTATGTCGTCAAGCCCTTCAAGCCGGCCGAGCTACGCGGGGCGATTGAGATCGCGCTGCGGCGCAGCCGATCCGAGGCGAGCGCGCGTGCGCGTGAGCGCCTGCTGCTCACCACGTTACAGGCCATCGGTGACGCGCTCATTACCACCAATGATCGCGAGGAAATCGCGTTCCTCAATCCCGTGGCAGAACGATTCACCGGTTGGTCCCTGGACGGCGCATTGGGTCGAACACTCGGCGAAGTGCTGCAGCTGCGCGACGAAACCACGGGAGAGCCGGTGCTGTCGCCGCGCGAGGCGCTCGAAAAGCGCTGCGCGACGCGCTCGCCGAAGGGCACGCTGCTCGTGGGCAAATCTCGCACGGTCGCGATCGATTGCTCATCGGCACCGGTCTTTGCCGACGACGCCACGCTGCTCGGTGTGGTGATCGTATTCCGAGATGCGACCGAGACTCAGCGGCTGGAAGGTCAGGTTCGCGCCTATCAAAAGATGGACATCGTGGGGCAGCTCACTAGTGCCATCGCCCACGATTTCAACAATGTGCTGTCCGCCATCTTGCTCTGCAGTCGCTTCCTTGCCGGCTCTTTCGACAAAGACGACCCGCGGCGACAGGATATGGAGGAAATCGAAAAGTCCGGCAATCGCGGCGCCGCCCTGACGCGTCAACTGCTCACTTTCGGCGGGCGCAATGCCATCGATCCGACGCCAATCAGTCTGAATGACGTCGTCACCGAGCTCGAGCACATGTTGCGCCTGCTGTCCGGTCAGACCGAGGTGCACTTCAACGGCGCTGCCGACCCGGGGCTGGTCACGGTCGACCGTGGGCAAATCGAGCAGGTGCTGGTCAATCTCGTCATCAACGCACGCGATGCAATGCCAAGTGGCGGTCCTCTGGAGATCGAGACCCGCAACGTCGAGCTCGAGCCAGAGACGCTGCCCGGCGTGCACCATTTGCGGCCGGGGAGTTACGTGACCCTCGCCGTCACGGACAGCGGCTGCGGGATGGACGCGGAGACCCAGCGCCGCGCTTTCGAACCGTTCTTCAGCACCAAAGAACGAGGCAAGGGCACTGGCTTGGGCCTCTCGTCGAGCTACGAGATCATCAAGCAATATGGCGGAGATATCCAGCTGGTCAGCGAGGTCGGACGCGGCACTTCCTTCGTCGTGTATCTGCCGCGCAGCGAGGGCAGAGCCAATTCCTATACGCGCGAACTCTCGGCGCACGTCGCCGGTCAGGAACTGGAAACGATCTTGCTCATCGAGAACGATGTCTCGATGCGAGCAGCCGTAGCGCGCACCCTCGAATCGTGCGGCTATCAGGTGCTTCGGGCGAGTGACCGCCATGACGCCATCGCGGTCATCGAAGCCTTCGAAGGCCCCCTGCACTTGGTTTTGAGCGACGTTCTGCCGCCGCGCCGCGAAGAGGGGCGCGCCCCCAGCGCACTCGAGAGTCGCTGCGCCGGAGTGCCGGCACTCTTCATGTCGGGCTACGCCGACGACTGGGAGGGGCTCGGTCTCGCCAGCAAAATGGAGCTGCAAGTGATTCGAAAGCCGTTCGTCTCCGATGCGCTGGCGCGCAAGGTACGAACCTCGATCGACTCACAGTCGCCCCCATCGCGCTCGCGGGGATAGGGAGCCCAGGCCGGTCGTGCCGCCCGGTGTTGTAGACTGCGGCTCGACGTGACGAGCTCCGGGCCTCCTCCTCCGCGCGCATTACCGAGTCCGGGCCGCAGCGCGTTGCTCGGCCTCGTGACCGTCGTCGCGCTGTTGCTGTTCTGTCAGACTCACATTCGTTCCCTGCAATGGGGGCTCGAATATCCGCTCATGTCGCGACCCGACATCACGCAGGTCCTGTTCACGCAGGCGGAGACAGAACGCAGGATCATCCAATCGAAGGTGGTGCCGCACTGGCTCATGGTGGGGGGGCGCTGTCTCGCGTGCAACGCGACAGCGCTCGAGCAACGTTGGGACGAACTCTTCGTCGAGCATCGCGATTACGTGGAAAGCGGCTATCGACGTCATGCTGGTGCGGCCTGGTTGCGAGAGGCCGAGGCCGCGCGCGATATCTCGCTGGCCGCTTGGGGGGATGCGGCTCGCCTCGAGGCCATCCGGAACTTGAGCGACGCGTCGCTGCCGAACTACTTGAGTGAGCGCCGCGCCGATATCTTGCGCAGCGATCGCGAGCTCGAGCGCAGCCTCGCGAAGCGTGAGGGGGAACGGGAGCTCAGATCGTTGTGCGTCCGACTAGCCTTCATGTTGTTCGCCGTCGCGGGGCTCGTCGCTTACCGGTTGGGCTATCGTTATCCCCGGCGCCCGGCACGCTCACTGCTGCCGGCGCCGGAGTTTGCTCGCGGTCTGATCTTATTCATTTGGGCGAAGGGGTTCGTTGCGGTGCTGACCCGCTTGCGCTGGGACGACCCGGAAGGGCCATTCGCGATCTTTGCTGCGCTGCCCGGCCTTTCCACGACACTCGCCATCACTGCGTTGCTGATCAGCATGCGACCGAAGCGTGCCGACAAACCGATCCGTGAGCTAGTCAATTGCCCGCCGGATCGCCGCTCGCGACGCGCCGTTTTGTTCCTCGCCGCTGCATCGCTCGGCGTGATCTACGCTTTCAACTCGATCGATTGGCGACTGCTTCATCGGCTTGGCCTCGTCGGCACCGAGTGGCTTCCCAGCCACCTCGGAACTCCGACTTTGCTCGAGGTATTCGGCACGGTCGTGCTCGTGCCGTTCGGTGAAGAGTTGCTGTACCGCGGGGCGCTATTTGGCGCTCTCTCGCGTCGCATGAGTGTGCACCGCGCAGCCCTGATCTCAGGGCTGTTCTTCGCCGCAATGCACGGCTACGGATTCTTCGGCTTCGCCTCCGTTGCGCTCTCTGGTTACCTATGGGCGCGCTTGGCCGCGCGTACGGGTTCCCTCGTTCCGGGCATGGTCGCGCACGGCCTCTTCAACCTGGTCTTCGAACTCTCGCGGCTACCCTGAGCCGCTGAAACTCCGAAGCGGGGCTAGGCTCGGCACTTTGCGGTGCACGCTCTGGGCTCTTGCTTGGCACGAAAATGTCGGGCTCTAAAATCGTCTTTGCTCGACGCCAATCCGGTTTTAGCATCGTCCAGATGGAGAGCGAGATGCGGGCTAAGATCTCGGCGCTGCTGGAGGCGGTGGTCGCGGCAGATGGGGTGATCCGTCCAGAAGAGCGCGAGTTCGTGCAGCGCGCGGCGAGTCGTTGGAAGCTGCCCGAGCCAGAAGCACCGCTCAGCCTTCGCACGCTCGGCGCAACCGTGGCGGTGTTTCGCACGCTGGACACGAGCGCGCAGTCCCGAGTCCTCGCGTTGCTGGTCGACGCTGCGGCGGTCGACGGCGAGATCGATCCGCACGAACGCGCCCTGCTCCTGGCTGCGGCTGCAGCGCTCGGGATCGAAGCGACCGCTCTCGAGGAGCGCATCGCTCAGCGGCTTCAGGCGCTGCGGCCCTCGGACTAACGCCGCGCTTCTGCGTTGGGGCGTCGAAGCTGGGCTCGACTCAAGGCCCGCAACCCACGGGTAGCTTCGCGGCGTCGCGCTCTGCCTGTGGCCAGCTCGTGAGGTCGGCGAAGCACAGGTACTCGATTTCGGTGACGGGCGCTTTCCACCCGGCAGCCGGCTGCAAGACCACGAACGAGGCCAGGTTCGAGTTCGACGAAGTGTCGTAATTCACGGTCAAATCCACCGCGGAAGTGAGCGACGGATCTCGCAGCACGATCAACGCCAAGCCCGAGGTCGGATCGACGTCCGCAAACCACTTGCCACTCCAGTTCGCGCCCGTCGCAATCAAACAATCACCACCGCAGCTCGTCGCTGCAGCGGTGGTGACCGCGGTGCCAGCTTGGTTCGGATAGATGACGTTCGGCAGGACGCCGATTGAAACGCGGGGCACGTACAGCCGTAGGCCGGTCGTGCCGACGTACACCGGTGTCGTCGCGTCGAAGGTCACGCTGCGCGTCAACCGCAGCTCGCTCGCGCGAGTGCCATCGTAAAAGTGATACTGAGTGGTCACCGGTGTCTGGGCTGCGCCGGCCGGCTCGCAACCGATTGCCGCGGAAGTGATCGTCGCGTCCGCGCCGCATTGGGAGAGGGTCGCCAAGTGCCCGCCCACCACCGGACCCGGCGCCGTTCCCTCCGGCGCGCCGTAGGATTGTCCGAAGAATTCCTGCGGATCGGTGCAATGTTTGGGGCCGCCCTCGCCAACGATGTTCGGCGTTGGCTTGGCAGCGCTGTTCGTCCACTGCAGGTCCGTCACTCGCTCGGCGTTCGTGGCGTCGAACGCGATCGTGATGCGGCTGGTGGTGGGCGTGTCACAGGGGGCTCCGCTCGCGCCTCCTTCGCCTAGCGCGCCGCCTTGGCCCGCCGCGCCGCCTTGACCTGCCGCGCTCGAAGCAACACCCCCGGCACCCGCGGCCGGCGTCGCTGCGCTCCCCGCTTGACCCGCGCTCCCTGGGGCTTCGCCGCCTTCCCCACCGGCGCCAGCTTCACCGCTCGGCACGGGCACTTTCTTGGAGTCGTTACTGCTCCCGCAGCTGACGATCCCCACGCCGCCGAACGCGAGGGCGAGGCCCACCAAGAACACCCGATTGCGCCTGCGGTTTGCTGACATGTTCCAGTCCTTTCGAAAGCTCGAGCGGAGCTCGGTCCGAGGCGCGCCCCCTCGACTCGGCCGGCGCACTGCGGTTCAAACCGTTTCAACGCCGTCGGGCGCAAACCGTTCCATGATTTCGCGCGGCCAGATCGAATCGACGCGTGACGCTCGAAATCTGCGGCAAATTTGTGCCAGTCGCGCCAAAAACCGCGACCGCGCCCTAATCGACGAACCCGCCGCGACCCCAAAAAATCGTGAGTAAGGCCCAAAGGGTGAAGCCCTCTACCGCGACGCCGAGCGCGACGAGCAGCACGAAATAGCCGACCCTCGCCGCGATACCAAACCGCGCACCCAAGGGCCATTCACGCGCGAGCAGGGTGGCACCGGCGAACGGGATGGCGATGAGCCCGCCCGAGAGGAACAACGCTCCGCATCCCAGCTTGACGAAGCTCGCGCACCAACCAAACGTCGCCAGCGAATCGAACAACACCAAGGCGGCGAGGGGCTTCCCGACGGCCCATTCACCGCCAGCCACGCTTCGTTCTTCGCCAGCCACTCGCAGCACTGTGCGCGCCTCGCCGTGAGTCCGCACGTGGAGACTTCGAGGAGAAACTGCGCAGGGAGTGGACTCGCATGGCCGTCGCCCGCAGCAGATGTCCGCGGTTTCACTGAAACAGTGACACTCACTTCGAGTGTGTCACTTGCAGCGCTTTGGCGGGATTGCAGGCCGACGCACCTGGCACTGCCCTTGCTGAGGGCGGCTCGGAGGCTTGCTCATCATGCGCCGTTTCGGGTTCGTTCAGTACATGTCGGTTGGGTTGTTCCTGGCGCCACTCGGCTGCGGTTCTGGGCACGCGCAAGAGTCGGGGATTGTCGCTGCGGCGCAGCAGGAGCTGAAAACCTGCTCGCAACCCGTTTCCCTTGGAAATCTTGGACAGAGCACCGGGCTCGCCGTGGCCTCGCGCCGTGCCGGCAATCTCGATTTGTTTTACGCCGGGCCGAACACTTCGCTGCGGTACTTTTCGCGACCGTTCGCGCCGGCTGGGACGCTAGCCGAGCAAGACCTGAGCTTCCTGGTAATTGGCAGACCCGCCGCGATCGCTTGGGGGCTTTCCTCGCAGAGTGAGCGCGCAAACCGGATCGATGTGTTCGCGGCCGGCGTCGATCACAAGTTGTACCACGAGATCTACGACGGCGGGTGGAAGCCCTGGAAGGGCGAGGGCGACACGTTGTTCCCGTCCGCGCCGGCCGTTTCGTCGCGTGGCGTTTCGTCGCTCGAGATCTTCTATCGCGGTTACGATAACCAACTGAAACACCGTGCCTCGTTCATGAGTGAAGGTGGGCAGCTCGGCTTTCAGGCAGAGGTGAGTCGCGGCGGCAATATTCAGGGCGATCCGGCTGCGGCGTCATGGAATGCCGTGCGAACGGACGTGTTCGCGCGCAACTTCGACAATACGCTCGAACACTACTCGGAAGACGTCAGCAGTTGGTCCGCGCCGGAGTCGCTCGGCGGCGACGTGCAGTCGGATCCGACCGTTGTTTCGCTCGGTGAGCAACGCTTGGACGTCTTTTGGCGTGACTCGGCGAACACGCTCGTGCACCGGCCTTACGACCATGGGTGGTTGCCCGAAGAGCACCTCGGCCAAGTGATCGCAGGCGATCCGGTCGCGGTAACTTGGGGCGAACAGCGCATCGATGTCTTGGCAGCCAACGCGGCAAACCAGATCACCGACTACTCTTGGTATCGCGGTACTGGCACTAATCTGACGCCTCTTGGCTGCACGCCTGGGCTCGAGCTTGCGCCGGCAGGTGCTCAGACGACGAACGACTGTTCATTCAAGACGCTTTCCTGGGGGACGGACGCCACACAGAACAAGTGCTCGGGGGGTTACGAATACTACGGCTACGCCGGGCCTTGTTACCAAACGAAGACCGATCCCTCTTGTAACGTGCCTTCGAATTTCACCGGCACCTATGCGAGCACCACGTGTTACCCCGCGTGCCGGCTGGTCGACTTCGGGGTTCAGACGACGTATCCCGATTTCACCAATGGCGGTACCTGCGCCCAGACCATCGATAATTGGCCTCACAATCACCCCGACCAGGTTTTCGACTCCGCGACAGAAGCAAATAATCGGGTTTGGATCCCGCCGGTTTGCCAAGGCAGGTTGTGTGGGCAGCGTGGCTATTGGAAAGACAACTACAGCTGTACCTTTCACGGCATCAAAACCTACAACCTCAAGGCCGATCCTAAGTGCGTGACGGCGCAGGCACCCAGTTACAGCTGCGATGACCTAAGCAAGCCGCTGTACCGACCGTGCGCGGTGTACTCGCCCAATCAGTGCGGGGCGAACTACTCGCCCTCCTATACGGCGAGCCAACTTTCGCAGAGCGACTTCGCGAACAGCTTTGCGGCGAGCGCTTGGCCGGGTGGCGGCGCGGGCAGTGGCGCGCGACCGGCCCCCGTTTGCACCACGTGTGAAGACATTCCGCTCGATGCGTGCCCTCTTCCCCTTCCTCCTACTGGGCCGTCGCTACCCTGCACTCCTGGGGTGATGAACGCGGTTGGCGTCCAAAACCGGTTCGCGTGTCTGAGCAGTCGCGTCGCCGATGTCGATAGCGGGCGCACTCCCTCCACGACTTTTGGCCCTGATTTGCGGCACAGCGTGGTCGCCCAGCTCAAACTGTTGGCGGAGCTCGGCGCAGAGCACTTGAGTTCGACGCAGCTCGCGCAAGTGTGGCAACTCGATATGAGTAGTGACGATCGGATCGACTGCGGCACTCCCGATTGGAATCCACCGCCCCTCTCGGACACCTGCAATTTCGCGAACTGGTCGTTCGTTCCGAATGGTGCGAGCAGCGATTGGGCGCGCTACATGAGGCGCTCACTCAACGCATGTGGCTCGCTCTTGACCGACCACACGACGGGCGATGCCGTCGTGGCCTTGGCCCCGCAGTGCTTCACGCTGAGTGCGAACATCCCCGCAGACAGCGCCCCGGGCGCTGCTACCTCGTGCAACTACCAAGCTTATCGCGAGCGGTACCGCACGGTGAGCAACGCGCTCCTCAAGAAGAGCCAATCGGTATTGGTGATCACTCCGGGTACCGCGCCGAGCGCGACGATACAGCCCGCGTTGTCGCTCATCGAAGAATGGTACGAGGGTGAACGCACCCTATACGCTCCCACGGCGGACCGGACCCAGCTTTGGACGGATACCAGCGCGCAGCTCGCCGACTTTTGGAAGGCGGTCTACGCCGTGCCTTTCGCCCACGCGAGCACGACGAACACAGCGCTTGCCGCAGCCGGGCAGAATTTTTCGGCTGCGCCGAATCAATTTCAGCAGGATTCGAGCAATGTGCTCGGGCAAGTGTTGACCACTGCGCTCGGCAGCGCGGCTCCCCTTCACTCGGCACCACTCTTGTATTTGCTCGGCGACGCCATGAAGACCGCCAGCGATAAGCTCGAGTACGCGAATTTGTACCAAGACATGGCCTGCCGCTTCAAAGGCTGCACGCCGACCACGCAAACCGAGTTGGTCCAGATGTGGCGGGCGCTCGCCGCACTGGCGGATAGAGACGCACTCGTCTCGGCAACCTCAACCAGCAATGGCTCGCTCTTGCGCTCGCCTTGGAAGGAAGTATTTAGCAGCCTCCGTGACAATCACGCGGCTTCGCTCGAAGCGGCCGCACGGGATGCCTTCCAGGCGGCCGTGTTCACCCCCGCACTACTGAGCGCGGGTGATCACTCGTCGCTGCCGGCGCCGGCCGCCGAGCTCGCGTCGATCATTCAACAAGCCGCGACGCATTCGGCGCACTATCAGGACTCGGGCTTGCTGGGCGCGATCGCACCGAACGTCCTGCAAATCGGCCTGCAAGACGCCACCGTCGGCACGAGCGGTGCAGCACCGGCCGCGCTGCTCTCGCAAATTGCGACCTTGAAGTCGTCGCTCGCCGACGCCGTCGATCACTACAAAGGCAATCAGACCGCGGAAATCGGCGGCTTGCTCGGCCAGCTCAAGAGCATTCAGACCGACACGCAACTGGCCACTCAACTACGCTCCACCCTGGCCCAGGTCGACCACTACAGTGCTGACATTGCAGCGCTCCGTGCGAGTGATGGCGCTTCACAAGCCGCATTGGGCGACTTCATGACCACGTACAACGGTGCCACGAAGCTCGACTCGGTCGATCCAACGCTCGGCATCACCCGCCACTGGCTGCGCTCGACCGTGAGGCCATCAATGGCGGCGTACCACGCTGGGCACACCAAGTGGGACAGCATCAGTGAGGTGCTGGCTGACCCCGGCGATGGCAATTGGCCGATCAAAGCCCAGAAAGGCTGGATCCTCAACATCGCGACCAGCGGCGTCTGGTCGCCGACCTGCGCCCTCCACTACAACTTCGATAGCGGGTTTGCTTGCGGCAATGCGGCGTGCGCCGGGTCACCACCTCCGAACCTAGACGTCACCACCGGACCCGAAGGGTTCTACATGACGAGCAGCAGCTCGTTCGTCAGCGCCCAATCCTATTCTTCGACTGACAGCCACGGCAGCCACTGGGCCAACGACAACACGGACACGACCTGCTCGGGCGCTAGTGGCAACCTCCTGCCTGGCTACTTCGGCGTCAGCGGCGGTGTCTCGGCCTCGCAGCAAGGTTGCGTGATCGGCGACAGCGGAACCAACGGCTCGCACACTGAGGCCGACGCCGTCTCGGGTGGCTGGCAGGGCGCGGACACGGCCAGTTTCTCTGCCGGCCTTCGCCTCCCGGACCTCTTGTATCCGGCCACGCCGTTTCCAGAGGCGCCGGTGGGCGCGTTGCTACTCGTTCGGCTCGACCCCAACTCCGCGAAGGGCATCATCGACGTGCAAGTGCTGCAACGGAACACGACGGTGCTGATGGATCGGCCCGCGGACGTCTACCTGGTCGATAACGACATGTATGGCTGTGACTACTCCAACACCAACGGCGGCGGTTCGCTGACCCTCGATGTTGCGGAGATCGAGCCGACTGGTTTGGCCTTTCAACAAATCGGCAATGCCATGAGCAACGCGCTCGCCGACGTGGCAAAGAAGGGTGCGGATCTGGCGACTCAAGGTGAAGTGTCCCCCGAAGAGCTGAACGCGCTGCGTTTGCTCGCGGTGGCCGAGCTTGGGGTGCCCGCCGACCCGAAGCAGCCTGCGGTGGACCCGAGCAAGATCCCGGCCTCCCTGATGGCGCTGTTCAACGCTTGGCTCGAAGCGGAACTCGTTCACGTGTCGCGTGTGGTCGCCATTCACAACGATCTGTATCAGCGCGACCTGCTGATGCTCACGGTCAAGCAAGTGACTGACGACGTGGCGGCGAATAAAGAGCAAGCCAGGGTCTACG
>Ga0105241_10000436_pt1 | contig 31406 bp, 28 predicted proteins | sample KBSC64metaG_FD_80422 | JGI IMG/M metagenome (GOLD analysis project Ga0105241, IMG submission 80422) | Corn rhizosphere microbial communities from Kellogg Biological Station, Michigan, USA - KBS C6-4 metaG | ecosystem: Host-associated > Plants > Roots > Rhizosphere > Soil | place: Michigan, USA... | reverse complement strand
CCATGTCTGCAACCCCCGTCGCCGCGCGCTGCCATTCTGTGAAGCTCCCAGCGTCGATGGGCATGTAGCCATGGGTTTCGTCGGCGCCAGGCTCGTGCTCGTAAATGGAAACAAGCCGCTCGGGTTCAGGGTAGGGCAGGGGATTGAGAAGCATGCGATGAACAAGCGTGAAGAGTGCGACGTTCGCGCCGATGCCAAGCGCGATAATGAAGACCGCGATCATGGTGAATGCCGGCGCGTGAACAAGCGAACGGATGACATACCGCAAGTCGCCCACCAGCGAATCGAACCACACTCCGCTCCACGTTGATCGCGTCTGATCGCGGAGGAGGGCAGGGTTGCCGAACTCGCGAAGCGCGGCAGCACGTGCGTCCTCTGCCGACATGCCAGCTGCAACGTTCTCGTCGATCTGCCGCTCGAGATGGTAGCGGATCTCGTCATCGAGGCGCGTGGATGCGCGCCCGCGGCGGAAGAGGGACAATAAGGCCATCTGGATCTGTGCGAAGAAACGCATATTTTCTCCCTGCAAACGATCGATAAGTTACGCTTCGCTGACAACCAGATTGATGGCAGCCGAAAGGCGATTCCAGTTCGCGGTTTCCTTTTCGAGTTGAGAGCGGCCAGCGGCAGTCATGGCGTAGAACTTCGCCTGGCGTCCGGTTTCGCTCTCTGCCCACTTTGCTTTGATCCATCCCTGCTGCTCAAGGCGGTGCAGGGCAGGGTAAAGCGAGCCCTGCTGAACCTGCAAAACCTCACCGGAAAGTTGTTGAATCCGCTTTGCGATAGCCCATCCGTGCAAAGGCTCCAGTAGCAAGGTTTTGAGGATTAGAAGATCGAGAGTTCCCTGGACAAGATCGCTTGGTTTTCCCATGCCTAGATTATCTACAAAGCCTATTGTAGATAGTCAAGGTATCTGTGACGGGATGCAACTGAAGCCGTTTTCATCGTGTCTACATACTTGCCGGGCAAGGGCTCTGTCGGTATATGCTCCAGGCACGGGAGAGAGTCTATGAGGCAAACACCAATCCGCGTCATTACGGTTGAGCGTGAATATGGTTCTCGGGGTGGAGAATTTGCCCACGATCTGGCAGACCGGCTGGGGTGGAAATTGCTGGATTCGGAGCTTGTCTGCGCAGCCGCTCGACGGGCGGGCGTCACGCCGGAGCTGGCTGCCAAATATGATGAGCGGCTCGATCCCTGGTATTACCGCTACGGCAAGGTGTTCTGGCACGATACGGCCTATCAGATGACCGGGCTTTCCGAAGATCAGGTCTTTGATTCAAAGCGGATGCTGACATTGATTCGCGACGAGATCATGGAGGCAGCTAAAGCCGGCAAGTGCGTTCTGGTTGGCCGGGGTGCCGCGTGTGCTTTGTCCTGCCATCCAGGATGCTTTCATGTATTTGTCTACGCGACCCTGAAATCGAAGCGCGAATGGTTTGCCCGGGCGTTTCCGAAGGAGGCCCAGCATGCGGAGCAGAAGCTCGCCGAGCACGACAAGCGCCGGGCTGCCGTGATCCGCAACTTCTATCAGCAGGAATGGTGCGCGCGAGGGCTTTATCACATGTTGCTGAACTCCGCGATGGGAACGGATGCAATGATCGCGGCCGTGGCTGGAGCAGCGGAGCTGGACATCCCGCAACCTGTAGGTGCGGGGAGGTCGATTGGAACCGTTGGAGACTGCTAGATTTCGATTCGGGGCACTCGGGATGAAATGCGGGTGAAGATTTCCCACGGAATTGTGCCCGCCGCCTTGGCGTGATCGAAGGCGGAGATAGAATCGTCCCCCTGCCTGCCAATTAAGACGACTTCATCTCCCGGCGCTGCTTCCGGGATCTCCGTCACATCGATCACGGTCTGATCCATGCTGATTCGCCCGATGATGGGCGCGCGCTGACCTTGTACGAGCAGCGAAAATCGATTTCCAAGTTTGCGGTCGAGCCCGTCGGCGTAGCCGACTGCGACGAGAGCGATCCGCATCGGCTCCGAAGCAACAAAAGTGCCGTTATAGCCAACCACGGTGCCGGGTTCAACAGAACGAACACTTACGATCTGTGATTTCCAGGAAAGAATGGGCCGCAGACCAACGCGCGCCTGGCCAAGCGAGATAGGCTCGGCAGCTTGAAACTTCGGGTCATATTCGGGAACGAGTCCATAGAGCGTCAAGCCGGGGCGCATCAAGGCTTTCATCTCAAACCGGGAAGCCAGTTTGGAGATGGCGCTTGCGTTTCCTGCAAGCAGAGCGGCGGAGTTCCCAACATTGAGGATGCCGGGGTGGATCCCGGCCGACTTGATCGTAATCAGTACGTCGTTGAGGCGCGAAAGCTGGTCCTCCGTGACATGGCCATCGGCTTCATCGGCGGCGAAGAGATGGGTTAGTACTCCTTCCATGCGCAGCGGAAAATCTCGACCGAAGCGTGCGAGCAGAGGAACGATCGCATCCGGCTGCACTCCCTGCCGGCTCATACCTGTGTCGATCTCCAGATGAATAGAGATGGATCGGACGCGCAACGAGCGCGCGGCTTCCTCGAGTAGATCAAATTGCCAAGGATCCCATATGACAGCCGTTAACTTATTCCGAACGACATCTTCTCCCTGGTTCGGAAAAACGCCACTGATAACAAGGATTCGTGCGTCCGGGCAACAGCGACGCGCCTCGACGCCCTCTTCAACACTGGTGACGCCAAGCCATCCGGCTCCGGCACGAACCGCGGCTGGTCCGCAAATTGCGAGAGAGTGTCCGTAGGCATTTGCTTTAACGATCGCCAGTAGATTTGCGTGCGGGTTCGCCAGCTTCGCAAGAGAACGGTAATTGTCCTCGAGAGTGCGGGTTGAGATCTCGACCCAGCATGGACGGTTTGGGATAAGACTTATCAAGTAATCAGTCTAGGTCAACTGGACCATTGAGGTATCGCATTGAATGACCAGCACGTTTCCTAATTCGTCACCTGTGCGAGCTGAGATTCGTTCGGCGCCCGCGTGACGAGGCTGACGAGGATCAGGGCAGAAACGGCTACGAAGAGAGCCGGGAAGATTGCATCGCGATCGGCGATGATGTGCGGGAACAATCCTTTTACTGCAGGAAGATCCCATGCGAGGGTCACAACGGTACCGCTGGCGATTGCGGAAACGGCGCCCCATGCTGTTGCGCGTTTCGAATAGAAAGCCGCCAGGACGACAGGAGTGAGCGCGGCAGAGTAAATGGTGTATGCCCAGAGCATCTTTTGAAGAATGCTCTCAGCGTAGATGGCTTGATACAGCGCCCAGCAGCCGAGGAGAACAACAGCGAGTCTGGAAATGATCAGCACGCGTTTGTTAGAAGCCTCAGGCGCAAGATAGCGAACGAAGACATCATTAACGAGATTGGTGGCAGGTGAGAACAGATAGTTCGATGCGGTGGATATCACTTTGGCAAAAACCGCGCCAAGTAGAATTGCGCCGAGGACTGCCGGCAGGCCATGGCGGGCGGTGTATGGAATGATCTCCCGTGGGTGCAGGGCAACTTCACCGGTGGGGTAAAGGGCTCGACCAAATACCGCGATCGCCACAATTAGAGTCTCCAAAACGAGCGTGCCGATGATCCAGCCGATGACGGAGTTGCGAGCATCCTTTTCGCTCCTCGCAGAGAAGAACTTCTGGTACATGACCTGGTTGCCGAGCATGAGGAGCATCGTGGGGACCAAAAACTCGAGTGCTCGAACGAGCCCCATGGCAGGAGACTGCATGACTCCCTCGGGGGAAAGACGGTAATTTCCAAAGACCTCAAAATATTGTGGAGGCAGCGAAGAGTGGAGTCCCGGCCAGCCGCCCGCTTGATGAAGCAGGTAAGGTGCGGCGACGATGCAGATGCAGGTGACGAGAGATCCGATCGCGACGTCCATATAGGCAACAGAAGACATGCCGGCGAGGGCCGTGGTAACGATGACGAAGAAGGCAATGAGGTATGTGCCGAGTTCCGACGTTACTGTATCCGGGAAGATCAGATGCAAAACGTCTCCGCCGCCCTTGAACTGATAGCTGGTGATTCCCACATACGCGAAGAGAATGGCCAAGGTGCCGAGAACGCGGGCAGTCTGGTTGTATCGGGCTTCCAGAAGATCGGGCAATGTGAACTGTGCAAACTTGCGGGCGCGCGGCGCAATGAAGTAGATCAGTAGAAGCCCGAGCCAGCCGCCCGCCGGCTGCCACAAAGCGGCGAATCCATTCTTATATGCATTCTCTGCGCCGGCGAAGAGAGAACCCGCCCCGATCCACGAAGTCAGCAAGGTAAGGACAAGGACCATTGCTGGAAGAGAGCGGCCCGCAACCAGGTAGTCGGCCTTTGTCTTTACGCGGGTACTGCGATAGATCGCTACCGCCAGGAGAACAGCCACAATAATGGCCAGAACCGCGACGTACAGTTGCGACATTTGTGAACTCCTTACCGGTGCTACCGCGAAGCCGCGGTCTCTGAGGGCGGAGCCGAATGCAGGCGAACGTGCAGCACGCAGCCGCAACTTCAAACAATTGAAGCCGCTCTCAGTCTTTCAGCAGTGTATCGGAGTAACCTCATTGCTCTTCCGATCTGCATCCCGGGAAGGTGAGGTTGAGGGAGGAGTTCCTGGCTACGCTTCCAAGGTGGATCGGCGCACGCTCACGCAACGCAGCGCGGACACGATACGACGCGGGGAATGCAGAAGGAATTAAGAACGGGCCGGCATCAACTCGCCATCGGGATTCGGCGCGGAACTGATTCGGGACGCGAAGATCTCAATAGAAAGTGGGCGTCGGATCGCTTTGCGGTGCCAGGCCTTCCTTCGGCTCAAGAGCACCTTCAACTCCAGAGCACCTTGAGGGAGGGCACTCTGGAGTCATAGGCAAACTAGAACTGGTACTTTGCCGCGAGCTGAAGCTGACGCATGGCACCTGTTCCGGTAATGCGGCCGAATGTTGGAGAGGTGAACGTCATATTTGGATTATTCCAGTTGGGGTGGTTGAGGGCATTGAAGGCCTCGAATCGAATAGAGAGCTGGTGCTTTTCGTTGAATGGCATCGAGATCGTCTTGTGCAACGATGCGTCGAGGTTCGTAACGGCAGGGCCGGTGAAGCTGCCGCGGTGAGCGCTGCCGAAGAAGCCAACCGGCGCAAGCTGATAGGCAGCGGGGTTCACCCAATCGTTGAGGGTTCGCGCGCTTCCCTGAAGATAGGGGCTCTTGCCTGTGGCGTCGGGGCGGTCGTAATTGCCGCCGGCGCCCTGAATGCCTGAGCGGTCGATGCCATCCTGAGGAGTTGCGATTGCGCCGGTCTGGTGCGTAAAGATGCCTCCAAGCTGCCATCCTCCGACGAGTGCATTTATGCCACGGTTATTGACGTTAAGGAATTTGCCGGGACCGATCGGAAGCTCATAGAGCGTCGAAATGACGATGCGATTCCTTACGTCAAAGGCGGAGAGCCCGTAGTCGCAGGAAAGGCAGCGGTTGTCCTGCGGAAAGAGGGGATCGTTTCCCTGCACGCGAACTCCGCTTGTGTCGTCGAGAGACTTCGCCCACGTGTACGAGCCGATAACATTGAAGCCGTTGCTGAAGCGGCGGGTAGCTTTCACACTCAAAGCGTTGTAATTGCCCATGCCTTCATCGTGGACGTATTGAATGCCGCCCATATTGGCAAAGGGTGTCCGGAATTTGACCGTTGTGCCAGCTCCACTGTCGACATATCCGGCTGGCGTTGCGATATTGATGTTCCGGAAGCCGTACAGGTGCCGGCTTTGTGCCCCTTGGTATCCAGCCTCGAAGGACCAGTTCTGCCCGAATTGTTTCTGCAGGTTCAAGAGGTATTGTTCGGCGTAAGTCGTCTTGTGACTCGCCGCCATGACAAATGCCACCGTGCTTGCGGGAAGGTTGGCGATTGCACCTCCGCCTGCACCGGGCGTTGCATTGTCCCAGGTGAGCGTGGAAGCGCCGTAGGGTGCAACGCCGTTCGCGTTCGTGTATGTCACGCGTCCAGCGATATTGCGAGCCATATCAAAGTAGGAGTTGCCGATGTCCTGGCTGTAAAAGATGCCATACCCGACTCGAACCACAGTTGTCGCGTTGGGCGAGAAAGATATACCCAGGCGGGGCGCGAAGTTGTTGTATTGCGTATGCATGAGGGGACCGTTGGGAAGCTTCCCATTGCTGCACACAGGTGGCGGACCATTGCCCAACGTACTTGCCGTCCAACGGATGGCTAGGCCGTCGTAAACATGGTCGGGAGAGCAATTCCCCTGGCGCACATATTGCGGCCACTGATCCTGGGAGTAGGTAGTGCTTATCGCATAATGTGCAGGCAGCACCGGAATCGCCACGGTGAAGTTATTTCCGAACGTATCGTTCCAAGGCGGAGTGAGTTCATATCTCAGGCCGGCATCAATGGTCAGTTTCGGCAAAACCTTGTAGGTGTCGTCGACAAATGCCGACTGAACGTTCCGTACGTAGTTGGCGTTTGCAACTGCCACTGCAGCTGTGGATTGATACAGGTTTCCGAGAAGGAAATCTGCCAACGCGTCGCCGCCGGACAGTGGGCTGCTTCCGGCTCCGGAGTTGAATGCGGTGGCAATCGGCTGTGAACTGAATTGCCCGCGAGAAAACTGGTTGCCGAGTTGGTTGAATGTCTGCTTGTTGAATTCGTACCCAAGCCTGATGGAATGCTTTCCTTTTACCCACGAGACGTTGTCAACGATCTGCCAGGCTGGGTCTGTGATGACGTATGGCCCGTCGCCGCCACGGTCTCCGAATCCACTCCAGATCTGCTTGAGCGGATTCCCAGTCGCGTTGCCGAAAGAAACGTCCGGAATACCCCAGGTCGAGGGAGTGCCGCCGCTGAGACCGGGAATCTTAACCTCGTCGACAACATCGTGCGAGAAGGCAGACAACAGGCCCAGAGAGTTGTAAAAGTGTGTGTATCCGAACCGCGCCTCGTTGACGATATGCGGGGTGACAGTCCAGGTGTTGGATCCCATGTACTGGTAGTAGTTAGTGATGATTTTGCTCCCTGCCCCAAGCAGCCCTGTCGTAATGATTGATTCGTCTCCGGAACTGTAGCGGAAGGAGTACTGCAATTTCTGCGACTGCGCGAAATCCCCACGCACGGTCATGCTCTGACGATCTTGCGGAGAAGAGGTCGTGTAGGAATAGTTGTTGTTGACGGAACAACTGCTCCCGGAACATGTGTACGTCGGGGCCGCTGGAGATGTCCCCAGATACTTTAGCAAGGCCGTGGAAACCGGACTGATCCTTGCGGCCGGGATCTGATTATTCAGAAACGGCTGCTTCCCCAACCCGTTCGCGTCTCCGGTTGCTGGATCGTAAATCGTAACCGGGTGCACTCCGGTAGCGTCCTGGTACGTGTATCCGGAGAAGTCGCCGGAAGCCAATGCGGCAGTCGGAACGACTGCCTGCCCCTGTCCGATGGATCGAATCTGCCTCCACTCGTCATCAACCATAAAGAACAATTTGTCTCTGGCATCGAGGATCTTTGGAATCCGAATGGGACCATCTAATTCGAATCCATAATTGTTCCATTTGAAAGGAAAGACCTTCGGAGGTGCGAGGTTGTAGGGGAAGAAGTAGGGATCAGCATCCACATAGTTGTTGCGGAGGAACTCGTAGAGGGCACCGTGGTAGACGTTCGTGCCGGCCTTGCTCACCACATTGACTTGCGATGCCTCATGGCCGAACTCAGCTGAATAGACGCCGGTCTGAACTTTGAACTCCTCGATCCCATCAACTGAGGGCAGTCCGACGTAAGTGTTGAAGTCGGGGTCCGTGTTATTCACTCCATCGAGCGTGAAATAGTCGAACATAATACGGTTGCCGCCCACCGAAATGGATTGAGTTGCGCGCTCGCCGCCCAAACGTGCACCTGCCTGGCCCGCGTTGGGAGACAACGTGTTGGCATTTGAAGCCAGAGCCACCAAGCCAAGGTAATTGCGGCCGTTGAGCGGCAACTGATTCACCGCTGCGTTTTCAACCACCGTGCCAACGGTTGCGTTTTCAGCCTGGAGCAGGGCGCCGCTGGCTTGAACCTCGATTGACTCAGTTACTGCGCCCACCTCGAAAGGGAAGTCGAGTTTGATGGATTGCTGGACCTGAACTTGTACGGCGTTGCTGGAGATTGTCTTGAAGCCGGTGCGACTGGCACGCAGTTTATAGACTCCGACAGGAACTTCCGTGAATGTGTAGTCGCCTGAGGTAGTCGTAACCGTAGACCGCTCTGTTCGAGTCTCCACGTTAGCGAGAGAGATCGTAGCTCCGGATACGGCGGCGCCGGTCGAGTCGCTGACATGCCCGGAGATCGTGCCCGCGGTTTGTCCCGCGGATCGAACGGCGAACGCAATCGCTACGAAAAGAGCCAGCATGGCGAAGCGCATCCTGGTCAGGCGGGCTCGTGCCTTTTGGGTTACGGCCAGGCTTGGCTCAATGCAGCGTAACCCTGTGTGGTCTGGGACCAGGGTTTGCGCGGGACGGTTCGAGATGGAATGGAGAACTTCAATACTCACAGGGGTTGACCTCCGGGTTGAGTGCGGCCGTGCGTTTCGATCTCAGATGGGGAGTGTCGCGTGGTCAGGGACTCTGGTTCAAAGCTTCGATGACACCATTGACCTCATCAGAATGCCCGCGAACTAGGAGACTTATGTGCAGTTGCAAGCAAACCTTCGCACAGGATTGGATTGCAAGGTTCAGTCGGGTACGGTTCAGAGCCCATTTGGCTAAGATTCTGCTTGTCAGTGTCTTAGGGTCGGGGTACAGTACTGTGGACGACCCGCCAAGAGCCAGCAGGCGTACCTCAATCCCCGGGGTTCCCCTCCATGCGTGCGACTGATACCGCGTCCCCCTCTGAAATTGATCAGCAGGAACTCCATCGCGTCGATCCGCACGACGTCGAGCGCACGCTCTCCGCCATCCTTCAGAGTCCCCCGTTCCGCTCGGCGAAACAGATGCAAAAGCTCCTCCGTTTTATCGTGTCGGAGACGCTCGCGGGACATTCTGACATGCTGAAAGAGCGCAGCATCGGAGCTCATCTTTTCGAGAAGCGCCCCGACTACGACACCAACAGTGATCCCATTGTTCGCCTGCGCGTGGCAGAGCTTCGGAAGCGCCTTGCTCTTTATTACCAGGGCTCTCCCGATGAGACAGTTCTGATCAACATTCCATCCGGATCTTTTCGCGCTGTCTTCGAGCGAGCCGGCAGGCGTCCACAATCGCTCATCGATGATCCTCGACAGGACTCAGAACTCGTCCCGCCTTCGGTCGTGTCCATCTCACCTGCAGCGACAAACGGAGTGGAGAAGCCGGCCGCAGAGTTATCTCCATCTCAACTTCGGCGATGGAAATGGTGGGCCGTAGCCGCAGTTGGGCTGCTGATTCTAACGCTCGGATTCATGCGCTTCTCCCGCTCGCCGGAAGACGAGGCCTTGAACAGGTTCTGGGCGCCGGTTCTGGAAAACTCCCGCACTGTATTGATCGGGATCGGCAACAATCCAATTTACGAGCTTTCCAATGCCGGGGAGGACGCATACTACAAGGATCATCCGAAGACGCGCTTCCAGGAGATGGGCCTTCACTCCTATCTTCCTTTGGCCGCCGGGGAGTCGATCGATAGCAAATACCTGCGTCCGGCAGTCAATACTTATCTCACAATCGGCGATGTCGGTGCGATGTCAGATGTGGAGTACATTCTCGCGCAACGACACATTAAACTCGATGTTCGGTTCGTGAACGACTTGACCTATGGTGACGTTCGCCAGAATCCGACCATTCTTATCGGTGCGCACAATAACATCTGGACGCTGAACATGACGGAGGACCTCCGCTTCGGATTCCAGGGGCATAGCTCCATTGTCGATCGCTTTTCTCCTCAGAACCAATGGACCGCGAATTCTGATCGTTCGGAGACTTACGCGATTGCTGCCCGGCTCCTAAATGCGTGGAACGGGAAAGTTGTTGTCGTGATCGGTGGCGTCGGATATGCGGCCACGCGTGCCGCAGGAGACTTCATCGCCGATCCGCAGTCCATGGCGAAGATGGCGAAGTCTCTGCCCAAAGACTGGGAGAAGAAGAACATCGAACTTGTGCTGCACACGACGGTGAAAAACCAGGTTCCGGGCGCTGCTGAGATTGTTGCCGCGTACTGCTGGTAGATCGCTTCTGAGCGCTTCCTTTCACGCGATCTCGAACGCATACAGGTTCACGCTGATGGCCGGAATGCGGAGTTCTCCGCCAAGCTGTTGCGCTGCATGTTCTGCGATTTCGACGACCGGCTTTTTGTCGGCTTCATTCGTAGCATCTACGCTGGAAGCCGCGATTTGCCATAGCTTGCCGCGACTCTGCAGCTTTACTCCTTCGACTCGGGGCAACAATACTTGCTCCTCTTCGGTAGGGTTCACCACGGAGAAATAGAAGGTCTTCTGATCAGTCGAGAGGGCTGCAAGTACATCGAGAGGATAGGTGGCGCTGCCGGTTGGAGTGGCGGGAACATCGACCATCGGTGTCCCGGCCATTTTTTGTTGTGGTGAGTTGCCGCTCGACTCGACTGGAGTGGCATGCGCAAAGTGCGTCGCCATCAGCTTCAAAATCAATCCCTCTGCAGAGAACCCCACCGCCTCACCGGTTTTGTCCGTCAAAGCCGTAAATAGCCCACCAGTTGGACAGCTCGCTCCCACCATGCCGGAATGTCGGAAGATCTCGTGAAGGAACAGCGCGTAGGACAACGGCGCCACCATTCCCGTCCCCATATGCGGCTTTCCGTCAGCCGATCGGAAACGCACGCCCCACTCATCGAAGATGAACTTGATGTTCTTGTTTTTTAAAGCCGGGATCTTGTCGCTGTAATGCTGCCAAGCCTCAAAAGCTTCGCCAACCCGGTTCGCCAGCCGCCTCGTCCTGAACTGCAACGCATCGTGAACATCGGCGAAGCTCTGCTTTTCGGCGTCGAATACAAGGTCAGGGTATGCATACGTGTGTTCAGAAATATAGTCCACGTGGTCTGCGCATTTCTCCAGCAGCCACCCGTCCCAGTCGTTCACACTGCCAAACTCAAAGGGGAGCTTCTCCGTAATTGGAGGCTCCCATTTACTGGGGAAAAAGTTCCCCTTCTTCTCCGCGCCATCAATCGACTTCTCTGCGATGCTTGCTCCCGAAAGCGTCACCATGATTCTTGGATCGACGCTCTTCATCGCGTCGACGATTGTGTTGTGCTTCGTCCAATACTGATCGAGCGACATGTGACCGTACTGCCAGGGCCCGTACATCTCATTTCCGATGCACCACAAGCGAATATTGAACGGTTCTGGATGCCCATGATCCGCGCGCAACTTACCAAGCCGCGTATTCGTCGATCCGTTGCAGTATTCCACCTCATCCGCTGCCGACTGCGCATCACCGAGCCCGCTGTTGATGGTCAGGTAAGGTTCGGCTCCCAGCAACCGGCAGAAGGCCATGAACTCGTGAAGACCCACATCGTTTGGCTCCACCCTGTCAGACCACATCGGCTGCAGCCGCGGAGGACGCTTGTCAATGTCTCCAACCCCATCCCGCCAGTCATACGCAGAGACAAAGTTCCCGCCCGGCCACTTTGCCATCTTGAAACCGGCCTCCCTGTAAAGGCGAATCAGCCCCGCATGGAATCCCTGCACATTGTCAGAGGGCATTAGCGAAACGGTTCCAACTGAGAACGTGCCGCTGCCAGTCCCCAGAATCTCCATCCGCGCATCGTCGGAGTCAGCCTTCGGCTCGAACTTGAACGAATGCTTTTGAAATTCCCGCGTCAATGCCGGGAGGACTACTTCCTGCGAATCTCCAGCGCCGGCCCCCCACACAAGCCGAACCACCAGTTTCGCGGTCGGATCTCCGGCAAGATAGATCCGCCCAACATAACCCTTGCCCCCCTTCACCCGCAGCTTCCCTTGTCGAATACCGCGCGGATCGGCCCCTTCAACCTTGATGCGCGGACTGTGCTTGCCCACAAACGGATGCTTAGTATCCATCTCAACTGCATCGGCAGGTCCCACCGGCTTGAATGGCTCTCCAGCGAAACGACGGAAGAACGGATTTACAGGCGGCGGTTCAGCATTCGAAATCGCGTTTGCGAATTTCCGGTCCGTCAACATCTCTGCCCAAACCCGGGTCGTCGCCGGCTCCATGTAACCACCGAAAATCAGGGGTGTAATCGCCTCACCGCGCTTGGAGGCGTCAATCGCAACTTCAATCGTCTGGCTGGAAGCTAGCGCATGCATAGGGCGGCACAGCATCGTCGCGCCGGCGACGGATGCAGCTATAAATTCACGTCGATTCATGGTGGGGTGATTCTCCCTGGTCCGGCCGTCTCCCGGCCGCTAGTCTGGCAACTGGTGTTCGTTCAGGATCTCGTCGACAGTCGATTTCGGCACGGGCAGATGCCCTTCATTTTCCTTCAGCCATTGATGGAAATCCTGCTCGATCTCCGGCGACCATTTAGCGTCAATCTGCCCGGCTGTGTATTTCTTTTCCTGCAAGCGCTGATGACCGAACATATCCTGCAGATGAGTGCGCTCCGAGTACTTAACAACCTTTTCGGCCATCTGCGGAGGTATGAAGAGCACTCCACCATTGCGCCCGAGAATTACGTCGCCTGGCATCACCAGGGCATGCCCTATCCGCGTTGGACCATTGATGCCAACCATCGTGGAATTCAACCGGGGACCGCTCGAGAGGGTTCCGAAGTGATGAGAGGGATCGTAGCTGCGTACAAATGAAGTGAAGTTGGGCAGTTCGTTCAATCCATTGATGTCGCGGACGGCGCCATCGTAGACGATTCCGTTTCCTGATCGGGCATAGATCGCGTTGCCCACGTTGTCGCCAATCGATGGCCCGTCAATCTTCAACCCGAAATGATCAGCAACATACACATCGCGAGGCTGCAGCATGTCTACCGGCCAGGCATTTGTCGCACCTTTACGATGGTCTTGCTTGCCCTGATCCTCAATCACTTTTTGCACATCGGGGCGCCCCGGCATCCACATCGCCGTGAGTGCTCGTCCCACGAGCACCTGATCGGGATGAATGCAATACCATCCGTCTTCATACTGATGATTGAAGCCCGCCGATCGCAGAGTCGCCCAAGCTTCTTCGAGCGTCACATTCTTCATGCGATCCAAGATGCTGTCAGGAACCTTAGGCCTGCCATCCTCAAATCTCTCGCCATGCCAGTCGGGCGTGTACTTGATCACGTCGTCGCGCGTGAAGAACCCCTGCTGAGCTGAGGCAAAACAAGCAAAGCTCAGGACGGCTGACCCGGCAAGTGCACCTGCAATGAATCTCCGCATCTGCTTTCCTCTGGTGAATTGGTAATGGCTGGAAGTCACTTCTCAGCTTCGAACCAAGTTGTTCCGGGTATCTGCGCCTTCTTCGCGACATCTTCGTTCATCTCGACGCCGATGCCCGGGCGATCAGTCGGAGTGACGTATCCGTTGACGATGATCTCGCCTTCTTTCACCCATGATTTCCAGAGGTCGGGGTGATTGATCCAATGCCACTCGCATGCAAGAAAATTCGGGTATGTCATGCACGCGTGCGCCGTCGCCATCACTCCGATTGGCGACACCACGCAATGCGGCGCAACCGGCACGTAGTAGGCCTGTGCCATGTTCGCAACCTTCTGCGCTTCGGCAAGGCCTCCGACTTTCTGGAAATCCGGCTGGACAATATCGACCGCTCTTTTCTCCAGCAGTTCCCGGTATCCCCATCGCATGTAGAGATTCTCTCCGCAGGCAATCGGGGTCGATGTCGAGTGGCGGATATCAGCCATTGCGTCAATATCCTCGGCCGGAACCGGCTCCTCCAGCCACATCAGCCGGAACGGCTCCAGCGCCTTCGCCACCTTCTTTCCGGTCGGCGCATCGTAGCGCCCGTGCATGTCGCACGCAAGATCCATATTGGCCGGAATCGACTCGCGCACGTGAGAAACCCACTTCACCATGCGATCGATTTCGCCATTGCTTGCCGTCCAGTTGACCGAGTCGAATCTTGCCGGGTCTCGCGCATCATCCAAGTCGATCTTCATCGCGGTAAAACCCTGGTTCTTGATCCAGGGAAGTTTGCGATCCGACTCCTCGCCGATTGGATCGTCCATATCCGAGTCGCAGTAGATACGTACCTTGTCGCGAAACTTACCTCCCAGGAGTTGGTAGACCGGCAGCCCGAGGGCCTTGCCCGCCAGATCCCATAGCGCAATCTCGACCCCTGACAATGCGGTGACGTACTGCCCCCCTTGCGCCCCAGCGAAGATTCCAAGCGTCCGGATTCTCTCCCAGATGGCTTCAACATTCAGCGGGTCGCGCCCGACCAGCATGCGCCGCCAGCCTCGAATCAACGACACCGCTCCAACCGCTGCGTCCGTGCATTCACCTTGCCCATAGATGCCCTGGTCCGTGTAGATCCTGACGTGCGTCTGCGGACCGTGCACCATTACCTGAGCCGTCCGAACATCGGTGATCTTCAGTTTTGGACGTTGGCTGGTTGTGCTATTGGTCTGGATTGCCGCCGCCAGAGCGGGAAGCGAAAAGATGGAAGCTGACCCCAGGGCTTGTAGGGCACAGCCTTTGAGCATCGATCTTCTGGAGATTTGAGTCATACCTGCGGCAAAGCCTTTCCTGACTCTGCATTGAATTCGACCATCCCCTGCACTCGCAAATTGGTTCGCGACGATTTGGAGAAAGAGTTCGGGACGGGAGCGAACTATAACGATCAGCGGAAAAGATGTCAACACATTAATTAGGCTAGTAAATCGGTTTCCTTGATGGTTCAAAGAGAGCATCCTTATCTTCGTCACAGTCGGCTGGCCGCAGGGAAGTGGACGACAAATTCTGCGCTCTACAGCGCGAGCCGATCACGGGATATGGAGGCGTTGCAGGTAGGATTATTGCGTGTGAATTACAGCGAACTGCTGTGAGCATCTGCAGAGCGAAGCAGTTCTAGGAAATCTGGACCCGATCGAGAGGATGTGGATGGCGTCTACCCGTGGCTATTCAGTTCGGAAAATTCTGGTCATCTGGATGTTCCTCCTCAGTGCGGTCGCGTTCCTTGATAGGACCAATATCTCTATCGCGGGAGCTTTCATCCGTGATGAATTGAAGATCGACAATATCCAGCTGGGTTGGATCTTCAGCTCGTTTCTGGTTGGGTATGCGTCATTTCAGGTTGCAGGCGGTTGGCTGGCTTACCGCTTTGGGCCACGGCGCATTCTCGCAGCGGGCGTTGTGTGGTGGGGCGTTTTCACTGCACTGACTGCGATGGCCAGTCCACGGCTCCATCATCCGCTTTTCATGCTGATACTGATTCGCTTAGCTCTAGGTGCTGGTGAAGCCGTGATGTATCCAGCGACAAACCAGTTTGTTTCCCAATGGATTCCAGTTGCCGAACGCGGAAGCGCCAACGGATGGATTTTTGCGGGTGTAGGTGCGGGAGCGGGCCTCAGCATTCCCATACTCACGTGGATCATCAGCAACTATGGATGGCGGGCATCATTCTGGTTCTGCGCAGCGATCGGGATTGTTGTAGGTTTTGCCTGGTACGTTTTAGCACGGGACAGACCCGAAGAACATGGGCTCGTAAGTGCTGCTGAGTTGAAGTTGATCCAAGCGAAGAGGTCCACTGGATCCCGACGCCGACCCGCGTCCTCAATCCATTGGCGTGCTGCGCTGCTCAACCGGAACATGGCGGGCCTTTCGCTAAGCTACTTTAGCTTTGGTTATGTCGCCTGGATATTTTTCAGCTGGTTCTTTATCTACATGGCGCAGGCACGCGGAGTGAATCTCAAAGCGAATGCTTTCATGTCTATGATCCCGTTTGTTGCGATGACAGTGTGCTGCCTGGCGGGCGGGTGGACGAGCGATCTTCTGTCGCGGAGGGTGGGCCTTCGCATTGGCAGGTGCGGTATTGCTGTCGTGTCGTTTTCGCTGACCGCCATCTTTCTTGTGATTGGATCCAGTGTGCAGGGTGCCCAAGCCGCGAGCATTATTCTCGCAGGCGGTGCTGGTGCGCTGTATCTCTCGCAGAGTTCCTTCTGGGCAGTGAGCGCGGATATAGCTGGAGAGATTTCTGGAGTGATTTCAGGGGTGATGAACATGTGCTGCCAGATCGGTGGGGCATTGACCGCATCCCTGACGCCTTACATCGCCAGACAATACGGGTGGAGGTGCGCATTCTTTTGTGGCGCAGCAGTAGCAGTTGTGGGGGCAGTTATGTGGCTGGTTGTAGATCCGAGGCCCACTGTCGTGGATGAGCCGCTCGAGCTCTCACCGAATTCCAGTCGGAATTGAGCGCGATGTTCCAAGTCACGCGGTGCAATGCGGCCGGTTAGCGTTTGGCAAATGGTCTGACCGTTCACTCCGCTTGCACTCGAACCTAAACAGGGCAGCGCAGGGAAATGCGAAAGCGGAGCGTTACACAATTTTCAAAGCAACTGCGTGATCACACGGCTTTTCAGTCGGCAGCGACACTGTGAGCCCCTGTTCGTCCTGGACCCACTTGAGCTTGCCACTGTATCCCAGTAACTCAACGTTCCGCACTTTTGGCGGTGCAAGCGGACTGGTGGTTGCGAGAGGCTTGATGAGGATAAGCTTCTCGGGCCACCCCATAATGAAAGCGAAAAGCGTATCGCCCTTTGTTGTGAAGCGGACTTCCTCAGCAGTGAGGTCCTTGCGGCTGGATTCGTTGAACCTGGTGCCCTCACTCGATGGCGCAGCAGTCGCGACCGGACCGTCGCCAAAGATTTTCCAGGGACGAGTCCCGAATATCGCCTCACTGTTGATGGCCATCCATCTCGTGATTTCTTCGAGGACCACGCGCTCTTCATAGTCGAGCTCGCCACTGTTGGGCAGGGGAAAATTCAACAACAAATTGCCATTGCGGCTAACAATGTCCACCAGCATATCGATAACGTATTTGGATGTCTTGTATTTCGCTTCGCGGTTGTAGTGCCACTCACCGATGCATGTGTCGGTCTGCCACGCGTTCTGCTGAATCCCCGCAGCCACACCGCGCTCCCAATCAAGTACACAGGCGCCCATCTGGCAATCACTCGGCAGCTTACTGAAGTAGACGGCTTCGCACGGTCCACCTTGACGCCCACCGTTCACGTTGTAGAGATTAGCAACGAGAGCCAGACCGTATTCTTCGAAGAAGATGTCGCCATCGGTGTAGAGCAAATCTGGCTGGTACTTATCGATGAGGTCTTTGATTCGGTTGAAGTAGTGTTGCTTCCACGAATCGGGAGCCTGGCGGTCATTGAGAAGGCGGTCACTGTATGGATAGAGGGGAGGCAGTTGGTGATACAGATCGGCATATGCAGGATCGGCACCATCATAGGGCACACCCTTGAGTGGACCCGTCTTGTCGCTCATGTGAGAGGTAGAGAACCAATGATAGCTGGGGGCTAGGTGCTCGCTCACGGCAAAGCGAAGTTCATGTTTCGCGGCAGCCTTCTTGAATTCACCAACAATGTCTCTCCTCGGTCCGGTTGCTACGGCGTTCCAGCGCGGCTGATGTCGTGAGTTCCAGAGATCGAATCCGTCATGATGCACAGCCATGCTGCAGAAATATTTCGCGCCCGCTTTTTTGTATAGTCCGAGCAGGTGATCAGGATCGAACTTGTCCGCCTTCCAGGAAGGAGCAACATCCTTGTAGCCGACTCTTGTGGGATGACCGTATGTCTTGAGGTGGTACTCGTATTGTTTGCTTCCCTGGATGTACATATTGCGGGCGTACCAGTCGCCATATTCTATTGCGGACTGAGGTCCCCAATGCGCCCAGATACCGAACTTGGCGTCACGATACCACTCAGGAACCTGCCATTCGCGAAGAGAATCTCGTGTGCCCTTGAATGCACCTGGAGCAATCGGGAGTTCTGGAGCTGACCTTCCAGCGTTCATAGATTGTGCAAAGCTCTTCTGCGATAAGACAAGGGCAGGCGCGCCCGCGATCATCGAAATTGCTTTTCTGCGGTTCATATTCACAGCCACCCCTTGAGATTTCAGAGATTTGTTTCGTCGATCACCATGAACAGTCACCGTCGATTCTATTGAATCAGGGCAGCTTCGAGCCTTGAAGAGGCACAGTATTTTTACTCGCTCCGTGATCAGAATCGAAAGGATGCGCGATTGCAACTTCTGATCTATGGCATCCGCAGACCCGGGCAAGGCAAAAGAGGCACCAGGACTGGACTTCACATGTTCATTTCTTCTGCGTCAATGGTTCTCACTGTCAAAATGGCCACCAGCACAATGATGATTGCATAGACGTACTGCGTTCGCGACACGCCGATTCCAAACGGAAACCAAATGCCCGGCACGCCGATCGAATCCAACAGCTCACCGCCAAAAGATCCAGCCATCACCGAAGCCAACGTGGCGAGTGCCAATACTCGCATCCGGCCGCTTCGAACAATGCGTGCGCCTATCACCACAAACAGCGCGATCGATACGATTCGGCTCCCGCTTGCTAATTTCGACGAATGCACCAACGCTCCGGCGATCCCAGCGACTGCTGGGGCGATCGCCAATAGATCGATGCTTCGCCAGGGACGCTCGCACCAACGGTTCCAAGCCAAGGTCCATGCCGCCACGATCGGTATCCACATCACCGAGGCCACCCAGGCATAGGTTCCAAGATCTTCGAGATCGGTCCATGCAACGATCGCGTTATTCAGCCGTCTTGCAGCCATCAGGGCTAGAGCAATGCCGGCGAAACTCAAAAATCCCTTGTGGCTGCTGCGATACTGATTCACCAACAGCAGCGCCACCAGCGCGAGCATCGCTACAGGTTCTACGACTTCGACAATGTAACCGGCAATGGTGCGCCGCCATTGTGCACCGTGGAGGGCGTCGCTTATTGGTTGCGGTGCAAGGATGGGCGCGCTGTGCATGCCCCCGCCCGTAGCGCCAGCCCCAGTGCGGGGACGCATGTAGGCGCGAATCGCAAGCTCTCCGCGGGTTCCCGCCGCATCTGCAGGCAGGGCGAACCGCATGGGTCGCGTGACCACAACCTGCGGGTGAGCACCAAGCCTTCCCGAACCTCCCAGTAGCTTCCCATTCCAATAGAGTTCGTAGGCATCTTCAACAAGAGTCGGCCCAAGAATTTCCCATTGCGCAGAACTCGTGGGCACCAACACTGACCGTCGGTACCAGGCATAGCCGTGATAACCAGGATGGCCGTGTGCCTCCCATCCATCCACATAATCAGGCAGTCCAACATCGCCGTCGTGGCTGCCTGGCAATGCCGTCAGATCGAACGTCTCCCAGCCACGATCATCTGTATCGGGGTTCGCCCAACGCGGATCGTCGCCGGCACGGAATCGCCAGGAGCCATCAAGCAGAGTAGCTGAGCTTCGCAAGCCCGGCGGATCGGGGCGGCCGCCAATCGCCAAATCGGTAATCGCAATGGCAAGTGCTATCAACGTCCCAATCACTACGCCGGTGATAAGTTTGCGCTGAGTTTCGTTGATCGGGGGCGCCGTCACTAAGTTCGGCATTGTGCAGCGATGCTATCGTTCGTGTTCAAGGCAGTCAAACTCATTCCAGCGACATATTTTTTCAATCGGTTCACCAGTCGCGATGTCGATGGGCATCGGCTCTTTCTGAGAGGGCTCCTCGTGTCCCCCGACGGTAAGGGAGAGGACAACTGCGATCAAGCCACCTTCGGCACAACGTACATCGATGTTTCGGCAACTGTGAACATCGCTGGCGTGGATAAAGGGATTTACGTGTACGGATGCCGTTGAAGGCGAGGTCTACTCCCTGGAGACAAATCTACAAAACTTACGGAGATGTAGATGTCGTCGTGTCGCACGCTTTTGAGTACGTGCACACTATCAACCGAAGGGAGTTCGCTTCGATCGAGAACAGAAATTCCATATGTCTACGTCGCATTACAGAGGGGGAATCGCGGATTGTTGACGAGGCCTGACGGGGTCAAAAAATGGGGACCTGCCATCGAACTGAGTACGGCGCGTCCCCTCAGGAATCATGCAGTCGCGGCCGGATTCATCCACACTGTTTCCCAGACGTGGCCGTCAGGGTCCTCGTAGCTTCGGCCGTACATGAAGCCCAAATCCTGAACTGGTGTGGGGTCTGCGGCTCCTCCCTGCTTGGCTGCAGTTCCTACAATGGCGTCCACATCCTCCCGACTGTCTCGTGAGATACAAAGCAGTACCTGAGCTGTCGTTTTCGGATCCGGGATGGTTTTGGTTGTGAACCGAGCCCACTTGGCGTGGGTCAGAAGCATAACCATGATGGTTTCGGACAGAACCATGCAGGCGGCTGTGTCGTCGCTGAATTGTGGGTTGATCCGGAAGCCCACCGCTTCGTAGAACGCTTTTGAGCGATCGAGGTTCGTGACAGGCAAATTGACGAAGATCATTTGGGGATTCTTACTCATTCTTAACCTCCTTGAGAGTCATGGGTGGAACCCATGTCCTCACAGCCCAACTGTAGGTGGGATGTTGATCTTGTTCCTTTACAAATGTTGAGGAATCGGGATTTTTAAAATCCATCTTCGCGAGGGGCGGCTCCTTAGGTTGGAGTGATGTTGAGATACGAGGCGATCGAGTGGCCAGATCCAAACCATGGCGGAACGTTACAAAACCTGGAGCGGCGCTGAAGTGGGGCTTCGATCCAAATCCATCGCGAGCAGCCAAGGGCAGGCCTGCTGCGACTGGGTTAATCGTGGCGCGGTCTGCGCGGAGGGGAAGGAGCATGTCGCGAGGGTCATCTCCCGGATCCGCTTACGTCGCGGACGCATTGCATGTCGAACAGGAGCGCGTAAGGTAGTTCGAAACCAAAGAAAATAGTCCAACTTGAGTTGTGTTGAACCGCGCGGTAATCGCGCTGGATTGACGCTGCCTCGTGAAACAGCTTGAAGAACTGCCGGTCAAATCAAAAGCATCAAGACCGATGAGCAGCTCGATCTGCAATCGCAGCACAGGGTTCCCGAGCGGTGGGTGGGGCGCCGGACTGCGGGAATCAACCAGATGCGGGGTATGTTGCTGGAGCGCGGCATTACAGTGTCGGAGGGACGTCGCCGCTTCGAAACTGCCTTGCCCGTGATCCTGGATGATCCTGACAACAAGCTTTCTGGTTGCTTACGCGTGCTTCTGACACAACTCCGCTTAGAGATGCAGTACCTGCACAGTCAGATCGAAGAAGCCGATAAGCTGATCGTGCGCATCGCGGATGAACTGAAAGCATGCAGGCGCCTGGTTGCTATCCCAGGTGTGGGTCCCGTCGTTCGGCTTACGGAGGTGTTCCGGCAAGCGGCCAGCAGCAAGATCATCACCAACGCTCACCTGATCCGCCAGGGTAGACTGCCAGATCTGAGGACAGCAGAGTCTGACTCGGACTTTCATTTCGTTGAGCGCGATACACCGGAGGAGATCGCGGCAACCTTGGTGCGATTGGTTCAAGCCAGAATTCCAATGGGACACAAGCTCGATCCAATCCGCGATATTCAGGTCTTGTGTCCGATGAACCGTGGCTCGATCGGCGTTCGCGAACTGAACACGGCGCGGCAGACTCATCTGAATCCCGCGCGTCCCGGTGAGCACGCAGTAGAGAGGTTCGGATGGCGGTTCCGGGTTCGAGACAAAGTCATTCAGACGGAGAACAACTACAAAAAGGAAGTCTTCAACGGCGACATTGGCACCATCAAGAAGATCGATTCTGTTGAACAAGAGCTATTCATTGAATTCGATGACCGCGTCGTGGCTTACGATTTCGGGGAGCTCGATGAGGTCTCTCTGGCATACGCGGTGACTATTCATAAATCGCAGGGCTCGGAATTTCCCGCTGTGATCATCCCGGTTGCCATGCAGCATTACATGCTTTTGCAGCGGAACCTGATCTACACCGGAATCACCCGCGCAAAAAGGCTCCTAGTGCTGGTTGGCCAGAGAAAGGCTCTTGGGCTTGCTGTCCGGAACGATCAATCGCGCAAGATACTCGGGACTCCTGAGCAGCCTCGGAGGTCCACGGCATAGCTGCCGTTTCGGGTACCTTATTCACTTACAAGGCCGTTATTCTGAAAGAACTGCTGGATTGTGCGGTCGAGCAAAGCACGCAAATCGGCTGCAAATGGGCCTGGACAGCTCGCGAAAGACGTCACAATTGCGGGTACATCGCCCTCCGGATTACCGAAAGTCTGTCCGATGTGGGTGATGCGGTGCTGGGCGGAAGATACCAAAATCACTTTACAAGCTGTCCGCATTTGAAAATACGGGTTAGGCTCCACCTGAAGCTGCTCGTAGAGTTCATCGAGATTCGATTCCTCGCTTGGCTCTTGATCCCCCTCTTCGTCGTCTTCTGTGCTGCCAGCGAGAGCTTCAGCCACGGACCTCGGCATTTCCATCTTCGATTGCACGAGAGCGGCTACTGGGTGAGCTGATTGCTCCGGTCGTATCTCTCCGATCGGCGCTCTCTCTTGATCAAGAGCATCATCAATCATCTTTTGAGTACATCGAGGTTTGGCTAGCACTTCACTGAGAACCGGATAAGCGCGTTCACTAATGGAATCCAGAAGCGCTTCATTGAATCCGGAATCGTCAAGTTCCAGAGCATCCGCAACGGTGTCTCCGGGTACGACCCTCTTTAATGAAAAGTGAATCGCGATCGGATGATTCAGCGGAAGAAGTTCTGCACGGTCCGGGTTTTGGACCTCGTCCAGAATGTCGTCAGCTTCCTCGCGGCTATCGGCTGCGACAAGTGAGATGTCGCCATTTGGCCATCGACAGATCAGTGGTGGGAAAGGCATATCTCTCCTCAAGCCGACCATTATCTTGGATCAGGTTGCGTTTGAACGAACAATATCCTGCCAATCGTGATCGGATTCGATGCTCTTAGCCTTTGGGTTCTATCCCAATTCGGTCATTTACCGCGGAGCGAATGCGCTGTTTGCAGCCCAGGTATCGCTCCGTCGTCTGAATGGAAACATGCCCCAGAAGAAACTGGTTCTGCTCAAGCTCTCCGCCCGCGGCATGGCATAAACGGGCACAGCTGCGGCGCAAATCGTGAGGCGCTAGTTTCTCTACGCCGATCACCTTCGCCGACTCCTTCACAATGAGCCAGACTGCCTTCTCGGTCATCCCTTCACCCAGGATCCGCCCCATTTTTGTCACACGGCGAAATATCTTGCCTCGACCAATCTCCGCAGCATTCAACCAGACTCGCAATTCTTCCATGACCCAATCGGGAATGGGAACCGTGCGAACGTGCCCGCCTTGCCCTTCAGATCGATGATGGCCCAGTGTCCTTCCCGTTGTTCAAGCTGTTCGAGCCTTAGAGCGACTGCCTCATGGCGGCGCAGACCGCGAGCCAGCAGGAGAGCAAGAAGTGCACCGTCTCGTTTGCCTTTCAGCCTATCTCGGTCCGGCGCTTGCCATAGTGCGATGCTCTGTTCGGCCGTTAGCCAGTTGCCAAGGCGCATGCCCAGATTCCTGACGCCCTTGACGCGGTGAATGCCGACGGCCAGATCGGAGCTAAGCAAACCGGAGTCGGCCGCTTCATAAGCAAGCCGTCGGACGGCGCCAAGCCGCAAGTTGATAGTTCCCGGCGCGAGCAAGCGCGCTTCAAGATGGTTGCGATAGCGAAGAACCACGGTTCTGTTCAGGGCCAGACGCGGCTCCGAGCAGTACCAGTCGACAAACTCATCAACGGCATGTCCATATCCGCGTTGACCGTCGACACTGGTAAGGCTGTTCAATACCGCTGTTCTCGAGAACTCGAGATCCGGCAGGCGCAGACGAGTCTTGGGGTGCTTGTGACGCTTCGATTTATGCTTCATCGACCTTCGGCCTCCTCGCCGTAGGTCGATCATGCCAGTTCCGAGCGTTCCCGTTCGCTAGTCCTTTGTCCTTCGTCGTTCTGTGCCAGCTTCGGCCATTCAGGCTGCCCCGGACCAGACCGACCCGCTGAAAAGTTACACTCAGCATGATGGTGGGGCAATAACCTTAAGAAGGGGAGAATTGGAAGGATGACTACTGAACAGGAGCTTCGCCAGAAGCTGCGAAAGATCGCGGCACTTTACGAGGGGGCCACCACTGCTGGCGAACGTGACGCCGCTGCGGCTGCGCTGGACCGCATTCGTGCGGCACTCAGTTCGGCGGAACAGGTTGAGCGTTCCATCGAAATGAGCTTCCGCCTGCCGGACCGCTGGAATCGACGGCTATTTCTCGCACTTTGCCGCCGATATGGAATCAGACCGTATCGATATCTTCGGCAGAGGCATTCGACCGTTGTACTGCGCGCACCGGAGTCTTTCATTCGGAAGACACTTCTGCCCGAATTCGAAGAGATCTCGCGGGCTCTCAATGCCTACCTGAACGAAGCAACTGAGCGAATCGTTCGTGAAGAAGTCTTCGGCGATGCCGAGGAGGCCGAAGAACAGGCCGAAGCTCCCCAAAGATCCCCCATTAGATAATTGTCTTGAACGGACTGCCGAGGCGGACGGAGGCTATGGACATCTACCGGATGCATGTGACCCTCAGAGACATCGAGCCGCCGATCTGGCGAAGAATCGAGCTTCCCGCCCGAAACCACCCTGAAACGGTTTCATCGAATACTGCAAATCACCATGGGTTGGGGAGACTCCCTGCGCAGTGCTTATCAAGAAAGAACGCACCGTGTGGCATTGCATTCACAAATTCCGCGTCGAGCGAAACGTATTTCGGATTGACTTGTTAAGATGAAAGGAGATTTCACACTGCTAGAACGAACAACAGCATTTCGATCTGTCATTCGCATGATTTGCGAATTACTGGTGGTTGGTGGCCAACTAAGAAGTAACGTCTTTAGATCACGTCGGACTCGCTTTACAGCTGGAACAAAGCCGCAGACCTCACATTTGGCGGAATGACGTTACATGGCCGCGACGAACCCTGGAAGCATTCCAGGTGCATTCACTGTCAAAAGCTGGGCCATCCGAGCCGCCATGATGGTGTACATGGAGGCAACATGGAAAGCGTTAAATCGGACATTCTCAGTCACCCGATTGAAGGCATCGCGTGCAAGGACCTTCAACGCTTCTGACCGAATCTGCATGGCGTCACAGCGGAGCGTTTCAAGCATTACTTGATCATCGGAGTTGCTCATTTCGATGTTCCGCGCGGCGTAATCAACCATTTCCAGCATCACGCCCGCGTTCAGGTACATCGCCCGAACCCCGCGAATGCCATGCATGCGCTCCCAAATCTCCTCCGGCGCGGCTTCAAGTTCTTCCCGTGAAAGGAAATCTACGCTCAATTCGCGTCCGCTCCAGTCCGGCTGGAGTCGAGCAACGAGCGAGTCCCAGGTCTGCGCGTTACGACGTCGAAGGCCGACTCTCCAGCGAGCGAGGTAGATCGCTAGCGGAGCGATTGCTGCGACTTGGATGACTGACAGACTCATTTGCGGGAACGAAGTGGTCCTCAAGCCTTTTCTCTATGCGGCACGTCGCCTGTCGCCTTGCAGAATGCGCGTAGCGCCTGTCGGGACTTGGCGATACATCGGACCAGCCTTCCATGACTTCGAATTGAAGAGTCGCTCTGTTGCACACTCCGAACAGTTCTGATGGGAATCAAAGCCGTCGATCACGCTCTGATTTCCATTTGCACTTGGCCAGCTCCACTTATGAGAGCAGCACAATTCGAGCAGGACAAGGTCCAGGCCGTGTACGAGCTTTAGGGACCCTGCGGCTTGCAACCGCGTCCTAGCTGTGCGACCAGACAATTGAGTAGTTGATGGTGTTGCTTGGACAGACATAATTTACAGTTCTCCATTTTGTATTCCGTAAAGCAGTCAGCCAGAGAGAGAGCCCGGCAACTGTTCTTCAGTAGGCCGGCTTGCGGAATCCCATCGGCTGCCCGATCTGGGCCTCAATGCCAACGAATGTCGGAATGGCTGGCGTTCAGTTCCCGGCGATATGATCCTACTCACGCCAGTTGGCCGATTCTATTGCGCTTTCGTGCATCTGCTATTGCACTTTCGATGCGCTACCTGATCTAACTAGCCTTGAGTATGAGGGATACGTCCGCCGCTCCCGAGCATGACAATCGAATTATCCTGGGGCGCAAAGAGGCTCCTGGTCGGGCGTAATCGATCAAAAGATCATCGCGGCGCGCTCGCATGCTCTGAGTGTGTCCTCCGAAGATTATTTCGAATCATCTGAGGGCCATGATTCCTTCGAGGCAGCCCTGAGGCGCTTTCGAGGCATTTCCTAGATTGGGCTGACTCTGGCACGATCTCTACAGCGACAGAGAACCGGAAGTTCGATGGACTTCTTGCAAATGAACCGGAGAAAGAAGAAAGAAATGCAACAGAGTATAGCTGTCGGCGATCTGGTGAAAATTTGCGGCGAGGGTGGAGTGTGGACGGTTGTCCAGGCCCGGGTCCGCAATCTTGAACCAAAATTCCAAGTGCGACGTGCCATGGATGAGTCAACTATTCAATGGTTTCAAAGCGACGTCGTAACTCTCATGCAGAAGTCTGAGAAGCCTGACAATCGTGCTTCTTCTCCGCCCAGCGGCTTTCATGGGGTTTGAGAAGGGCAAATATTAGTCAGGACCATCGTCGCGGGCATTCCAGACAGATTGTTGACCGAACCGAAATCGTGATCTGGCTCAAGTTGGTTCCGGGTTGGCGGTGAGAACGAAGCCGCAGGCGCCGCGGCTGCTGCGGTGTTGGCTATCGAGGAGCTTTGCAGCCGAGATAGGGTGTGAGTCACAGGAGGTAATCCACTGTGACTCGACTTCGCAGGATGATGCTCGAAGAACTCGAGCGTCGTAACTATTCCTCAGGGACGATCCGCTACTATGTTCGCTTCGTGGAGCGGTTCGCGCAGCACTTCGGCAGATCACCGGACAAGCTGGGCACGGATCATGTTCGCACCTACCAGAGCTATCTGCTCAAGCAGCGCAAGCTCAGTCCGGGAACGGTAGAACACCATATCTCGGCGCTGCGATTCTTCTATGTGCAGACGCTGCGCCGGTATGAGTTCCGTCAGTTTCTTCCTTATCCGAGAGTTCGCCAGAAGCTGCCCAAGATCCTGAGCCGGGAGGAAGTAGCACAGCTGATCGAAGCCAGCAGCGGGCTGTTCGAGGCCATCTCCAACCACCGCCTTGCCGCATTCGACGGGGATCGCGTCAGCTTCCCCTAGCGCGATTATGCTCACGGCGGCAAGCAGAAGGTGGTGACCCTCGATGCCGTCAACTTCCTCTGCCGCTTCTTCCTGCATGTGCTGCCCAAAGGCTTCGTGCGCATCCGCCGCTACGGCCTGCTGTCCAACCGCTTCCGCAAACAACTGCTGCCTCTGGCGCGCACCCTGCTTGCCCAACAAGGGCGCGAACCGCTGCCTCTGCCACCTCTGCCTGATTGCGTGCCCTGGCACTGTCCACGCTGCGGAAAACCCATGCGCGTCGTCGAGCGTCTCACCGCTGCTCAACTGTTTTTCAGAGGATTCGATTCTTCATGAACTGCGTAGCCAACTCGCGCTGCCGGCTTGCTCCCTGCACGTCTGTGCCGCAGTGTGCGCGCAGTGATCAGAACCCCTCCATGGCGACGCTCAATCGCATCTTGAAAACACCCGATCGCACATCACCATCTCAGCAACTGACCCTTATTCATCCGCAAAGACGAAAAACCTGCCCGAAGAGTCTCTCACCGCAGGTCCGAAAATCCATAATCCCTTCCAGGATCACCGCGACCGGGGCGACTGCGCCTTCCTTCTTACCTCCTAATCGAAAAGGTCTCGCAACACAGTTCACCCTCACGACGCTGTCGTGCGCGAGACCTTTCCGATGTAGGCTAGCGGTAATGCTCCCTACCCCCTCCATAACTGACGCCTGAGAGTCGTGCGAACCAGCCCGTCTTGCGATGATTATCTGGGCACAGCCCCAAAAACCTGACCGAGGATTAAATACAAATCATGGGTCCTTTAAGATCGCAAGTTGCCGTCGTGACTGGCGCTGGCCGTGGAGTGGGTGAAGCGATTGCGCTCCGACTCGCCTCCCTGGGAGCGCACGTACTGCTCGTCGCACGCAGCGACGACAAACTGAACCACGTGCGCGAGCAAATTGTCACGGCTGGCGGCGCTGCTTCAGTCGTCCCCTGTGACTTGATGAATGCCTCGGCGGTGGCCCAATTGGGAGAAGCAGTCACCCGGGAATATAAACGCTGCGACATACTGGTCAATAACGCCGCGATCGGGATTGATGGAAAACTCCTCCACGAAGTAACTCCCATAGAGTGGGATCTCACCTTCGGCACCAACCTGCGCGGCCCCTACCTGATGATTCGCGCCCTCGCACCTCTCATGATCGCCGCACGGTCCGGCCATATTATCAACATCTCCTCGCTGGCCGGACGTAATCCACTCCCGAGTGGCGCCGCGTATGCAGCGTCCAAATGGGGCTTGAATGGGCTCACTTACTCGGTAGCTGAAGAGCTTCGCCAATACAACATTCGCGTGAGCGTTATAGCTCCAGGCTCCATCGATACGGACTTCAATGACCACTCCGGCAAAGGTGCCGCATCAGGCAAGGATCCGAAAAAGAAGTTGAAGCCTGATGACATCGCATCGGTCGTTGAGATGCTTGTGACGCAGCAGGCACAGTGCTTCATCAGTGAAGTCCTGATGCGCCCAACTCAGAAGCCCTGAAGCAGAGCGAAAGGAAATCGATAGGACGATCAAAAGCCCTGATTACAACATCTGAGAACCGCAATTCTTCTCAGACGTAATCGCTCAAAATGCGGTCGATAGTAATTCTGAAGTGCGCTCGTCTTGCGCAGCCGGGGACAGCCGGTCCTGGGATAGCACGAGACTCGTGAAAGCCTTTGTCCTGAAGCGGGAAACGTAGAGATGTTTCGGTATCCGCTTAAGGCACACCCAGAATCCATCCCTCAAATTCAGCAATCTTGCGTTCCTCACCGTTCAAGCATGGACAAAGGAAGCGACCGAGGATTCCTTCCCTATCGGCTCGTCGAAGCCATGCAGCAATTGAGTAGGCGTCGTGTTGATGCGAGTCACGAGCTTCTGGATGGAACGATCTGCTCCACAAAGCGGGGTAGACCTCGACAATGGCCGACTTTCCTGCTGGGATCTGCCAGCCATCAAAGGGCCAAAAGTGAACCAGATCCCCTGTGCGGGATCGAATGAACCGCAACCACGGGATTCCGCTGTGGGTTGACTTTGCCACTGAGCCTTGCACGTCGAAATGAAAAACTGACTTCGCCCGGCAACGTTTTTCAGTAACTCGATGCCAGGTTGCCCTTCCGGTCCGCAATGCCCCACTGCCGCGAAGACCGTCGCGCACGAAATCGACGTAGGTGTGCTCTTCGTCTGTTGGCCAGTGGTGCTGGAAATCATCAAGAAAAGTGCTCCAAACTAGCGGCAGCCTATGGGTCTCAAAATACTCACGCGGAAATGAGAATGCGTGGTCGATGCCGATCAATGCAGGGGGTGCGGCCGAAAGCTCGGCCGCGATCCATTCTGCGATTCCTCTTCGAGTCCAGTATTTTCGGTGGCGAAGTGACGGGTGATCTTGTGGCGGAACTTCATGGGGTTCTTCGTCTTGCTTCACCTCATAGACACGAAGCCCCTTAAGGCTCGACTCAGCAGTCTCAGCACCGGAATAGTCAACGCCGATGTAGCGCTCAAATTGCGGCATAAGCCTCTCCGGTCGAATTCCTCATTTGATTTCTGCAAGTGAATACGACGTGCTACGCCCCCCAGAGGGATCCTTCGTAAGGATGCGCTTCCCGATCAGGTCCTCAATGTCGCGCAGCGCAGTGTCCTGCGAGCACTTCTCGAGCTTTGCCCATTTCGAAGAAGTTACCTTACCGTCAAAGCCATTCAGCAGCCGGTTGATCATGCTGCGTTGCCGATCGTTGAGTTCAGTCGCAGCGAAACGATCCCAGAAGCGTACCTTGGTGAACACGGCGGCAAGTATGGTTTCCGACCGATCAAAGGCGAGCTCCAGACACACGAGAAACCATTCGAGCCAGCGTGCAATGTCTAGCTCGCCTTTTTGCGTTGCTTCAAGGATCTCGTAATAAGATTTCCGATCCTGTTGAATCTGCGCTGACATGCTATAGAAGCGCTGTGAGCTGCGTTCTGAACGCGCCAAAGCCATGTCAGCGATGGCGCGCGCTATGCGTCCGTTGCCATCATCGAACGGGTGGATGGTCACGAACCACAAATGTGCTACTCCCGCCTTGAGCACTAGATCGGTCGACCTCTCTTTTTCAAACCAGTCCAGGAACTTCTTCATTTCCCCGCGAAGGCGGGCGGCGGCTGGAGCTTCATAATGAACCCGCTCCTTCCCAATTGGGCCGGAGACGACCTGCATCGGACCCCTTTTGTCATCTCGCCAGGCACCTACATTGATCCTCGACATCCCGCTGTGGCCGGTCGGAAAGAGTGCTGCGTGCCAATCGAACAAGCGTTGTGTGGTCAGTGGCTGGTCATAGTGCTGCGTTGCGTCCAGCATCATTTCGACTACACCCTCGACGTTGCGATCCGCAGGTGTCAGCCCGCCGATGTCGATTCCCAAGCGGCGTGCTATCGAAGACCGGACCTGATCTCTATCGAGCTTTTCTCCCTCAATCTCGCTCGACTTCAGGACATCCTCAGTCAATGTATCCAGCACAGCTTCTTTTCGAAGCTGGAAACCAAGCCCCTCCATCCGGCCTATCAGTCGTCCCTGTCGGTGACGCACCTCAATGAGTTGCTGCGAAATTCGCTCGTAATCCCAGCTAAAACTAGGCCAAGCCGACCGTTTGTGGATGTACGCAACGCTTTTTATTCTCCGCATCATTTGCAGAGAATATAACCCACATTCACCGCAACTACAAGGGCCAATCTGCGCATATCATGCGGTGATTAGACCCGTTATTCACCGCATAGACTGCAGATTCTCACACCAAATATCGACAACTCCGCCGCAGATCCATACCGCAAACCTGCTCCGCGGGGCTCGCCTTCCTTCGAAGATCTGAGTGTCCCCTAGGCTGTTGACATGGAGTGGCTTGGTTTACTCGTACAACGGGGTTATCCGGAACCCACTGTGCTGAAACCGGCAGGTCCAAATCGTCAGGGATCGTTCACTCGATGAAGTGTTTTGAAGAACCGCAGTCAAAGAGAAGCTATCGGCATTTCTCACGGTTCCACCATTCCAAGAGATTTGAGCCTTAAAGGGTTCTTGCTCCGCCACTGCGAGCCGTGTCGCGCAGCAAAGCAGCAACAGAATACTGAGGTTGAGGGAATGCATAGGCTGCCGTTGCTTCCCCGAAGTCATATAGAGTTAGACACCGAAAATTGGAATGTGGGCGTGTGGTCCGCAACTCGGAAGTATGCCAAACCTTCGCCTTTCAGGATTGCTTCCGAGTTCGCGGT
>Ga0105241_10000435_pt1 | contig 31472 bp, 25 predicted proteins | sample KBSC64metaG_FD_80422 | JGI IMG/M metagenome (GOLD analysis project Ga0105241, IMG submission 80422) | Corn rhizosphere microbial communities from Kellogg Biological Station, Michigan, USA - KBS C6-4 metaG | ecosystem: Host-associated > Plants > Roots > Rhizosphere > Soil | place: Michigan, USA... | reverse complement strand
TGACCAGCTACGTCACTGGTTGCATGAATACAACTGGCACAGACCACATACCAGTCTCGGCCATCAGCCACCCATCGCCAGAGCAGGACTTCAGGAAAACAATCTGTTGACACTACACACCTAGTCCCGCGCCCTTCGCAAAAAATCCCCTCCCGGGTTCATCCGGGAGGGGACAAAGAAATGCAGTCACATGAGAACCAGGAACTCAAATCGTCAGCCAGACGCAGGCTTTCTGGGGAACCCGTCAAACGGCTGAGAAAGCCAGAATGCTATTGCCCTGAGGATGCCGGGCTTTGCAGTTGCAGCGTCACGTCGTTTAGCTGAATCGTCTGCAACTCATCGACGCCGCCCTTGTTGTTCACCACGTAGCCCTTGTTCCCGTTCTTCTCCGATACTGCCTTGGCTGGAACCGTGATCGACTTCCCATTCGCAGCCAGTGTTACCTGCACTGTGTCTCCGGTCCCCGTCCAGGTCACCTTGACGTTGCCTGCAGGGATATCTGTCGTCCCCACCTTCACGTTCTGTCCAAGATTGAACGACTGCGAATTCTTTGCAGCCATAGCCGGGGCAGCTGCGAGCGTGAGCATAAGGGCGTATCCCAATAAACGCTTCATGATGTTCTCCTCAGATGCCTCGGAAAAAATCGAATAAAGGTAGGAGGTGAGGCACTGTGCATAGTGAACACCACGACACGCAAATTGAAGCTTAAGAAACATTAAGCGCTAGGCGCACTCGAGGTGACCTAGCTCACAATCGCCACCGCGTGCGCCAGCGGAATCACGATCGTAACCCGCAACCCAGGAGTTGCGTTTTCCGCCGCGATGCTTCCCCGGTGCACACTCACCGCGCGCTTCGCGATCGAAAGCCCCAGCCCCGAACCGCCTCCGTTCGTATTCCGCGCCTCTTCCACCCGGAAAAACGGATCGAAGATCCGCTTCATCGCTTTATCCGGCACACCCGGACCGTAATCGCGAATCGTAATGTGCGCGTCCTTTTCATCTTCACCCAGTGCGACTTCAACTGCCGACTTCTCCGGCGAATAACGAATCGCGTTCCGCACCACGTTCTCCACCGCGCGTCTCAGCAGCTCGGGATTCCCCAGAACCTGCCCGCACACCTGCCCGGAGACTTCGATCCTGCAATTGCGTGCCTGCGCCTCCAGATTGCAATCATCCACAACCTGCCCGATGATGTCGCGGACGCAGACATCCTCTTTTCCCTCGAGCGCCGGATCGTCCTCCACCACGTTGATCTCCACGATGTCCGAGACCAGAGAAGCAATCCTGTTTACATCTCGTTCGATCCGCTCCAGAGCCGCCGCCGGATCGCTGCTCGTCCTCGCCAGCTTCATCGCAAACTTCAGCCGTGCCAGCGGCGACCTCAGCTCATGCGAAATATCGCTCAGCAGTCTCCGCTCATTCGTGATCAGCCGCTCCAGCCGCTCTGCCATCTCGTTGAACGAGCGCCCAAGTTGCCCAATCTCGTCCGGGCGATCCGTCGCTTCCACCCGCACGCTCAAGTCGCCCTGCCCGAACTGCGCAATGCTGTTCGCAATTCCCCGTATCGGCGAAATTACCCCAGCCGCAGCAATCCAGCACAAAATGCCAGTCGCCCCCAGCACGAGAAAGTAGTACGGCAGAAAACCTTTGATGTTCCAACGCGGCTGCGCACCCTCCGCGGCAAACCAGAACTTCCCATCTGCAGAGCGATGCGTAATCTCCCAGTGTCCGTGCCACGCCTCGCGCGACTTCACCGCCGGCGGCTTCGGCAGCATCTCCGAACGGTCCACGCCTGAAACAAGATCCTTCCCGCTCCCATCCAGCAGATAGTGCGATCCGCCGAACAGCGCATCAAGCCTGCCCATGTACTGCGCTACTGACTCCTGACCCCACTTCTGCAGAATCGCTCGTGCGCTCTCAAGTTGCAGCTCATCAAACTGGTCGTATACCGGATCGATCCGCTCCGCCTGCACCTTCTGCGAAATCGCCCGGAACACGATAAACGAAGTGGACAGAATACCCACCATCGCCAGCAGCACCCACACGTAAAGCGAGTGCCGCAGCAGAACCTTAGGCTGCGCCGGTAAAGACATATCCCACTCCCCGCACAGTTCTAATCAGGCCCCGACCGCCCTCCAACTTCTTCCGTAAATGGCTGATGTGCACATCCAGAAAACGGTCATATGGCGTGGCTTCCCGCTCGAATAGCGCAGCGGTAATCTCGTCCCGCGAAACCACTCGACCTGCCGATCGCATGAGCATCTCCAGCAGGTCAAACTCCGCTGCCGTCAGATCCACCAGGCGGTCGTCCAGCCATGCCTCCCGCGTCGTCGGGCTCACGCGGATATTCCCAATCACAATTACCTCTGCCTCAGCACGCGCCAGCGACTCCGACCTCCTCAGGACAGCCCGCACCCGCGCCAGCAACTCATCCGGATCAAACGGCTTCGGCAGATAATCATCGGCCCCCGCGTCCAGTCCGCGAATCCGATCCTGCTGCTGAACTCGCGCCGTCAGCATGATGACCGGCAAATCTTTCCGGCGTCGCAGCCGCTGCAGCAACTCGAATCCGTCCAGAATCGGAAGCATCACGTCCAGAATCACCAGGTCATATGACCCGTTCAGCGCCGCCGCCAACCCCTCGCGCCCGTTGTAGATACACTCCAGTCGATGCCCCTCTTGAGCGAAAAACTCCGACATCATCCCGCACAACTCCACATCGTCGTCCACCAGCAACAACGAGAGCTGCCTGTGCCTGTCCAGAACGTCCATCGGCTTCACATCAACCGCAACGGCCAAACCAATACCTCTTCGGTTTTTAAGTCTTGCACACCGTCGCGCAATCCTGCCCCCCTTAACAATTCTTAATGAAAATGGGCCGAGTGCCCAGGTCCCTCGCATTTGGGGACCTGGGAGAGGTGTTCGCAATCGAAATGTGCCCCGGGTACCCCATCCTAACCGCGGATCTTTGCGATTAGGGTGGGAACATGGATGCCGGTTCACAAGCCGCACAATCTAAACTCCACTCATCCAACCGCTGTGAACCGAGACTATGCCCTATCTCCACAACTACTTCGGCGACCAGTACCTCACCCGGCTTCTCATCCAGCGCGGCATGGCCGCCATCTACCTTGTCGCCTTCCTCGCCGTCATCCGCCAGTTCAAACCGCTCCTCGGCGAACGCGGCCTCCTTCCAGTCCCAGCCTTCCTGCGCCACACCACCTGGCGCGAAACCCCCAGCCTCTTTCATTGGCGCTACTCCGATCGCCTCCTCGATCTCGTCGCTTGGTCCGGTCTTATCCTCTCCGGCCTCGCCCTGCTCGGACTCACGGAACGCGGCCCCATCTGGCTCTCGATAGCCGTTTGGCTCATGCTCTACGTCCTCTATCTCTCCATCGTGAACGTCGGCCAGAACTTCTTCGGCTTCGGCTGGGAATCCATGCTCCTCGAAGCCGGATTCTTTACCGCCTTCCTCGGCCCCACTCACACGCAGCCGACCATCATCCCAACTCTCATTCTTCGCTGGATGCTTTTCCGCACCGAAATGGGCGCCGGACTCATCAAACTCCGCCACGATCCCTGCTGGCGCGACCTCACCTGTCTCTACTACCACTACGAAACCCAGCCGCTCCCCAACCCGCTCAGCTGGTACTTCCACCGCATCCCCGCCCCCATGCACCGGTTCTCGGCCCTCGTCAGCCACTTCATCCAGGTCATCGTTCCCTTCGCACTCTTCGCGCCGCAGCCCATCGCCGCCATCGCAGGAGCGCTCCTTATCTCCCAACAACTCCTCCTCATCGTCAGCGGCAACTACTCCTGGCTCAACTGGCTCACCGTCGTCCTCGGCTTTTCCGCATTCGACGACCGCATCGTCTCCTTCGCACTCCCGCTCCACACGCACGCACTCGCCGCCCGCCCGCTCGCCTTCGACATCCTTCTCTACCTGCTCGCCGCCGCCGTCATCGCTCTCAGCATCCAGCCCACACTCAACCTCATCTCGCCCGGCCAGCGAATGAACTTCAGCTACAACCCCTTCCACCTCGTCGGAGCCTACGGCGCCTTCGGCCAGGTCGGCCGCGAACGCTACGAAATCGTCATCGAGGGCACCACCGACCGCGACATCACGCCTGCTACCCAATGGCGCGAATACGCCTTCAAAGCCAAGCCCGGCGACCCCGCACGCACTCCTCCTCAGGTCGCGCCCTATCACCTCCGCCTCGACTGGCTGATCTGGTTTCTTCCCTTCTCAGTGGTCGTCACGCCCAGCGGAATACGCGTCCCCGGCTACAGCCAGTGGTTCTTCCGCTTCATCCAGCGCCTGCTCACCAATGACCGCGCCATCCTCAGCCTGATGGGCCCGAACCCTTTTCCCGACGCTCCCCCCGCCAACATTCGCGCCCTTTTCTACCGCTACCGCTACACCACCCCCGAACAAAAACGCCAAACCGGCAACTGGTGGTCCCGCCAACTTCTCGGCAACTACCTCCCGCCCATCTCCCTTGATTCCCTGGATAAAGTGTAGGGATAAGCAGTAATCACAAGGCCGCCTGTCTGCTCCTGTCCAGCAGGCAAACTCCACCCCTGCGACTCTGCCAAGTCACCCAGCGGCCCTGCACTGATCCCGGTGAATTCTTCCCGCTTACTGCTTCACCAACTCCACGCGTCTGTTCTGGGCGCGGCCCTGTGGCGTGTCGTTCGTATCGATTGGCTTGGTTGCGCCAATCCCCGCCGTGGATAGACGCTCCGTCTCGACATTGAATTGGCTTACCAACACTGTCTTCACCGCGTCCGCCCGCCGTCTCGATAGATCCATGTTGTGAGTAGCGCTCCCCACAGAATCCGTATGACCCTCGATCAGCAGTTTCAGATTTGGATTGTTTTCTAGTCCGCGCGCAATCGACTGAAGCACCGGCGCCGACTCTGGCTTCAAATGATCGCTGTCGGTATCGAACAGAATCCCGTGCGTGACATACCGTCCAGTAGAACTAATCACCTTGCCGAAATCGGGAGTTGACTCAGCGAAACGCACCATCCTGTAGCCAATGAATTTCCCGCCATAGAAAGCATGTTGCAGTTCCGCTCTGTCGATCGCAGCCATCTCCACCTGGTTGAAATCAAGCTGCTTTTCGCCGTCGTAGAAAACACGCAGTCGCCCATTCTGAACCCACATCGCCAGTCGGGCGGGTTTTCTCCCGTCAGTCTCCAGCCTCTTCGACCCGAGGTTGGAATATGGATCCCTCAACGAAGCGGCAAACTCCCAATAAGCCGCTGTAATGTGCAGATCGAGCCTGAAGACCTCCTTGGTCTTTGAAAACAACACCAGCGTCGACATGACCCGACCGCCTTCGGGTTCACAGGCAATCTCCGCCTCATAGGTGAAATTTTGTGGAAGGGACGTAAGGTTCGGCGCCAGTTCTGTTCGTTGCAGAATCGTGAGCTGGTGCACCTTTCCGTAAGCGCGTAACTCCGTCCCCGCTCCCCGCACCTTGAAGTGTGCTGGCGCATCATCTGGTCCCATGTCCGTGAAATCGTCATAGAAAAGCGTCTTCTCACCTGGGATGAAAGTTGCCTTCAATGTCGCGAACTGGGGTTGCCCATCGACTCCCGCCTGGGCCTGTCCGCCCTGCTCGGCGACTGGCGAAACTGGGGCGTGTACAGGCGCTGGACTGTTTTGCATCGGCTGATTTGGCGCGAGCGACGCCAGCGATCCTCCACCATCCGCACTTGTCTCCAGCACGAGACGACTTCCCGCATTGAAATCGATATTGGGTGCATCCGATGTAACATCCGTCAGTGCGACCGCCGTTACATCCGCAAGCGAACCAACTGCAGCTCCCCTGCCTCCTCCAAGAAGACCTCCGAGGCGGGATCCGATATTTGCGCCCTTTACGCTGCTCCCTGCACGGTTGCTTCCCTGCCGTACCACCCTCCCTTGTTCGTCAACGTCTGCCTGACCACGGGAATTCGCCACCGACTTCACTCGCGATTTGATTCGCACAACCTGGCCGCCATGGCGCAAAGTGGAGAAATTGAAAGTAAGCACCGAAGCGCCACCCTGCCTGGAACCCGATCTCAACTCCGCAATCTTTCCCTCTACGACATCCCCCTGAAACTGCGCTGGGCTTATCACCCGTCCCGATACCAAATCACCCTTGCGGCTCACATCGGTGCCGACCTGATTCATCAATTCCAGTTGAAGATCGACTGACTGCGCCAGAACCGAACTCACAAACAAAAATGGCAGCAACAAAAACCGTAGTCTCATTGGACCCGCCTCGTTCTCCTCAGCCCTTGGTAGCCGAAGTTCTCATCAATGCACTGCGCTCGGACGAGCAAATCTCGTCGGCCCGGTGAAAGGATTCGTCATAGGATCGGGAACGTCTTCGTGCTCGCGGTGTTCCCACAATCGGGTTCGCGTTGGACTCTTCCTCAGCTCTCCGCGCCAGCCATTTGCACGGTACTCGCACCGGTTCGGCTGGACCGTCGCGCATTCCTGCAGCACCGCGCCAGGCGCGACAACAGGTTCAAGGTCTACTGCTCTGCGGCAGCCAATCCACATCAGACGAGAAACATGCAGGCGTTCGAAACCTCATCCACCTCGCCTGAATGGGCACAAGTGTATTCGACCCCGCAGACCCCGTCTGTGATGAGCCACGGAAACGGCCTTCGGCAAGCAGCTGGTGTCAGTCTCTCTGAGAAATCATCGAGCGAGCGATCTTGCCGCCCGTCTGAATCGCCCTCGCCCCTCACTCATCCAATAACTTGATGCCTGTCCCTGTTTCCGTCCTCGATCTCGTCGGCATGCACCCCGGCGAAACCCCAGCCCCGGCCATAGCCCGCTCCGCCGACCTCGCCCGCCATGCCGAGCAGTGGGGCTACCGACGCTTCTGGCTGGCCGAACACCACTCCATCGACGGTCTCGCCTGCTCCGCAACGTCCGTCCTCATCGGACACATCGCCTCCGCAACTAGCACCATCCGCGTCGGCAGCGGCGGCATCATGCTTCCCAATCACGCGCCACTCGTTGTCGCCGAACAGTTCGGCACGCTCGAAGCTCTCTATCCGGGCCGCATCGATCTGGGACTCGGCCGCGCACCCGGCGGTGACTTCCACACCATGCGCGCTCTCCGCCGCGACCTCCGCCAGACCGGCGACGACTTCCCCGAACTACTTGCCGAACTCCGCACCTATCTCGGCCCCGGAATCCCAAACCAGGCCGTCAAAGCTCTCCCCGGCCAGAACAGCAATGTCCCCATCACGCTGCTCGGCTCCAGCGACTTCAGCGCGCGCCTCGCCGCCCAGCTCGGTCTGCCCTTCGCGTTTGCGGCGCACTTCGCCCCCGAGATGCTCGCTCACTCCGCGCATCTCTACCGCTCGCTCTTTCGTCCGAGCGAAAAACTCCAGCAACCCTGGTTGATTGTCGCCGTCCCTGTCATCGCGGCCGAAACAGACCAAGATGCTCGCCGCCTCTTCACCACACCGCAGCAGCGCTTCCTGCGCCTCATCCGCAATCAGCCCGTCGAGCTTCTTCCGCCCGTCGACTCAATGGAAACACTCTGGAACGACTTCGAACGCGCCGCCGTCGAGAGCCGCCTCCGCGAAGCCATCATCGGTTCGGAATCGACCGTCAAAGCCGGCCTCGAAGATCTCCTCGCCCGCACCAACGCAGACGAGATCATAGCCGTCACCGACACCTGGGACCACAACGCCCGCCTCGACTCCTACCGCCGCCTGGCAACCGTAGCCTCAACCCTCGAGGTACCGTCCACAAAAGATCTCGAACCAGCGCGATCCTCCTGACCGGTCCTCGACTCTATTCGCCTGTCCGGTCGCCAGAGCCCCATGCATCGGCGATTCACTGTCGCACCGTCCCCTGCCCCCAGCCCACTGTCCACTGAACTCTAGTCCTTCGTCTCAGTCGTCTCTCTCTTCAGCTCCACCAGCCGCTTCATCAGCCCATACGACGCCGACAGGATGGGCCCGCCCATCGCATCCTGGTTCAGCGCCTCCGTCGGACCCTGCCCCAAATGAATCCCACTCGGCGTCAGCAGGTTGATGCGCACATTTCCCTTCTTCGGCTCCGGAGGACGAGCCTGCGTCCAAGGCGGAATGACATTTGCCACCACGCTTCCTGCTTGCAGCAGCTCATCGATCAGCCCGTCCAGCGTCTCGTCACGCCTCTCCCAAAGAACTCCGGCTCCTCCGTAGTTGAAGTACCGCGCACGGTGATCGCGATAGGCAGCCACAATGTCCAACCCCTTGGGCATGCCCACCTCAACCACGATTCCCAGCACTTCCTTCGCGCGATCCGCGGGAGGCTTCTCGCCCAGTTCGCGCAGATTATGCCACGCCTGCAAAAAGATGCGCGTCTCCAGATCGGGCATCTGCACCACAGGACGCAGTTCCCGCTTCGCGCCTTCCAGGTCGCCCGCATCGCGCAAGTCGCGCGCCCGCTGAAACGCCGCCCAGGGCTCAGCGAGCGTCATCTTCGGATGCGCCCGCACCACGTCCTTCAGCGGCACATCGCCGAACAGTGTGTTTCTGATCTCCCGATTGATCGACTCCGGCTTGAGTGCTACAAAGTCCGACAACCCGAACCTCCCCCGCGCCGTCCCAGGCTCGCCCCTGCTTCTTAGTCCCCCGGTTCCCTCGTTACCATGTCCGCTCGTTCGCTTGTTCCCTAGACCCCTTTGTACCCTCGTCCCCTAGTTCCCTTGTTCTCCCGTCCCTGCCTCCCGTTACCTCGTCCCCATGTTCCCCGAAAGGCCGCCGCCAGCGGCCTCCCTGAGCCTCTTCAGCACATTCGGCGGGACCAGCCCCGCGATGTCCCCGCCAAAGCTGAACACTTCCTTCACCATTCGCGAACTCACAAACGAGTACCGCCCCGCCGGCTGCAGAAACACCGTCTCAATCTCCGGCGCCAGTCGTCGATTCATCAGCGCCATTTGGAATTCATGCTCATAATCCGAAATCGCGCGAATGCCCCGCAGCACCGCCATCGCTCCAAGCTGCCGTGCAAAATCCACCATCAGCCCGTCAAACGTCGCCACGCTCACGTTCCCGATTGCGGCCGTTGTCTCGGTCAGCATCTCCACCCGCTCGTCCACCGTGAACAGCGGATTCTTGATCGGATTCTTTAGCACCGCAACCGTCAGGTGTTCAAACAGCTTCGCCCCGCGCTGGATCAGGTCGATGTGCCCGTTCGTCGGCGGATCAAACGTCCCGGGATAAAGCCCCTTCACACTCATCCACACCGCTCCACCCTGATCCTACAGCACTTTCCCCGCAACCCAACCAGAGCAGCATTGCCGAACCAGATGCTCGATAAGCTTGCGAATGCAGCTCGTCATCGAATTTCGATGACCAGGGATCCTCTCTTTGGAAAATATAAGTTCGTCGCAAACAGGTAAGGCTCGCCTGATACGCATCACCTCCGCTCCAGCGTGAGCGCATAGAGCTCATTACTCCCTGCATCGCGCAGGAGTAGTGGTGCGTCATCTTGATCTAATCCAAACCACTGTCCAAAGATCCCGGTCTCGCGCACCCCTACTGATTCCGCAACAAGCTCCCGTTGACCGGTCGCGACTGCGATGCGATAAATTCCCTCCGGATCGCCAGCCCCCATTCGATGGAAGTACACATAACGGCTGTCGTGCGACCACACAGGCCATTCCGAGTTCCCTCCTCTGGAGAGAGTTTTCCATCTCTGCTTTGCCAGCTCGAACAATTTAAGGTTCTGCTTGTCGATCGGCTTCGCTAGTATGTAGCGCCCGTCCGGCGACCATCTCGGAGAGTACAACTGCCGATCGGATGGAATGGAGGTGACTACATTTGAGACGAGATTGAGAATCTTGATCTCCACCTTCTTCTCTGTGTGTCCCAGCCGCCAGGGATTGGAGCAAAAAGCTATTTCCTTTCCGTCAGGAGACCACGTTCCGTCCTCATGCGAGCCCTCATCAGATTCCATCAATCGTCTGGGAGCTCCACCGTGCGATGGCACAAGATAGAGAGCGGCGGAGCCAACGTGAGCAGAATCGGTAAACAGGATCTGCGAGCCATCTGGTGACCAGTGCGGAAGCATTGGTGTGAGTGGCCGGTCCGTGAGTTGAATTCTGCCGCTTCCGTCGCGATTGGCACGCCATAGGATTCGCTCAGGGTAGGAAACGTAGGCGACATATTTGCCATCCGGTGAGAATTCAATTCCTTCTGCCGAGATTCCCCCCAAATGGACCTGCCACAGCTTCGAAGATCCATTGAAGCGGATCAGTTCCCCGCGCATGGTCGCGCCACGTGCATAGATCTTCTGCCCGTCTCTGGACGGCACGGGCTCGCCCCAGCGCATCGGGCCGGGAGTGAGTTGGATGGGATGCGCGAGCGGCCGTCGAAGCCCCTCGCTTCGCTCGTCCAGAATCCATATCTGTGCAGTGCGACTCATGTACCAATAAGTCTCAGATAGGGTCTTTCCGGCCAGAAACACGTAAAACGCACCGTCAGGCGTCCACCGGCCACAGCAGTACGGCATGGATGCGTTCCACTCCGGCAGCAGTCTGTGAAGATTCGATCCATCCGCGGCGATCTCCCAGATTGTGTCGACCGTCGTGTACCCGCTCGTGAACCGGATCGTCTTTCCGTCTGGAGACCAGCGAATGTGACCCGGATGTATTCCAAACCGTCCTGACGACTTAAAAATTCTCTTTGTCTCCTGACTCACCGCGGAAGAGATGTATATGTCCCCCTCGCGCGACATCAGCACAATTGACTTTCCATCCGGCGACCAGGCCGCATCTGCAGCACTCGAAACCAATCGAGCCTGGTAACCCTCGCTGCCCACAACCCAGATTTGGCTCATCCTTTCCAACTCGTCCCACACGCCACGCACCAGCAACTGCGATCCGTCGGGCGAAACGTCGACGAGATTCAGGACGACTGCCCCTTCCCGGTTGGGAAGATCAATTGGGACCAGAGAGACAGGACCGCCGCTGACAGCCATCCGCCCAATCGCTAAAGATTGGGAGAAGCTCACGAACAGCCTGCTGCCATCCGTTCCGGCGATATCTTTGTTGATTCCATCGTTCGTGATCTGCACGTAATCGGTGATGCGAGGCGGAAGCAGCGGACGGCGGAGATAGCGGTATCCCCCTGCGAGCACGACCAGCACACAAACAGAAACGGCTGCGGCCATAGTGAGCTTCCCCAGCAGAGACTTTCGCCGTTTGGCCTGCTGTTCGCCTGCGGACGGGGGTGCAGCATGCCTTTGGCCGATTTGATTCTCGGTTCCTTCAGCTACCCCTACCCCGGCCTCGACCTGCGGTTCAAGCGCAGACACCACAGGTACAATGAATCTGTATCCCCGCTTCGGAATGGTTTCGATGTAGAGCGGCTTGTCGGCCGTATCGCCCAGCGCTTCACGCAACTTCATCACCGCTGCATTCAAGCTGTGATCGAAATCGACGAATGTGTCTGCGGGCCAGAGTGCCTTCCGCAGATCATCGCGAGCTACAACTTGCCCGCTGTGCTCGAGAAGAACAAGCAGGATCCGGAAGCACTGCTCACGCAGTTTGATAGGAATGCCGGCGCGGCACAGCTCTCCCGTCCGCGCGTCAATTTCAAACTCCCCGAAGCGCAAGGTTTGCGTGGTGTGCGCTGGTGTTGCCACCAACCCACCTCGAAGCCAATTACGTCAATTGACTACGGCCACAGAGTTTAGCACAGACTTGAGCCGCCGCCCTCCGCAGATTCAATGCGCCAGCGCGCGACGCGGAGGACTCATCACAGCCGTCCAGAGAAGACGGTGCTACACTCGTGCCCGACCACGAAGAGCCTCCGTCCCCACAAGGATGATGTGCCCGCAATCCCCGTGCGCGGGAGGACAAGCCCATGGAAGCGGCCCTTTCCTCCAGACATCGCGTCCGCTTCAACGACTTCGAACTGGATCTCGATACGCGCGAGCTGTACCGAAACGGTATCCGCCTGAAAGTACAGGGCCAGCCGATTGGCGTGCTCGAGATATTGCTCCAGCATCCAGGCGATTTGGTCACACGCGAAGGCCTTCGCAAGGCACTCTGGGCCGCAGACACATTCGTCGATTTCGATCACAGCCTCAATGCCGCGGTAATGAAGCTGCGAGAGGCATTAGGCGACACCGCCGACAAGCCTCTGTACATCGAGACCATTCCGCGGCGAGGCTACCGATTCATCGCGAGTGTGACGACAAAGCAGCAATGCCCGGCCGACACCGACGGTTTCAACAGCAATCAATCTCTCAGTGAGATCAGCAGCGTGCAACAAAGTGCGAATGAAATTACGCTCGAAACTCGCAGCTGGTGGAATCGCCATTTCGAGCGATGGTTCATCGTTGGCGTCCTGTTCGCGTGCGCCGGTGTGACGATCTGGTTTCTGAATCGCCAGCTACCGCCTCCGCTTATTCCGGATTTCGTGCAGCTTACGCATGAAGGACAAATAAAGTGGCCTATCGGGACTGACGGTGTGCGCGTCTACTTCAACCAATGGCTCAAAGAAGGCAATGCGTATGGAGAAGTCTCAGTTTCTGGCGGTGATGTCTCGTGGGTACCAATCGACTTGGCTGATCCCTACCTGCACGATGTTTCGCCTGACGGCACCATGTTGCTGGTTTCGTCGGATCTCCATGGGAAGGTGGGTCTGTGGTCTTATCACCTGATCGGTCGCACTCTCCGTCACCTTACCGACTCCACTGTGGCCAGTGCTTCGTGGTCACCGGACGGAACTCGAATTGCCTATGCGAATGCCTATGGTGAGATCATCCTGATCCGAAGCGACGGGACCAACCCGCGCACAGTTGTTCCTGCGGCCGGATCGCTCGCAAACCTGAACACGCGACCGGTCGTCTGGTCCCCGGACGGCCACCGCATCCGTTTCCACAGGGGTAAGAAAATCTGGGAAGTATCTCCCGAAGGGGCAGGACTCCATCTACTGGTTCCTGATTGGCGGAAACTGTGGTCGCAGGAATGGGGACGCTGGACACCAGATGGGAACTTGTTCATCTTCGTTTCGTGTGCACCCTCGCCGGCGGCGAGCGATTGTCAGCTCTGGGGCATCGATGAGCATCCACGACGTCCAGGCAGGTCCCATTCAGATCCGATCCAGCTGACATTCGGCCCCATGAATTGGGATCACCCGGTTTTCAGCAAGGATGGGCAAAGAATCTTCGCCCGCGGGAACATCCAGCGAGGCGAACTGGTTCGCCATGATGCCCGTTCCGGCCGGTTCCAACCCTTCCTCGGCGGTATCTCTGCTGACTGGCTCACCTTTTCCCCGGACGGAACATCCGTCGCCTACACTTCGTTTCCCGAGGGTATTTTGTGGCGTGCCAATCTTGACGGAAGCAATCCCGTTCGGCTCAGCGACCCGCCACACTATCCCTTCGAACTCCGCTGGTCTCCTGACGGCTCGAAAATTCTGTTCATCGAACTCGACAGCCAGAATCACGCGGTCGCGTATACCGTTTCTCCAGCCGGTGGCGAGCCTCAGAGAGTCATGCCCGGATCCACGCAAAGCATCATGGATCCGAACTGGTCTGCTGATAGCAAGAAGATTGTCTTCACTCAAATGGCCTTCGGAGGACCGAACGCAGCTAGAAACGAGTCTTCCGATATCCGAATACTGGACCTCCAGTCCCAACAGGTTCAGACCCTTGCTGGATCGAACAGCCTCTCGTCACCGCGATGGTCTCCTGACGGGCGCTTCATATGCGCTCTGGGGCGCGATTCCTTGCAACTCTTCGATACCCGAACTCGGAAATGGTCGAAGCTTTCCGGCGGGCTCCACTATGGCTTTCCATCGTTTTCTCGAGACAGCAGATCCATTTACTTCCTGGCTCTCGGTGAACCAGGTGGCGTTTATCGCATCCCGATCTCCGGAGGGAAGGAGGAGCGTGTAATCGACCTTACCGGCTTCCGCCACACCGGTATAGCTACGTTCTGGATGGGCCTCGACCCATCCGACGCGCCGATCCTGCTGCGCGAAATGGGCACAGATGAGATTTATGCGCTGACCTTAGAGCGGAAGTAGAACCGAGTGGAACCTCAGGTTGAGACTTGAAGGAGGTGGGTTGATGGCGATATCAGCACACACGACAGAGAAATGGCGCTTCGATCTGTTTGAGGTTGATGCACATCGAGGGGAGTTGCGGCGTGGTGGCGTTTGCATCAAGCTGCGCGAACAATCATTTCGGATCCTTCAGTTGCTCTTGGAAAATGCGGGGGAGATCGTCACGCGCGAGGACCTTCGCAAAGCCCTCTGGCCCGCACACACATTCGTTGATTTCGATCACAGCCTCAACGCCGCGGTAATGAAGCTGCGAGAGGCTTTAGGCGACACCGCCGACAAGCCACTCTATATCGAGACAATGCCCCGGAAAGGCTACCGCTTCATAGCCTCCCTCACCCAATCGGCGCCTGCCTCAAACGGCGATGCGACCGCGCCAGCAACAATGTCGCGCGACTCTTTGCGCGTTCCCCCACGCATCCGCTGGCTGATCTTACTGGCATTCGCATCATTCCTGGCATCGAGCGCGGCAATATTGTATTTCCCTCGTCCCATCCATACGCCGCGAGTCAGCTACAAGAGACTCACACAGGATGGTCACGACAAGCTCCTGGCCGGCACCGACGGAAGCAGGCTCTACTTCACCGACGGATCGCAGTTTTCCATCCACCAGCTTGCAATCGGCGGCGGAGAACCAGCCCGTTTTTCATCCGCAGCGTCCTTAGGACTGGCTCAGGCTTGGGATGTCTCGCGTGATGGCTCTCACCTGCTGATTGCTCAGCGCGAGTTGGGCCTCCTGCCTTGGGAGATGTGGGTCGTCAGCACCGTTGGCGATTCCAAAAGGCACTTGGGAGCCGCGGTCCATGGCGCCTTCTCCCCCGACGGCCAGTCCATTGTGTATTCCACCTACCAGAATGAAATATGGACGGTTCGCACCGATGGGTCGGAACGCCGAAAACTGACGGACACCAATGGAATCGCGAAGAATCTCGCATGGCACCCGGATGGCAGCATCATACGTTTCACGATCAATCAGCAGTACTGGGAGATGCATTCAGATGGCTCGAACCTCCGTCCCTTTCTCAGTAAATGGAAGTCAGCTTTCGATCGATGCTGCGGACGCTGGAGCTTTCAGGGTGACCGTTTCTTCTTTTTGGCCGGCGAAGGAAGCTTCAGAGGTGGTGGACGGCCCTTTGGAGCACAGATCTGGATGCTCAATGAGCGGCACGGATTGTTCAAGGACACTGTGCGTGAGCCGGTTCAACTGAGTACAGGCCCAATCGGATGGGATACCCCGATCGCAGGACGAGATGGCAAAACGATCTTTGCCGAAGGAAGGGCTCGCCTTGGTGAACTCGTTCGCGTTGATCCGAAGAGCCGTCAGGTTCAGCCCTACCTCAATGGCATCTCTGCGGAATTCCTGTCCTTCTCCGCAGATGGAAAATTCATCGCGTATGTCACATTCCCCGATGGAATCGCTTGGAAAGCGGATGCTGATGGCTCTCATCCAATGCAGATCTCTCAGCCGCCTGAATATGCAATCAACCCTGTATGGTCCCCGTCCGGTGCCGAAATTCTGTTTGGAGGAATATCGAGGAATTCGTATCAAGCCCACATCGTCTCGTCTGATGGGCAAAATTCACGTTTGTTGATTCCCAACGCAAGCGATCCACGCTGGTCTCCCGATGGACGCAGGATCGTCTTCGAGACCGATAGAACCAACCCAAAAAGGCGCCGACTGTCCATCATGGAACTGGCGACGAACGCCATCCAGGACATCCCGCACTCAGAAGGCTTCGCGTCGCCTCGATGGTCGCCGGATGGGCGGTACATTGTCGCTTTAGCAGTGGTGCCCCCACCCCGACTCTTCAATGTGAAGACGCAGCAATGGACACTCATGCCGCTCGTGGGAGACATCAATTTCCCGGCTTGGTCACGCGACAGCCGGTACATCTATGGACTGGATCTCGACTCTGTCAGCGGGGATCGCTGGATCTTCCGCATTCCAGTCCCAGACGGCGCTCCCGAAAGGGTCCTCAGCCTCAATGATTGGAAATTGACGGGCTGGTGCGGCTTTTCACTATCGCTCGATCCTCTCGATGCACCGCTCCTCCTCCGCGAAACCGGCAGCAGCGAGATCTATGCTTTGACGCTGGACAGGGAATAGAGAAATTGCCACCTGCTCTACCAAACCTAAACCTTCCTGTATGTAAAGCTTCGGGCAAAGAACTAGAAGATGATTCCGCGATGATGCAGAGTTGATTCCAAATTGATGGGCGGAGCATTGAGCAATTTGAAGCTTTGCGGCACATTGCCCACATCGCCGGCCGGAAGCCCTCGCCGGCAAGCGAAATTCAACTCAGAGGTACTCCGATGAAAAGCCACTCTGCCATTCTTACTGCCACACTAGCCGCGCTCTCGGCGCTGTTCTTCCCTTCAGCCTCAGCCCAGAACGCTCGAGTCAACATTCCATTTGACTTCGTGGCTAACCACCAGGCGCTGCCCGCAGGCTGCTACACCGTTCAGTTGCAGTCTCACACCTATCTGCATCTGGTGGATTGTGCCACTGGAAAGGTTGTGGGCCTGATGGCGCGCACCACAAATGCATATCAGCAGGTTGCAACGGGTAAACTGCTCTTCCGTGACACGACTCACGGGTATCGTCTCATGCAGATCAGGTTCCCATACATCAACATGCAGAGCGATCTCGCCGTGCAGCCGAAGTTCGAAGAAGTGGGTGCAAAAAATTCAGCGAGCAAGACAGTCGATATTGCGATGAAGTGACGATAAATCACCTGTTGCAAGGGCCGGGACGCGCTCGCCTTTCCCGGCCCGTGCAATCTTTGGAGATGTAACTCAGGGGCCGTTCGACTGAGTGTGTCCATTCAGCCATTGTTGGCTGCCTGATACATTCAGATACGAATCCGATGTCGATATCCCCGAGGGCCTCCATGCAAATCACCCGTCGCCAACTCCTGCACCGAACCGCACTCACCGCCGGTGCACTCTGCGCCGCGCAGAGCAGCACTCTCCTCCACGCCATCCCTGCGAGCGCCCCCGAAACTCCCGCCCCACCCGCCGACGACAACCTCTTCTCTCGCATGACCTGGTTCAACCCGCCCGCCTCCAGCAAAATCAGCGGCGACCAACTCACCGTCCGCAGCAAGCCCAAAACCGACTTCTGGCAGAAGACCTACGACGGCTATGCCGCCGACAGCGGACACTTCTTCCACCTACCCGCATCCGGCGACTTCAAGTTCACCGCGCTCTGCAACGGAAACTTCGCTACCCAGTACGACCAGAACGGACTCATGGTCCGTATCGATGCCGACAACTGGATGCGCTGTGGCACCGAATTCATCGACGGCAAGCGCTTTGCTTCCGTCGTCTTCACTCGAACCTACTCAGATGGATCGACGCTCCCCGACCTCTCCCAATCCGCACCCATCTGGTGGCGCCTCGTCCGCAAAAACGACTCCATCGAAACCTTCCTCTCCCTCGACAACGAAAAATACATGTCGGTCCGCATGGGCCACTTCCCCACTGAGAAAACCGTCCAGGTCGGCGTAATGTGTTCCGCCCCCACCGGCGGCCCCGCCTTCGACTCCACCTTCCAATCCCTCAAACTCGAAGTCTCCACCTCATAGCCAGATTTCCGAGAAGAGGACTCTGCAAGCGCCGAAAAACAACCCTTCGAGTGGCCCCCGGCGTGCACCTAATTCGACCGTACGGATCGGAATTCAAAGGCGACACCCGCAACCGCCCTTACAGTCGCGATTTGGACTACGGAGGAAGCTTACATGCGAATCCTCGGCCATCTGCTCAACATACTCATATTCCTCAGCATCTTCGCCATTGGCAGATTCATGATCGTGTGGAATCGCCGCTGGGCTCACGCCGTCTCGCGCGATCCCAACACCATCCGCGACATGAGTAAATTCTTCCTCTACGGCGGCAAAACCTTCGAGGTGCTCGGAGCGGTCGCCACCGGAGTGGACACCATAGCCGTCCTCGTTCTCTGCTCTCACTATCTCCTCGATCTGGCTGCCGGAACCTGATCGCGGTCCTCAGAAAGACCCAAGAGAGTTTGCAGATAATTACCCCTCTCCGGAGCACAATAGGTTCAGGTAGGCTGTCCAGCCAAAGCAGGCGTGCGCGTTGCGGCGCCCCTAACTCGATTGTCTGCTCCAATTTGAGGGCTATATCTATTATTTTCATCAGCTTAGGCGCCCACTCTGTCTCTAAACGGCTGATTCTAAACAAAAGGAGGAGGGGGGAGGGGGTACAGAAATCCCTGAATTGGTGATACCGCTCACAATTGCAAACCGGAGACAAATTCAGCAATAACTCGGATCCCGCATCGCCTCGATAGTTCCATCGGAGCTTCTCGCTCCCAACCTTCTCGCCTCCTCCGCGATCGATGCTGCGAAAATGGCCCCGAGGCTTCCGTGCGATTCTGGTTCTCCTCTGCGAGCGAAGTGCCCATCTATCGCCAGTTGGTCACGCAGGTTGTCCTTGCGATTCTTGCGGGAGATCTTCGTCCCGGCGATCGCCTTCCCAGCACGCGCGAACTCGCCCGCCGCTTCAGCATCCATCCCAACACCATCAGCGCAGGATATCGACAGCTCGCCCGTGAAGGCTGGACCGAATTCCGACACGGCAGTGGCGTCTACATCAAAAACAACGCCACGCAGCCTTCAACACCTGAGCAGATTCTTGACCAGCACATCGCCGGATTTTTTCGCGCTGTCCGCGAACTCAACATGCCTGCTGCTGATGTTCGCCGTCGCGTCGCGCAATGGCTCGCTTCTCCGCCTCCCGATCATTTCCTTCTCATCGAACCCGATCCCGAAGTCCGCGAGATTCTTCTCACTGAAATCCGTCACCTCTCCGCATTCCCAGTCTCCGCCGCATCCTTCGAAGACTGTGCTCAACCCGATCTCACACTTGCCGCAGTCCCGCTTTGCCGCCCCAGTCAGGCCAACACCGTTCGCACATTGCTTCCAGCCGGAGTCGAACTCATCACTCTGCAGATCCGTTCCGCGCGCGCCTGGCTCGATTCCTGGCTCTCCTCCCTTCACGGAGGTCTCATCGGAGTCGCCTCGCGCTGGCCCGACTTCATCGAGATCGCGCGCACCGTCCTCGAAGCAGCCGGAGTCGAGAACGAACGCCTCGTTCTCCGCAACGTCACGCGTCCTCGTTGGGTTCGCGGCCTCGATCAGACCGCCGCAATCATCTGCGACGCCTGCACCGCCTCATCCGGCAAACTTCCTTCCGGTCCCCGCATCTGCGTCTTCCCCTTCCTCGCCGACGCCGCAAGAGATGAGCTCGCCCGCTTCTCGTAAAAAGCCAGCTCTGACCTGCCATTCCTTGTGACACCTCCGAAACTGTACGAGAGGCCAATTACGCCTCATCGTTTCTGACTAACCTCGCATCATGTCTTCACATCCCGCAACCCTAAACCTGATCGCTGGATGGCTTGGAATACTTGCTGGAGTCGTTTCCGGCGCAATTCTCGGCCTCTTCTTCCACCGCGAAGATTGGATGGGAGGTTACGCATCCTACCGTCGTCGGCTCGCGCGCCTCGGCCACATCGCCTTCTTCGGCCTCGGCTTCCTGAACCTGATCTTCGCCGCAACCATTGGTCAACTCCCACTGAGCAACAACGCGCTCGCAATCGCTTCAGGCGCGCTCATCTGCGGCGCAGCCACAATGCCCCTTTGCTGCTTCCTGTCCGCGTGGCGTAAGCCTCTGCGCCATCTTTTTCCCATCCCCGTTCTGTCCGTGATGACAGGACTTCTCGCAATCCTGATCGGAGGTTGGCCTCGATGAAACTCGGTCTGATCGCAATGAGCGGAGTCCGCGTCCGCAACGCCGAACTCCTCGCCCTCGGCCTCACTCTTCCCGGCTTTGTCGAGCGCAGCCAGGTCATCGCTTCGCTCCCCAGCCTTGGACTCCTCACTCTTGCTGGACTCACTCCGCCCGATGTCGACATCCGCTACCTTGAGGTTGCAGATCTTGCGCAAGTGGACGGAGTTCCCGAAGAGTTCGATGCTGTCGCCATCTCCAGCTTCTCCGCCCAGATATTCGAAGCCTACGCGCTTGCGGATCGCTATCGTGCACTCGGAACCCGCGTCATTCTCGGCGGACTCCACGTCAGCGCCGTTCCCCTCGAAGCTCTGCGCCACGCCGACGCCGTCGTCATCGGAGAAGGAGAACCTCTCTGGCCAGCCGTCGTCGCCGACCTCCAGGCCAACACACTCAAGCCCATCTACGACGTCCGCGGACACAACTACACCTTCGCCAATTCCCCCATGCCTCGCTTCGATCTTCTCGATATCGAGCGCTACAACCGCCTCACCGTCCAGACGCAGCGCGGCTGCCCCTTCCGCTGCGAGTTTTGCGCCGCGTCCATGCGCATTTCTCCCACCTATAAAACCAAGCCAATCGCCCGCGTCATCGATGAGATCCACGCCATCAAGCGCCTCTGGAAACGTCCCTTCATCGAGTTCGCCGACGACAACTCTTTCGTCAACAAGGTCCACTCCAAACAACTCCTCCGCGCCATCGCCAAAGAAGAGATCCACTGGTTCACCGAATCCGACCTCTCCGTGGCCGATGACGATGAGTTCCTCGATCTCCTGCACGATGCAGGCTGCGCCGAAGTTCTGATTGGATTCGAAAGCACCACCTTCTCCGCCGTGAACGGCGTCGAACAGCGCTCCAACTGGAAGGCCCGCAACGTCGATCACTACCTCGAAGCGATTCGAAAGATCCAGGATCGCGGTGTCCGCGTCAACGGCTGCTTCGTCCTCGGTCTCGATAAGACGGGCACCGAATCGTTCGAGGAGATATGGAACTTCGTCCAGCAGTCCGGCCTCTACGACATCCAGATCACCGTGCAGACAGCGTTTCCCGCCACGCCGCTATACACACGCCTCAAGCAGGAAGGCCGCATTCTCCGCGACGAAGCCTGGGATCTCTGTACCTTATTCGACGTGAACTTCCAACCCACCAAGATGAGCGTCGCCGAACTCGAAGCTGGCCTGCGCAACCTCATCCATCGCGTCTACGAAGACGATGTAGTCGCCGCCCGCCGCGCCGCCTTCCAGCAAAACTACCGCCGCAAACACCGCCAGCATCGAGCGAAAACTGCCGCCGCCCACATCTCACCCCACCACCGAACATCCGCCGCATGAAAGGAGGGAGCAGCGGCCTTCAGGCCGCTGTCGGGTGCCCCATCCATCGCACAGTCTCATCGTGCGATGGGTGGGAAACTAGGAACTCCATATGCGTGCTCCGTGAGAGAGCATCGAGAATAGCCCAGGGTGAAACTCCCTAATCCCTAATCCCTGTCCACTGTCCACTGTTCACCGCGTCCTGAATCGCTAAGAGCTGTTCGAGCAACCCCTTCAGCAAATCCAGCCTCAGCGCATTCGCCCCGTCGGACATCGCATGCGCCGGATCGTCGTGAACTTCAAGAAACAGACCATCCACACCCGCCGCCACCGCCGCCCGCGCCAGCAGCGGAATGAACTCCGGCTGCCCCCCGCTCACCCCATTCGCCGCCGACGGCTGCTGCACCGAGTGCGTCCCGTCGAAAGCCACAGGCGCCATCTCCCGCATCACAGGCAGCGAACGATAATCCACCACCAGCGTGTTGTACCCAAAGCTCGCCCCGCGCTCCGTCAGAAACACCCGCTCATTACCCGTCGAGCGCACCTTCTCTACCGGATGCTTCATATCCCACGGCGCAACGAACTGTCCTTTCTTGATGTTCACCGCGCGTCCGGTCTTCCCCGCAGCCACCAGCAAATCCGTCTGCCTGCAAAGAAACGCCGGGATCTGTAAAACATCCACATGCTCCGCCGCGACCTCGCAGTGCCCCGGCTCATGCACGTCTGTCAGCACCGGCAATCCCGTATCCTTCGCCAGCCGCCCCAGGATCTTCGTGCCTTCGACCAGACCCGGACCGCGAAAGCTTTTCACGCTTGTCCGGTTCGCCTTGTCGTAGCTCGCTTTGAAGATGTAGGGAACGCCCAAGTCGCTCGTAATCCGCTGAATGGCCTCCGCCATCTTGCGCACGTGCGCTTCCGACTCAATGACACAAGGGCCGGCAATCAAAAACAGCCGGCCCTCACCCACCCTTACCGGTCCAATCTCAAAAGAAGGTCTCACGACCCCGATTCTATCTGCCGTCAACCACAACTGGGTGCCCCAGGTCTCGATTTTGAGATCTGGGAAACCACGAAGCTCGACTTATAACGACCGGTTCCGCGACCACTGCACTAGAGCCCGATCCAGCGCATGCAGCGGCGTCGGTCCCGGCAGCGCGCTCTGCGGCATCACAATCCCCCGCTCCACCAGCCTCCGGCAAAATGTCAGGTACTCCTCGTAGAACCGCACATCCTGCCGCATCTGCCCCAATGCTTCCAGATCGCCCATATCCAGCTCGATGTACTTGTCCGGATGGATCACTGCCAGGATCGCCGTCGCCAGCGGAAGATCCACTCCCTTCAACGCCAACAGCGCGCTCATCGCCTCTGCGGTCGTGCTCTCCTGAGTTGCCGCAACCTCCAGCGCCCGCCGGATACTTGTCGTGCTATTCGCGATCACATACACAACAAGCCGCTCCGACTTCCAACGCACGATCGCTTCCAGGTTGCCCAAAGAGTACTCGCCCTTCCGGATCGCCTCCCCAGCCTCGTACGCCTCTTCCTCCAGGCGGCGCTCACGGTTCGGAGCCTCCTCCCAGCACTGATCCGCAAGCTTCTGAAGCTCCGTCTCCTTCGGCTGCAATTCAAATTGAGTAGTCATGCCGACCCTCCTTTGCGATGACGAAAACGCCAGCAAATCTAGGTCCGCGCAAAAACACCTGTCAAGTACGATCCGCCCATATCACACACCCTTGTGATAAAGGCCACACTTCTCCCCTGAGTGTTCTGTGATCGCTGGCGATCCTGACTTTATGCGGCTAAGCCTTGAACTCTCGGACGATATGTATCGCCTGTTGATGCTGAAGGCCAACGAGAAAGGCCTGCCCGTGCACGAAATCATGCTCCGCGGAATCGAGTCGGAACTTGGAAAAGCTGCCGCAGCTACTGAATCACCGTCACCGAATCCGTTTTCTCCGCCCCGCGCTTTGCCCGGTTCCCATAGCTCGCCTTCACGAACTCCTGAAACAGCGGATGCGGCTCCAGCGGCTTCGACTTGAACTCCGGATGGAACTGGCAGCCAATGAAATACGGATGTCCCGGTATCTCCACCATCTCCACATACGTCGAGTCCGGCGTTGACCCGCTGATCTGCAATCCGCCGCCCGTCAACAGCGCCTCATACTCGCGATTGAATTCATACCGGTGCCGATGCCGTTCGCTGATCTCCGTCGCGCCATACACGCGGTGCGCCAGCGTATCCGGCTGTATCACGCAGGTCCACGCGCCCAGCCGCATCGTCCCGCCCATCTCTTCCACGCCCAGCAATTCGCGGAGCTTATAGATCACTCGATGCTGCGTCGCCGGATCGAACTCGCTCGAGTTCGCATCCTTCAGCCCGCAAACATTCCGAGCATATTCAATGCACGCCGTCTGCATACCCAGACAAATACCAAAGTAAGGAATCTTGTTTTCCCGCGCGTACCGGATCGCATTCAGCATTCCCTCAATCCCGCGCTTCCCGAACCCGCCCGGTACCAGGATTCCATCGAACCCCTCCAGTTGCGACTCGTAGCTCTTGTCCTCCGGCGTCTTCGACTCCAGCCCCTCCGCCTCGATCCATGTCACATTCAGCTTCAGGTTCTCCGCAATCGCCCCATGCGTAAGCGCTTCCTTAAGCGACTTGTAGCTGTCCTCATACTCCACGTACTTGCCGACGATGGCGATATGCACGTCATCCTTCGGGTGATGCACGCGATGGATCAATTCCTTCCACTTGCTCAGATCTGCTTCCGGCGCATCCTTGTGGAGATACTTCAGGATCAGCCCGTCCAGTCCCTCCTGCGCGAAGTTCAACGGCACCTCGTAGATCGAAGGCACCGTCGTTGCCCCGATCACCGCCCGCTCCTCCACGTTGCAGAACGCCGCGATCTTCTGCCGCATGTCCTTGCTGAGATTGCGGTCGCTCCGGCACAGCAGCACATCCGCCTGGATTCCAATACTCAACAGTTCCTTAACTGAGTGCTGTGTCGGCTTCGTCTTCAACTCCTGCGCCGCCGCAATCCACGGCACCAGCGTCAGGTGGACAAAGACCGTATTCTCGCGCCCAAGTTCCTGCCGCATCTGCCGGATCGCCTCCAGAAACGGCAACGACTCGATGTCGCCCACCGTCCCGCCGATCTCCACGATCGTTACGTCCGCGCCGTTCGCCGACACTTTCCGCATCGCGTTCTTGATCTCGTTTGTCACGTGCGGAATCACCTGCACCGTTTTCCCCAGGTAGTCGCCCCGCCGCTCCTTCAGGATGATCTGCTCGTAGATCCGTCCCGTCGTCAGGTTGTTGTCCCGCGAGAGCGGCGCATGCGTAAACCGCTCGTAGTGCCCCAGGTCCAGGTCAGTCTCCGCCCCATCGTCGGTCACGAACACCTCGCCGTGCTGAAAAGGCGACATGGTTCCCGGATCGACATTCAGATAAGGGTCAAATTTCATGAGATTTACGCGTAAACCGCGGCTCTCGAGCAAGCACCCGATCGAAGCTGCTGCAAGACCCTTGCCTAAACTGGACACAACTCCGCCCGTCACAAAGACGTACTTTGCCGACATCGCTGCAACCTCACTATTTGATTGTTGGGTTTGGCCGTACCTGGTGGGCACAATCAAGTATGACAGAAACTCCGCCGACTTTGGAAGTCAAAATGCCCGGCACCGCCTCGAGATCCTGCCGCAGCGTCTCAAGACGCTCAGCAACCACCTTCAGCAGCCTCCGGAAGCGGCTTCTCTTTTCGAAAGACTCTGTGCAAATCCGTTCATCACAAACCCACCCGTGGTGAACTGTCTCTCATCACGTCGCATGTATACTCCGTCTTGTTTATCTGACCGATCATCCCCCGGAGGTCAAAATGCTGGCTTTACGAGCTTCCCTGATTCCCCTCGGCCTTATCCTGGCGGCAACGGTGGTTACCTCATTCGCCCAGGAACCCGCCCAGCCGTCCTCATCATGCGTCGCACTCGCCGACTCCAGCATCCCAACCAACTCCACAATCGAAGCAAAAGTCATGAGCATCGACTCATCAAAGCTGAAACCCGGAAAGGACATCTGGCTCAAGGTAGCCCGTGGCATCATCTATCAGGGCTGCACCTTGGAAACCGACTCCGTGGTCTACGCTCGTGTCATCTCTGCTACTGGCGGCAAAGGAGCCCCCTCCTCCGAGCTTTCCCTCGCTTTTGATCGAGCTGATTGCTCCGGCCACGACAAACAGCCGTTCAAGCTCCGCGCCATCGCCGTCGTCGGTCCCACCGATCACAAGCGCAACATGCACGACGACATGCCCAGTCAGGTCTCCGGCGGCGGACGTCAAATTGAGAGCGTAGCAGCAGGCACCAGTGCGGTCGATATGGATTTGAACCCCGGTGGTACACCGCACACCGTTCACCCGGGCATCGTTATCGGCTTTCCAAACCTGAAACTGGAGCCCACCGCCGGCCCCGAATGCAGTGATAAGTTGACAAGCACAGCTGGCAAAATCCAGCTCGGGGCCGGGTCCGAGTTCCTCCTCGCTCCGACGCAATCCCACTAGTCACAATTCTGTTAACAGAGACGCACGCTGCCACGTCGTAGAGTTGTACACCTGCTGTTAACCCATCGCTGGGAGCGATCGCTCAATGCCGCTGATTCAACGTTCCCGTTTTTCCTTGCTGGTCTCCGCTGCCCTATGTCCGTTGACTGTTCTGGCCCAGGCTCCTGCTCCGCCCACTGACCAGCAGGCCGTCGCACCCAAGGCCACATGCGCTCCCATGGCGGCAAATCTCGCCATTCCGAGCCGTGCCGCAATCGAGGCAAAGATCACAAATTTCGATTCCGCTCATCTCAAAGCCGGAAGCAGCATCTGGTTCAAGGTCGCCCGTCCCTTCTACTACAGTGGCTGCATTCTCGACGCGGATTCCGTCGTCTACGCGCACGTGATTGCTGTCAGTCCTTCTGAAGTCTCGCTTGCCTTTGATCGCGCCGACTGCAACCACCGTGATCAGCAGCCGATCAAGCTGAGAGTCATTGCCATCGTGGGACCTCCCACCGGGTCGCATCACATGCATGAAGACCTGCCCAGTGAGGTTCGCGGAGGAGCTCGCCAGATGGCACAAGCCGTCTATGGCACAGACGAGTTCGACGAGGAACTCAATCCTGGAGGTCCGCCTCACACAATCCATCCAGGCATTGTCGTCGGCATCAAGGACCTCAAACTCGCGCCAACCGCCGGACCTGAATGCAGCGACAAAATCAGCACAGACGGCAATCGGATTCAGCTTGCCTCCGGCTCAGAGCTGATCCTTGCATTGACCGTGACCCGCGTGGTCCATCCGCCGCAGGCCTCCGCGCCACCCGCCCCGCATCCCTGAGCGGTCTGCCGTCCGGACGGTCAAATCTGAACGAGGACCTTTCCCCGCGCATGTCGTTGCTCTAGGTACCTGATCGCTTCGGGCACCTCCGATAGCGAGTACGTCCGGTCAATAACTGGCCGGATCAAACCATTCGCAAGTAGTTCCCTGAGAATCTCCAGATCCGCCTTGCTGCGCTTCGCCAGCACTCCTACGAACTTCTGTCGCGTAAACCAACCTGCGATCATCTGCTTCAGCATCCCGCCAATCAACTCACCAGCCGGAGTATCCGGTCCACCACCGCCGCACCCGATATAAACACCATTAGGTTTCAGCACTTTCCTGAAATCACTCAGCGGTCGGTTCCCCACCAGATCGAAAATCACGTCATAGTGGTCATTCCCTGTCGCGAAGTCTTCATCGGTGTAGTCAATGGTCCGCTCCGCTCCAATGCTCCGGACCATTTCCAGGTTCCTCGAACTGCAGACGCCCGTCACGCGCGCACCCTGCCACTTGGCGAGTTGCACGGCAAACGTACCCACTCCTCCCGCTGCCCCATTGATCAAAACGCTGTGACCCGGCTGAACATGTCCTTTGTCCCGCAGCGCCTGCAATGCAGTCAGGCCGGCGATCGGCAAAACACAGGCTTCCTCGCTGCTCACATTGGCAGGGCGTCCCACCAGCCCCGAAGCTTTCCCGCACACGTACTCCCCGAGTGCTCCATCTGCTGACCCAAAAACTTCGTCGCCCAGCCGGAACTCTGTCACTCCCTTGCCAAAACCAACGACCGTCCCTGCGACATCCACTCCCAGGCGAATCTGCTTCGGCTTCGCCAACCCGGTCATCATTCGTAGAGGCCAGGGAGTGCCCCGCATCATGTGCCAGTCATATGGGTTCAAACCGGCAGCACGCACCCGGATCAGCACTTCGTCTTCGGCGGGAGCTGGTTTGGCCAGATTCGCCAGTTCCAGAACATCCGATGCCCCGTACTTATGACGCACGATCGCTTTCATCAGAGCTCCACCATGGGAATAAACGAAGCATAGAGCACCGCGCATACACGACGGTGCGCGCCGTCACGTGCAACCGTGATCTCCCTGCCGCATCATCGCGACCGAATTGCGCTTCGGCGCATCTCATCGCCTGAAGCAAGGTCGATTTGCGAGGAGCCAGTCATGTCCACAGCAGCCGCAACTCAGCCGCGTAAACTCGGCAGCCTCGGCCCCAGCGTCTTTCCCATCGCCCTCGGATGCATGGGCATGAGCGGAACCTATGGGCCTGTCGAAGAACCCGAATCCCTCGCCACCATCCACGCTGCCATCGATGCCGGCGTCAACCTCATCGACACCGGCGACTTCTATGGCATGGGCCATAACGAAATGCTCGTCGGCCAGGCCTTGCGCTTCTTCCGGGAGCAGGTCCTCATCTCCGTCAAGTTCGGTGCGCAGCGCGGCCCCGACGGATCATGGCTGGGCTACGATGCCCGTCCTAACGCGGTCAAGACTGCGCTTGCCTACTCTCTCAAACGCCTCGACGTCGACCATATCGATATCTACCGTCCAGCACGCCTCGATCCGAACGTCCCCATCGAAGACACCATCGGCGCCATCGCCGACATGATCAAAGCCGGCTACGTCCGCTACATCGGGCTCAGCGAAGTCGGCCCCGAAACCATCCGTCGCGCCGTGGCCGTGCACCCCATCGGTGACCTTCAGATCGAATACTCGCTCATCAGCCGCTCCCCCGAGTCCTCCATCTTTCCCCTCCTCGATGAACTCGGCATCGCCATCACTGCCTACGGCGTCCTCTCCCGTGGACTTCTATCTGGATCCTCCATTTCAGGACCTGCCGACATACGCAACCGGTTTCCCCGTTTCTCAGGCGAGAACCTCGCGCGCAATCGGCAACTCGTTGATCGCCTCAAGCAGATCGCCCACAAAAAGGACATCTCCCAGTCGCAACTCGCCGTCGCCTGGGTGCTCGCAAAGAATCCAAATGTCATTCCATTGATCGGCGCCCGCACGCGCCAGCAGCTCTCCGAGAGCACGGCTGCCCTCAACGTGCAGCTAACTCCCGATGACCTCGCCGAAATCGAGGCCGCCCTGCCGCCCGAAGCCGTATCTGGTACCCGCTACGACACGCACGGCATGCAAACACTGGACAGCGAGCGATCTGAATAAACAGCTCTTGCTGTCCCCATCTCTCTCGAGCTTCCCGCATGGCGCCGCCTTCCGGGTACGCGGGAAAAACGGGATGCCTTTACTCCCCATCGTCAAAGAGAGGCAGTTTCGCTTCGTTTAGGACTGTTTTTGCTGATTGCTGATCGCACCCGTGGTTCACATCTACTGCGCCGCGGCGACCCTTTGAAGCCCTGCCCCTGTTCCACGTTCCTGGACAGGTTGCGACTGCTCTGTGGGGGGAGCCGCCGGAAGATAGACCAGGAACACGGTCCCGCTTGGCGATTCGGTACGGGAACGGAATCGCAGCTTGCCACCGTTCCGCTCTACAATATCGCGTGTTAGCCAGAGCCCCAGTCCCGTTCCGCTGCTGCCTTTCGTCGTAAAGAATTGCCGAAAGAGATGCGGCCGAATCTCTTTGCGGATTCCCGCTCCTGTATCCGCGATTGTTACGCGCGCATATTCCTTGCCGCGGATCGAAACCGGCATCACGTGAACCCGCAGGTTCCCGCCCTCGCGCATCGCGTCCACAGCATTCCCAATTAGATTCACCAGCGCCTGCCGAATCTCTCCTTCGCTGCAATACCCAAACGACCGCTCCGCCGTCACCCGCTCACGGATCTGCCGTTCCCGCAGCTTCCCACGGAACAGCGCGACGGCAGACATCGCCAGCTCCGCCACATCGGTGAACGCAGGCTTGGCCGGCGCGCGGTGAAATCGCAGAGTATGATCTACAATCTCGCTGATCCGCTGGAATTCCTTTACCGCAAGCTGTCCGAACGAATGCGCCTCATCAATCGTCGAGCTGTTCTCCACTAGAAACAGCAGATTTCCGAGCGCCTCCAATGGATTGTTCACTTCGTGCGCAAGTGTCGCTACCAACCGTCCAGCCACCGCCAGGTGCTCCGACTTCCGAAGCGCTTCGTCACTCTGGAATTGCTTTGCGGCCGCATCGCGAATCTGCAGCTGCTTCTCCCGCGAATTTGACGCCACCCGGATCGCGCTCAGCAGCATCTCTTTCCGCACCGGACGATCCAGCAGAATCAGACTGCGCACTTCGATCCGGGCCTGGGTTACCAGCGCTGCCGATCCCGGCTCCGTCGCACTGCTCGTGAGCAGAATCACCGGCAAATCCGACCACACCGGCTGGGAATGAACAATATGTTTCAGCGCATCCAGTCCACCGCGTTGCAACGCCTCATCTGTCATGATGAGTCCCAGTAATGTCGCGGAGTCGAGCGCTTTGGCCCCATGCACATGGCTGGCGCGTTCTCCGCGGTATCCTGACCCCGTCAGAAACCCGCAAATCAAGTCACCATCGCGGCCCAGAGGAGCAATTACAAGGAACCGGGGAACGTTAGCAGCGAGTTCGCTCACAACAGCTCTTGTCCTCCCCTGTACTCCGGCGTGCCGGTCAGAACTCCGACGAAGTTCTTCAGCGGATCTCCGATGACCAACTTCCCGCTGCTCATCTTCATCTCGCGGATCCAGCGCTCATGCGGCCCCGAACGTCTTTTGACTGCCGATATCGCCTGCCGCACCTCGCCAAGAGCCTCGAAATACCGAAGCAGCAGCACGTTGTCTGCGAGGTAGCTCACATCCGCCGGCGAAGTCATCGCCCCTCCCAGGAGTCCGTACTGCGCCATCACCAGAAACGACGCGACACCTACCTGGTTTAGATACGCAAGTAGTTCATGTAGCTGTACGGAAAGCCCATGTTCCTCGCTCATGGAGTTCATCAGCCCGTTCAAACTGTCGATCACCACGATCCGCCAGCGTTTGTCTTCCACACCGCGACGGATTCGGTAGATGAACTCACCAGGCGACAGCTCAGCGGGATCCACCTGCTCCAAATGAATCAAATCGTTCTCGAGATATTGGTCCAGGTCCATGCCCAGGCCGCGACTACGTACTCTGAACGACTGACGCGTTTCATCGAACGTAAAAATTGCGCTCCGTTCGCCACGCTTTGCTGCCTGCATAACAAACTGAGTGCACATGGTCGACTTGCCGCAGCCTGCGGGCCCGACAATGAGTGTGCTTGTCCCTCTCTGCACCCCACCGTTAAACAGATCATCCAGTTCCTTCACTCCGCTGGGCAGGTTCTCCGCCATTACCGAAACGGCTCGATGTTCACCTGAGACGAGCCGCGGGAAAACGACCACCCCGCCCTTCACAATGACGTAGTCGTGATAGCCCTCTCGGAAGCTCGAAGCTCGGGTCTTCAGCACCTCCAGCCGTCGCCTCGTGATGCCATAGCTGCGCTGGAGCACTTCCATGCACAGCACCCCGTGCGCGATCGTTTGCACCTGGTTCTCGTTCTTGTTGCCAAAACGCTCATCGAGAAGCAGCGTCGTGCAGTCCCGCCCCTCAAAGAACTGCTTCAGGCTCAGCACTTGCCGTCGGTACCGCAAAGAATCCCGCGCCAGCATTCGAAGTTCCGACATTGAATCGATAATGATCCGCGACGGTTTGAGTTCCTGAACCTTGGCGAGAATCGTTTCCAGTACATCCGACAGTTCCACCTCTGCCGGTTGAAATACCGTGTATTGCTTCCCACACTCGCCCGCAATCTCAGGCGGCGAAATCTTGCAGATCTCCACATTGTCGAGGTTCATCCCATGCGAGGCCGCCACGTGCCGTAACTCCGCCTCGCTCTCGGCAAGCGAGATGTACAGACCCTTTTCGCCCTTCTTCGCACCTGCGATGAGAAACTGCAACGCTAGCGTAGTCTTGCCCGCGCC
>Ga0105241_10000433_pt1 | contig 31602 bp, 30 predicted proteins | sample KBSC64metaG_FD_80422 | JGI IMG/M metagenome (GOLD analysis project Ga0105241, IMG submission 80422) | Corn rhizosphere microbial communities from Kellogg Biological Station, Michigan, USA - KBS C6-4 metaG | ecosystem: Host-associated > Plants > Roots > Rhizosphere > Soil | place: Michigan, USA... | reverse complement strand
TGGGCAAGGAGCTGCTGAAGCACTTCGAGCCGCTCGGAGCCAAGGGCTTCTGCTACGGCGGCGGCTTCGGCTTCCGCGGCGTTCTCTCCAACAAGCGCCCGGTGTTCGTGCCCGACGACCTGAAGGGCCAGACCATCCGCGTGCCTCCGATCCCCACCCTGGTGGAGGTGTTCAAGCAGTTCGGGGCCAACCCGGTGCCGATGATCTGGGGCGAGGTGTACATGGCGGTGCGCCAGGGCACGGTGGACGGGCTCGAGCTGCCGGTGACCACCGTGGTCTCGGACAAGTTCCACGAGATCACCAAGTACTACTCCAAGACCCAGCACTCCTACCCCGCCGCCGCGTGGCTCATGGCGAAGGCGAAGTACGACGGCCTCCCCGCCGACCTCAAGAAGGTCGTCGACGAGACCATGACCGCCGCCTGCGCCCAGCACCGTCAGGACGAGCTGAAGGCGGAGGTGGACGGGATCGCGATCATGAAGGCCAAGGGCGTGCAGATCAACGAGGTGAAGGACCTGCGCCTGTTCCAGGAGCGCGCCCAGCCGGTGTGGAAGTTCCTCGAGCAGAAGGCGGGCAAGGAGATCGTGGACCGGGTCATCGCGGAGGCGAAGGCGACCGCGAAGTAGCGCGACGGCCCGAGCGCGTGCTGATCGACTGGATCTGCCTGGGGCTGATGATCGCCCTCGTGGTCGACGTCTTCCTCGGGGTGTGGAGCCGCTACGTGCTCCACGCGACCTTCCAGTGGTACGACGAGGTCGCGCGGCTCTGCTTCGTGTGGATGGTCTTCCTGGGCGCCGCGGTGGCGGTCCGCCGCGGCGCCCACTTCCGCCTGCACCTCCTGATCGACCGCTTCGGCCCCGGCCTGCGGCGCGCCACCGAGGTCCTCGTCGGCCTCCTCGTGATCGGGTTCGGGGCGGTGCTGGTGGCGGGCGGCGTCGCGATGTACCCGGTGGCCCGGCGACAGGTCACCGACTCCCTCGAGCTGTCGATGCTCTGGTTCTACGGGGCCCTGCCGGTCGGCGGCGCCCTGATGATCCTGTTCTCGCTGCCACACCTCTGGCGGCTGCTCCGGTCGCGATGATCCTCGTCGCCCTCGTCTTCCTGGCGCTGCTCGTGATCGGGGTGCCGGTGGCGGTCACGGTGGGCCTGGCCGGCTACGTGGGCGCGCTGCTGGCCGCCCCGGTGCCCCTCGCGGTGACGGTGCAGACGATCCTCCACCAGGTGGACTCCTTCGTGCTGCTCTCGCTGCCGCTCTTCATCCTGGCCGGCGCGCTCATGGAGACCGGCGGCATCGCGCGGCGGCTGGTGCGGCTGGCGGTCGCGCTGGTGGGCTGGGTGCGGGGCGGGCTCGGCATGGCGGTGGTGGCCGCGGAGTACATCTTCTCCGGCATCTCCGGCTCCACGGTGGCCGACGTCTCCGCGGTGGCCGCCACCACGATCCCGGGCATGGTGCGCGCGGGCTACAGCCGCGAGCTGGCGGTGGCGGTGGTCTCGGCCGCCTCCGCGATGGGCATCCTGGTGCCGCCCTGCATCCTCATGATCGTGATCGGCTCGGTGGCCTCGCTCTCGGTGGCCGCGCTGTTCACCGCCGGCTTCCTGCCCGCGGTGGTGATGGCGATCGTGCTGATGGGCTACATCTGGCGCACCGCGGGCCGGATGGGCATCGCGGCCGAGCCCCGGCCGACGGCGGGCGAGCTGTGGACCGCGTTCCGGGAGGCCCTGATCCCCCTCGGCATGCCCGCGATCATCTTCGGCGGCATCCTCGGCGGCATCATGACCCCGACCGAGGCCTCGGTGATGGCGGTGCTCTACGCGCTGGTGGTCGGGCTGTTCGTCTATCGCGAGATCAAGCCGGCCCAGCTGCCCGCGATCATGATGAACTCGGCGATGATCACCGGCGCGGTGGGCCTGCTGCTGGGGGCGGCGGGCGTGGTCTCGTGGTTCCTCACCGTGCAGCAGATGCCGGCCGCGATGATCCGGATCATGACCGTGGTCCCAGGCAGCAGCCTCGTGTTCCTCTTCATCACCGCCGCGATCTTCATCTTCTTCGGGGCGGTCATCGAGGGGCTGCCCGCGGTGGTGATCCTGCTGCCGAGCCTCCTGCCGGTGGCGGGCGGGCTCGGGATCGACCCGATCCACTATGCGATCGTGATCGTGGCCGCGGTGGGCATCGGCCTCTTCCTGCCCCCGATCGGCGTCGGCCTCTTCATCGCCTGCGGCATCGCGGAGGTCTCGGTGGACCGCGCCACCCGGGCGATGCTGCCGTTCGTGCTGGTGCTGGTGATCGGGCTCGTGATCATCATCCTGGTGCCCGAGATCACCCTCGTCCTTCCCCGCCTCTTCCGCCTCCTCTAGCTCACCCCGAGATACCTCCGCTTCACCTCCTCGTCCGCCTCGAGCGAGGCGGGCGTGCCCTCGTACACCACCTGCCCCTTGTTCATCACGTACACCCGATCCGCCACCCGCAGGGCCAGGTGATAGTTCTGCTCGACCAGCAGGAGCGACAGGCGCTCCGCCTTCAGCGCGAGCAGGATGCGGCCGATGTCGCGCACGATCACGGGGGCCAGCCCCTCGGAGGGCTCGTCGAGCAGGATCAGGCGGCTGTTGGTGAGGAGGGCCCGGCCGATGGCGAGCATCTGCTGCTCGCCGCCCGACAGGGTCCCGCCCGACTGCAGCGCGCGCTCGCGCAGGCGCGGGAACAGGGCGAAGACCCGCTCGAGCGTCCAGCCCTGGGCGCGCGCGCCCAGCAGGAGGTTCTCCCGCACCGAGAGCGGCGAGAAGATGCGCCGGCCCTGGGGGACGAGGGCGAGCCCCCCGCGCGCGATGCGGTAGGACGGCCAGCGCTCGATGGGCCGCCCATCGAACAGGACGCGCCCGGTCCGCGGCGGCGTGAAGCCCACGATGCTGCGGATGGTGGTGGTCTTGCCCGCCCCGTTGCGCCCGAGCAGCGCCACCGCCTCGCCGGGCGCCACCCGCAGCGAGACGCCGTGCAGCACGTGGCTCTCGCCGTAGTAGGTGTGGATGTTCTCGAGGTCGAGCAGGCTCACGCGTGCCCCAGGTAGACCTCGTACACCCGGGGATCGGCCTTCACCTCGGCGAAGCTGCCCTCGGTGAGGACCTCACCGTAGTGCAGCACCGTGACCCGGTCCGCGAGCGAGCCCACCACGTCCATGTCGTGCTCGATGATCAGGAGTGTCACCTCGCGCGGCAGGGCCTCCAGCATGCGGGTTATGCGCTGGGTCTCCTCGGGCGACATGCCCGCGGTGGGCTCGTCGAGGAGCAGCAGGCGCGGCGACGTCGCGAGCGCCACCCCGACCTCGAGCTGCCGCTGCTCGCCGTACGAGAGGCGGCCGGCGGGCTCGTCGAGCCGCGCGTCGAGGCCCACCGTCTCCGCCACCTGCGCCGCGCGGTCGAGAGCCTCGCGCCGCCGCCCGACGCGGCCGAGGAGGTCCCAGGTGCCGGGCCGGCCCGCCGCCGCGGCCAGTCGCAGGTTCTCGCGCACCGCGAGCGAGGGGAAGAGGTTGTTGCGCTGGAACGACCGGGAGAGGCCCCGGCGGGCCACCGCGTGCGGGGCGAGCCCCTCGATGGGCGCACCGTCCAGGAGGATGCGGCCGCCGCTCGGCGCGAGGTGCCCGGTGATCACGTTAAACAGCGTGGTCTTCCCCGCCCCGTTGGGCCCGATGATCGCCCGCCGCTCGCGCGCGTCGACCCGGAAGGACACGCGGGAGAGCGCGTGGAGCGCCCCGAACGTGCGGCTGAGCGACTCGGCGACCAGCAGCGGCGCGTCGCTCGCGGTCACGCCCGCAGCCCGATGCGCCCGCGCAGTGCGCCCACGATGCCGCCGGGGGCGAACAGCACGAGCAGGATGAAGGTGGCGCCCAGGATCAGCATCCAGCGCTCGGTGTAGGTGCTCACCAGGCTCTGGAGCAGGATGAAGGCGGCCGCACCCAGCATCGCCCCGCCCAGGGTGCCGGTGCCGCCGATGATCACCATCAGCAGCGCCTCCCCGGACGTCTTCCAGAAGAACGCGTCGGGGGTGATCGAGCCGTTGAACTGGGTGTAGAGCGAGCCGGCGACCCCCGCCACGACGCCTGCGATCACGAACGCGAGCAGCTTGTAGCGGTCCACCGCGTAGCCCAGCGCGATCATGCGCGCCTCGTTCTCGTGGATGCCGCGCAGCACGTGGCCGAACGGCGACGAGACGATGCGCCAGAGCGCGAGGGCGGCCAGCACCACCAGCACCAGGAGGTAACCGTGGAAGCCGCGCAGGCTGTTCAGGTCGACGCCGGGCACCGCGGGGCGCGGGATGCCCACGAGGCCATCCTCGGCCCCGAGCCACGAGACCTGGAAGGTGTAGGCGTGGAACATCTGGGAGAAGGCGAGCGTGAGCATGATGAAGTACACCCCGCTCACCCGGATCGAGAAGAAGCCGATCGCCAGCGCGACGAGGCCGGCGGCCACCGCGGGCAGCAGCAGGGCCGAGACCAGCCCCGGGCTCCTGGCCAGGGCCAGCGCGGCCACGTAGCCCCCGATGCCGAAGAACGCGGAGTGGCCGAAGGACACCATGCCCGCGTAGCCCATCAGGAGGTCGAGGCTCATGGCGAAGATCCCCCAGATGAGAATCTCCTGCAGGAGCTTCACCGGATAGTTGCCCGCCGCGAGCGGGAAGAGGGCCACCGCGACCACCACCAGCGCGGAGGCGAGGAGGCGGAGGCCGGTCACTTGAGCGGGCGGCCGAACAGTCCCTGGGGTCGCACCAGCACGATCGCGGCCATCACCACGTAGATGATCAGCATCGACGCCTCGGGCATCCACGCCTTGCCGAAGGTCTCGGCCTGGCCGATCAGGAGGCTGCCGATCAGCGAGCCCTTCAGGCTGCCGAGCCCGCCCACCACCACCACGATCAGGGCCGGGATCAGGATCGTGACTCCCATCGACGGGTAGGCCGACTGGATCGGCCCCGCGATGACGCCGGAGAGCCCGCCGAGGGCCGCCCCGAACGCGAAGACCCCGGTGAACACGCGGTGGATGTTGATCCCGAGGCCGCCGGTCATCTCGGCGTCGAAGACTCCGGCGCGGATGATGGCGCCGAGCCGGGTTCGCTCCACGAGCAGGAAGAGCAGCGCGGCCATCGCGAGCCCGAACGCGATGACGAACAACCGGTAGGACGGGATCACCGCGCCCCACAGGGAGACCGAGCCCGAGAAGAGATCGGGGGGCGGGATCGACCGGATGCGCCCGCCCCAGATCCACTTCACCACGTCCTCGAAGAGATAGATGAAGCCGAAGGTGAGCAGCACCTGGTCGAGCGGCGGCCGCCGGTAGAGCGGGCGCAGGCACGAGCGCTCGATCAGGGCCCCGATCAGGCCGACCGCGAGCGGCGCGGCCACCAGCGCGAGCCAGAAGCTCCCCGTGCTTGCGATCAGCGAAAGCCCCGCGTAGGCCCCCAGCATGTAGAAGGACCCGTGCGCCAGATTCACCACGTCCAGCATTCCGAAAATGAGCGTGAGCCCCACCGACAGCAGAAACAGCAGTACCCCATACGCCAGCCCATTCAACGCCTGCCCAAACAAATCAACCGGCATACGCCGCTAGAGGCCTGCGCCGGGGATCCGAGTCCGCGGCCATACACACAGGGTGAGTGGGATGAGAGGGAAGCGCCTGCGGGAGCGGCGAAGCGAGGGGCGAGGGGCGGCGGGAGCGGGGGCGGCGGTGGGCGTGCCCGGTGAGTGCTTCATCGAACAAGGGCACGCCTGCCGCCGCCCCCGCCCCCGCTGCCCCTCGCCCCGCCGCGGCACTACGCGGGAAGCGTGCAGCCCGTGCCCGGATCGGTGACGTTCGCGACCTTATCGATGGGCACGTTGTTGATGCCGCCGGCCACCTCGCGCACCTCGCGGATGTAGATGAACGGCTGGATCACGTTGTGCGTCTTCGGATCGAACCGGAACCGCCCGCGCGGGCTGTCGAACTCGCTCTTCTCGATCACCTCGACCAGCTTCGGCTTGTCCTGGGTGTTCCCGTTCACCGCCTTCAGCGCGCGCACGATCACCTCCGCGGTGTCGTAGCCCTGGCACGCGAAGCCGTCCGGCATCTTGCCGCCGAACTTGGCCTGGAACTCCTTCACGAAGCGCTGGTTGGTCGGGTTGTCGAGCAGCGGGGTGTAGAAGTGGCCGGTGATGACGCCCAGGGCGGCCTTGCCCTGCGCGGGCAGGACGTCGGGCTCGGTGAGGAAGCCGGCGCCGGTGAGCTTGATCGACTGCTTCAGGCCGAACTGGTCGTACTGCTTCACGAAGTTCACCGCGTCCGACCCGGAGAAGAAGGCGTACACCGCCTTTGCCCCGGACTGGCGGATCTTGGTGAGGTACGGCGCGTAGTCGGTCTCACCGAGCTTGGGGTAGTCTTCGCCGACCAGCTTGCCCCCCGCGGGCACGAACGTCTCCTTGAACGCGCCGAGCTGGTCCTTGCCCGCCTGGTAGTTCGGCGCCGCGATGAAGACGTCCTTGGCCACGTGCTTGGCCACCCAGTCGCCCATCGGCTGGTTGGGCTGCCAGTTGGAGAACGAGGTGCGGAAGATCCACTTCGAGCAGCGCTCGCGGCTGATCGCGTCCGCGCCCGCGTTGGAGACGATGAGGATGGTCTTGCTGTTGTGCACCTTGTCGCGCATGCCCATCAGGATGCCGCTGTGCACGGGCCCGGTCAGGATGTCGACCTTGTCCGAGTCGATGAGCTTCTCCGTCTTGCGGATGCCCACCGGCGGCTGCATCTCGTCGTCTTCCTTGATCATCTCGATCTTGCGCCCGGCCACCGTCCAGTTCTCGCGCGCGAAGACCAGCTCCATTCCCTGGGTGATGGACTCGCCGAGCACCGCGTAGACGCCCGAGTACGGCAGCACGAGGCCGATCTTGACCGGGCCCGCCTGCGCGCTCGTCCGCCGCACCCACGGCCCCATCGCCGCGCCGGCCGCCGCCAGCGACGCGGTGCCGAGGAACCTCCGCCGGGTTACGTCTGCCATCGTGTTGTCCTCCTGAAGATCGGTGACTGAGGATGGTCGGCGCCCGCGAAGGCGCCGGAGCGCTACAAATCTACACGAAATCGGGCTACTTGCGAAACGCTTGCCCGTGATCGCGGGACGGCGGGCCCTCTCGACACGTGCGCGGACACCTCGCGGGCTGTCCGCCATCAAGGGGGGTGTGGAGGCCTCACGGGCTGGCCTCGCGCGCTGTCCGCCATCGGGGGCAGTGCGGGGGCCACACGGGCTGTCCGCCATCGGGGGAGTGCGGGGGCCATTTCGGGGCCCCCGCAGATGGAAAACAGCTGCTCCCGGGTTCGCGCGGCGAGCCGTGGCCCTACGGCACCCACGCCACCGCGTCGATCTCGACGTTGACGCCCTTGCGAGGCGGGGCGGCCTCGACGGTGGTGCGGGCGGGCTGGACGCCCTGGAAGTACTCCTTGAACACGCGGTTGAAGACCGCGAAGTCGTCCATGTTGCGCAGGTAGACCCCGACCCGGACCACGTTGGCGATCGAGGTGCCGCCCGCCTCCAGCACCGCCTTCACGTTGTCGAGCGTGACGCGGGTCTGCTCTGCGATGTCCTGGGAGACGATCGCCTTGGTGGCGGGGTCGAGCGGCCCCTGCCCCGACACGAAGAGGAAGCCGCCGACCTTGACGCCCTGGGCGATGGGCGACTCGGTGCCTTCCGAGAAGCCGGTCTTGGGCGCCGATCTCGTGAACACGACCTCTGGCTTCATGGACGCGAATCTCCTTTGAGGCGGGCCACGATCCCCGCCGGAATGGGCCGGGCCGCGAGCGGGCCGCCCGGCTGCTCGGGCTTCGCCACCCACGCCCGCACCTCGAAGCCGGTCGCGCATCGCCGTGTGCCCACCGACACGGCGTGCTCGACCCGGAACGTCTTCTCGCGCACCTCGGCCACCGTCGTCTCGATCGAGACCACGTCGCCATAGCGTACCGGGGAGGCGAAGCGGGCGCCCGACTCCACGATGGGCACGCCCACGATGCGCTCGGCCGGGAACATCTCCGGCCACGCCAGGCCGATCGACTCGAAGAGGGCCTCGGTGCCGAGGTCGAACCACTCGTAGAAGCGAGGGTAGAACACGATACCGGCCGGGTCGGCCTCGCTCCACCGCACCTTCAGGCTGATCGTGTTAGCGACCATCGGCCAGCTCGCGGAGGCGGAAGCGCTGCAGCTTGCCGGTGGCGGTGCGCGGCAGCTCGCTCACCACCCGGATCGCGCGCGGCCGCTGGTGCGGGGCGAGCGCGGCCTCGAGGTAGCCCCGCACGTCGGCCTCGAGGGCCTCGGGAGAGCCCGCCGGGTCGCGCGGCACCACGAAGGCAAACGGCTTGATGAGCCCGCCCGCCTCCGGGGCGCCCACCACCCCGCCGTCCAGCACGCCCGGGTGACGCAGCAGCACCGACTCCACCTCGGCCGGCGCCACCCACTGCCCCGCCACCTTGAAGAAGTCGTCCTCGCGGCCGCAGTGGACGTGGTAGCCGTCCGGGTCGCGGCGGTAGACGTCGCCGGTGCGGAACCACTCGCCCACGAAGGTGCGGCGCGAGTGATCGAGCCGCTGGTAGTACTGGGCGGCCTGCGACGGGGTGCGGACCCAGAGCACGCCCTCCTCTCCGTCGGCCACCGGATGACCTTCGGGGTCGAGGAGGCGGGCCTCGGTGCCGGGCACCGGCAGGCCGGAGGTACCGGCACGGCTCTGCCCCGGGCGGTTCGACAGCACCATGAACACGGTCTCGGTGGCCCCGATGCCGTCCAGCAGCTCCACGCCGAAGCGGGCGCGCCACGCCTCGTAGAGATCGGCGGACAGCCGCTCCCCGGCCGAGACGCAGAGGCGGGCGGAGCGGAACGTGTCCGCGGGCAGGTCGGAGCGCAGGAGCCGCGCGTAGACCGTCGGCACCGAGAAGAAGAGCGTGGGCGCGAACTCGCCCATGACGCGCGCCACCTCCGCGAGATCGGGCCAGCCCGGGTGGAGATACGTGCGGGCGCGCGCGTGGAGCGGGATCAGGAGCGCGTTGCCGAGGGCGTAGGCGAAGAAGAGCTTCGAGGTGGCGAACACCCGGTCGGCCGCCGAGACGCCGAGCAGCTCCGCGAAGTGCCGGCCCGCGGGCAGCGTGCGATGACAGTGCACCGCGGCCTTCGGGCGCCCGGTGGTGCCGGAGGTATAGAGCCAGAACGCCATCGCGTCCGCGCCGACCGACTCGGGAAGGAGCGGTCCGGTCGGGGCCGCGTCGGCCACCAGGGCGTCGAAGTCGACCACCGCGCGCGCGCCGAGGGCCAGCGCGTCCACGCCCGCGCCTTCCAGCACGCCCCGGTCCGCCACCAGCACCCGTGGCCGGCAGTCGGCCAGCACCACGCCCAGGTCGGCGGGGGTGAGCCGGGTGTTGATCGGCACCGCGACCGCGCCAAGCTTCAGCGCCCCGAAGAACGTGGCGGCCCAGCCGGGGCCATCGGCCAGCAAGAGCCCGACCCGGTGCTCGCGCTCCACCCCCCGTGCGCGGAGAGCGAGCGCGGCGCGATCGGTCAGGCGCTGGAGGCTTGCGTAGCTGAGCGCGCCAGTGGAGGTGATCAGCGCGGTCCGGTCGCCCAGACCTTCCTCGACCGGAGCGTCGACGAAGAGGGCGGCCGCGTTGTCCATGCGGTGGGCCCGGCTCAGCCCTGCCCGGACACCTTGCCGCGGGGAACGGCGTACCCGGCGGCGGCGAGCCGGTCGGTGATGCCGTGGAACTTGTGGCGACCGTCGACGTGCGCGGCCCACACCGAGTGGAGGTCCTCGAAGCCGGCCAGATAGCGGAGGCCGCAGTCCGCCGGCTCCGCCATCTCCATCTCGCCGGCGAGGAAGCGTCGATGCCCCTCGGCCGGGTCGATCCAGAAGCCCTCGGAGGCCTCTCCGCCGAGCAGCCGTGGCTCCTGCCCGGCGGGCACCGGGGCCAGGAAGAAGCGGGCCGTGAAGCGGATCGGGCTCGTGGGCGGTGTGATGAAGTGCGAGAGGTAGCGGAACGGCCCGAGGTCGAGGTACCAGCCCTCCCGCTCCAGCAGCCCGGGGAACACGCCCGCGTCGGCGGCGAGGGCGTGCCGGACCCCCTCGATTCGCTCCCGGGTGGCGGAGTCCTGCGTGTCCACCGGTCGGCCCTCCCCGTCGCAGCCGACGAGGAGCCCGGTCTCCTCCACCAGCTCGCGCGCCGCGGTCACCCAGTAGGCGAGCGGCGGGATGCCCTCGGCTTCCGGGAACGCGGCCAGCGCGGTGCCGGCCGAGACCCCGTAGCAGCGGGCCAGCGCCGCGGGGCTCGCGTCGGTGGGCTCCACCTTGCCGCCCGGGAAGGCGTAGAAGCCGCCGAGGAAGCGCATGCTCTTCTGGCGCCGGATCATGTACACCTCGACCGGCACGCGGGCCGCCGGGCGCACCAGCAGGACGGAGGCGGCGGGGCGCGGGACGGCGGGCGGAGCGGTGGGCGCGGTCACGCGGGTGGAACGCGCGAGCGCGTGAGGCCGGCCAGCTGCTCCAGCAGGGCCTCGGCCGAGACCGGCTTGGCGATCACGCGGTCCACGTACTGCATCGACTCGTGCGCGGACACACCCTCGCCCCACCCGGTGAGGATGAACACCGCGGTCGACGGGGAGCGGGTCTTCACGCGCTGGGCGACTTCCCAGCCGTTCATCTTCGGCATGCCGAGGTCGGTGATCACCACGTCGTGCGCGGTGGGATCGAAGACCGCGAGCGCTTCCTCGCCGTTCGCGGCGGTGGTGATCGCGTGGCCCTCGCTGCCCATCACGTCGGAGAGCACGCTCAGCAGGCGCGGGTCGTCGTCCACCAGCAGCACCCGCGCCGCCTTCTCCGGCGAGACCTGGCGCTCGGCGACGCCCTCGGAGGCGGGGATGATCTGGAAGCGGCTCGCGTGTAAGCGCAGGCGCACCGTGGTGCCGCGGCCGACCTCGCTCTCGATGGCCACGCTGCCCCCGTGGCGCTCGATGATGTCGTAGACGTGCGCGAGGCCCTGCCCGGCCCCCCGGCCCGGCTGGAGGCTCCGCGCGTGCTCGGCGAGGCGCCGGCGCGTCTCGTCCGACATCCCGATCCCGGAGTCGCGCACCTCGACCACCACCCAGCCCGAGGCCTCCGCGGCGGCCCGGATCGCGAGGGCGCCACCCTTGGGCATGGCGTCCACCGCGTTGTGGATCAGGCGCACCAGGGCATCGCGCAGCTCGAAGGCGTTGCCCTCGACGGGCGGCAGGGCCTCCATGTCCTGGGTCACCGTGATCACCGAGCCCTTGCGCTCCGCGTCGTCCCGCCAGCGCGGCGCGGTCAGCTCGAGAGCCTCCGCGATGACCGCGGGCAGCCCCACCGGCCCGAAGGCCACCTGCGGCTGGCGCGAGACGAACTCCTGCAGCTTGCGAACCGTCGCCGAGGCCTCGAGGGCCACGTCGCGGATCACCGCGAGCCGCCGGCGCGCCGCATCCGACTCGGTCTCGCGCAGCATCAGCTCGGTGTAGGCGAGGATCGCGGCGAGCGAGTTGTTGAAGTTGTGGGCGAGGCCACCGACGGTCTCCCCGAGGGCGCGCAGATCCTCGCCGCGCGAGAGGCCTCGGGGGGCGTCCGCGAGGCGGCGCCCCAGGTCGCGGGCCCAGCTGCGCATCGCGAGCACCGCGCGGTCCATCTCCACCTTGGTGCGGCGGATCTGGCGCGCGATGTCCTGGATCTCCTCGTGATCGGCGAAGAGGAGGGCTTCCGGGGGCAGCTCGCGTGAGTCGCGCCGGATCCATCGGCCCATGTGCTCTCGGACCCGCTTGATCATGAGCGGGCGGGAGCTACAGGTTCACGAGCTGGGCGACGCGCTCGCGATGGTGGGTGGCATCTCCGAAGGTGAACTCCGAGCCCTTCGCCCGCTTGAAGTAGAGGTGGAGGTCGTGCTCCCACGTGAAGCCGATGCCGCCGTGGAGCTGGATGCCGGCCGCGGCCACCCGGCGGAAGGCGTCGGAGACGTAGGCCTTGGCCATGCTGACCGCCAGCGGCGCCTCGGAGGCGCCCTCGTCGAGGGCCCACGCCGCGTAGTAGGTGATGGACTTGCTGTTCTCCACGTCCACCAGCATGTCGGCCGCGCGGTGCTTCACGCCCTGGTAGGAGCCGATCGGCCGGCCGAAGGCCTGGCGGATCTTGGCGTACTCCACCGTCATGTCGAGCACCTTCTGGGCGCCGCCGCACATCTCGGCGCAGAGCGCCACCGTGGCCCGGTCGAGCACCCGCGCGAGCGGGGCCCACCCCCCGTTCGCGGCGCCGAGCAGGGCGTCGGCCCCCACCGTGACGTCGGCGCACGTGACCTCGCAGAGCTTGCGGGTCTGGTCCATCGTGGGCAGGAGCGACACCTGGAGCCCCGCGGTGCCCCGGGGCAGCAGGAAGAGCGAGATCCCGTCCGCCCCCGCGCCGGCCTTGGTCCGCGCCGCCACCACCAGGGCGTCCGCGGTGTGCGCGTCGGAGACGAACAGCTTGACGCCGGAGAGGGTGTAGCGGCCGCCCTTCTCGGCGGCGGTGAGGGTCACGCCGGCGGGGCCGAGCTGGGCGCTCGGCTCCATCCACGCCAGGGCCACGCGCGTGTCGCCCGCCCCGATCCGGGGCAGCCACTCCTTCTTCTGCGCCTCGCTACCCGCCTCCAGGATCGCGAGCCCGCCCAGGATCACCGCGGAGAAGAACGGCCCCGGCACCACCGCGCGGCCCATCTCCTCCATGAGGACCACGAGGTCCACGAGACCGAGCCCCATGCCGTCGTAGGCCTCGGGGTAGACGAGCCCGAGCCAGCCCTGCTCGGCCATCTTCTTCCAGAGCTCGGGAGTGATGCCCTCCGGGGTCTCCATCAGCCGCCGCACGGTGTCGGAGGCGCACTCGTTCTCGAAGAACTTGCGGGCGGTGCTGCGCAGGAGCTCCTGCTCGTCGTTGAACCCGAAGTTCATGGCTTAGCCTTTCGGAAGGCCGAGCACGCGCTCGCCGATGATGTTGCGCTGGATCTCGGTGGTCCCACCCTCGATGGAGTTGGCCCGCGAGCGCAGGAAGGTGTGCTGCCAGAGACCGTCCGCCACCGCCCACCGGCTGCCGTGGGTGAGCTGGCTGAACGCGCCCTGGATCTCCATGGCCAGCTCCTGCACGCGCTGGTGGCCCTCGACCCACATCATCTTGCCCGCCGACGCCTCCGGGCCGGGCAGCTCGCCCTTGAGCAGCTTGGTGATCGCGCGGGCCCCGGTGTACTTGAAGACCTCGGTGTCGATCCAGAGCTGGGCCAGCTTCTGCCGCATCACCGGATCCTGGGTCGCCGGGATCCCGTTCTTCTTGGTGGCCCGGGCCATGTCCACCAGGCCGTCGAGGGCGATGCGCAGGCGCACCTGCAGGCCGAAGCCGAGGGCGAGACGCTCGTACATGAGGGTGGTGAGGCCGACCGCCCACCCGTTGTTGAGACCGCCCAGGATCTGCGACTCGTGCACGCGCACGTTGTCGAAGTAGACCTCGTTGAACTCCGCGTCGCCCGTCAGCTGCTTGAGCGGCTTCACGGTCACGCCCGGGCTCTTCATGTCGAGCAGGAAGTAGGTGATGCCCTTGTGCTTGGGGGCGGCGGGGTCGGTGCGGGCCAGCAGCATCATCCAGTCCGCGATGTGGGCGAGCGACGTCCACACCTTCTGGCCGTTGATCACGTAGTGCTCGCCGTCCTTCTCGGCCCGGGTCTGCAGCGAGGCGAGGTCGGAGCCCGCGTTGGGCTCCGAGTAGCCCTGGCACCAGATCTCCTCGCAGGAGAGCATCCTGGGCGGGTAGCGCTTCTTCTGCTCGTCGGTGCCGTAGGCGATGATGGTGGGGCCGGCCATCCCGATCGCGAGGATGTTCAGGACCGGAGGCGCCTTGGAGAGCGCCATCTCCTGCTGGAGGATCATCTCCTCCATGAAGGTGAGGCCGCGGCCACCCGCCTCCTTGGGCCACGTGAGCCCCACGAAGCCCGCCTCGAACATCTGCCGCTGCCAGCGGCGGAGCATCTCGTAGGCCTCGGGGCGCGGGATATCGGAGCCCTGACGGAGCCGCGCCACCCAGTCCTGGCGCATGTGCGTGGCGAGCCAGCTCCGGACCTCGTCGCGGAAGGATTCCTGCTCAGGGGTCAGCGTGAAATCCATGCGCCCTCCCGCGCGGGTGGCGGCCCACCGAAGGTTGACCGAGATGAGGCTGAACGAAGGTTCAGCGCTCATATTACGAGGCCCCGCGAGAAAGTGTCAAGGCTTCGTGTGCGGTATACTCGCGGCGTCCATGGCCACCCCGGGCATCTCGCTGGCGCGCCTCAAGGAGCACATCGAGACCCTCTCCACCTTCGGTCGCAACGCGGACGGCCACGGGATCACCCGCTCGTGCTGGAGCCCGGCCCACGAGGAAGCGCGCGCGTGGCTCCTCGGGCGCATGAAGACCGCGGGCCTCGAGACGCGCGTCGACGCGGCGGGGAATACCTTCGGGGTGCTGCCCGGCGAGGGCGCCGCGGTTCTCACCGGCTCCCACATCGACACCGTGCCCGAGGGCGGACCGCTCGACGGGGCCCTGGGCGTCCTGGCCGGGCTCGAGTGCCTGCAGATCATCAAGGAGGCCGGCCTGTCGGTCCGGCGGCCGCTCGCGGTGGTGGCGTGGAGCGACGAGGAGGGCCGCTACGGGAGCCTCTTCGGCTCCCGCGCCTTCACCGGCCGGCTCGACCTCGCCCAGGTGCCGTCCCTCCGGGCCCTCGACGGCGAGCCGCTGGTCGACGCGATGGCGCGCGCCGGCTACGACGCGAGCCGGGTGGCGGAGGCGCGCTGCGACCCGCGCACGCTCCACGCCTACATCGAGCTGCACATCGAGCAGGGCCCGCACCTCGACCAGGCGCGGATCCCCATCGGCCTCGTGGAGGGCATCGTCGGGATCCGGCGCAACCGCCTGACCTTCATCGGGGAGCCGGACCACGCGGGCACCACCCCGATGGCCCGGCGCAAGGACGCGTTCCTGGGCGCCTGCGAGTACGCGCTCAAGGCCCGCGAGCACATCGTGCGCAAGGGCAGCGGCCGGAGCGTCACCAACTTCGGGCGCATCGAGCTCGCCCCCGGGGTGTCCAACATCGTGCCCGCCCGCGCGGTGCTGATGCAGGAGATGCGGGAGCTCGACGCCCGGATCCTGGCCCGCCTCGACCGCGAGTGCGTGGCCCTGGCCCGGACGGTGGCCCGGCGGCGCGGCCTGCGGGTCGTGGTGGAGACGCAGTCCCGCACCGACCCCGCGCGCTGTGCGCCCCGCGTCATGGATGCGGTGCAGGCCGCGTGCGACGCGCTGCGCCTCCGCTACCGGCGCATGCCCTCCGGCGCGGGCCACGACGCCCAGAACCTGGCCGCGATCACCGCCTCCGGGATGCTGTTCATTCCCTCCCGCGGCGGGCGCAGCCACCGGCCCGACGAGATGAGCGACTGGAAGGCGATCGGACGGGGCGCCAACGCGCTGCTGCAGACGCTCCTGCGCCTGGCCGGGTGAGGGCGCCCACGCGAGAACGCGTGCATGTGAAAGTTTCCACTTGGCAACGGTCCGCGGGATCAAGTACACTCCGCGTGATTCCGGCGCGATCACTTCTATGAGGATGTTGTGCCCACGATAGTGCACCTGCTGCTGGCCCTGGTCCTGACCGTCTTCCTGGTCGCCCAGGCCCGGTCCCTGGCTTTCGTGCTGCGGTCGCGCCGGGCCGTGTCTTCGCGGAGCGCCCGCCGGGGGACCGACCTCCTCTGGACCGGCATCCCGGTGCTCCTCGTGCTCTTCCTGGCCGCCCGGAGCTGGGTGGCCGTGGTCGACGTCCACCGGCCCGCGGTCGCGGCGACGGGGGCGCCGACCCAGTCGGCGGCGACCCCGCGCTAAGAGGAGCCCTCCACGTGACGATCCCGTCCGCGACCTCGCCCCGCCCCCGGCGGCGCTTCGACTGGTCCCTCGCCTGCCTGCTCGGCGCCGTGCTGATGCTGGCCTGCTCGTGCAGCGCGGTGGGCTGGAACTGGGACACCCCGATGAGCACGGTCATGCCGAAGTCGGACTTCGGGAAGATGACCCACGAGATCTTCATGCTGATCTCGTGGTGGACCCTCGGCATCTTCATCGCGGTGGAGGTGGCGCTGGCGTGGGTGTGCTGGCGCTACCGCGACCGCGCGGGCGCGCCGATCCCGAAGCAGGTGCACGGGCACACCACGCTGGAGGTGGGCTGGACCATCGCCTTCGCGGTGATCCTCCTCGTGTTCGCGATCCCCACCATCCGGGTGATCTTCAAGACCCAGGAGGCGCCCGCGGCCACCGCGCTGCGGGTGGAGGTGTTCGGCAAGCAGTGGTGGTGGGAGTTCCGCTACCCGCAGTTCAAGATCACCACCGCCAACGAGCTCCACCTCCCCAAGGACCAGACCGCCACGTTCCTCCTCAACGCGCCGGACGTCATCCACTCCTTCTGGATGCCCCAGCTCGGCGGCAAGCGCGACGTGGTGCCACACCGGATCAACCACATCACGCTGACCCCCGAGGTGGCGGGGGAATACCCGGGCCAGTGCGCGGAGTACTGCGGGGTCTCCCACGCCAACATGCGCTTCCGGGTGATCGTGCACGAGCCGGCCGACTTCGAGAAGTGGGTCAAGAGCCAGCAGGCCCCGCCGGTCGAGTCCGCCGATCCGCTCGCCCAGCAGGGCAAGACGATCTACTCCGCGTCGACCTGCGTGGGCTGCCACACCATCACCGGGATCTCGGCCGGGCAGATCGGACCCGACCTCACCCACTTCGCGAGCCGCAAGCGGTTCGCGGGCTCGCTCATGGAGTCGACCCCGGACAACATCGCGAAGTGGATCGAGAATCCCGATCACATGAAGCCCGGGGCCCTCATGCCGAACCTGGGAATGACCGGCGAGCAGAGCAAGGCCATCGCGGCCTACCTGCTCAGCCTGAAATAAGGGGACCGCATGGCCACGCAGGCCGCCTTCATGCACGGCTCGAAGGCCGAGACCGAGACCTTCTGGGGTACCGTCTGGTCCTGGCTCACCACCGTCGACCACAAGCGGATCGGGATCCTGTACGGCACCTCCGCGTTCATCTTCTTCCTGGTGGGAGGTATCGAGGCGCTGATCATGCGCCTGCAGCTCGCGCGGCCCGACAACACCCTGGTGGGCGCGGAGCGCTTCAACGAGCTGTTCACCATGCACGGCACCACCATGATCTTCCTGGCCGTGATGCCGTTGAGCGCCGCCTTCTTCAACTACATGATCCCGCTCATGATCGGGGCGCGCGACGTCGCGTTCCCGCGCCTGAACGCGCTCTCGTACTGGATCTTCCTCTCCGGAGCCCTGTTCCTGAACTCGAGCTGGCTGTTCGGCCTGGCCCCCGACGGAGGGTGGTTCGGCTACGCCAACCTCACCACGGCCCAGTTCTCCCCGCGGCACACGATCGACTTCTGGATGCTGGGCCTGCAGATCCTCGGCCTCTCGTCGATGCTGGCCGGCTTCAACTTCCTGGTGACGATCATCAACATGCGAGCCCCCGGCATGACCCTCATGCGCATGCCGGTGTTCATCTGGATGAGCTTCGTGACCCAGTTCCTCCTCGTGCTCGCCTTCCCCGCGATCACGGTGGCCCTCATCCTCCTCATGTTCGACCGCTTCTTCGGCACCCTGTTCTATGCCCCCGCGGCCGGGGCCGACCCGCTGCTCTGGCAGCACCTCTTCTGGATCTTCGGGCACCCCGAGGTCTACATCCTGATCCTGCCCGCGATGGGCATAGTCTCCGAGGTGCTGCCCACCTTCGCGCGCAAGCCGCTCTTCGGAGCGCCGGTCGTGATCTACTCCGGCATCCTGATCGGCTTCTTCGGCTTCGGGGTGTGGAGCCACCACATGTTCTCGGTGGGCATGGGACCGGTGGCCGACGCCGCCTTCTCGATCTCCACCATGCTGATCGCGGTGCCCACCGGGGTGAAGATCCTGAACTGGATCGGCACCCTGTGGGGCGGCTCCATCCGCTTCAAGACCCCCATCTACTTCTCCCTCGGCTTCATCGCGATGTTCACCATGGGTGGCCTCTCCGGCGTCATGCACGCCTCGCCCCCGGTGGACCTGCAGCAGACCGACAGCTACTTCGTGGTGGCCCACTTCCACTACGTGCTCTTCGGCGGCTCGATCTTCGGCCTCTTCTCCGGGATCTACTACTGGTGGCCCAAGATCACCGGCAAGCTCCTCGACGAGAAGCTCGGCCTCTGGCACTTCTGGGCGATGCTGGTGGGCTTCAACATGACGTTCTTCCCCCAGCACTACCTGGGCCTCATCGGGATGCCGCGCCGGATCTACACCTACGCGCCGGACCTGGGCTGGAACTTCTGGAACCTGGTCTCGACCGTCGGGTCGTTCCTGATCGCGGTGTCGCTGCTCTTCTTCATCGCCAACGTGATCCGCTCCCTGCGATACGGAGCGGTGGCGGGCAACGACCCGTGGGACGCCCGCACGCTGGAGTGGGCGATTCCCTCTCCGCCCCCGGTCTACAACTTCGCGCGCATCCCGCACGTGCAGGACCGTGACGACTTCTGGCTCACCAAGTACGGCGACGGGCACGGGGGCGCGCCGCGTCCCAAGGGGGCTCCGGTGACCGCGGCGGAGATCGCGGCGATCCACATGCCGCCGACCTCGTTCTGGCCGCTCCTGCTCGCGCTCGCGGTCGCGGTGATGATCTCGGGCCTGATGATCAGCATGGTCCAGGTCGCCATCGGGGGGCTGCTCACGCTGTGGCTGATGTACAAGTTCGCCGTGGAGCTGCACCGGCCCGCCGCCGGGCACGGGCACTAGGAGAGCCGCCATGGCCGATCACGCCGCCGCCGCCGTCGTCGCGCACGCCGCCCACGATCCCAACATCGGCAGCACCGGGCTCGACAACCGCAAGGTCGGGATGTGGGCCTTCCTCGGCTCGGACTGCATGTTCTTCGGGTCTCTGATCGGGACGTACCTGGCCTACAAGGGCAAGTCCATCTCGGGCCCCCTGCCCCACCAGGTGTTCGACATCCCGCTCACCTCGTACAGCGCGGCCCTGCTGCTCGCCTCCTCGCTGACCATGGTGCTGGGCCTGAGCGCCCTGCAGGAGAGCCGGGTGAAGAAGGCGGCGATGTGGCTCTTCGTGACCGCGATGCTGGGCCTGCACTTCGTGCTGAACCAGGTCTACGAGTTCACCACCTTCGTGCTGCACCACGACCTGAAGCTCTCCACCAGCCTCTTCGGCTCCAGCTTCTTCGTGCTCACCGGCTTCCACGGAGCCCACGTCACGGGCGGAGTCATCTGGCTGCTGATCCTCGTGATGCTCGCCATGCGGGGCAAGCTCGACGCGCGGGACTACACCAAGGTCGAGATCGCGGGCCTCTACTGGCACTTCGTCGACATCGTGTGGATCGCGATCTTCACCGTCATCTACCTCATCCCCTAGGAGCCGCGAGATGGCCGACCATCAAGCCGTTGCGGTCGCGACCCACGGAGGAGGGAGCGGGCACGCCACCGTCCGGATCTACGTCCACGTCGCGATCGTGCTCGCGATCATCACCGCGCTGGAGGTGGCCACCCTCTACGTCCCCGGGATCCCGGGCCCGGTGCTGGTGATCAGCCTGCTCGTGATGTCCGCGGTCAAGTTCTTCCTGGTGGTAGGGTTCTTCATGCACCTCAAGTACGATCACCCGGTCATGCGCGCGCTCTTCGTGGGACCGTTGATCATCGCCATCGCGATCATCCTGGCCGTCATGGCGCTCTTCAGCGCCTTCGTGCTGCTGCCGCGCGTCGTCCTCTGATATGGCGCACGTAGTACCCGGGCCCGCGGGGCCACCGCCCCTCGGGCCCGAGGGTTTTCCCTGGACCGCCTGGCCCGCCGATCCCACCGTGGTGGGCGGCCTCCTGATCCTGGGCGTCGCCTACGGGGCGGCCACTCTCTGGCGGCGCCGCCTCGATCCGCAGGCCCCGGTGGAAGCGGACAAGATCGTGTCGTTCGCGGGCGCCCTCGGCGTGCTCTTCGTCGCCCTCACCGGCCCCGTCCACGACCTCTCGGACTACTACCTGTTCAGCGCCCACATGATCCAGCACATGATGCTGGTGTTCGCGATGCCGCCGCTCTTGCTGCACGGCGTCCCGGGCTGGATGGCGCGCCCGCTCCTGCGCGATCCGCGCCTCCTCGCCCTGGGGCGCGCGCTGACCCGGCCCGTGGGGGCGTTCGCCACCTTCAACGTCGTGCTGGTGGCGTGGCACCTGCCCCCGCTGTACAACCTGGCCATGGAGCAGCACCCGGTCCACATCGTGGAGCACCTGATGATCATGGCGGCGTCGGTGATCCTCTGGTGGCCGCTGCTCTCGCCGCTGCCCGAGCTGCCGCGCACGCCCTACCCGGTGCAGATGCTGTACCTCTTCGTGGTCGGCCTTCCGATGGTGATGGTGGCGATCTTCATCTCGATGGCGGACAGCCTCCTCTATCCCTACTACGCGGCCTCGCCCCGGGTGTGGGCCTCCCTCACCCCCCAGATCGACCAGCACCTGGGCGGCCTGATCATGTGGATTCCCGGCGGCATGGTCTTCCTGGCCGCGCTCTCGGTGGTCTTCTTCCGCTGGCAGCACGCGGGCGGTGAGGACGGCGCGGTGCCCACCAGCAGCGTGGTGACCCGTGCGCGCTAGGATCGCCCTCGCCGCGGTGGTCGCGGTGTTCGTGCTGATGACCCTCGGCAACGTGGTCAGCGCGACCGGCTCCGGCCTCGCCTGCCCGGACTGGCCGCTCTGCCACGGCTCGATCGTCCCGCCCCTGCGCACCGACGTGCTCATCGAGTACGGCCATCGCCTCTCGGCCCTGGCCGCCACCGTCCTGATCCTGGCCGCCAGCGTGGCCGCCCTGCGCGGGCCCGCCTCCGCGGGGGTGCGCCGGCTGGCGTGGCTGCTGCCGGTGCTGCTGCTGGTCCAGATCGCCCTCGGCGGCATCACGGTGCTGCTCAAGCTGCCGGACCTGATCAGCACCGCCCACCTGGTGAACGCGCTGCTGATCCTGGGCGGCCTCATCGTGCTCACCCTGGGCCTCCGCGGGCCGACCGCCGCGCCGGCCGCCGACCCCGACCGGACGCGGCGCCTGGCGCGCGCCGGCCTCGCGGTGCTCCTGGTCCAGCTCGCGCTGGGCGGCTACGTCCGCCACGCGGGCGCGGGCCTCGCGTGCCCGGACTTTCCGCTCTGCAGCGGGGACCTCCTCCCGAGCGGCTGGCTCCCCACCGTCCACTGGGTGCACCGCTGGCTCGGGGTGCTGCTGCTCGGCGTCTTCGTGCACCTGGCCGTCGCGGCGCGCACCACCGCCACCCGGCTCGTGGCCGCCCTCGCGGTGCTGCAGGTCTCGCTCGGCGTGGCGACCGTGCTGCTCCAGCTGACTCCCGCGGTGCGGGCGACCCACGCCGCGGTCGGCTACGCGCTCTGGGCCACGCTGGTGTGGGCGAGCGTCGAGGCGGGCTGCTGGCGAATGGTCGGCGCCGAGCGCACGCCGCGCCCCGGCGCGGGACGACGGGCGGTCCATGCCGCCTAGGGCCGCCGCCGCGTCCTCGCGCGGGCTGCCCGCTCTCGGGGTGGCCGCGCGCGTGGGCGCCTACCTGGAGCTCTCGAAGTTCGGCATCGTGCTGCTGGTGCTGGTCTCGGCCGGCGCCGGCTTCATGCTGAGCGCGCCGCTCGGACCCGAGTTCCCGTGGGCGCAGGGGCTGCTGGTGCTCGTGGGCGTCATGCTGCTCTCCTGCGGGGCCTCCGCGCTCAACCAGGTGCAGGAGCGCGGGCGCGACGCGCTGATGCCGCGGACCGCGGGCCGGCCGCTGCCGTCCGGCCGCCTCACCCACGCCCAGTGCCTGGCCTTCTCGCTGGCCGGCATCGCGGCGGGCGCCGCGCTCCTGTGGCTCGGGGTGGGGCCGGTGGCGGGCGTGCTGGGGCTGATCGCGAGCGCGTTCTACAACGGCGTCTACACGCCGTGGCTCAAGACCCACTCCCCGTTCGCGGCGGTGCCGGGGGCGATCCCGGGCGCGATCCCGCCGGTCATCGGCTGGGTGGCGGGCGGGGGCGGGGTCACGGACGCGGGCGCGATCATCCTGTTCGGGATCCTGTTCCTCTGGCAGATGCCCCACTTCTGGGCGCTCGCCCTGCGCTACCGCGGCGACTACGCGGCGGGCGGTTTCCCGATGGTGTCCGAGCGGGTCGGGGTGGAGGGCACCGCGCGGCTCATCCTGGTCTACGCGCTCGGGCTCACCGCCTGGTCGCTCGCCGCCCCGACCTTCGGGGTCGGCGGCCCGGCGGCCCTGGTCGCCGCCGCCGCCCTCGGCGGGCGCCTGATCTGGCTCGCCGAGAAGTTCGCCCGCCGGCCCGAGGACCCGCGGGGATGGCTCTCCCTCTTCCTCTTCTCCAACTTCTACCTGCTCCTTCTGTTCCTGGTGATGGTGGGCGAGCGGCTGGCTCGCCATGCCCTCACCTAGGGCGTCGGCGCTCCCGGTTGGCGCGGCGGGAGGGTCCTCTGGTACTCTGAGATTCCGTCTGGAGGGACGTGACCGATGAACATCTGCGTCGTGGGAACGGGCTACGTGGGACTGGTGACCGGCGCGGTCTTCGCCGATCTCGGCAACGACGTGGTGTGCGTGGACAACGCGACGAAGAAAATCGAAGCCTTGCGCGCAGGCCAGATGCCGATCTACGAGCCCGGTCTCGAGGAGATGGTGGCCCGCAACAAGGACGACGGGCGGCTCACGTTCTCCACCGACCTCCCCGGAGGCGTGCGGCAGGCCGACGTGATCTTCATCGCGGTGGGCACCCCGCCCAAGGAGAGCGGAGAGACCGACCTCTCCCAGGTGGAGGCGGTCGCGTCCGAGATCGGCCGCTCCATGGACCGCTACAAGGTGGTGGTCAACAAGTCCACCGTCCCGGTCGGTACGGGCGAGTTCGTCCGAGAAGTCATCACCCGCCACCAGCCGCGCCCGCTCGACTTCGACGTGGTGTCCAACCCCGAGTTCCTCCGCGAGGGCTCGGCCATCGAGGACACCCTCCGGCCCGATCGCATCGTCATCGGGGCGCCCAACCAGCAGGTGGCCATGACCCTGGTGGAGCTCTACGCTCCGCTCGAGCGGCCGATGATCATCACCGACCTGCCGTCGGCGGAGGTCATCAAGTACGCCTCCAACGCCTTCCTGGCCGCCAAGATCTCGTTCATCAACGCGATCGCGAACATCTGCGAGGCGGCGGGCGCCGACGTGAGCCAGGTGATGAAGGGCATGGGCCTCGACTCGCGCATCGGCATGCAGTTCCTCCAGGCCGGGCTCGGCTACGGCGGCTCCTGTTTCCCCAAGGACGTGGACTCGCTCATCCACACCGCGTCGCGGCTCGGCTACGACTTCAAGCTGCTGCGCTCGGTGGTGGAGATCAACCGGGAGCGGGCCGCCCACCTGGTCGAGATGATGCGCAAGGCGATGGGCCCGCTGGAGGACAAGACGGTGGCGGTGCTGGGGCTCGCGTTCAAGCCCAACACCGACGACATGCGCGAGGCCAAGAGCCTCGAGGTGGTGCGGGCGCTCCACGCGGCGGGCGCCCAGATCCGCGCCTACGACCCGGTGGCGATGGAGAACGCGCGCTCGATGATGCCGCCCGGGGTGGTCTTCTGCGAGTCGGCCTTCGAGGCCGCCGCGGGAGCCGACGGGGTGACGCTGCTCACGGAGTGGAACGAGTTCAAGTACCTGAACCTCGACCGCCTCCGGGGCCTGCTGCGCCGCCCGCTCATCTTCGACGCCCGCAACCTCTACGAGCCGGAGCGCATGCGGCGTCTCGGCTTCGAGTACTACTCCATCGGGCGCAAGCCCATCCTGGCCGGCTAGGGAGCCCGCCCGATGCGCGTGCTGGTGACGGGAGGGGCCGGGTTCATCGGCTCCCACCTCTGCGAGTTCCTGCTCGCGCGGGGCTGCGAGGTGCTCTGCATGGACAACCTCCTCACCGGGTCCACCGACAACATCGCGCACATCACCGATTCGCGCTTCCTGTTCGTGAAGCACGACGTCACCAACTACATCGTGGTGGGAGGCCCGCTCGACTACGTGCTGCACTTCGCGAGCCCCGCCTCCCCGATCGACTACCTGGAGCTGCCGATCCAGACCCTGAAGGTGGGCGCCCTCGGCACCCACAAGGCCCTCGGCCTCGCCAAGGAGAAGCGGGCCAAGTTCCTGCTCGCCTCCACCTCCGAGGTCTACGGCGATCCGCTCGTGCACCCCCAGCGGGAAGACTACTGGGGCAACGTGAACCCGGTGGGCCCGCGCGGCGTCTACGACGAGGCCAAGCGCTTCGCGGAGGCGATGGTCATGGCCTACCATCGCGTGCACGACCTCGACGCGCGCATCGTGCGCATCTTCAACACCTACGGCCCGCGCATGCGGCTCACCGACGGCCGCGCGATCCCGACCTTCGTGCGGCAGGCCCTGCGCCACGAGCCCCTCACCGTCTTCGGGGACGGCTCGCAGACCCGCTCGTTCACCTACGTCTCGGACCTGGTGGAGGGTATCTGGGCCCTCATGCAGGCGCCGGTCAACGAGCCGGTGAACATCGGCAACCCGAGGGAGATGACCTTGCTCCAGCTCGCCAAGCAGATCGCCCAGATGAGCGGCTCGCGGAGCGAGATCGTGTACCGGCCCCTGCCCACCGACGATCCCAAGGTGCGGCAGCCCGACATCGGCAAGGCCCGCCGCCTGCTCGGCTGGGAGCCCAAGGTCGAGGTGGAGGACGGCCTCCGCCGCACCATCGACTGGTGCCGGCGCCTGGTGGCCCAGCCGTGAAGATCATCGTCACCGGCGGGGCGGGCTTCATCGGCTCCCACGTGGTCGACCGCTTCATCGAGGCCGGGCACGACGTGGCGGTGGTCGACAACCTCACCACCGGGGACCCGCGCTGGGCCAACCCGCGCGCCCGCCTGCACGTGGTCGACCTGCGCAGCGCGCGGCTCGCCGACGCGTTCGAGAAAGAGCGGCCGGAGGTGGTCGCGCACCTGGCCGCGCAGGCCTCGGTGGGCCGCTCGGTGACCGATCCCGCCTTCGACGCGAGCGTCAACATCATGGGCGGCCTCGGCCTGCTCGAGTGCTGCCGGCGCTTCGGGGTGCGCCGCATCATCTACACCTCGAGCGGGGGCGCCGGCTACGGCGACACCGACGTGATCCCGACGCCGGAGACCCATCCGACCGTGCCGATCTCGCCCTACGGGATCACCAAGGTCGCGATGGAGTACTACGTCAACGCCTGGAGCGGCATCTTCGGGATCAGCGGCATCTCCCTGCGCTACGCCAACATCTACGGCCCGCGCCAGAATCCGCAGGGCGAGGCGGGCGTCATCGCCATCTTCTGCCACCGGCTGCTGACCGGCCAGGCGCCGATCATCAACGGCGACGGCGACCAGACCCGCGACTACACCTTCGTGGAGGACGTGGCCCTCGCCAACCTGCGCGCGCTGGAGCGGCCCGACGTGACCGGGGCGGTCAACGTCTGCACCGGGGTGGAGACCACCGTGAACCAGCTCTACGCCGCGCTGGTGGCCGCCTCCGGCGCCAAGGTGCCGGCCCAGTACGCGCCCGCGCGGCCCGGCGAGCAGCGGCGCAGCTGTCTCGACCCCGCCCACGCGGAGCGGGCGCTGGGCTGGAAGCCTTCCGTGACGCTCGCGGAGGGGCTCGGCCGCACCTTCCGCTTCTTCCAGAAGGAGCTCGGCAAATGATCGACGAGGAGCTGCGGGCCATCCTGGCGTGTCCGGCGTGCAAGGGCGAGCTGATCTTCGAGGAGACGCGCATCATCTGCCCGGCCTGCCGGAAGGCGTATCCCATCCGGGACGGCATCCCCGTGATGCTGATCGGCGAGGCGGAGCCCTGGACCCCGACCAGATAACCGCGGTCATCCTCGCCGGCGGGCAAGGCACGCGCCTCCGGCCGCTCACCCTGACCACCCCCAAGCCGGTGGTCCCGCTCCTGAACGTCCCGTTCCTCGCCTACCAGCTCGCGCTGCTCCGCCGGCACCGCATCACCGACGTGGTGCTCTCCTGCTCCTACCTGGTCGACGAGGTGCGCCGGATCATGGGCGACGGGGCGGCCCACGGCGTTCGCCTCCGCTACGCGGTGGAGACCGATCCCCTCGGCACCGCGGGGGGCATCCGCAACGCGGTGGACCTGGTGCGCGATCTGGTCGTGGTGCTGAACGGCGACATCCTCGCCGATCCGGACCTCACCGCGATGCTCGCCTTCCACGCCGCGCGGGGCTCGCACGCGAGCATCTATCTCACCCGCGTGCCGGATCCGAGCCAGTACGGGCTGGTGGAGCTCGATCCGGACGGACGGATCCGCAGCTTCATCGAGAAGCCCGAGCCCGGACGCGCGACGGTGGATACCATCAACGCCGGGGTCTACGTGCTGCACCGGGCGGTGGTCGCCGCCATCCCCACCGGGCGCGCGGTCTCCATCGAGCGCGAGACGTTCCCCGGCCTGCTGCGCGACCTCGTGCCGTTCTACGGATGGGTCTCGGAGAACTACTGGCTCGACATCGGCAACCCCGCCAAGTACCGGCAGGGGCAGCTGGACCTGATGGCGGGCCGCGTGACCACCGACGTGGCGCCCGCGGGGCCGCCCGGCGATGGCCTCCGGCTGGCCCCGGGCGCTCGCGTGGCGGCGGGCGCGACGCTCACCCCGCCGTGCGTGATCGGCGCGGGCACCCGCGTCGAGTCGGGGGCACGGGTGGGCCCGAACGCGGTGCTCGGGGCCGACTGCGTGGTGAGCGCGGGCGCCCGGCTGGAGGGCGCCATCCTGTGGGACGGGGTGACGGTGGGTCCCGGCGCGGTCCTGCAGGACTGCATCGTGGGCTCCCGCGTGCAGATCGGGGCCAACGCCCAGCTGGGATTCACCGCGGTCGTCGAGGGCAACACCGCCGTCCCGGCCGGCGCCCGCCTCTAGCCGCCCGGCTGGACGCGGTGCGGGGAGTGGGCCGCGCAAGGCCGTGGTATTCTTAGCCGGATGGCCATCGAGCTGATTCGTAATTTCTCCATCGTCGCCCACATCGACCACGGCAAGTCCACCCTGGCGGACCGCCTCCTGTCGCTGACCGGGACCATGGACGCGAAGAAGGCGGTGGACCAGGTCCTGGACTCGATGGATCTGGAGAAGGAGCGGGGCATCACGATCAAGGCCCACACCGTCCGGCTGCTGTACAAGGCCAAGGACGGGCAGCAGTACACGCTCAACCTCATCGACACCCCGGGCCACGTGGACTTCTCCTACGAGGTCTCCCGCTCCCTGGCCGCCTGCGAGGGAGCGCTGCTGATCGTGGACGCCGCGCAGGGGGTCGAGGCCCAGACCCTGGCCAACTTCTACCTGGCGCTGGACGGCGGCCTCGAGATCATCCCGGTCATCAACAAGATCGACCTGCCCGCCGCCGATCTGGAGGGCACCCGCAACCAGATCACCGAGATCCTGACGCTGGACGGCGACGAGGCCCTGGCCATCTCGGCCAAGCACGGCACCGGGGTCCCGGAGGTGCTGGAGGCGATCGTGGCGCGGATCCCGCCCCCCAAGGGGGACGTGGACGCCCCCCTCAAAGCTCTGGTGTTCGACTCGTTCTACGACTCCTACCAGGGGGTGGTGGTCTACATCCGTCTCATCGACGGCCGGGTGCGCGCGGGCACCAAGATCCTCCTGATGTCCAACGGCAAGACGTGCGAGGTCCAGCAGGTCGGCGTTTTCTCTCCCGACATGCGGCCGGTGGACGAGCTGACCGCGGGCCAGGTGGGCTACCTCACCGCCTCGATCAAGCGGGTGGCGGACGCCAAGATCGGCGAGACGGTCACCGAGGTGCTGCGCCCGACCGCCGAGCCCTGCCCGGGCTACCGCGACGCCAAGTCCATGGTCTTCGCCGGCCTCTACCCCATCGAGGACACCGACTACGAGGGGCTGCGGGACGCGCTCGAGAAGCTGCGGCTCAACGACTCCGCGTTCAACTTCGAACCGGAGACGTCCCTCGCGCTCGGTTACGGCTTCCGCTGCGGCTTCCTCGGCATGCTCCACCTCGAGATCGTGCAGGAGCGTCTCGAGCGCGAGTTCAATCTTTCACTCATCGTCACCGCCCCGAGCGTCCGGTTCAAGGTCGTGACCCTGGCCGGGGAGACGCTGGAGGTGGAGAATCCCTCCAAGCTGCCGCCGGTGGACCGGATCGACCGCATCGAGGAGCCCTACGTGCGCGGCTCGATCTTCGTGCCCACCGAGTTCATGAGCGAGATCTACAAGCTCGCCCAGGACAAGCGGGGCGAGCACAAGTCGCTCGAGTACATGGGCAAGCGGGTGCACATCCAGTTCGACTTCCCGCTGAGCGAGATCGTGGTCGACTTCTACGACCGCCTGAAGTCGATCTCCAAGGGCTACGCCTCGTTCGACTACGAGTTCCTGGAGTTCCGGGCCTCCGACGTGGTGAAGCTCGACATCCTGCTGAACGGCGATCCGGTGGACGCGCTCTCCATCATCGTCCACCGCGAGAAGGCCTACGAGAAGGGCAAGGCCCTCACCGAGAAGCTGCGCGCGGTGATCCCCCGCCAGCTCTACGAGGTGGCGATCCAGGCCGCCATCGGCAGCCGGGTCATCGCCCGCGAGACGGTGAAGGCCATGGGAAAGAACGTCACCGCCAAGTGCTACGGGGGCGACATCACCCGCAAGCGCAAGCTGCTCGAGAAGCAGAAGGAAGGCAAGAAACGGATGAAACAGGTCGGCCGAGTCGAGGTTCCCCAAGAGGCGTTCCTCTCGGTGCTCAAGAGCTGAGCGCCATGAACGACCTCCAGGTTCGTCCCGAGCGCGACACCGCCCCCCCGGTGTCCGCGGTCAAGGTCCGTCGCAAGTCCCTCTTCCGCGAGTACTCCGAGGCCATCATCATCGCGGTGCTGCTGGCGCTGTTCATCCGCCAGTTCGCGGTGCAGGCCTTCACGATCCCGTCCGGCTCCATGATGGACACCCTGCTGATCGGCGACTACATCCTGGTCAACAAGTTCCTCTACGGCGCCGAGATCCCGCTCACCGACCTGCACCTGCCCGGGGTGCGCGATCCTCACCGCGGTGACGTCATCGTGTTCAAGTATCCCAACGACGAGACGCGCGACTTCATCAAGCGCATCATCGCGGTGGGCGGCGACACCATCCAGGTGCGCGACAACCGGGTGACCCTGAACGGCCACTCCATCGACGAGCCCTACGCGCGGCCGGGCTCGTTCTCGGGGCCGCCGAGCACCGCCTGCGGCTACGCCTACGCGTGCGAGCCCCTGAAGGTGCCGGACGGCTCCTACTTCGTCATGGGGGACAACCGCGACAACTCGCAGGACAGCCGCTACTGGGGCTTCGTCCGGCGGGACAAGATCCGCGGCAAGGCCTTCCTGATCTACTGGTCGTGGAACGGGGACGGGCACTGGCTACGCTGGCGCCGGCTGGGTCACTACCTGCCGTAGCGGACTGGACGCCGCGGGCCGACCGGCTCGGGGCCTACGTCCACCTGCCGTTCTGCGTCGAGCGCTGCGGCTACTGCTCGTTCAACACCGCGCCCTACACCCCTCTTGGGCAGAGCCGCTTCCTCACCGCGCTGCTCGCGGAATGGGACCGGCTCGCCGCCGCCCCCTGGGCCGGCCGGGTGAGCCTGGACACCGTGTTCCTGGGCGGCGGGACTCCCTCGCTGCTCACCGTGGACCAGATGCAGGCCCTGCTGGGCCGGATCGGCGAACGCTTCGCGATCGAGGGCGGCGCCGAGATCACCGTCGAGTGCAACCCCGACGACGTGACGGTGGAGCGCCTGGCCGGATACCGCCGCGCCGGCGTCGACCGGGTGAGCCTCGGAGTGCAGAGCGTGGACGACCGGATCCTCCCCCGCCTGGACCGTCGGCACTCCGCGGGCCAGGCCCGCGCCGCCTTCGAGGCCGCCCGGGCGGCGGGGCTGCGCAGCGTGAGCGTGGACCTCATCTACGGGCTGCCCGGCCTCGACCTCGCGACCTGGACCGCGACGGTCCGCGAGGTGCTCGCGTGGGGCCCCGATCACCTCTCCGCCTACGGTCTCACCCTCGACGAGGGCAGCCTCTGGCACGCGCGCGGGGTGAGCGACGTGCCGCCCGAGGAGACGGTGACCGCGCAGTACTGGGTGCTCGCGCACGCCGCCGCGGAGGCCGGATTCGAGCACTACGAAGTCTCGAACTACGCGCGCCCCGGCCACCGCTCGCGCCACAACCAGCGCTACTGGCGCTGGGAGGAGTACCTCGCGGCGGGCCCGGGCGCGTGCGGGTTCCTCGGCGCGGTCCGCTACGGCAACGTCAAGCCGGTGGAGCGCTACGCGGCCCTGGTGGAGGCGGGCCAGCTTCCGGTCGCGAGCCACGAGGTCCTGACCCCGCGCCAGGCCCTCGCCGAGCGGCTCATGCTGGGCCTCCGCACCAGCGACGGGGTGCCGGCGGAGCGGCTGACCGAGCGGTGCGCGCTCGAGCGTGGACGCCTGCCCGAGGTGCTGGACGCGTGGCGGGAGCGCGGGCTCCTCACCGAGCACGCCGGACGCGCGCGGCTCACCGAGGCGGGCTTCCTGCTGTCCGACGCCCTGTTCACCGAGCTGCTCTAGCGGTAAGATCGGCGCACTCATGACCGCCCCCGCCTTCGATCAGCGCAACCGGCAGGTGCTCCTCGCGGTCATCGCGGAGTACGTCGAGACCGGCGAGCCGGTCGGCTCGCGCGCGGTCGCCCGCCGTCACATCCGCGGGCTCTCCCCGGCCACCATCCGCAACGCGATGGCCGACCTCGAGGAGCTGGGCTACCTCGTGCAGCCACACACCTCGGCGGGCCGGGTGCCGACCGACACCGCGTACCGCTTCTACGTCGATCATCTGCAGCGCGTGCCGTGGGGCGCGGGCCAGGCCCCCGCGGTCGCGGGCGCCGCGGGCCCGCCCGCCGACGGCCCGGAGCGGCTGATGGCGGAGACGCCGGCGCGCCTGTCCTTCGACACCCACATGATGGGCGTGCTGCTCGCGCCGCCGCTCAAGCAGACCGCGCTCGACCGCATCGAGCTGGTGGCGCTCGACGAGGAGCGGGCCCTCGCGGTGCTGGTGACCGAGACCGGCTGGGTGACCGCGCGGCCCCTCGCCACCGCGCCGCGCGGCGGCGCGGACGAGCTGCGCGAGACCGGCCGAACCCTCACGCGGCGCTTCCGGGGCAAGACATTCCAGGAGATCCTGGACGAGCTGGCCAGCCCGCCCGCGGATCCCTTCGACCCCCTCTGGAGCCGCAGCCGCGGGGTGCTGGACGAGGTGGTGGCGCTCCTGCGCGACCGGACGCTCTACGTGAGCGGCGCCACCAACATGCTCGACCACCCCGACCTCACCGACCCCGTCGCCCTCCGGGCGATGCTGCGGACGTTCGAGGACAAGGCACGCCTGGTCGACCTCCTCTCCCGCATGGCCGAGGAGCGCGGGCTCCACGTGGTGATCGGCAGCGAGAACCCGGTCGAGGACATGCGCGGCCTGAGCCTGATCACCTCCACCTACACCTACCGCGACCAGGTCCTGG
>Ga0105241_10000431_pt1 | contig 31786 bp, 35 predicted proteins | sample KBSC64metaG_FD_80422 | JGI IMG/M metagenome (GOLD analysis project Ga0105241, IMG submission 80422) | Corn rhizosphere microbial communities from Kellogg Biological Station, Michigan, USA - KBS C6-4 metaG | ecosystem: Host-associated > Plants > Roots > Rhizosphere > Soil | place: Michigan, USA... | reverse complement strand
GCGGCGCTTCGCCCCAGTGAAGTCCTAGCCTTGCGGAAGCAGGACTGCCTGCTGCCAGAGACCGGTTGGGGCCGGCTCCGTTTCGCCGAATCCAGCCCTTACGCTGGCAGCTCATGGACCGACAGCGGCGATGACAGCCCCCGCAAAACCCTTAAGCATCGTGCCAAGCACGAAAGCCGCAACGTCCCAGCCCATCCCGAACTGGTCGCCTACCTGCGTGCCCACATCGATCAGTTCGGTACCGCACCAGACGGCCGCTTGTTCGTTCGCGCCGATGGCAACAACATCCGCTACGCCACCTTCGCCAACTTGTGGTCCAAGGCACGCAAAGCCGCGCTCACCACCGAAGAGTTCAACTCCCCGTTGGGGAAACGCCCATACGACCTGCGCCACGCCGCCGTCTCCACCTGGCTCAACGCGGGCGTGAGCGCCCCGCAGGTCGCCGAATGGGCTGGCCACGGTGTCGACGTCCTACTGTCCGTCTACGCCAAATGCATCGACGGCCAAGAAGAACGCGACCTGCGACGCATCGACGAGGCGCTCATCGTATCTCCGGACCAGCGTGCCGAGCGGGGAGGCGCCGCTGGGAGATGATACGACGCACGCGTGATGGCTTCTTGGCGGTTGAAGATCACCCGGACTGGTGACGGTCAGTTGCAGTGCCGACGCCGGGTCGGCCAGATAGACGCCAACACTGGCTCGCGTATGGCTCGCGATCTTGGATAAACAATGATCGCCGGTGCGTCACAGTGAGACGAACGTCTTCATCGCGGCTCGCTTGGAAACCTGTCCTGACCTGCCGAGCAACGCCCTAAACAGCGAAGTGGCGCCCCCGTTTCTGAGGGCGCCACTTCTACTATGTGGAGCTTAGGGGACTTGAACCCCTGACCTTTTGTCTGCCAGACAAATGCTCTACCAACTGAGCTAAAGCCCCATCTGGTCCCCCGGTGAGATCTTTCGATCGATCTTGCTGATCTCCCCGGCGGGCGTTGCCTATATTAGCCAGAGCTGCGGGTCGATGGGAAATCGATTCGCTACCTGGGGGTTTGGGCGTGGTGCGGCCGGGCCCCGGGGTGTGGGGTCCGGCCGGTGGTGGTGCTGGGTTCGGGGTTTGTTCGTCCCTGCTACATCGGGGGCGGGGTGGGGCGGGGGTTCTGGGGCTGGGTGGCGCCGGTGGTGGCTGCCTTGGCCGCGTTGGCGGCGCTGCCCATGGCTCCGGTGCCGGCGCCTGCGCCTGCGCTGGCGACGTTGTCCTTGATCGAGTGGGGGTCGGGGAGGTGGCCGTCGGGGGTCATCTTGTCGACCATGCCGGGGAGCTTCTCGGCCATGGTCTGGGCCGCCTGCTCCGGGGTGGTGCCGGTCTGCTGGGCGATCTTCTCCATCTTGTCCTGGCCGATGGCCTGTGTGACCTGGTCGGCGTTGACGGGCTTGTTCTCGCCCTTGCCGATCCAGGACTGCACCTGCTCACCGATGCTGCTGTTCTTCAGCTTTTCGAGGGCGCCGCCCACGCCGCCGCCGATGGTCTCCGTCATCTGTTTCCAGAGCTTGCCCAGGTCCGGGGTGTCGGCCATGGCCTTCCGCCTTTCGTGGAGGGCCCGGGCCGTGTGACGCCGGGCCGTTGTACGCGGGCCACGTACGAGCCTTCGGTACGGCGGCGGGGTGTGCGCTGGGGGAGGCAGCCGTTCGGGGCAACGGGGTGCGCGCCTTCATCCGGACGGCCGGTGGGCCGGGGGCCGAGACGCCCGGCAGCCCAGGCGGTCGAGCAGCACCCGGTACGCCAAGGATGTCCATGAGACATGTGAGCGAGTAACCAACCGGTGTGACGCAGGCCGCATCAATATGGGACGCCCACCCGCGCGGTGTTACCGTCCACCCATGTCCGCCGACCAGCCCGACCGCGCCACCGCAGCCACCGCCGCCGGCCCCGCCGAGACGCGTCCGGCGATGCGCGACGCACTGGTCGCGGCGGCCTTGGCTCTGTTCGCCGAGCACGGCTTCGACACCACCACCGTCGACGACATCGTGGCCCGCGCGGGAGTCGGCCGCCGCTCCTTCTTCCGCTACTTCCCCTCCAAGGAGTCGGTGGTCTTCCCCGACCACGAGGGCACCCTCGCCCGCATGTCCGACTTCCTCGCCGACGAGTCCGGCTTCACCCAGGACCCCGTGGCCCGCGTCTGCGACGCCGCGCGCATGGTCCTGGCCATGTACGCCGCGGACCCCGCCTTCTCCCTGGCCCGCTACAAGCTCACCCGCCAGGTCCCGGCCCTGCGCACGCACGAACTCGCCGTCGTCCGCCGCTACGAGAGTGCCCTGGCCGCCTTCCTCCGGGCCCGCTACGCCGGCCGCGCCGACGGCGACCTGCGCGCCGACGTCGTATCAGCGGCCGTAGTCGCCGCCCACAACCACGCCCTGCGCGGCTGGCTCCGCTCTGACGGTCACGGCGACCCTGCCGAACTCGTCGAGCACGCACTGGAATGGGTCCGCGCCACATACGCCGACGACGTCCCCTCGGCCCCGCGTGCAGCGGAGCCGGAAGAGGACGTCATGGTCGTCGTCGCGCGGCGCGGGACGCCGATGTGGCGAGTAGTGCAACGGGTTCAGGAAGCCCTGGACTGAGTAGCCCTGGACTGAGAAGCCCGGACGAAGAAGTTCTGGGCTGAGATAGCTGTGGGCTGAAATAGCTCTGAACTGAGACAGCCCTGAACTGCCGAAGCCCAGATCCCTAAGCCGCGATCACCGCGGCCGCAGTCCGCCCGCCATCCACATCCAGCACCGTCCCGTGCAGGTAAGCAGCCTCATCGCTCGCCAGATACACCACCGCGTCCGCGATGTACTGAGGCTTCCCCAGCCGCCCGGCCGGCGTCCCGTTCATCATCACCTCGCCGGGATGCGCCTCGCCCGGCGTCGGCTCCAGAATCACGCCCGGCGACACGGCGTTCACCCGCACCCCCCGCGGTCCGAACTCCGCAGCCCAGGCGCGCGTCAGCGTCTCCATCGCGCCCTTCGTCGACGCGTACAGCGCCCCGACAGGCACCGCGAGGCGCGCGACCCACGACCCGAGGTTGATGATCGCGCCGCCGCCCGAGGCCGCCATCTGCGGCGCGATCTCCTGCGTCAGGAAGAAGGGCGCCTTGACGTTCACCGCGTACACCTTGTCGAACGTCTCGTCGTCCGTGGTCACCGTGGTGCCGGGCGGGTAGATCCCCGCGTTGTTGACCAGGATCTCGATACCGTCCCCGAGCAGCGCCTCGGCCTGCTCCGCCAAAGCACGCGAGGCCTGGGGGCTGCCGTCGAGATCGGCGCGCACGAAGTCGGCGCGGCCGCCCTTGGCGCGAATGCCGGCGACGACCTCCTCGCCCCGCGCCGTGTCCCGCCCGGAGACGATCACGTGCGCCCCCTCGGCGGCGAAGGCTTCCGCGATGGCGCGGCCGATGTTGCTCGTCGATCCGGTGACCAGCGCGCGCTTGCCCTGCAGACGTCCACTCATCTCGCACTCCCGAGTTCTCGTTCCAACCTGCGGGAACCACTTTGCGAGCGGAAAAATGGACCAGCAAGTCCAGAACTCAGGATCTAACAGACCGCGAGACGCCGAAGGTCGGCCACCGCCTGATGCAGGGCCATGCGCAGGTGGTAGGCATCGCCGGTGGCCAGCAGGATACCCACTCCGCCCTGGATCGCGGCCAGCAGTGCGGCGGCGCGCTCATCAGCGTCGACCGACGCGGGCAGCCGCCCGGCCTCCTGCAAAGCCCGCACGCCGCCGGCCAGCGCGGCCTGCCACTGCCGCAGCAGCGCCACGACCACGGCCCGAGCCCCTGGCGTGCTCCGTCCCAGGTACAGCGACAGCGTCCCCAACGGACACCGGTCGCCCTGCTCCTCATAGCGCTGGACGGTCGCGTCCCGCCACCGCTCCCACGCCTCCCACGTGTCCAGGCATCCCAGATAAGGCTCCTGATGCTCCATCACCCGGTCGGCCTCGTATCCCGCGACCGCCAGCAGCAGCTCGTCCTTGCCCTCCGGGAAGTAGTGGAACAGCTGGCTCTTGCTGGTCCGGGTACGGGCCATCACGTCGTCCAGCGTGGCCAGCTCGACGCCGGTCTCGCGCAGCACCTCGGCCGCGCCCTCGACGATCCGCGAGCGCGTGGCCTGGCCCTTGGCGGTCAGCGTCATGGAAGCAGCCCTCCGGTTCTAGCTCTTCGCCGCCTTCTCCGTCGCCGGGCCGTCCGCAAGGGTGTCCCGGTACGTCTCCAACAACCGTAGCCACACCTCGCTGATGGTCGGGAACGCCGGCACCGCATGCCACAACCGCTCCACCGGCACCTCCCCGGTGATCGCGATCGTCGCCGAGTGCAGCAGCTCCGCAACCCCGGGCCCGGCGAACGTGGCCCCGACCACCGTCCGGCGCTTGCGGTCGACCAGCATCCGCGCGTGGCCGCGATACCCGACCTTGGCCAGCACGGCACCGCCGACATGCCCGATCTCGTAGTCCACGACGTCCACCGCCTGGCCGGTCCGCTCGGCCTCAGCCGTCGTCAGCCCCACGCTCGCGATCTCCGGATCGGTGAAGACGACCTGCGGCACCGCCACCCGATCGGCCGTGCCCACGAACCGGCTCCACCGCCGGATGTCCAGCGGACGCCGGTGCGCGCGGGCGGCGATCACCGCGCCGGCGATACGCGCCTGATACTTGCCCTGGTGGGTGAACAAGGCACGGCGGTTGACGTCGCCGACCGCGTACAGCCACTCGCCTTCGACCGCGTCCACGGTGAACATGTCGTCGGTCGTGAACCAGTCACTTGACTGAAGTCCGACGCTCTCCATGCCGATGTCCCCCGTCCGGGGCGCGCGGCCGGTCGCCAGCAGCAGCTCGTCGACGACCACCTCGTTGCCGTCGACCAAGGTGATGCGCACTTCGCCGGAATCGGCCGATCTCACCGCCGCCGTGATCCCCGAATCGACCCGGATGTCGACCCCTGACTCCCGCAGCCGCTCGGTCACCAGCTCCGCCGCGAACCGCTCGACACGCGGCAGCAGCCCTGATTCCCGGACGATCAGCGTCACCTGCGATCCCAGCGCCTGCCACGCCGTCGCCATCTCGGTCGCGACCACGCCGCCGCCGAGGATCGCCAGCCGCGCCGGCACCTCCTTCGCGCTGGTCGCCTCCCGGCTCGTCCACGGCCGCAGCTCGTCGAGGCCGGGCAGCGGCGGCAGCGCCGCCGACGTCCCCGTGCACACCGCCACCGCGTGCCGAGCCGTCAGCAGCAGCACGTCGCCCTCCGGTGTCGTGACCGTCACCTGCTTGGGACCGGCCAGCCGGCCGTGCCCGCGGATCAGGCTGATCCCGGCCTTGTCCAGCCACGCCACCTGACCCGCGTCGTCCCACTCGCTCGCCATGCGGTCGCGGTGCCGGAGCACCGCCGCGGCGTCCAGGGGCTGCTCCGCCGCGGCTTCGAGGCCGGGGACGCCGTGCAGGTCGCTGTGCAGCAGCACCGGCCGCAGCAGTGCCTTGCTGGGATCGCAGGCCCAGTACGAACACTCGCCGCCGACGAGCTCCGCCTCGACGACGACGGTGTCCAGCCCGGCGGCGGTGGTCCGGTCGGCGACGTTCTCACCGACCGGGCCGGCGCCGATCACGATGACGTCGAAGGTGCGGGTGGGGCTTCCAGGCATGGCTCTCTCCAGAAAGGGGCTCAGCCGAGGGGGCGGCGGGACACGGGGAGGGCCGCCCCCTCGGCGGTCAGGGGAATTGAGTGATTCAGGGGGAAGCGGCCAGGTGTAGGCAGGTCAGCGGGTCGCGTGGGCGGCGCGCTCGATGACCGATGCCACGAGGCCGGGGTGTGACACCGCGACGGAGTGTGAGGCGGCGATCTTGGTGATGTGGGCGTGTGCGCGCTGGGCCATGAATTCCTGGGCCGCCGGCGGGATGTTCAGGTCCTGGGTGGTGACGACGTCCCAGCTGGGGATGGTCTGCCACGCGGCGATGGTGGCCTTCTCCTCCAGTGCGGCTTGTGCGATGGGGCGCTGGGTCTCGGCCATGAGGGCGGCCTGGTCGGCGGGGACGTCGGCGGCGAACTGGTGGGGGAACTTGTCCTGCTGGATGTACAGGTCGGTGCCGGTGCTGCCGTCGATGTTGGTGAACGGGACCGGGTCCAAGGTGGCGGGCAGGGTGGAGCCCGGGTATTGGTTGGTCAGTTGCAGGGCGCTTTCGCCGGGTGCGGGCAGGAATGCTGCGACGTAGACCAGGGCTTTGACGTTGGACTCGCCGGCGGCGGCTTCGCTGATGACTGAGCCGCCGTAGGAGTGGCCGACCAGGATGACCGGGCCCTTGACGTGTTCGATGACCGAGCGCAGGGAGGCGGCGTCGGAGGCCGGGCCGCGCAGCGGGTTCGCCGCGGCGATCACCGGGTAGCCGTCGTGGCGCAGGTCGGTGATGACGCCGTCCCAGCTGGAGGCGTCGGCGAACGCGCCGTGCTCCAGGATGACCGTCGGCTTCGGAGCATGATCCGCCGACGCCGCGCTGGACGCCGCGTTCGCGCTACCGGTCACCGCGAACAGGGCGGCAGCCGTGGCGGTGCCGACCGCGGCGGTACCGGCTGCGACGAACCACCGATTGCGGCCGTTCCCGATGTCGAACATGAGGCTTCACCATCCATGATGTTGTCAAATACTTGAGCTCGAAGGCTGATGTAAGGGCTCGGATTCTCCCCTCACCCGCCGCTTATCGATCGTATGGAGAGGAGCGCACCGGGGACCATGACCGCTCCGCCGAGAAACCTTGCCGATCGTCCAGCGCTTGATCACCTCGCCCGCCAGAACCGGATCCTGCATGCTGTGCCCCATGAATGAGACGGCATCGGAGATGGCCGACCGGCTTCGGCGCGAGATCGCGATCGAGTTGCTCACGCAGAAGATCGCGGCGGCGGATCCGGCCGCAGAACTCGACGCCGCGGCGTTGATGTCCGCGATGGCCGGCGGGCGCCATGCTCTCGACGCGTTGGTGGAGCTGGCAGCCCGGATGATCGCGGCCGGGGTGCTGGACATGGGCGAGGCCGCGGAGGAGATCGCCCGCCTCCGGGGCATCGACACCGGGCGGCTCGCGCAGGCCAGGCGAGACGCGCGTTCGAGGCGGTAGGCAGAGCCTTGACAAGCATCCGTCGCACAGCCGCCGACCAGGCCTGGGAACCGCCGGCCGGCACTGGCGTCCCCCTGTGCGCGGTCCCGGCGGACGCGGCTCATAATCGCCCGCCATCGCTCAAATGTTCGACTACCATGGCGAGGTGAGTCCCGAGCCGCTTCAGCACCTGGCCGCCGCCGTCGAACACGAAATCGCCCGCATCCAGCTCGAATACCTCTGCTACGGCATCGATCTCGACCTCACAGCCGCCGTCGACGGCGCTGCGGGCACCGTCGTCATCACCGGAAAGAGCCTTCTTTTGCGCAGACCGCGCAAACTTCTGGAGAGCCGGATCAGCCGAGCCGGGCTGCGCTCGGAGACCTGCGAATCAGACGCGCGGATCACCGTCTTTCCGGCGTCTAGCCAGGACTGACCACACGGCGGCCCTGGCCGGCGCGCTCCCGGTCAGGGTCCCACACCAGCACCCTCGCCTTGTGCGGGGCGCGGCGCGAGACCATGACCGCGGACAGCAGGGCCGCGGTGCTGGGACGGCCACGTCGCGCGGCGGCCTTGGGGCGACGTCCTTCCGGACGTGCCACGCTCCTCGCGGGGGCAGATCGGCCGTCTCCCAAGCCGCGCCGCCGGCGCCCTGGCGCCTTTCCGGTGGTTCGGTCGGGACCGAAGTGGCAAGGTGGGGTTTAAGGACAAAGATAGATGAAAGGTGTGATTCCTCATGAGTGAGCACGCGCACCTCGCTCTCGTTCGCAAAGGGTACGAAGCCTTCTCCCAAGGAGACCTGAAGACGCTGTCCGAGATCATCGCGAACGACGCGACGCACCACGTTCCCGGCACTCACGCCCTGGCCGGCGACTACAAGGGGCTGGACGCGATCTTGGGGTACTACCAAGCGCTCGGCACCACCACCGCCGGGTCGTTCCGCGTCGAGTTGCAGCACCTGTTCGCAGACGGGCGCGGCCACGTCATGTCGGTGCACCACGGCACCGCCGAGCGGGCCGGCAAGAGCCTCGACGCGATGGGCGGCATCATGTTCCGGATCGTCGGCGACAAGGTCACCGACCTGGACGAGTGCGTCGAGGATCTGGACGTGGCCGACGAGTTCTGGAGCTGACGTCTGCGGATGGCGTCGTCGTGCATAGAGTGGGTTGGCAGCCACGGTCCTCGAGCTCGAGCCATCGGACCCACGCCGTGGTCAACCCGCTTGGATCTGCCGACTCGTCTCAGAGATCCGCTACTGCCTACTGTCCCCCACGACCCAGGATCGTGGCGGTGAGCTCGCGACGGCTGCGCACGCCGAGCAGGTCGAACACCGCGGTCAGATGCTCCTGGACCGTGTTGGCGGAGATGTGCAGCCGTTCGACGATCTCGCGGGTCGAGTGGCCGCGCAGCACCAGGGCGACGACGCGGGTCTGTGCGTCCGTGAGCCCGTGCGCGCTGAGCAGCAGCGATCCCAGATCGGCGGGGACGGCGGGTTCGATGACGATACCGACCTGCGCGCCGGCCGGTCCGCCGAGGCGGATGGCGTGCAGTGCCAGCCAGCGGCCGTCGCGGGCGCGCAGGCGAAGCGTGATGGCCGATCGGCCTTCGTCGGGGTCCGTTGCGGCGGGTGCCGCGGACTCGGTGCTCATGAGCTTGGCGACAGCCGCGTGAAGCGGCATCGGCAAACCGTCGGCGTCGTCATCGGACAACAACGCCAGCCACTGTTCCGCCTGGTGGCTCATGGAAAAGACGCTCAGGTCCCGATCCAGTACCAGCATGCCGGGCGCGCCGGGTTGCCGCGTCACGGACGCCTCGCGGACCACCGCCTCGCGGAGCCCTTCGGCAAGGTGTGGCGCCAGGTGGCGCACCATGGCGAGGTCCTGGTCCGAGAATCCTGCGTCGGCGTCCTCCAGGTGCAGGCACAGCACGCCCCAGCAGCGTCGCCCGGCGATCAGCGCGGCGCGCAGTTCGTCGCCGAGGCCGAGCGGTGCCATGATCTCGCGGTAGCGCGGGCTGTCGGCCCGGTGACCACCCGTCGAGTGGTCCAGGGAGCCGACCGGGTCGGGCGCTTCGGCCAGTACGGCGAACTTGTTGACATCGACACGGCCGAATTCGTTGTCCAGGAACAGCGGAGTGACGGTGCCGAGCGGGTCCTGCGCGACCCCCGATGTGAACAGCAGCGTGTCCGGGTCGACGGTCGCGAAGAAGGCCGCGGCGACGGGGACGATGCCGGGCAGCCGCCGCACGACCTCGGCAGCCAGTTCGGTCCCGGCCAGCCCGGCGTGGCACCGGCCCACCAGCACCTCGGCGTGACGTTCCGCGAGGGTGCCTCCCATGACGCCAACGCTACGCCGAGACCGTGGCCGGCACGAGCCCGAGCTGACGGAGCAGGCCGAGATCGTCCAGCCGGCCCCAGCGCTCCACGATCACGCCGTCCCGGACCCGGAAGATGTTGATGCCTGCCAGCGAGATGGTCCGGCCGTCGGCCGGGACCCCCATCACTTCGCCCCGCTGGGTTCCCGAAGCGACGAACTGCTCGACGACGAGGTCGCCTTCAGCGATCAGACGCCCGAGGTCGGAGTGCCAGTCGGGGAACGCGGCGCGGAACATCGCACCGGCCCCGCGCATCCCCTCGCGGCCGCCCCCGGAGCCGAAGGGCGGGTCGTGGTCGACGAAGTCGGCGGCCAGGTAGGTGTCGACAGCGGTGAGGTCGCCGTCGGTGAAGAGCGCGGTGATGAACGCGCTCACGGTCTGCTTGTTCTCAGCGATGGTGTTCATTCCCTCAGTCTTCGATGAGACGGTGAGGGCTGGTACCCCAGATAGTTGGGGCTTTTCACGCTACTGTGTGACCTGCGTGACCTCAGAACGGCCGTTCGTCGGCCGGGATCGTGACCGTGATGGTCGCGCGCTTGTCAGCCGCGGTGGCGCCGGTTCGCGCTGCCCACGGCTCGGCCGACCGCATCCACGCCGGGCATCCCGCCGGCAGGTCCGCCGCCGGGATGTCCGCCAGATCGCCGGGCGCGAGGGCGGTCCCGTAGTGCACGAGCGGCGTCGGCGCGTCCGGGTGCGTGATCGCCGGGTGCAGCACGTCCAGGCCCGCGTTCCAGTTCGTCAGCATCTGCGCCATCAGCTGTGCCTTCGGGGTGCCGGTGGAGGCTGCGGCGCTGTCGGGGTAGGTGGGGTGCAGGATGTGCTGGTAGGCACCTGTGTAGGCGCTGCCCGAGGCGGTCGCGTGCCACGTCTGGAAGGCGGTGTCGGCCAGGGTGCCCAGGGCGATCACCGCCTCGATCGGGCTGCCGGCGACGATCGCGTCCAGCCACTGGTTCCGGTACGCCGCGATCGCCGGGTCGTGGGCGTGCTTGTCACCGCCGGTCTGCCCGTAGACCGAGTACAGATACGTGTTGATCATGACGTAGCTGCGCGTGATGCCCAGCTTGGCCAGGAAGCCCTGGAAGCGGTGCCCGGCCGTCCCGATCAGGATCCGGCGCGCGATGGTCTCGTGCTGGGCCGGGTCCTGGCCGATGACCAGCACCCGCGCCGAGCCGTCCAGACGGCCGCGATGGAAGATGGGGCCCCACTCGATCCGGAAGTCGGCGGGAGGGAACACGTCCGCGCTGGGATAGGCGGTCGCCAGTGCGTCGTATGGGGCGGGATATCCGGGATCAAAGTCCTGCGCCATGGCAGCACTCCTTAGACTCGGGCGACATGCTCCGGATAAGGCATTTGTCATATCAAGAGTAGGATAAGAGGGCTGTGACTTCCTGGTGAGAGGGGCGCGGACATGAACGCCGCGAATCCGCCGACCGGTCCCCGATTCGCTCTGCACGGCCGTGTGGTGACCATGGACGCCGCCCGCACCGTCCTGGCCGACGGGGTGGTCTACGTCGAGAACGGCCTGATCACCGACATCCGGCCGGCCGCCGATCCGCCCCCGGATTCGTGCAAGGACCTGGTGCCGGCGGACACCGGCGCCACGCTCTACCCCGGGCTGATCGAGCTGCACAACCACCTGCCCTACAACGTGCTCCCGCTGTGGCGGGTCCCGAAGAGATACGGCGACCGCGGCCAGTGGGGCGGCGCCTCCAACCCGGCGTACCACCGCCTGGTGACCGGCCCGATGACGGTGCTGGGCCAGAACCCGGCCCTGATGCCCGCGGTGGTCCGCTACGTCGAGGCCAAGGCCGTGGTCAACGGCACCACCACCAGCCAGGGCATCGCCCTGTTCAGCGACGCCGGGGCACGGCGGCTCTACCGCGGGATCATCCGAACGGTCGAGGCCACCGACGACCCCGCCCTGCCGGAGGCGGCCTCGCGGATCGCCGACGTGGAGGCCGCGGACGCGAGCAAGTTCCTGGCCCGGCTCGGCCAGCCGCACCGGCTGCTGCTGCACCTGGCCGAAGGGGTCGACGCCGCGGCCCGCGAACACTTCCTGGCGCTGCAGTACGCACCGGGGAAATGGGCCATCAACGAGAACCTGGTCGGCATCCACTGCACCGGCCTGGCAGCCCCCGACTTCACGGTGCTGGCCCAGCACGGCGCCTCGATGGTGTGGTCGCCGCTGTCGAACCTGCTGCTGTACGGGGCCACCGCGGACATCGCCGCCGCCAAGAGCGCCGGCGTCCCCATCGGGCTGGGCCCGGACTGGTCGGTGTCGGGAAGCAAGGGCCTGCTCGGCGAGCTCAAGGCCGCACGGCTGGCCAGCGCCGCGGCCGGCGGCGTGTTCACGGACGCCGAACTGGTCGCCATGGCGACCTGCGACGCGGCCAGGATCCTGACGTGGGACAAGGCTCTGGGAACGCTGGCAGCCGGCATGCGCGCCGACATCACCGGCGTGGCCGGCCAGAACGGCGATCCGTACACCACGCTGGTCGATGCCGCCGACGAGGACATCGAGGTGGTCGTGGTCCGCGGCACCCCGCGCTACGGTCCCACCGCCCTGATGCAGACCCTGGTCCCCGCCGCCGACGGCGCTCTGGAGACCGCGGTGCCCGGGATCCCTGCCGGTCACGCCGTCAACGTCCACCAGTCCAGCCCCGATCCGGCGGTGGGCGATCTCGCGCTCGCCGACGCCGCCGCGATCGTCGGCAAAGCTCTGGCCGCGCTGAACGGCGCGAGCCAGAGCGTCATGGCCGCGGTCGAGCCGCTGCTGCCGGCTTCCCTGGCGCGACGCGACGGCGCGCCGAGCTGGCATCTGGCCCTGGACGAGATCCAGCCCACCGGCGAGGAACTGCGACCGCGGCTGCCGTTGCCGGGCCGGAGGCAGGCACCGCGGCGCACCGCCGTGACAGCGGCGCACGATGGGGCCGGGCTCGTTCCGAACGCGAGCGTCTTCAGCTCGACGACGCCCCTGTCGGCCAGCGGACCCGCGGTGCCGAGCCTGCCCGCCGGCGTCGCCGACGACCTCACGGCGATCACGCTCGACGCCCTGACAGCGAGCACCGACGCCGGATTCCTCGCGGAGCTGGCCGAGGAGATGAACCTGCCCGCGAACTACGGACGCGAACTGTCCGCACTGCTTGCCTGAGCAACTACCCGGCCCGCGAAACACCGAATGGCCTAATCAGCCCGCGATCATCCTGCACAGACCCCGTTCTGGAGATGCGCCGGCATTCCCCATCTGGTCATCCTTGCCGTATCTGGGCCGCCGAGTGCCGCCCAGTTCCCCAGGGAGGAATTCATGTCTGTCGCAGACCGCACATCGCAACGGACTACCCGCAAGATCGGCAAGCTCGGCAAACTCGCCCCGCAGTTCCCGGTCGCGCTCAAGGAACTTCATTCGTACACGGTCGAGCCGCTGCCGGCCGCTCCCGCCGCCGTGGACCACTCCGCCAAGGTCGCGACGTTCCCGATGGACGGAAACGACAAGTACGGCGACTGCACCATGGCCGCCGCGGCGCACCTGATCCAGAGCTGGAACGCCGACGTCGACGTCGACATGCCGGTCCCCACCCCGACCGAGGTCGTGGCCGAGTACCTCAAGCTGTCCCGCGGCGCCGACAGCGGCCTGGTGGAGTCGCGGGTGCTCAAGACCTGGATGGCATCGGGTCTGTGGGGCAACAAGATCAGCGGGTACGCACCCGTGAACGTCCACAACCTGGAATCCCTCAAGAAGGCCGTCGCCTACTTCGGCGGCGTCTACGTCGGCATCCAGGTGCCGACCAACGCCATGGACCAGTTCCAGGCCGGAGAGCCCTGGTCCCTGGTCGCCGACTGGCAGAACCAGGGCATCGAAGGCGGCCACGCCATCCCGATCCTCGGCTACGACGCCCAGTGGATGTACTGCGTCACCTGGGGCGCCGTCCAGAAGATGGCCTGGGACTGGTGGTCGGCCTACGGCGACGAGGCCTGGGTGGTGCTCTCCAAGGAGTACGAGGAGGCCGGCCATCCCGTCAACGGCATCGACATCGCGGCGCTGAAGGCCGACCTGGCGAGCATCTGACCTCGCACGGCATCAGGCTACTGCGATCAACTCGCCATCCCCGGTGAGACACGGACCGGGCGCCGGAAGGTTCTCCAGAGCTGGCTGAGAGCAACGGCGCCCGGTTCGGCGGCTACTGACTGGCTGAGAAGGCGCGCTCTGGGTGCCTCGGGCGCCCTGCGCCTCCGGACGGCATCCGAGCTCCGCACTGCCGTCCGCCTAACTGATGGCCCGAAAAGACCAGTTCAATCGCTGGCCGGCCGGCAGGTCGGCAGGCGGCGGCATCCAGACATCGCCGGTCGTCCTGTGGATCGGGATCAACCTGGCGGGTGCGTTCCCGCGGTGGGATCCGTATCCGTTAGTACTGCTGAACCTAAGCCTGAGGAAGCGATTCTTATCTGCGCCTCCAGCGGCGTCCTTACCCGGCGCTTGTGGCCGCGTCGTGGAGATGAGCGCCCAGGTTTGAAACGTGTTCTCTCTCTTGTGCCGTTTGGCCTTGTCAAGGCTGGTCACCAGTAGACGGTTGCGCGGCCCGCAGACATGGGCGGCGGTCTCACGGGCACCATTCGCCACGATCCACCGCAGGACGGCTCAGCCGTCCCAGAGATCGTTTACAGAGACTAAGTGATAGTGATGTCGATCGCGACCACCGAACGTTCCGTCGTTCACTGACCCAGGAGTTGGGGCGGTCGCCGACGGTTCAGGAGTTATCGAAGCGCCTGAACGTCAGCACCGAGGACATCGTCAACGCCTACGAAGCGAACCAAGCCTATTGTTCGATGTCGCTGGACAAGCCGGTCGGACCGTCGGAGGAACGGGGCGCCGTGCTGGGCGACATGCTCGGTGCCGAGGATCCGGCGATCGATGCGGTGGTGGACCGGGAAGCCCTCAAGAAGGTACTGAGGCAACTCTGTGACCGGGACAAACGCATACTGTTGATGCGGTTCTTCCGCAACATGACGCAGAGCGAGATCGGCAACGAACTCGGAGTCTCGCAGATGCAGGTGTCACGCCTGCTGACCCAGATCCTCAGCAGACTGCGGACCCGTCTGACCCCGTCCTGAGCCGGCGGGCGCGCCTCACGCGGCACTGGAAGATGCCGGGCTCGTGTCCGCCGTCGGGCTGACAGTTCCGCCGCAGTGGGCCGTGACGCTCATGGGCCCGCCCGAGTAGAAGCCCGTCACGAAGAACTGTGGAACGGTGCCGGCGGTCTCCGGTTTGTCCGACGAGACCTCGACCATGAACCGTGTCCCGTCGGCAAGGGCGCCGTCGAAGCACAGCCACGCCGCGCCGACATCCAACCCTTCGCGCCAGCCGGCCTCGGCCGCGTGTCGGCGGTACGCCGCGACCACCGCGGTCTCGCTGATCGGGCCGTCGAACGCCGCCACGACTTGGGGATAGGGGTCGTCGCCGTCGCAGACTCCCGGTCCGCCGGGCGCTGCGGCCGAGGTCACCTGCGCGGAGATGACAGCGTAGAGGTCCGCAGCGGCCTTCTTCTGAGCCGGCGGGCAATCCCGGCGGCCGAACTCATTGATCAGCACGAATCCGACCACTGGTACTACAGAGACCAGCCCGACCACCGCGGCGAGTATCCCGCTGATCCCGGTCCTGCGACGTCTCCTGAAGGGCACAGTCCCCCATGTCATGCGATCGAGTGTGGACTGTGCGTAACACGGATGGAGAACGCTAAGAGCTCGAAGATCTCACGATCGATCCAGGTACCAGTGCCCCTCAGCCACCGAAGCGTCGTTCGGCGAGCCGATATGCCACGGCGTGCAGTCCCTTCTCGTGAAGCATCGTCGCCAAAGCCAGCGGGTCGTCGTGCAGGACACACCAGCTGAGCAGGTCGTCCACCAAGGCATGGTCTGCATGGTCTGCCCGGCTTGTCAGAGTCCGGAACAACTCGACGACGTCCGCGCGGCTCAGTCGCTCGGCCAGGATGCCGGGATACGCCTCGGGCGCGACGGCCTCCAACGCCGCCAAGAACGTCGTGACGTCATCTCGTCCGGCCAGGATCGGCGCGATGAGATCGGCGGCACGTCCCCAGGATTGTGCGAGCCGGCGGAAGAGTTGTGCCAGGCCCGCGGGCTCGGCGTGTCGGGCGGCGTGGATGAGCAGGTGTCCGGCATCGGCTCTCAACGTCTGTCGGGCCAGTATCGCCGCGACCTCGCCGAGACTCCGCGAGGGCCGCCGCCCCAGAGCCGCCACCAGGACCGCAGCCTCGTCATCGCGATGCTCGCCGCGGGCCAGGACGAGCTCGGCGACAAGACCGTCGATCGCCCTGCCCGCCAGCAACGCGACCAACGGGTTGTCGGCGAACCCGTCAGCTCCTCCGGGCCCCCGACGCGCCATCGCCGAACGGTCGAACGCCACGGCCGCCACAGCGAGTTCGGCGTTAGAACGGCCCTGGACGAGACCCGTCAGCCTGTGAGTCTCCGAGACCGCGCCGGACACCTCGAGCTCATGGACCAGCGCACCGTAGATCTGTGCGTCCGTGGACGCGATCAGCCGCAGGAACGCTTCCGCGTCAGCGTCCCTGCTGGCCGCGCGAAAAATCGCCAGCATCCCCACGGCCGTGGCGGGGTGACCGGTCGCGGCCTCCAGCGCCAAGCGATCAGCCCTCGTATGTTCGTCAGCAGCGCGCAATCGGTCCATCCTCGAGATGAGGATCGCCGGCGGGATGGGCATCGAGCCCAGAGCGACGTCGAGGCGACGTCGCCGCGGAGAATGCTTCGACATCGCTCTCAGCCGCTACCAGTGGGGCAAAGCCAGAAAGCGTGCTTCATCCGGGCTCCCCGCCGCGAGCACCGCCTCAGCGAGCTGTTCGCACTCGGCGCGAGTGCGTTCGGCCAGGGCCGCGCCGACGCCCGGCACGGCCGCGGCGGCCATCGACAGGGTGCTGACACCGAACCCGACCAGCGCCGCGGCCAGCAACGGATCAGCCGCCGCCTCGCCGCACACGCCGACGGGCTTGCCGGCCTCGCGTCCGGCCCGGGCGCAGGCGGCGATCAGGTCCAGCAGCGCCGGCTGCCAGGGATCGAGCAGCTCGGCCAGACGGCCGTCCTGGCGGTCGGCGGCCATCGTGTACTGGCCCAGATCGTTGGTGCCGATCGACAGGAAGTCGACGTGCTTAAGGATCCGGCGCGCCCGCAGCGCCGCGGACGGGATCTCGACCATCACACCGACCTTGGCCAACCCGTGCCTGCGGGCTCGCACGGCGAACCCGGCGGCCTCCTGCGCGGTGGCGACCATCGGCGCCATCACCCACACATCGGCCTCCGTGTCGGAGGCCGCGAGGGCTATCGCAGCCAGCTGCTGCTCCAGCACATCCGGGAGCATGCTCGCAGTCCGCAGGCCTCTGATTCCCAGAGCGGGGTTCTCCTCGGCGGGCAACCCCAGGAACGGCAAGGGTTTGTCCGCTCCGGCGTCCAAGGTGCGGATGACCACTTTCTTGTTCGAGAACGCGCCGAAGATCTGGCCGTAGGCAGCACGCTGCTCGTCGACCGAAGGGACATCGTCCCTGCCGAGGAAGAGGAACTCCGTGCGCAACAGGCCCACGCCTTCGGCATCGGAACGGATGTCCTGGGCCGATCCGATGTTGAGCAGAAGCGGGATCGCATAGCCGTCCTTGGTGCGTCCCGGTTCGATCGGCTGCCGAACCCTGATCCGGGGTCCACCGGCCTCACGCGGATCGACGCCGACCCGCACCGTTCCCGCGCTTCCGTCGACGGAGATCAGCGTGCCGTCCTCGATGCTCAGCGCCTCGGAGACGGCGACGACGGCCGGAATCCCCAGCGAGCGCGCGAGGATCGCCGTGTGGCTGGTCGGACCGCCGCGAACCGTCACCAGCGCCAGGACCCGTCCCGGATCCAGCGTCGCGGTATCGGCCGGCGCAAGATCGTCGGCCACCAGAACGAACGGGTGGCCCGGATCCGGGATGCCGGGCATCGGCGCACCCAGGACGACGGCGACGGCCCGGTCCCGGACGTCTTCCAGATCCGCCGCACGCTCGGCGAGATACCCGCCGCCTTCGCGCAGGACCGCCGCCTGACCGTCGAGCGCCCGCGCGAGCGCGTGGGCCGCGTCGGCACCGCCGGCGATGTGCTGCTCGACCGTTTCGGCCAGCAGCGGATCATCGGCGACCATGGACAAGGCGTCGAGAATGTCCCGGGCCGGTCCGGCCGCCCCGGCCGCCCGGTCCGCCAGATCTGCGCTCACAGCCTTGAGGGCCTGGCGCGCGGCGGACAGTTCGGCGTGCGGATCGAAGACGGCACGCGGTGCCGGCAGGGCAACCGGCCGTCCCATCCTTACGACCGGGCCTGCGGCGATACCCGCGCAGACCCCGAGACCGCACAGCGTCGAGCGTTCAAGCATGCTGTTCGGCCTCTTCGTCCAGGTTCCGGGCGAGCAGCCCGGCCAGAGCGTCCAATGCCGCGTCGGCGTTCTCGCCCTCGGCTTCCAACGTGACCTCAGTGCCCTGCTTCACGCGCTGCGCGAGCACGGCCAGAATGCTGCGGGTGTCGACGGACGGGCGCTCGCCGACGCGCAGGCGCACCGGCGTCGCCTGCGCAGCGGCGGCCTTGACGAACAAGGCCGCCGGACGGGCGTGCAGCCCGCTGGTCGAACCGACGACGACGGTGCGCTGCGGCATGACTCCTCCTTCTCTTTGCGGTATCAGGGCCCGATATCTCAGGCTCGATGTCTCAGGGCTCGGGGTCTCAGGGATCGGTGTCTCAGGGATCGGTGTCTCAGGGCTCGATGGTGACCTTGATGGCCTCGCCGCGGGCGACCACGTCGAGGGCTTCCAGAACGCTGTCCAGCGGAAGGCGGTGGGTGATCAGGTCCAACACCGGCACCGCGCCGGAGGCGATGAGTTCCAGCGCGCGGGCGTTGTGGGCCGGCGAGGAGCCGTTGGCGCCGACGATCGTCAGCTCGCTGTAGTGGACCAGGTTGGAGTCCAGCGTGATCGTCGGCTTGTCCTTGGGCAGTCCGCCGAAGAAGCTGATCCGCCCCTGCGGCGCGACGATCCGCAGGCCCTGCTCCTGGGCCGCTCCGGCGGCCGCGGCCGTGATCACCACGTCGGCGCCGCGGCCGTCGGTGAGCTTGAGCACCTGCTCGACGACGTCGCCGTCCTCGGCGCAGACCGTCTCATCCGGCTTGACCAATGCGGCGGCCAGATCCAGCCGTTCGCGATTGAGCTCCACGAGGATCACTTGAGCAGCGCCGCGGGAGCGGGCCAGCCGCACGTGCAGACAGCCGATCGGACCGGCGCCGAACACCACCACGACGTCCCCGGCACCGACCCGCGCCAGCTCCTGGCCGTTGAGGACGCAGGCCAGCGGTTCGGCCACCGAGGCCTCGTCGAAGCCGATCGAGTCCGGGACGCGGTTCAGGCCCCCGACCGCCAGGACGCTGCGGGGCACGATCATGTACTCGGCGAAGCCGCCGTCGTACTGGTAGCCCATCGACTCCTGGTTCCGGCACACGGTCTGACGGCCGCGGCGGCACTCGTCGCAGGTCCCGTCCGGGATCGCCGCGATCACCTGGACCCGCTCCCCGACCGCGTGCCCGGCGACGCCGTCGCCGACCTCGACGATCTCGCCGGCGATCTCGTGGCCCATGACCCGCGGCGGCTCGATGCGGAAGTGCCCGGACCGGAAGATCTTCAGGTCGGTGCCGCAGGTGGAGCAGTTGCGAACCCTGATTTTCACCTCCCCCGCGCCGGCGGTCGGCTCGGGGGCGTCCTCGATGCGTATGTCCCCGGGTCCGTAGAAGCGTGCGACCTTCATGAGCGTGTCTTTCCCTCTCCGTCATCCGGCTCCAGCAGCCGGATCAAATCGTCGGCTTCGGTGGCGTCGCGCAGCGCCCGGGCCCGTTCGGGATCGAGCAGGATTTCGGCCAGATCCGCGAGGATGTCCAAGTGCCCCTCGCCGAGCGCGGCGATGGCCACGCACAGCACGACCTGCGCGCCCTCGCCCCAGTCGACCGGTTCGGCGAACCGGATGACGGCCAGGGCGTCATGGCGCACCAGGGCGCGGCCGGCGTTGGTGCCGTGCGGGATCGCGACGCCCTCCCCCATGTACGTGGAGATCTCCTGCTCCCGGTCCAGCATCGCGGCGACATAGCCGGCCTCGGCGGCGCCGATCTCCACCAGCAGCTCGCCGCACGCCCGGACCGCCGCTTCCTTGCCGGCGGCATGGACGCCGATCCGGACGGCCCGCTCGGCGAGCAGGCCCTCGCGGGTCTCAGACATCGATGGTCCCGCCTTCCTTGATGGCCTTGACGACCTTCTCCACGGCCGGGTCGCCGAGGAAGATCTGGAAGGCGACCACGGGCTTGCCCGGCGCCGAAGCACGGACCCGCTCGGCCAGACCGACGTTGGTGAGGATCAGGTCGGCGTCGTCCGGGATGGCGGAGACCGGGGCGTGGTCCACGACCACACCGCTCTTGTTCAGCTGGCGCTTCAAATGCCCGGCCAGCATCACCGAGGAGCCCATGCCCGCGTCGCAGGCCACGATGACCTTCTTGATGGCCGAGGCCGCCAGGGTGCTCACGCCGCCACCGCCTCGGCCTGGACCGCCGTGCCGTCACCGGCGGCGTCCTCGGTCTCCTTCTTCTCCCCGCGTCCGAATCCGAGCAGCACCGAGGCGACCGCGAACGACACCGCCGCCGCCACGAGCACGCCCAGGAACACCCCGGCGTAGCCGCCCCTGGGCGTCTCGGCCGCGTAGGCGAAGATGCTGCCCGGCGAGGGGGACGCGACCAGCCCGGCCTTGGTGATGGAGAACACCGAGATGCCCGCGAATCCGCCGGCGATCGCGGCCAGGATCAGCCGCGGCTTCATCAGGATGTACGGGAAGTAGATCTCGTGGATCCCGCCCAGGAAGTGGATGATGATCGCGCCGGGCACCGTCGGGCGCAGCCGCCGCGGGCCGAACAGGAAGTAGGCGACAAGGATCCCCAGTCCGGGGCCCGGGTTGGACTCCAGCATGAACAGGATGCTCTTGCCGTGAGCGGCGGACTGCGCCACGCCCAGCGGGTCCAGGACCCCGTGGTTGATGGCGTTGTTCAGGAACAGCACCTTGGCCGGCTCGATCAGGACGCTGGCGAACGGCAGCATGTGGTGGTTCACCAGCCAGTTGACCCCGTTGCCCGCGCCCTTGGTGACGTTGTTGACGATCGGGCCGACCGCCCAGTCGCCCAGCAGCGCCATCGCACCGCCGATGATGCCCAGGGAGAAGTTGTCGACCAGCATCTCGAAGCCGGCCTTGAGCCGGTCGGCGGTCAGCTTGTCGAACTGCTTCAGCAGCCATGCCGCCGACGGGCCCATGATCATGGCCCCGAGGAACATCGGCACGCTCGCCCCGACCACCACCCCCATCGTCGCCACCGCACCGACCACCGCACCGCGCTGGCCGTGGACGACCCGTCCTCCGGTGTAGCCGATCAGGACCGGCAGCAGGTAGGTGATCATCGGGCCGACCAGCTCGCCGAACCGCGCGTTGGGGATCCAGCCGGTGGGGATGAACAGGGCGGTGATCAGGCCCCAGGCGATGAAGGCGCCGATGTTCGGCATCACCATCGAGGCCAGGAACGAGCCGAACTTCTGGACGGTGGCTTTCACACCGGTGCCGGTGGGAGCCGGCGTGTAGGATATCGCTGACATTTCGTCCTCCATCGGGACGTTCGAGGGGTGGGGTAAGTCCTTCTCCGTGCTTCAGTTGTGCTGCGAAGACGCTTCGCCACCGTCGAGTGATGGCGAACCGCGGACGGGCGGTGGGTGGGCCCTTCTCGCGATGTTTCTCAGCCCTCGTGGGATGAAAGGGCTGCGTATTCGGGGGCGCCGCCCGGGTCTCGGACGACGCGGATTCCGTCTCGGCTGACGTCGCCGGGGCCCGGCATGCGGCTGCCGGGCAGTCCGACGGCGGCGCGGCCCCAGGCGACCGCGTCGATCACGGCGTCGTGGCCCTGCGCGCCGGCCGCGAGGAACCCGGCGAGCAGCGCGTCGCCGGCGCCGACGGTGCTGCGCGGTTCGACCGGGTCGGCCGTGCACAGCACCGCACCGCTGTCGTCGACGAGCACCGCGCCATCGGAACCGAGGCTCGCGAGCACCGCTTTGGCGCCTCGCTCGCGCAGCCGTCCGGCCGCCGCGACGACGTCGCCGATGCTGGCCAACGGTGCGCCGACGGCAGCCGCGAGCTCCTCACGGTTCGGTTTGATCAAGTCTGGCCCGGCCGCGACGGTCGCGGCCAGCGCAGGACCGCTGGTGTCGACGGCGACTCGGATCCCCCGGCTGGTGAACAGGGAGGTCAGCGTCGCATAGACGCCATCCGGGACACCCGGCGGCAGGCTCCCGCACAGCACGACCCAGGACGCCTCCGCACTGGATCCGTCGGAGTCGCATGCCCGCAGCATCGTCTCGGCGAGCGCGGCCAACTCCTCATCGGTGAGCGGATCGCCCGGTGCGTTGATCTTCGTGGAGGCGCCGCCCGGCTCGACCACCGTCACGTTGGAGCGGGTCCAGCCGCCCACCGGCACCTGCGCGATCGGCACGTCGGCCGCCGCGAGCATCCGCACCAGCTCCTGGCCGTCCGGGCCGCCGAAGGGGATGACCGCGCGGGACTCGATGCCGAACGCCCGCAGCGCACGCGTCACGTTCACGCCCTTGCCGCCGGGATCGATGCGCACCGTCTCCGCGCGGTTCACGCCGCCCCGGCGCAGCCGTTCCACCTCAAGGGTCCGGTCCAGGCTCGGATTGAGCGTCAGCGTCACGATCATGCGCGCACCACCCGGGTCCCGGCGCGGGTGAAGGACTCGGCGGTCTCCTCGTCCAGCCCGCTGTCCGTGATGACGACGTCGATGTCGTCGAGCTCGGCGAACCGGGCCATGCAGTCGTTGCCGACCTTGGTGTGGTCGGCCAGCAGCACCGTCCGCCGGGCCGCGCCGATCATCGCCTTCTTCACGGCGGACTCGGCCACGTCCGGCGTGGTCAGGCCGTGCTTGACCGAGACGCCGTTCGTCGCGATGAAGGTGACGTCGACATGGAGCTGCCCCAGCAGGCCCAGCGCCCAGTCGTCCACCGCGGCCAGCGTCCGGCTCCGCACCCGCCCGCCGAGCATCAGGACGGTCAGGTTCGGCCGGACGGCCAGGGTCGCGGCCAGGGACGGGCTGTTCACGATCACGGTCAGCTCCCGGTCCGAGGGCAGCAGGTCCACCAGCCGTCCGGTCGTGGTCCCGGCGTCGATGATGACCGAGCCCTCGGCCGGCAGCTCGGCGAGCGCCGCCTTGGCGATCCGCTCCTTCTCCCCGGTCATCACCGCGTCCCGGGCCGCCAGTGCGGGCTCGAACCCGAGCCGCTCGACCGGAATGGCCCCACCGTGAACCCGGCGTACCACCCCGGCGCGCTCCAGCACCGTCAGATCCCGGCGGATCGTCTCGGTGGTGACCGCGAGCTCCTCCGCCAAGGAGACCACGTCCACGCGGCCGTCGACGCGCGCCTTCTGCAGGATCACCTGCTGCCGTTCCTCCGCGTACATGGGACCTTCCCTGTGGCTGCGCTTGCTTTGTTTCAGCGCCGTTTACCTTCGATTGCGTTGGTTCTACACCCGCCGGGGACTGAGGTCAAGATCTCGCGCAAGCCCGTTACCTGCGACAACGGCAGAGCCAGCCCTTCCGTCCATCAAAAAGAGGGCCATGTGGGTGACGGCGATCACGTCGGTGCGAGGCGATTGCGCCACGCCGGCACGACACCCACAAAGCGCGCCCTCACCTGCGCGTCGCCGTCAACGCCGGCCGTCTCGTAGAGCATCTCGATCGCGCGGGCAGGCAGACCGGCCGAGCGGGACTTCTTGACGTCACAACAGGCCAGGCGTAAACAGATCGATTACCAAATCGATACGAAGACAAAGCCAACACGGGCCACGGACTGGACTCGCTTCACAGCGCCGTCCGCCCAGACAGAACACTGACACCACCACGTTGTGGAGAAAGCCATGGACTGCCCACACCGACCACCCTGCCCAGCCGCCGACCGATCGGATCGGGAAGCGGCCCGCCTGGTGGCCGCCCACCCCGAACAAGGCTGGAACCTGCTGTGCAACGGGGTCGTCACCTTCGACGACACCGGCGACCTGCTGCCGGACGGCCGCGTCGTCGCTCCGCACCGGGCTGTCCGGATCGCACGCTCGTAAGTCCGCGGCGAGGCGTACAAAGGGAAAATGAGTCTCCCGACCGCAGAGGAATGTGCGCCATGACGTCGCAGAGGCAGGAGCACCGCATGTCGGCGACGCTGAGCTCCGAGGAGTCCGCAGCCCTGGAAGCGATCGACCGCAACGCCGTCGCGCAGCTGCTGCTCGACCTGCTCGCCATCCCGAGTGTCACCGGGACCGCCGCGGAGTCGGAGATGCAGCATCACTTGGCGCGGCACCTGGACCGGCTCGGCATGGACGTCGACCTGTGGTCCGTGGACCTTCCCGAGCTCCGCACGCACCCGGACTTCCCCGGCAGCGAGGCACCGCGTGAGGAGGCTTGGGGCCTGGTGGGCACATCGGCGGACGGCGACGACGACGGACCCACGGTCATCCTGCAGGGCCACGTCGATGTCGTGCCGACCGGCGACCCGCGGCAGTGGGCGGGTGATCCGTTCGTGCCGAGAACGGCCGGGGACATCGTGTACGGCCGCGGCGCCTGCGACATGAAAGCCGGCCTCGTCGCCAACCTGGCCGCCCTGGCTGCCCTCGCAGCCATCCGCGCCGACGGCGCGCGCCTGCGTGGCCGGGTCGCGGCTCACTTCGTGGTCAGCGAGGAGGACGGCGGCCTCGGCGCCTTCGCGACCCTCCAGCGCGGACACTCCGGCGACGCCTGCATCATCACCGAGCCGACGAGCGGTGCCATGGTCACGGCGAACGCCGGTGCTCTGACGTTCCGCGTCGAGGTACCCGGCAAAGCGACTCACGCCAGCACGCGCAGCGCGGGCGTCAGCGCCATCGACGCATACCTGCCGATCCATCAGGCGCTGGCGCGTCTGGAGGCCCGGCGCAACATCGACCCCGACCCGCTCATGGCGCAGAGCCCGATCCCCTACGCCCTCTCCGTCGGGCTGATCCAAGCGGGCGACTGGGCCAGCAGCGTCCCGGACAGCCTGGTCGCCGAAGGCCGGCTCGGCGTGCGACTCGGCGAGGAGCCCGCCGCGGCCATGGCCGAATTCGAGGCCTGCGTCGCCGAGGCGTGTCAGGGCGACCCCTGGCTGCGCGAGCACCCGGCGGTCGTCACCTGGCCCGGTGGTCGGTTCGCCAGCGGTCGCCTGGCGGCGGGGCACCCGCTCGCGGGTTCGGTACGCGCTGCGCATGCCGACGCGGTCGGCGGTGCTGCGCTGCGCGAGCACGGGGCTCCGTATGGGAGTGATCTGCGGCTCTATGCGGCGGCCGGCATTCCGACTTTGCAGTTCGGGCCCGGGGACGTGCGGCTGGCGCACAGTCCGCAGGAGCAGGTGCCGGTCTCCGAGATCGTCGCTGTCGCCCGCACTCTGGTCTTGTCGGTACTGCGGACGGTGGGGACGCGGTAGTGCTCGGGCGTGGGTCGAGCAGAAGACGGTGCTGGCCGGAAAACGCTTCGGTGCGGTGGACGACCAGATGAAAGTATGGCCGTCACAATCTGAGCGCTGACACCTCTGGAGCTTCACATGGGCGGCTCGCGCCGCGTCAAGCCGACCCACGCCGTCAACCGCATGACCGAGCACTGGATCCGGGGTTGTGCGGACGAGTCGTCAGTGTTCTGCGCTCCGTCGGCGTGGCCGTTGCTCGCGCTGCTGGCCGATGCCTCGGAAGGGCCTGGCCGCGCGGAGTTGGAGGATGCGGTCGGGCTGTCGGCCGCTGATGCCCGGGCCGCGGCGCTTCAGGTGCTGGACCTGCTGCGGGGTATGCCGGGTGTGCGATCGGCGCTCGGGCTTTGGGTCGCGGAGCAGTTTCCGGTCGACCCGGAGTGGACGGCCGGGCTGCCGCTCGGCACCGTCGGGCTGCTGACCGGCGATCCCGCGGTGGACGTCCCGCTTCTCGACGGCTGGGCCCGGCAGCACACCGATGGCCTCATCGAGGCGATGCCGGTCGGGGTGTCCCCGGAAACGCTGGTCCTCCTGGCGGCCGCGATGTCGGTCCGGACCCGCTGGGCACGGCCGTTCACCGATACGGGTTGGCCGATCACGTACGACTCCGGCCCGTGGAAGGACCGCCGCTACTACCCGCTGAGCCGGGTCACGCGGGTCCTGGACCGCGTCAACGTCGCACCGACGACCTACGGCGAGGTCACGTGCCTGGAGATCGTCGGAACGAACGGCGTGACCGTGTACCTGGTCATCGGCGAAGAGGGACGCCTGGCGCACGAGGTGCTCCACGGCGGCCTGCTCGCCCGGACCGGCTACGGCCGCAAGGGCGGGGAACTGCACGTCGGCGACACGGCTCCCGGCCTGATCGTGGAGCGCGTCCCCGATGACAAGCCCGAGGACCGGCTCCTCGTCCTGGCACCGCGCTTCCGGGTGGAAGGCGACCATGACCTCCTCGCCCGGCCCAAGCTGTTCGGCCTGGACACCGTGACCGACACCAGCCGCGGTCACTTCCCCGCCATGGGCCCGAAGCCCTTGGCGGTCTCGCAGGCAAGACAGAGTGCTGCGGCAGTGTTCACCGCCGAGGGCTTCGAAGCAGCGGCGGTCACCGCCGTCGGTGCAGTCGCCGGCGGCATGCCACCGATCCCGCCGAGGCGGGTGAAGCAGATCCGCGTCGAGTTCGACCGCCCCTTCGGCTTCCTCGCACAGCACCGCACCTCCGGCTTGATCCTCGCGGCAGGCTGGGTCGCGGAACCCGAGTCGTACCAACCGTCGGCGGACGAGATCGAGATGGAGGCTGTGCTGAGGTCCTGGGGCGAAACGGAGTGAGGGCGACCGGTCATGCGGATGACGCGGCGGACTTGACGTCGTCCCAGCCCCACGGTTCGGCCGGGGCACCGTCGGGCTCGCGGCCCCAGCGGAACTCGTCGAGGATCCCGTCGTCGTACGGGCCCCGCCGGTAGGCGTCGCTGAAATGACCGGCGGCCACGAGGCGGCGGAGCAGGTAGTCGGCCTGCGCCTCGGCGCCTACGGCACGGAGTTGCTCCTCGAGAAACATTACGTCGGAGCGGATGTGGTTCCCCGTGTAGCTGATCGAAACGTGAGCGGCCGGTTCGCGAGCGAGCAGCCGGCCGACCAACTCGCCAGGCGGCAGGACCTTGAGAAGTAGGCCGACGTCCTGCGCTTTGTCGAGCGGAGCGGCGGTGGCAGCACGGAGGGCCAGCCACACCACGGTGCGCGGGCCGACGTGGTCCAGCGCTTCCAGCGCCGACTCCGTCCGGCTCGGGTCGAAGGGGTGCCACAACCGCCAGCCGCCCTGTTCCCGCAGCGGCTCCAGCGCCTCCCAGCAGGCCCGGGTCTTGCCGGTCGAGGATCCGCCGACCAGCACAGCGATCCGGCTGGTTCCCGTCATGGCGGCCTCGACCACGGCGCGGAGCTCGGCGTCGTGCTTCCGTTTCACATACGGCGGCAGCAGGTCGAGCCCGGCTCCCTGGCCGACTTCGATGCAGGGATGGACCTCCAGATAGTCCAGAACCAGCCGGCCGGCATAGTCGGCGATCGGCCGCCCCACCGGCTTGCGATCCGATGGCGGACGCCGAACCGGCTGGGCCCGCTCAACGAGGTCTTGCCAGGAACGCTCGTCCGGCTCGGGTTCGCCGGCCCAGTCACACCACAACCGGATCAGCGGCCACACCCCGTCGGCGTGCGGGACCTTGGCTCTCGGGAAGTCGTCCGGCAGCCACTCGCTGATGGTCTTCCCGCGGAACTCGACCGAGAAGGGCGGCCGTCGCAGCGCCTTCTCGATCTCACGCTGGGAGAACGGCTTCCCGGCCGCCAGCCTCGCCGCCGACGCCCGGCCCTTCAGCGCGCGCAGCTGGTCGTACAGCTCGCGGGCGTCCCCCTCGGCGATGAAGCAGGACAGGAACACCACCGTTCGCCGGCTCGGCCGTGCCGCGATGTTCAGTGCCGTCCGCGGTCTGGCGTCGGCGTCGGCAGCGGTCCTTCCGACGTGGCTCATCTGGTGGATTCAGCACCGCTGAGATGGCGGTGCGGTCACGGATGACCCGGCTGAAACACCGGTATCGGCCGCCGGATGACCGTTTGGACCGCGCCAAGGAGGGCACACGCGTGCGAAGCAATGCGCATCGCGACATGCGGTCAGCTGTACGGCCTTGCACCATCGCATCGAAAATCCGAGGTTCAGCTATGGACGGCACACAGCGATACCCCCGGTGGCGACAAGTCGTGCTCGACACCCCCGACGTACGCGGCCTGGCCGAGTTCTACCGGGAACTGCTCGGCTTCACCTACCGTTCCGGTGACGAGCCCCCGGCCCCGGGGGAACCCGACCCGCGCGGCGAGGACTGGCTCACGCTGCACGATCCGCGCGGCACGACCACCATCGCCTTCCAGCAGGTCGACGAACTGCCGGCGACGACGTGGCCGCAGAAGGGCGTGGCCCAGCAGTATCACCTCGACTTTGACGTGCCGACGTTCGAAGGTCTGGACGCGCAGCACGAGAGGGCGCTCAAACTGGGCGCCACACTGCGCGATGACCAATCGGACGACCCGGAGGAGCCGCTTCGGGTCTACGCCGACCCCTCCGGCCACCTGTTCTGCATCTTCGTCAGCGGGGAGCAGGGGTTCGAGCCGGTCGCCCCGGGCTGATCCGGCGCGACTCTCGCCCCCAATGACGCTGAAGGTACAGGGAACGGGCTGTGAGTGCTGAGTCAATACACGAAGAACCTCGGGGAGACCGTCCAACCGCCCGCGACGGGGCCATCCCGTCCCTGACTCCCGTCGCCCCGCCGCGTAATGTGCCGCACTGGACCGGCTGGCTACTGCTGGCCCTGGGGGTCGTCACGCTGCCCTGGACCGCGAACCTGGCCGTGTACCTGCCGGACAAGTCCGAGGCCGCGCACTACAACGCCTCGTGGGTCGGCTTCGACCTGCTGCTGTGCGCGCTGCTGATACGCACCGGCTGGTCCCTGCTCCGGCACCGCGCCTACGTCGAGGTCACAGCGGCGATGACGGCGGTGATGCTGTTCATCGACGCCTGGTTCGACGTCCTGTCTGCGCCCACGGCCAAGGACTTCGCCATCGCGCTCACCCTGGCGCTGTTCGCCGAACTGCCATTGGCCTTCTTCTGCCTGTGGGTCTCGGTCCGCGCAGAGTACGAACGCCGCCGTCGCGAGGAGCTGATGAGCACTGTGGCGCGACGGCTGGACGCGCTGAGCCGTCGGATGTTGAGGCAGAGGGGACGGCGGCTTCCCTGAAGCTCGGCCGACTGTCGGCCGCTGTCCGCCAGCCAGTGTCTGTAAGCCGCTGTCCGCCGGCTGGTGCCTGCCAGCCGCTGCCTGTCAGCCGCTGACGTGGGCGGTGTTGTCGAGCCAGTGCTGGACCAGGTCGGTGTCGCCGTCGATGCCGATCTTGGCGGTGTCTTCGTCGGTCAGGGGGAGTCGTCGGGTCAAGATCAGCAGCAGCGATCGCGCCGGACCGGTCACCGTCACATCAGCCTGCCGATTCACGGCCTGCCTCGTCGCACCTTCGGGTCCCCGCTCCACGAACCAGGCACCCGCGCCGTCCGCGGTATCGGTGGCCAGGAACTGCAGGGTCTGTCCCGTGCCCCGAATCGCTTGAGCGGACTGGGGCCGCTGCATCTCCCACGTGGGGGAGGTGAGCATCGCGAAATGGTTGTCGATGAGCGCTGCCGCGATGTCGGCGTCGGCCTCGGCCGGCCGACCTGCCGCGTCGGCCGCGTCGAAGCCGTGGACGACGGCCTCGTTGACCATGCTGGTCATCCAGAACCGGGTCCCGGACCGGCTGTCGCCGGCGGCGTTGAACACCGGTGCGTTCAGCGCGTCGTCGGAGCACGCGCTCGCGACCCGCTGCGCGGACTGCGCCAGCCACGCCGGCCACTCACGCGGGTCGCTAGGCCGTACCGCCATCTCCCTCGGCAACTGCGTGGGGTCGGTGATACGCCGCTCGATGATCTCCGCGACCCAGTTCTGGGTCTGGCCCACATGCTCGACCAGGTCGGCGATGGTCCAGTCCGGAGCGGTCGGCACCGTGGTGTCCGGTCCGGCCGCGGACGCTGATTCCGCAAGACGACGGGTGTGCTCGATGATGGCTCGCCGGGCGACGTCCGCGTTCAGGTGAGTCACTTCGTGTCCCTCTTGGTCGGTGCCGCTCGGGCGGCCACTGGTGTCGCGAAGCCTGTCTTCGCGCTCCAGCTGAGTAGACGAATCGCGGACACGGAACTCATCGGTCGAGCCGTGCCACCGACCTAGTTCTCAATACGATGAGTCCCATGACAGAGTCGAGCTCAGCTCGGGCACGCCAGCGCGTCAGCCCCGAGGAACGGGAAGAGGCCGCCGAGCGCATCAGGCTCGCCGCCGGCGAAGGGCGCCTGACCTTGGCAGAACTCGACACGCGCATCGAGGCCGCGCTCTCTGCGCTCACGTACGGCGAGTTGGACGCTCTGGTCGACGACCTCCCCATGCCGTCGACCCCGGCCGTGCCGGAATCCGTGCGGCTCGCTGTCAGCCACGGCCATCTGGAGCGAGTCGGTCTGTGGCAGATACCGCGCCGCCTCACCGTCGACCTCTCCGTCGCCTCCGCCTATCTGGACTTCCGAGCCGCTCCGCTCCCCTCGACCGGCCTGGTGATCTGGTTCCAAGCCGAGAGAAGCAAGATCGTCCTGGCCGTCCCGGCCGACGCCGCCGTGAGCACCGACGAGTTGGGACGCCACCGAGCCCGAGTCGTCGACCGCGGACGCCCGCGTGGCATGACCGGCCCGGTGCTACGCCTGACGGGTGACCTGCGGGGCTCCAAGCTGACGGTGAAGCGCCCGGGCTGACGCCCGTACCGAGCCGGCTCAACCAGCGTGCGCCGCCGCTGCCGCCTCCACGTCGGCGAACTGGGGGAACAGCTGCTGGAGCCCGGCGAGGCGCAGCACCTTGGTCACCGGTTCGGGGACGGCGGCCAGGGCGAACGTGGCCTGGGCCTTCTCGGCGTGGTCGCGGGCGCGGACCAGCACCTGGAGGCCCATGGAGTCCAGGAAGGTGACTTCGGCGCAGTCCAGGACCACCGCGGTCGCGGCGGTGATCTGCGCGGAGAGCTTGTCCCACAGCTCGCCGACGGCCGCCAGGTCGATGTCGCCGCTCGCGCTGACCACCGCCAGCGGGCCTTCGTGGCGGGTCGAGCACAGGAAGTCGGTCATGTCGATGTTCCTCCCCGGCCGAACGGCGGGCACTCTCATTCGGCCCGGGCGCTGTATTCTGTCAGCGCTTTGTCTTACGGTGCTTTTTCTTACGGTGCTTTGTTTTCCAGCGCTTTGTCTTCCAGCGCTTTGTCTTTCGGTGCTTTGTCCGTCAGCGCTTTGGCGGCCTTCGTCGCCGCCCGGTCCGCCGCGTATCGGTCGAGCTGGGCCTTGGCGGCCAGGAACGGGTGTCGTTGGATCTGCACGGCCAGCTCGGTGAGTTCGGTCTGCATCGCGGTCCAGGTGGCGCGCTGGGCGTCGGTCAGGGCCGCTTGTCCGGTGGCGATCGCCATCGATCCCGGCAGTGTCTTGGCGAACTGGGCGTGTTCGGCGTCCAAGGCGAGGAAGCGGTGTTTGAGCGCTACCAAGTCCTCGGGGATCTCGGCTTCTGACACGTCGGCGATGATGTCGGCTCCTTTCTTCAGGCCGGCCCTACGCCGTGCTGTCGCCTTCGGTTGCCGGTGGCCGCCGGAGGGGGAGGCGGCGGCCACCGGGGGCTGGCGGCGACGTGCCGTCGGGCACGTCGCGGGGGTCAGGCGTTGATCGCCTTCTTGTCGCCGGCGGCGGTGATCTCCACCTTGCGCGGCTTGGCCTTCTCGGCGACCGGGATCCGCAGGGTCAGCACGCCGGCCTCGTAGTCGGCCTTGATGTTGTCGGTGTCCAGAGTGTCGCCGAGGAAGAGCTGGCGGGAGAACACGCCCAGGGGCCGCTCGGAGATCTCCACCTTCGCCTCGCCGATCGCAGTGGGGCGGCGTTCGGCCTTGACGGTGAGCACGTTGCGTTCGATGTCGACGTCGATGGCGTCCAGGGACACGCCGGGCAGGTCGAAGCAGACCACGAACTCGTCGTTCTCGCGCCAGGCGTCCAGGGGCATCGGGTTGGGGCGGGACCAGGTGCCCGCGG
>Ga0105241_10000428_pt1 | contig 31802 bp, 57 predicted proteins | sample KBSC64metaG_FD_80422 | JGI IMG/M metagenome (GOLD analysis project Ga0105241, IMG submission 80422) | Corn rhizosphere microbial communities from Kellogg Biological Station, Michigan, USA - KBS C6-4 metaG | ecosystem: Host-associated > Plants > Roots > Rhizosphere > Soil | place: Michigan, USA... | reverse complement strand
CCCACTAAATATAGTGGGTTTTTCATGTAAATTAGTTTACTTAATATATATTAATTTTATATTAGACATGGTTTATTAGAAATACTAATAAACTTAGTATTTTAAAAATTTTACAAAAGTTTAATTTAAAAATAAACAAGTTTACTTAAGGCTATATATCTTTATGGTATAAAAATAAATAATATGCCAAACATTTATGAAATTAACGATACCCAAGGAGATAGGCTTTTAACTATGCTCACAACACATATGGGTTATAGTTCAACTGCCAAATTTATTGACAACGGACTAATTCAATCGGAAAAACAAAAAACCCACTGGTTTCAAGCCACCGTTCAATTAGCCGATGCAATGTTTTTAAAGGGCGATAAACAATGGAATTATCACCATGATAGATTTTTTATCCGATCTCTTAGTTTAAAAAATATTCACCCCATTGATTATTTATATGAGAAACACATAAAGATAATTAATGGACAACCATTAACTGACAAGGATGATTATTTAAGTTCAATATTAGGCGAAGATACATCTTCCACTACTACCACTGACAAAAAGGAGGGAAAAAAAGAATTAACTCGTGAAGAAAAAAAGTTACTTAGAAAAGAAAGAAAAGAGAAAAGATTAGCTAAGAAAACTGCTTTACAAAATACATAAAAAGATAGGCTTTTAAACAAAATTCCTTTATTTTTAAAGGAATTTTTTTTGTTATGAATAGAAATAAGAAAATACTTTATTTTGATTTAGATGGTGTATTGGCAGATTATGATAAATTTGCCGATTTATTTACAGAGGAAGAAAAAAGGAGACCTGGATTCTTTTTTGAATTAACCCTTATGGAAGGGGCGGAGGAATGTTTTAATACATTATATGATTTGTTTGATGTATATTTTTTAAGTACAGCACCTTGGACAAATGTTCATGCCTGGTCGGAAAAAAGAATGTGGGTGGAAAAATATTTTGGTGAAAAAGCTTTTAAAAGATTGATTTTAACCCACCATAAAAATCTTTTAAAAGGTGATTTTTTAGTAGATGATAGAACCGTTAATGGAGTAGATAAATTTGAAGGTGAACATATACATTTTGGTACAGATAAATTTCCCACTTTAAAAGATGTTACAGAATATTTGAGAACAAAAATATAAAATACTAATCACTACAAATGAAATTTATTTTGATATCCGACACCCATAATTGTCATGGTGCCCTACAATTACCTGAAGATGCTGATGGAATAATTCATGCCGGGGATTTATCAATGAGAGGGAAAAAAGATGAGATTGAAGATTTTTTGGCATGGTATTCTTCTTTGCCTTACAAATACAAGATATTTATTGCGGGGAACCATGATTTCTTTTTTGAAAATAGAACCAGAGAATTAATCAATGAAGTAATTCCTGCCAATATAACTTATTTGGAAGATGAAGAAATTATTATTGAAGGAATTAAAATTTATGGTTCTCCTATTCAACCTTGGTTTCATAATTGGGCATTTAATAGAAATAGAGGTACAGAAATAAAAGTCTATTGGGATAAAATACCTTTGGATACCAATATTTTAATAACTCATGGACCAATGTATAAAATACTTGATAGAACTAGATATACCGGTGAGTTTGTAGGTTGTCAAGATTTACTTGAAAAAGTAAAAGAAGTAAGACCTGATGTATTTGTTTGTGGACATATTCATGAAGCCTATGGTAAAATGCAGATGGGAAAAACAAAATGTTATAACGCTTCTGTATTAGATGAAGATTATAAACTTGTCAATGAACCTTTTATAATTGAAATATAATGAAAGTAAATTTTAAAGAAGATTTTGAACAAGGGCATTTAAAATTTTATGTTGGAAATCATAATATTGGATTAGATTTGGATGAAGTTTTATGTAATTTTGTAGATAGATTTAAAGAATATTATCCACACATCAAACACACTGATAATTGGTATTTTACCTATGGTATGAATTATTATATGGATAAATTAAACGAAGATAAAGAATTCTGGACAGGTATTACTCCCTTAATTTCTCCAGAGGAAATACCTTTTATACCTAAATGTTATGTGTCAAAAAGAACTTTTCCAGTAGATTGGTCTGAAGAATGGATAGAAAAAAATAAATTTCCTTGTGTACCTGTTATTCATGTAAATGATAGTAAAGTTGAGGCTTGTAAAAGTATGAAATTAGATTTCTTTATCGATGATAGTATTAAAAATTTTCAAGAACTAAATGCTAATTCTATAAAGACCTTTTTGATGTCTGCCAAACATAACCTACAATATAATGTAGGTAATTATAGATTAAATCATTTAAAAGAAGTGGTAGATAAAATCTAGATAAGTTTTTTTGATTATTATCAGTATTTTTCTTAATATCTTTGTTTACTTAATTAATATTATTTTTATTTTTGGAGGGTTCACAATTATGAAAACTAAATTCAATAAGCAATACCCAGAAGCATATGATATTCAAATTGGTTCAAATGGGTTAGTATGGGGGATATGGTTTAAATTACCTTATCTTAATAAAAGAATATTCAAATCTTTTAATGAATTTCAAGATGAAGAAGGAGACATTATAGAAAGATTTGAAAAATTGCCTAATATAAATACCTTTTTGTATGAAGAAGAAAGGTATTTGCAATTAAATTAGAACATTATGAGGAAGTATTTTGATATAAAAGAGGTAAAATCAGGCAAATATAAATATACTACAAAAAAGCTAAGAAAAGGATTGAGAATTGTTCATATTGGAGATGATGTTTGGAAAATAGGAAAGGATAAGTATATTAATAATCCTTTTGATACAAAATCTAAGTATATTCACCACCAGGTTATTTATGGTCCCGATGATAAAGAATATCATGTATATGGTAATGATATTGCCTGGATGGCTACTAGCACAATGGATTTTAAATATGTTACAGATTTTGAAGATAGTTATCAAGTAAATGGAAATTCTACACATGAATCTAAAGCTAAGATTTATATTTTAACTCATATTCTTGACAAAAAAGAAAATTGGTGTTGGGACTTAAATATAAAACCGGAAGTTGATAAAATAGTAAAAATTATCTATAGTAATGGTACAGTAAAAAATATCATATTTTCTGGCGAATTTCAATCTACTCAAATACCAAAGAATTATCGAGGCGGAAATAAAATATTTACATCCAAGATACCTAAAACTATAGTTCCTGTGGCTTATAGAAAATTTTAAACCTATGGGTACCTGTAAAGTAAGTTATTCTTTATTACCTAAATCAGAACAAAAACAAAGATCATCACTTAACTGCAAGGATAATGCAAAAAAAGGTCAAAAACCTATAAAATGTCTAAATAATGAAATTATTTATCCTTCAATTGTTATAGCAGCTCAAGAATTAGGATTAGATAGACAAACAATTAGTAGAGTCCTTAAAGGAAAATGTAAAAATACAAAAGGTTTTAGTTTTGAATACGCTGATAAAAAAGAAGGAATGTTAGATGATAAAGATTTATATTCTTATACATTTTATTAAAAATGAAAAAAAATAATTTTTCATATATTGAAGGTTTATGTAATACAGAATTAGTTCAAGGAGTAACAGTTTATGATATTGAAGATAAAAAACTTGTATTACTTTTTTCTTCAGGTTTAGCTTGTTCTAAATATACAGATATATATGGGTTAAGTGCTTATATCAAAAAGAAAAACAGATGTAAAAAGAATAAATTTAATAGACTTATTTGTTTTAGATACGCCACAATTAAACAACTAGAACTATTAAATGGAGAAACCATGGCATGTTTTGATGATAGATATATTATTAGTACACAAGTAAAATTAAAATCTCAATTTAGAATAAACGAAAGGCTAATAAAAAGAAAATAAGTTTACTAGATAATTTTTATCTTTAGATAAAATAATTCAATAAGATGTCTAATAAGCTAAATAAGGTAAAATCTAATATTGAGGAAATTAATCAAGTTAAAGAATATCTGTTTAAAGAATGTGATACTATTGTTGAAATAGGAAGTTATTTTTATGATGAATATCACGGCATAGGAAAAATCTTAGATCTAAGATTTAATGATTCCAAAGATACACAAACACATAACAAAGTTTATATAACTTTTGAGTATCTTAATGAGGATAAGAAAAAAGAGACTCAAACTTTTCATGATTTCTTTTATTATGGCAGAAAAACATTTATCGAAACCGAACCAGAAGTTTTCAAAAAGCAGGTTGACCAATTAATTAAATCTGAGGTAACAATAGAAGAACTTATTTCCTTAAACGATATTACCAAAAAAAGCGATTCTCAAGAATTAATGGTAATGAATAAAGATATCCTAAAACATAAAAAAGAAGAATTAATTAGGAAACAAAACTTTATTCAATCCAGAGTTAAATCCATGATGGCCATCATGGAAAGAAAAAGAAATGAACTTCAGTATTATAAAACTGAAATGGAAAAACAGGTTAAAAAACTTTCTAAATTAATATTAAGTATTGAGCTTTATTTAGGAGTTAAAGAAACTTTGGAACAAATACAAATTGGTGAAAATGCTGACCCAAATCAGCCTATTTGTTTAAGGCAAAGATTACTTTATATGGATGTAGAAGTAGGAGATCCAGAAGATGGAGGTTTAGATTTTCAAAATATTAAAGATTTTGACAATTGGCTTTTGAAGGAAAATATTTATTGGAAAAAGAAGAATTATGAAGTATTAGTACCTGAACAAAAATGCATTGTTGTATTTAGGGTTAGAAAGGATGATAAAAAATATGGTACTAACAATCCTTTTCTTGAAGCCAGAATGAACATAGATAATGCAAACACTTATATTTTAATAAGAAATGGAACTAATATTTATAAAATTTGGAGTGATTTAATTAATATAACTCCTCAATTATTTCCAGGAAAAGTAGAATTGCAAAAATTGTTTGATGATATCAGCGGTGAATCTTATTATAGTAAAGAAGATGCCGAAAATAAAATTTTCACTTATAAAAATCATATTTTATTATTACAAGGTTTAATCGAAAGAACCCCCATATTTCCAGATAACAATACTTTGAATTTATTTAAATCTGAAGATTTAGAAAGCGGTTTAATTAAATTCATTTATGATAATGAACCAGGAACAATGTTAAAATCTGGTATTCCTTCATTTTGGGATTGGAAAAAGAAAATTAATGAAAGTATTGATGAAGGATCTAGGGTGTTAATTATCAATAATATGATAGATTTTGGATATGGCAAAGATAGACAGGAAGCAATAATGGACAGATTATTTAAATCTAAATATCAATATGGGCATAATGTACCCAATATAACCCCTTCTACAGGAATATATGAAGTCCTTAAAGATGATAGTGCTAAAAAACGTTCATATTATGATAAAGATGAATCAAAATATAATCCTCTTTACATAAAATATAATCCTACCGCATCGAATAATTCTTGGTATAATAAAGAATATAAAAATAGATTATCTTTTGAAATATTCACAGATGATGATTTTGTTTTAAATTACGATGCTGTAAAAGAAAAAGATTTAGAATTACTTGAATATTATGTTCATAGTAGAGAAGGGAGAGAAAGTTATTTGAGTTTAATCCCTACACTATTTGATTTAATTAAAACTAAAAAAGAGGAATTAGAACAAGAAAATGAATTTATAAAATTAGTTTTATCACAAAATAAACTATCAAATACTAAATCAAATCTAATCTTAGTTAAAGAAACAATTGAATGGTGGAAACTAAAAAATAAATGGAAAAGAGGAATTGATAAAGATGATACTAAAGCGTTAAGAATGATTTCCAAAAAAATAAATAAAGAAATCAATGACATCTAATCAAGCAAAAAAACTTTTAGCGCAAAAAATTGATAGTGCTAGAGAAGAAAAAGGATTAACAAAAACAGGTTTTGCTTCTTTAATGCAAGTTCAACCTTCAGTTATTACCAGATGGTTAAGTGGAAAACATAATTTTACACTTAGTACTTTATATCAAATAGAAAGAAAATTAGGAATACAAATTATTAAAATATCTTAAATGGTTTTATTATTTTTATCTATTTTTATTTTAATTAAATTCCATGCCCCTTGGTGGTGTTATCTAATTATGTTAGTTTGTTTTATAATTGATAATTCGGAATCTAAATAAAAAATTTATGAACTACTATGAATTTTTAAATAAAACAATTGAAGATGGAATAATTTCAGTAAAAGAAACTTATAAAGGTCCAAAAAATAAAGATAAGTTAGATGGATCTTTAGCTGGTTTTGAAGCTTGTAGAAATAAATTACCAGAGGAATTATTTGAAATTTATAATCTTACAAATGAATACGTTATAAATTCATATAAAAATGGAGATACTGATAATTATTGGTGGTTTAGACATTATCAATCACAAGTAGAATGGATTTGCAATGTAATTTCTGCAATATTGATAAATCAAGGGCAAAAACCAATTCTTTCACATTTGCCTACCGCAAGAGGAGTAATGAAGGCAGGTCAGGTTTTAGGAATACAAAGCATTTAAAGAAAATAAAAAATATGGAACGTAGATTAGATATTAATAAAATGTCAGAAGATTTAAGAAATATAACTAACAAGAAAGAAGATTTAAAGCCGGAATATATTCCTTTCCCAATAGCTTTTAGAACGGTAGATGTAGTTCCTTATTATTATTTTGAAGAAGGAAAATGGCCTACAGTTAAAACAGATCTTTATTATTTACTGGGAAGAAAACCAGGATTAACACAATGGCAATGTATAGGTGGATTTGTTGACCCTACTGATATATCTGCCGAAGAAGCAGCAAAAAGAGAATTAAAAGAAGAAGCTAACATAGATATTAATTCTACTTTACTTTTGGGAGTTAATCCAAATGATTTATTAAGAAATATGAATACTTGGAATCCTAAAGGTTTATTCTATATTGGAAGTCATCAAATAGACGATGAAAGATATAAAAATACTTCACATAAAATTATTACCAATTTATATTTAGTACCTTTATTAGAAGAACCTGAAATTAAAGCCGGAGATGATATTGAGGAGTTAAGATGGTTTAGTAGGACAGAATTATCTCTTAAGAAAGAGGAAATAATTGTAAAAAAACATTTAATTTTAGTAGATAATTTTTTACATAATACATAAAAGATGAAAAATCTTTTTAAACCTAGAAGATTAGGAATAAGAATTGCAGAAGAACTTGATAGAATTAAAAACAAAGACTTCAAAGAAAAGAAATTATTTGAATCTGTTGAAAAAGAATTTTCTAATTTAATTTCAGGAATAACTATTGAAAAAGGTGATATAAGTTATTGCTATAAAATAGAAAATAAAGTACTTTTATCTTACTGCCATGATAGTAAGATTTGTTGGGTGAATAAGAAAATTTGGAATTACTATTATCATAAATTGGAAGATAATTCATATTATGTACAAAAGTTTTTTAGAAAAAGTTTTAAAACTTTTTTGAATTTGGATTTTGATCTAGTATTATCTTATTAAATTATAATTATCTAAATGGAATTAATTGATAAAATAAAAAAAATACATGAAAGCAATTTATATGGTGTTTTTATAGAAATGGGATGTGGAGTGGCAGTAACAAATGCTTTGATGTCAGTAGATGGTGCTAGTAAAACAATATATAATGCCTATCAGCCATATAATAAAGAAATGCAAATTGAAAAATTAGGATTTCGTGGTCTTAATTTGCGCAGTGTTTCAAAAGAGGCGGTAACAAGATTTTTGACATTAGAAGGAAGTAATTATTTATTTAATCCAAATATAAATTTTTTCTATGCCGCTTCTTTTCAATTACATGATTATCAAAAAAAGATAACTCACGGTTGGATAGGAATTTTAAAAGATAAAGAGATTAAATTATATCACGTTATTATACCATATTTATTAACTAGAGTTCAATATCTTAATATTATTTCAAATTTAGGCATTGATCTTATTTACAGCTATGTAGATAAAAATTACAAAGTAAATACTCCCTATATTGATATGGTATATAATTATACAGATACCTTTGTAGAGAAACAAGAAACTGCTGTTGAAATATTAAAAAATAGCTCTGAAGAAGGATTATTAGTATTTGAAACCAATGGTAGTTTAATTAGATTTGAAGATTTATTGAGAGAATGTAATAAAGGTTTAATTATACAAAGGGGAAGTTATAATCCTATTCATGAAGGACATTTAGAAATAATGAAAGTTAGTAAAAATAAATATCCTGATCATTTAGGAGTATTTATGTTGAGTATAGATAGATTTGATAAACCATCTTTGTCAGTGGAGGAGATAATAGAAAGAGTTAAAAAAATAAATTCTTTGGGATATAAAGTAATTGTAAGTAAATTGCCATTATTTGTAGATGGATTAAAATTAATCAATGAATATAGAAAAAGATATCCTACAATTGAGATTTTATTTCCTGTAGGAGTTGATACGATAAATAGATTTATTAATCCAATTATCGTTAATGCAATAGCATTTAAAACTGCTAACAAAGGAACTATTAATTTCGTTGATGAAGAATTTGCAGGTCATCTTACCTATCAAGATTATTTTGAGAAATTTCCTACCAAATTTTTAGTATTTGAAAGAAAAGGTTTTAGTTTAACCGAGAATATAACATATTTTAATTCTAAGATGTTTGAATATATTGTTGGTTATGAGGATTCTGGAATTTCTTCTACTAAAATAAGAAATCATGAATCAGAAACAAAAATATAAAACTATAAAAATATGCCACAATCTCCAATGAGTTTTGAACAATTAAATGCAATTTTAAAAAAAATTAGATATAAAAATTGGAAACTTATAGCACAAAATTATACAGATTGTTATGTTATAAAATGGGTATTTTTAGAAAAAAATGTTACCGATTCCTATGATAATAATTTATATGAACAACATTGTAGAAAATGGTTTATATCCAAACACTCTACAGAATCTGAAGTAATTAGAAGTGCCTATTTAGCAGCAATTCAGGCCGAAATGCATGAATGTGCCGAACAATTTCAATTTGATAATGTTAGACTTTTTGATCCACATACCAGTTATATAGATCTTGCAAATTATATGGCTACTGCCAAACAAGATATAAGAGATTAAATTAATTATTTAAAAATAAAAATTTTTATCAATGAAATATGTATTGTTTTCTTTTCTAGCAGTTTTTATTACAATAGGTACTTTTGCGCAAAAACATGATCCTATAAGTTGGTCTACTACCTATGAAAAAATGAATGATAGTACTTTTAAAATTATATTTATTGCCACCATCGAACAAGGTTGGCATATTTATTCACAAAAACAACCTCCAGAAGCTATATCCGTTCCTACTACTATTCATTTTGATAATTCTCCTTTAATAAAATTATCAGGTAATTTAAAGGAAAAAGGAAAGATGGAAGTTTATAAAGATGAAGTTTCCGGTATCATTCAAAATCAATATGAAAATAAATTAGAATTTAATCAAGTAGTAGTTTTGAAAAAAAATATTAAGACTAATTTATCAGGAAATATTAAGTATCAGGCTTGTACTAAAGAAATGTGTCTGCCACCTGCAAATACTTTGTTTTCTATTCCATTATCCAGATAGATTAGTTTGTGAGAAAATAAAAAAATGAAATTCACATGGAGAATCTTGATTTATTTTTAAGATTAAAAAATAATGATCCTACTGCTGTAAAAGAATATATGGATCTTTATAGTGATTTGCTTTATATAATATCTTTTAAAATATTAAAAACCCAAGACGAAGCACAAGATGCAGTTGTTCATGCTTTTACTACTCTTTGGTTTAAAAGAAATGATATAAATAATGATAGTGTTAAATATTATTTGGTAACCACTGTTAAAAATAAATGTCTAGATATACTTAGACAAAGAAAAACACAAAAAAATATTCTTCCTGTTATAAAACAAAATTACTATTCTGATGAGCCTAAATTTTCTGACAATGATTTAATATATGCTGAAGTTATATCTGAATTATACAAGGAAATAAATAACTTACCCTCCGAGATGATGCAGAAAATTTTTAAAATGAAATATTTGGAAGAAAAGGACCCAAATGAAATTGCCGAAATATTATCTTTAACTCCAAAAACAATATATAATACTCTTACTGCTGCTAAGAAAAAACTAACTGAAAATATTTCAAAAAAGAAAAAAAATTCTTTGTTATTATCTTTTCTAAAAAAGTCTTTCTAAAAACCTAAAATTTTAAATATTCTATTTTTTTTATTATGAAAAAGAAAACCATCAACGCTGTTTTATGTAAAAAATTTGACGATTTTCTATCTTCTATAACCGATGAAAAAATCAAATCTCTGGTAGAATCTAATTCTATAATTACAGGAGGATCAATTGCTTCAATGTTATTAAAAGAAAAAGTAAATGATTATGATATTTATTTTACTAATAAAGAAACTGTAAAAGCAGTAGCAGAATATTATGTAGCAAAATTTAAAAAAGAAAATACTCATACTCATAAAGATGGAAATAAACTTTTAATAGAAGTTGTTGATGGAGTACAAAGTAATGTAATAGGAAGTGTGGAAGGTAGAGTTTTAATTCATATTAAATCAGCTGGTATTGCTTCTGAAACTGAAACAAATGATTATCAATATTTTGAAAGTCAAAGTGAGGAAACTACAGATAATTGGGTAAATCAGGTAACAGAAAACATAAGTGAACCAGAGGAAGATGATGAAGAGACTAATTTTATTGGTATTGAAAAAGAGGAAGAAGGTGAAAGATATAGACCGATATTTTTAACTGCCAACGCCATTACTTTATCACATAAAGTTCAAATAATAATTAGATTTTATGGTGAAGCAGATAAAATACATGAAAATTATGATTTTGTTCATTGTACAAATTATTGGACAAGTAAAAATAGAAAACTAATTTTAAATCAACCAGCTCTCGAATCTTTACTATCTAGAGAATTAGTTTATGTAGGATCTAAGTATCCTTTATGTTCTGTAATAAGAACAAGAAAATTTCTTAAAAGAGGATGGACCATAAATGCTGGACAATATTTAAAAATGTTATTTCAAACCAGCAAATTAGATTTATCTAATATTGCCACTTTAGAAGATCAATTGATAGGAGTTGATGTGGCTTATTTTAGTCAATTAATTGAAGGATTGAAAAAACATATTAAGAAAGTAAACGAAGAAGCTGGCACAGAAGGTCCTGCATTTCAATTGGATTATGGATATTTAGCTTCTATTATTGACAAAATATTTTAGTTATGCAAGATCTTTTTTCTAAAGAAGAAAAAATAAAAATTTTAGAAAAATTAGGATATACAGTAAAACATGAAAATATATCTTATTGGGTAAATGTTTATCATAATGATGTAGAAGAAGTAGTTGAAAAAGTATATGTAGTATATGATTTACAAAATAATAAATTAGATTATAATTGGAGATGGCATAAAACTATTTATGAACAAGTAGATAAAGTTTTCGAGCAAGTATTAAATCAAAAATTTAAAGAGTTTTTGCTTACTTTGTTTTTATGATTACAAACAAAGTTAAACTTAGTTTACTTATCATTTCTTATTTTTATTATAGAAAATAAGAGTATGACAAATCAAGAAAAAATTTCAAGTATTATAAGGCATATTAAAAAGGTTGAGGATAATTGTAATATAATTGCCAAACATTTTGAAAAGGAAGGATTTTTAGATCTTGCTCTTTTAATGATTAAGTTAGGTAGAGAACACGACCTATCTAAATTTGATAAATATGAATTTAAAAATCTAAATTCCCAGGCATCAGAAGATAAATTTAAAATTGCCTTAGCCTTACATCAAGAAAGAAATAAACATCATCCGGAATATTGGATAAAACAAGGAGAAACAATTCACCAAATGCCTGTACCTTATTTGGCTGAAATGGTTTGTGATTGTGTTGCCAGGGCTCAGGAATTTGGTACCGATGCCAGAAAATGGTTTGAAAATGAGGCAACAGTAAAATATGGATTTAAAATGGAAGATATCATAGGTAAGGCAATTAAGGAGTATTTAGATTTATTATTACCACAGCCTTTTAAAAAATCTTCTGAAAAAGTACAATAGTTTACTAAATATTTCTTATTTTTATAATGGTTTTTCATAGGATATTGGATTTAAAAAACGGGCCAGGGTTTCTACTCAGGCCCTTTTTTTATCTAAAGTTTAGTTTCAAAACTTAAAAGTTTACTTAAGTTTATTTAATTTTAAACATAAAAATTAATAATGGAAAGGAAAGGAATGAGGGTTAGGTTTAATAAAACATATAAAGGAGAAACTTATCTTTTCTATTTAAGAGTACAGATTAATTCTTATGAGGGAATTTTAAATCGTGTAGCTTTTAATGAGGAAATTCCTTGCATTATAAGTAAAGATTTTAAGGAAATTTCAATTCCAGGTGGTATTGAACTAACAGCCTATGAAGATTGGAATGACAAAAAAACTTTTTATAAATTAAAAGTTCCCAAAGAAATTAAATCCAAACTTAAAGAATATATTTTATGCCTTTAACCAAAGAAGAATTATTAGATTTATTTAATGATTTTATCAACGAACAAGGTTTATGGAATGATTTTATTTCATTTATTGAAGAAAAAGGATATACCGAATCTGAAGTAAATGAAATTCTTCCAAATTAATTTTTTTTAAACATATGGCAAAACTTGTTCCTTTACACGAATTTAAACCTAAACAAAAGGTAACCACAAGGATAAAAGCTACTGGACAGGTCCTGGAGGGTATTATAACCGATTCTATTTGTGATCCTACATATAAGTTTGACAAAATGCCTTTAAAATACAGAAAACTCATTCCGGTAAAATGGAATAATGGAAAATATGGTGCTATTCCTTTTACAGAATTAAAAATTAAAAAATGAATAAGGAATTAGAAAATACTTTACTTTCCGAAGGATATCTTAATCTTGTAGAAAAAGGAGATAAAGGAATATGCGGATTACACAGAATGGCATTTACCACAGGTTTATTTATTGGATTGGATGAAATAGGATATGTAGGTAGATTTTGTTTTCATCCCTAAAAGAGGCAAAAGAAGCACTTGAACAATGGGATGGTAAAAAAGATCCGCCTGGAAATTGGATTAAATATAAGGGCGATGGAAAAGAATATAGCAATCCCAATTACGAAAAAGAAATTTCATATTCAAATTAAAACATTTTGATTTTTATGATAACTAAAAAATTATTTGATCAATTACCTAATGATTATCCTTTCGCTACAAGCGTTACCGATGATCCTAGATTGTATAGAGAACCAGTAAGATGGGTTGCCGTAAAGGGAATGGGAAATGATTGGGCAATCTATTATCATTTATTGAATAAAGATGCCATTGATATAATGAGAGAAGGAGATAAATGTTTTACAAAAGAAGTAGTAAAGGAATTAGTTCCTTGTGAAGAAGAAATTTTTAATTTATATAGATTTTTTTAATTAAAGGAAAGTTTAGTATAAAAAGGAGTAATAATTACTCCTTTTTTTATGTTTTAGAATTTAAATGTTGTAAGAATTTTTCTTTAAAAATAATCTTTCATACATTTAACTAAATATAACAGAACTGATGGACAAAAAATTAATTTACTTTCCTGCCTTTTCTAGTATAATAGGAGATTTAAAAAAAAATGAAGAATTATTGCCAGGATTAACAAAAAGATTTTATTCAGATGAGTACCCAGAAAAGTTTAGACATCCTTATTTTCTTTTAACCGCTGGTACCGAACATAAAAAACCAACCCTAGTAGATGATACAGGATTAAGGAATTGTACAGTCCTAGGTGATTCAGGAGGATTTCAAATCGCATCTGGAGTAATAAAATACACCGATGAAATAAGAGAAAAGATTTTTCATTGGTTGGAAAATAATAGTCATCTAGCAATGAATTTAGACTTTCCTCCTAAAATTAAATTAGAAGGAAAATTTGATTATTGTCTAGAAGAAAGTTATAAAAATTTCAAATTTTTTCATGAAAAACAATCTGGGAAAACTCAGTTTTTAAATATCCTTCAACCTGGATTACATGAAGAAGGATATGGGGTATGGTATAATAAAATGAAAGGATTTGAGTTTAATGGGTGGGCTGTTGCCGGGGCAGCAAAAATATTTTATAATTCTATATATGGATTAGCCGTATTATTACAAAATAGAGAATTTGAAAAGAAAAATAATAAATGGTTACATTTTCTTGGAGCAACAGCAATTCCTAATTTATTTATTTATAGTGCGGTTCAAATGAATATGAACAAACTATATCCTCATGTCCAAGTTACCACTGATTCTAGTAGCCCTTTACAATTTCCTGTATATGGTGATTATGTATATGGAGTTGATTATAAAGATTTAAAATTTGATTTAATTCATTTTTTAAGAAATCCTAAAAAAGAAATTGCCTATATACATAGACATAATACACATTTACATGATTTAGCTTGCCCTATTAATTGTCCCATTTGTAGTCAAATAAAATTACAAGAATTAGGTCCTAAAACTAATGTTAAATTTTTTACTTTATATGTAGGATTACATAACTTACATATGTTTACTCATGTTATTAAACAAATAGAATCCTTGGTTGGACTTCATCCTCATGCCTTGGCAAGTGTATTAGATAAAAACTTTGCTATTATTGTAGAATCTATTCATGAGATGTTTGAAAAACCAGAAAATGCTATTTTAATTTTTAAGAAGTATAAAGCTAAATATGAAAAATTTTCTAATCAATTAAAAGTTTCCCACAATAATGCTTTGATGGAGGCTTTACTTGAGGGAATTGATTTAGAAGAGGAAAAGGTAGAAGAAAAACTTTCCAAACTTTTTATAGAAGAATAAAATTTTAAATTATATGTCAGGTATATTAATTTACTCAGGTGGAATGGACTCTACTGTAATGTTAAATGAATATAAGAATAACATTAAATTATGTGTATTTTTCTTTTATGGAAGTAAACACAATAAAAGAGAATATAGATACGCTAAATGGAATTGTAAAAAATTAGGAATTAATTTAGTAAAAATCAATGTAAATAATTTCTTTAAAAATTTTAAAAGCGATTTACTTTTAAACGGGAAAGATATTCCTGAAGGACATTACACTGAAGAAAAAATGAAATCTACTACCGTTCCTTTTCGAAATGGAATATTTCTTTCTATAGCAGCAGGATTAGCAGAGAGTAATAATTTTAATACATTATATATAGCCAATCAAACCGGAAGGATTTATCCAGATAGCACACAAGAATTTATAGATGGTATAACAGAGGCAATTATGCAAGGAACGCATAACGGAGTAGCAGTAAATGCTCCTTATACTAGTTTAACTAAAAAAGAAATATCTTTAATAGGAAAAGAATTAAATATAAATTTTTCTAAAACTTATACTTGTTATAATGGACGAAAATTACATTGTGGAAAATGTAGTGCTTGTGTTAAAAGGAAAGAAGCATTAGAAGGTTTTGATACTACCAAATATGAAAATTAAAATCATATTTTTCTTGTTTAAAACAAATGATTTTTATAATTTTATAACAATATGGGACAAGTAAATAAAGGGCAATTTGAAAAATTTTTGCAAAGGTGTTATTTAAACAAAATAGTGGAAAGTTTTATTTCCGAGGTTACTGATAATGAAATTTCTACCTATTTTAAAACTGGAACTGGATTGGTAGGTGAAATAAAATTAAAGGATTTTGATGTAGTAGATTCTGAAATTACTTTTTATAATCCTGATGTGATTCTAGGATTATTAAAAAATTTAAATTCTGAAATAGACATCAAATTAAAAAAGGATGGTGATGGAATTGTAAAAGTTTTAGAAGCTCAGGATCAAAAAGGAAAAGAAATAAAATATGCCGTTCAGGAACCAGATCTAGTTGGAAAATTAGAAAATAAAAAACCCAAAGAAGTTTATTTGGTACAAATTAATTTAAATCAAGAATTAATTGATGATATTTTACAAGCCAATGCAACATTGCTTTCTCCTTCTGTTAATTTTGTTAAAATAAAGAATAAAGAAAAAGTAGAAAAATTATATTTGATTTTTGGTTATTCTAAAAATAATACTAATCAAATAAAAATCGAATTACAATATAATGGCGATATTGATGATATTGATAATATTTCTTTTTCCTCATCTTATATAACCCAAATCTTATCGGTAAATTCTAAAGGATTTATCGAAGGTACTTTAGAATTAAATGATAAATTAATAAGAATTTATTTTAAAGATAAAAATTCTGAAGCTGAATATTTTTTAGCTAAATTAAACGAACAAGGAGATTAATTTATGTCAGATTTAACTATTTCTCAAGCATTAAAGAAAAAATCAAGGCTTTTAAAAGAATATAAAGATATTCTTTCTCTCATTATTAGAGAAAATTCAAAACCCAATGATAATCCAAGATTTTACAATATAACCGATCTTTTAAAACAGGCTGAATCAAAAATGGAGGAATTAGTCAATTTAAAGACTAGTATCCATAAGGCTTCAGAACCTATGAGAGATAAAATTTTTAGAATGTCTGAGTTAAAATCTTTTCTTGGACAATTTAATAGTTTGGATGTTTTCCAAGGCAAAAGGGCAGATGGGTATCATAATACCGAAAGATTAGAATATAATGTTCATATAAATCAAGTAGAAAAAGATAAACTTATTAAGGAATATCAAAACAAAATTAATGATATTCAAGATGAATTAGATACATTTAACGCAACAACAAAAATATAAACTTAGTAAAGGAATACTGAGTAATATTTTTTTAATGTAAAATTTAAATAGTATTTTTCATAAACTACAATTTTTGAAAAATTCTATTGGCAAAATGGAAGAGGATAATGATTAATTGATGAAGTAAAAACGTATTCAAAAATAAAACTTCAAAATAATCAAAGTTCAAAGTTAATTACTCAAAACTCCATTTGAAACTGCTATTTTAAATTTTCATTATAGAATATGAAAGGTATTCTTTTTTTAAAATCCTATTCCAAAAATGCTACAATCTGGTATTTTTAAGAAAAATAACGATCTTTGGGTAGAGAAATATCGGCCTCAAAATCTTTCCGAGTATATAGGTAATTCCGATATAAAAGAAAAATTTCAAAATTTTATAAATGAAGGAGATATTCCTCATTTATTACTGAGTGGTCCAGCTGGTACTGGAAAAAGTAGTTTTGCAAATATAGTTGTGAGTCATTTAAATTGTGACTTCAAATATATAAACGCTTCTAACGAAAACAGCGTAGATACTGTTAGAACTAAAATAACAGAATTTTGTACTACCTCTAGTTTTTCTCCTTTAAAAATATTAGTATTGGATGAAGCAGATTTTATTACTGCCTCAGGACAGGCTGCTTTGAGAGCAGTTATGGAACAGTATGCAAGAAATTGTAGATTTATTCTCACCTGTAATGAAGTAGAAAGAATGATAGATGCCATTCAATCTAGGTGTCAGCATTTTATAATAATACCTCCTTCAAAACAACAGGTTAAAACAAAAATGCTTTTCATTTTAAAAAACGAACAAATTCAGTATGATGATGATGAATTAGATACAATTATTAATAACTGTTATCCAGATGTAAGAAAAACTATTGGTGCTTTACAAAAACAAATTGTTGGAAAAGTTTTAAAATTAGATAAAGAGTTTTTCAAGTTATTATCCTATCAAAAAAATATCTTATCCATTATTAAAACCAGTTCCTCTGGAAATTTATTTGAAAAAGTAAAAGAGATTAGACAACTACTTTCCGATAGTAGAGTAAAAACATACACTGAATTATACAGATTTTTATATGAGAAAATTGAAGAATATCAAAAATATGAATCCAATATTATCCCAATTATCTTAACTTTATCCGAAGGGTTAAATAATGATGCTCTTGTAGTTGATAAAGAAATCAACATGGCAGCTACTTTAATTAAATTACTTGAAACTATAAATAAATAATATGAAAAATATTTTTAGATTTAGTTGGGTTGAAATGAGTGGGGGATTTGATCAACAATGTAATATTTTAGTTGATAGTAAAGAAGAAGCTATTAAAACATTTATGATTAAGGTATGGTGGAGAAATCAATTAAAAATATTAGATCCTATTGAAGAATTTGATAAGTTAAAATATGTCTATGTAGAAAACTTAAATTCTAAATATACTAAAGAATATTTAGAAAATATGGAAATAAAAATACATTACGAAATTTAAAAAAATAAATAATATGAATGCATTAGTTCATTCCGAAAACTCAGTTAAAAGATGGGGTGGTAAAATAAAAGATTATCTAGAAATACATAAAAAAATGGATTGTAGTAAAGCCTATATCTCTGATAATAGACATAGGGCTTTGACTCATACTTTATTCTGGGTTAATGAAGTAATGATTCCTATATTTGGTGATTATATTATTTTAAAAAATAAAAAGAAAATTTCTGTAAAAGATATTTGTGAACAACATATTCTTGAAGATTATAGATTAAAATTTATTCCTACTCCTCAGGATTTTATTCAAGAAATGGAAATGAAAGAATGGATGGAAAATGGAAAAGGTATTTGTCCTTCTGCTATTAAACTATATCCAGAATTAAAAACTATTGAAGATTTAAAGAAAGAAAAAGAATTAAAAAAGGAAATAGAAAAACAAAAAGAAGAGATAGTTAAAACTGGTCTTGATTTTACTTTTATGCCTGGAATGGATAATAAAATATTAGATGGTAAACGCGGAAGGCAAGGCGGAAGTAAAGTAATTGATTAAAAAATGAAATCAATTGCTATAATAAAATTTAATGGTGGTAAACTAGCTTTACTTTGTTCTAAATGTTCTGTTATTATAAAAATTGGAAGAAATTTTACTGAAAAAGAAATTAAGTTTTCTAGAGGTGAAATTTTAATTCCTGCTTTATATTGTGATAATTGTAAAAAAAATTTGGTTATGAATTTAAAAGAAGTATTTTCAAAACAAAATATTGAGAAAAGATTAAAAGAAATAATAATAAATGAATATGGTGTTGATCATGATATTAAAATTGCCATATTAAAAACAAATGGTAAATATAATGATGAAACCTATGATTATAAACCCATTTTAATTTTAATTGATAAAGATTATAATGAATTATATCATGAAATAGATTTATCAGAATTACTTCCTAGCAGAAAAGATCAAGAAGATTATGAAATTGAATATGAAGATATACTTACAATAAAGGATTTAACTATAAAATTTTAAAAATCTTTTATGGAAGAATATAGAAAAATTACCGAGGTAGAATTTGAGGAAATAATATTATTATATAATAATATTTCGTTTGTTAAAAACGGTAGAAAATTTGTTAGTTGGTATTTTCCTTCTACTGCTCATAAGGTATATGTAAAAGCCAATAGCGAATACAATGATAGTAATTATGATTTAAGACCTAAAATTATTGTATTAGACAAAGAAGGAAGTGAATTAACACCTACCGAAGAAATCAGTGATTATATGATTGCCTATGATATTTGGAATATAAACGATTTAGAAAATGCACGTGAAGTAGATGATTTAGTATTTTATATGGAATCATCTACATCTATTCCTGAACTTTATATAAAAGTAGATGGCGAAGAAGAAAATAACATCTGAACTAAAATCTGAAGGCGCTAATATTTTTACTATAATAGGTTATTTAACTTTTGATAAGAAAACCTGGGATGAATTAACTATTCCAGAACAAAAATTATTTAACCTTTATATGATTATGAGATTTTTATCTATGGAACCTGAGTTAATCGATACCTTAAATATAATTCAAAAATACGGAATACATAATCCAGAACCAAAGTATGCTTATACTTTACTTTATTATTTATTGCCACAATCGAGACTATATTTAAAATATATAACATCGAAAAATGATGTACCAGAAAAAGATTTAAAAATATTAATCAAATATTTTCAATTATCAAAAAGAGAATGTGAAGATTATTATCAAATTTTAAATCAAACAGATTCTGGAAAACTAGTATTAGAGAATTTGAGAATAAATTATCAATATGAAAAATTCTAACGAAGAAATTTATTACTATAAAAATAAACCTTATCGAATTTTTTGTAAAAGTAAGATCAAAATTAATGGTACTTGGGAAGAAGTAATTATCTATGAATGTTTATATGAAAATTCTGACGGCAAATATTGGGTGAGATTCGATGATGAGTTTTATTTTTTATTTCGAAGTGAATAATATTTAATGGCGAAAAAATTTAGACTTGAAGATTATTATACATTTAAAAATGTTACTCCTAGGTCCTTAGAACAGGATAATTTAGTCTTTTTTAGTTATCATAGCCCCAATGGCGTTCATGATAAAACTCCTCTTGTATATGTCCTGGAAAAGCAATTGGATAGATTTTATGGTTTAAACTTACACTATGATAGTTTGGAATTACAAGAAGTAATTCAAAATATTCAAGTTAAAACAAACACTTTTCTTGAGAAGGAATGGTATAAAAAATATCCAGAAAAAAAGAAGCAATTAAAAGAATCTAAAGCTAAGTTTACCAAACAATTACTTGAACCTAAAGATCTTAAGGAATTTAGTAATAGATTTCCTAAAAGAGATTTAGAAAAATATGTTCTTAAAAGAAAAAATACAGATACCATGAGATGTTATTTATATGTTAGAATGAATCAAGTTAGTAAATTAATATTCAAAATATGAAAAAATTTAAAAGTTCATATGAAGTATTAACAGAAAGATTAATTAAGGAAAATAAAATTACTATAATTTCAGCCAAAGAAAGTATTAAAATTACCAAAGCAATAAATCAAGAAATACAAAATATGCTTAAAAAGACCTGATGTATAAAACATTTAAATACATATTTCAAATCTGTGTATTAATTTATCTTTTTATAATTTCTATATTAACTTTAATAGGAATATTAAAGTTCATTTTCTTATTATGTTAGTTAATCATAATTCTATTTTAAAGATTGAGGGTTTAACCTACATTCCAGATTTTATAAGTGAAAAAGAAGAAAAAGAATTAATTAAGGAAATTGATAATAGTATTTGGTTAACAGATTTAAAAAGAAGAGTTCAACATTATGGTTATAAATATGATTATAAAGCCAGGCGAATAGATATATCCATGAAAATAGGCGAATTGCCTTTATGGACAAATAAATTAACAGATAGTTTAGAATATATATTTAAAGATAAACCAGATCAGTTAATAATTAATGAATACCTACCCGGGCAAGGAATATCAAAACACATTGATTGTACTCCTTGTTTTACTAATGTTGTTGTATCTTTAAGTTTGAATAGTTCTTGTATAATGTATTTTACAGATTGTATTGATCAAACCTTACAAGTTCCTTATTTATTAGAGCCCAGAAGTTTAGTTATATTGCAAGATGAAGCTAGATATAACTGGATGCATAGTATTAAGCCAGTTAAAACAGATATTTATTTTGAACATAAACTTGAAAGAAATAGAAGGATTTCTTTGACTTTTCGAAAAACAATTTTAATTTAATGTTATGAATTGGATTAAAAAACTTTTTAGTAAGAAAATTAAAACTACACAAGTTAATACTATCGCATGTACTAGTTCTAGAATATGCCCTAAATGTAAAAGTAATGGAGGTTTTTTCTTTTATGACAAAGGATTTTTAGATATTAATTCCGAACCTTTTTATTTATGTGAAAATTGCTGTAAAAAGACTACAATTGAAGAATATGAAGAATTTGTTAGTTTAAATCCTCAAGAAAAAGATAAAAAAGAAATTCATGTAGAAGTTTAAAAAATTTTTTTTAATAGTTAATGAGGATAAATATTTTAGTAAAAATTTTAATTATTATTGGAATAATTATTATCCTACCGGGATTCACTATTTTATTTTTAAGTATAAGTTTTGATTTTGATTTTGATAAAGAGACAGCTATTTTTTTGATTTTATTAACTTTAATAGGAATAAGTATAATTATTTGTGCTGGTATAATTGATTTTATAGAATATTATTCAAAATAAAAAAGTAAAAATGTATTACGACGTAAAATTACAATGGCTTCAACCAAAAGACGGAACAGATGAAATGGAGAAAAAGAAAAAAACGTTTATTGTAAATGCTTTAAGTTGTATGGAGGCTGAAGGAAAAATACTAAAATGGATTCCTTCTAATTATCAGGATGCTGTTGTTAAAGGCACTACTGAATCCAAAATTGTAGATTTAAAAATGGATAATGAATCAGAAGATTGGTGGGAAGTAGTTATGGCAGATGAAAATGAAAAAGGTAAATTAATACCCTTTATTGTTGTAATTAATGGCACTAATCATTTAGAAGTACTAAAAAGAATTAATACATTATATTCAACATCGGAATTTGAAAGTATTAAAAAATACAAGAAAATAGTTGATGATGATTTAATATCCTCTTTGCCTATAACCAGCATAGTTAAAAAAGATAATATAGTAAATGCCTCAATTGAGGATGATGATACACCATTTTAAATAATTAAAAATTTTTTTGTACCTTAATGAATAATAATTTAAATTTAGACCTTAATTCTAAATACGTGGGGAAACAAATAAAGTATAAAAAAGGTAATAGGGAATATAATGTTATCATTACTAAAAGACATAATGATGAGTTTTTTGAAGGCCATACAAAATCTGGTAAAAAGATTTTTTTGGTTAGAAAATCCCTCGTTGTGTCACAATTATCAAATCTTCAGTAATCAAGAAATTATGGATTATAAATTAGTTTATAGAGATGATATAACTGATGAAGAAAAAGAAATTTTAATAGAGGATGTTACTTCTTATGAATATAATACAAATGGTTGCGTGAATGGTGATACGATAAAATATAGAAATATAAAATTCTTTGACTCTGAGGATGATATTTTACTAGAAATATTTAATATTCATGTAATAAGAATTCAGGCTTATTGATAATGTTCAAAGAATTTATTAAAGGTATCACAATCATCATCTTGAGTACTTAAAAAATCTGCCATTTCATTTCCTTGAACACCATTGTGTCCTTTTACCCATTCTATTTTTACTGATCCTCCATTTTTTTCTATTAATCCAGCATATAAATGCGAACCACTAATAAGTTCTTTGATATATGTTTTATTAATTTTCCAATTTCCTTCAAACCAATTTTTAACACCTGTATAATCTGAATATATAATCAAATTATAACTAGTGTCTTTAAATTTTTGTAATACCTTATAAAGGGCAACTACTTCTAGGGTAGGATTTGAAATATCTACTTTTTCATTGTATTTTTTCTTATAATATTCTTTTACTTTTAAACTATCAACTGGTTGAGATAGTTTGTACTCTCTTCCTTCATATTTAAACCAAGCGGAATATTTTAATTTTCCTGAAGTATGTTTTAAATGAGAACCATCTGTATAAATATGTAAAGTAGGTTTAATCGATTCTATTTCTTCTTTAATCCCCATCTTCATAAATTCTTATAGGTTTAATAATATCATCCACTAAATCAGAAAGTAATTCAGGAGCGGTAATTATACATTCATCACTTTGTAGTATAATTTCACCTAAAGTAGCTTCATGTTTAATAATCCATTCTTCCAGTTTTTTGATTACTGCTTTTTTCTTTTCAGTAGTCCAATTAATTTCAACTTTCATATATTTTTATTTATTGGCACTCCTACACTATCGCTAATAAACTTTCCGCAACCCTTTAATGGACATTCAACATAAGACCCATCTCTGTCAGATTTAATATCTTTTAATTGATATTCAAATTCTGTTTTACAACTACCACAAGTAACCCTATACCATTGATTTTCTGATATATTATCTAAACTACCTTCTTTTATAATTCTCATTTTATTATTTATTTTCAAAAATGTATTTTGGTTCATAGGACTCATCATATCCTGGTTTATCAAAATTAACTTTCCATCCAACTTTTCTGTATAAATCTTCAAAATCCATTTGTTTTTCTGCAAAAAGTTGTTTTTTTATACTAACTATTTTTTCATCTTGTTCTATTCCTTTTACTTTAAAAAATTCTTCTAACACTTCTTTTTGTAAAATAGTAATACTAACACCATGGGAATCGTTCAGATTATAATTTTTTACCAAAAGGTTATTTACAGCCTGAATTATATCAGGTTCAAATTCTTCTACTTTCTTCTTTCTAACTTCTTCTGGACTAAGAGCTTTATTTTCTTGATTCATTAGTTTTTATTTTAATCCCCTAAAAAATACCGGAGGTATGAATCTCTTAATTTTTTCTTTTAATACTCCATATTTATCATTGGTTCCCTTTCTAGCCTTAAACCAAGTAGGATAATTACTATTTCCGTCCTCCTGGGGCCTGCCATTGGTATAATAATACATAGCAATACTCTTTCTACTCATTCCAGGAGGGCAGGATAAAGGGTTAGGATGCCCATGATTACTAGTGGCATTAGTAGAGAATACCGCTAATCTATTGAAAGTAGGCAATATTTTAACCTCGGCTTTGGACATATCTTTATTCCATAATTCAAAATGTCCTCCATATTCCTCCCTCCAATCCTTGTTTAGATAAACCAAGACATTTAATCTTCTATCTAGTTTATTCTTTGGATGCTTCATAAAATCACTATGTATTTTTAACAATCCTCCAGGCATGATTTGATGCATTCCCGCCCCTTCTAAACTTTGATCTACAATCAAATTTTCAATACCAGTTAAGTTTTCCAAAAATCCTACAAAGGTTTGAGAGTTTAAAAATCTAATAAACTCTTTAATTCTTGGAGGAAATAAACCTTCGTCATTACAAGCTAGTTTTATTTCATTTAAATTTCCAAAGGTATACCAATCTATGTCATTTTTACTTGGAAAGGCTTGTTCTACTAAACTTAATTCATCATTATTAAAAATATTATCTAAAATAATATGAGGAAAAGGTTTAGCAGAAATATACTGTTTATAATTCTTGATACCTAATTCATTCCAATTCATTAAATTATTATTTTTATATTAAAATCTTTAAAACAAAAAATAAGAAAAATCCTAACATAATTTTTTTTAAATGTTTAATTCCTTGAACCCTTAAATTACCAACAGTATTAGGACTAATATTTAATAGTTCTGCAATTTGAACGTAAGTTTTATTTTCAAAATAAATCATTTTTAATACTTTAATGCTTTTTATTGGTAAATTAAATACATTGTCTTTTAAATTACGTAAAGCATTTAAATATTCTATATCTAATTCATCATTTAAAAAATCAGTTTGTGTATATAAATTAATGGCTGATTTTTTATCTACATTATCATGAAATTTTCTGTCTCTTAAAGAATTTAAAGATATTCTTCTGGCAATTTTAAATAAAAAAAATTTAATATCATTTAAGTTATTAAAAATATAAGAATCTTTTATTCTAAATAATTTTTCAAAAGATTTTATTGCATTATCTTGTGCTTCATGTAAATGTTTTGTTATTTTATTACAAACAAATACTACGTTAGTATAAAATCTTTCGAAAATTTCTGAGTAGGCTTTTTCTATACCTAATTTAAATTCACTTAGCAGTAAAATATCATTATTTAGATAATTATTAGATATAGAATATTTCATAAACTATTTTTCTTAAAGATAATATAAATTTTAGAAGTTATTTTATGTTTTTTATCTTTAATTGCCTAGTATATTTATATGTGGATATTATAAAACACGCCCTATGATGTCAAGATCAGGGTATTTCAAATGTAACAAAGTGTCGGGATAGGAGGTAATAATATTATTCACTGTATTCATTTGAAATTTATTCCCTGTTGTATTTAAAGGTACCGAAGAATTGTTTCTATATCTACCTATTTCTTTGATAGAATATTGTTTTCCAGTTTGTACATCAAAATCAAATATATTATAAAAACTAAGGTCCACAATATTTACTACGCCATTTATTTCTTGTAAAATAGCAGATACATTAGATACAAATATAGGTTGATTTATCTGCCAATTAAATACATTAAAATAATTTCTTAAGGCAGTCAAGCAATCAATTAAAACTTTTTGTTTGTTATTTTTATCAGCAATAATAGTAAAATTAACTTGAAAATTAACTACATTGGCATCTACTATATCAATCCAATCACCAATTATTCTTTTTGTTTTCAAGTAATTGGCAATATTTAATTTCAATAAAGTATTTGGAGATTTGAGTATTCCATTACTATCTTTATAAATAGTTAAGGGAGTATAATCTTGGTCTATTCCTAATACATATAATCTACATTTTTCGCCTACCCATAGGGAGGGAGTATTATTTAATATAGCATCAGAAGTTTGAGCATAATTTAATACTGTACCATCGGTTTGAATTACTACATCACTGGTTGATAATCCTCCAATAAAAGATTGTATTTGTGCAATTAATAACTCTCTATCAATAGTAGTTTGTAATCCAGATAATACGCCAAATTGAGTAGTTAAATAATTTTGAATTTGTGTTAGATTTAAAACCCTAGGTTTTATTTCCTCAAAAGATATTCTAAAAGGTTGTCCGAATTGTGAAGGCATTTTTGCCACCAAAGATTTTACATCTTCATAGGTTACGGCTCTATCGTTGGCTGCAAATACTTTCCCGGTTAATTGTCTTAATTCATCATTACTTAAAAAATCTTGACCACCAATAGCTGGTATAGTAGATACAATAGTTAAAGAATTCCTAACATTTTCTAATACACCTAAATTAGCAGATGACGGAGGTGTTACAAAGTTTTTATTAATAACAGTAAAAGTTTGATTACCATTATTATTTGTTTTTACTCCCGCACCTGTTCTATATTTAATAAACAATGTGGAATCAGTTGGAGGAATTTCTCCTAAAGCCATATTGTTTAGAATTTGATTTAATGAAAAATTGGCTAAAGTTGCAATATCATAGGTTTGAACTAATTGATTCCAATAAGAGAAATCTACCAAAGTACTTCCAAATATTAAAGTAGTTACATTATTTACATCTTTTCTAACTATAAATCTTTTTGGAATATTTACCCAGTCACCATAATTAACTGTCATATCAGTATAGGCATTAATTATATTTTGTAAATCCTGGGATAAAGAATCAGTAGTGATAGGAGAAAAAATTTGGTTCTGTGCTAAATTTTCTACTTGTACATAAACTTGATTAATATCTCTAAAAGTATCATCTGTAGGAATATCGTAGGTATTTCCTGGAACTGATACTACCCCTAATACTTGAGTAACCTCATCTTCATTTATTACTATTTGCATAAAAGGTTGGGCTGTGGAAGAAGAAACGTAAAATCTTTGTATTTTTGTTTCACCAGCTATTAAAGTAATAGTTTTTTGAATAGTAAAATTAATCAATCTATTATTTGAGTCTAGATTTGGTATAATAGTCCTTAAATTTGTATCACTAAAGTTAATTTCATCTAAACATTCAAATATTACACCATTGGAAGATTGAACCTGTAATCCTGAAGAAATAGCAATTAAATAATTTGGGTCGGGCATCATAGCACTCCCATCAGAAGTTGGCACCCCAGGTATTGTTATAGAAATAGTAGCTTGAGTAGTAGAGGGTTTAGGAAAATAATTATAAAATCCTAGATCGTTAGCTCCTCTAATAAGACTTTCTTTATTTTGAGCAGATTCTCGATAAGCTTCATTAAATGCTTTATCAGTTGAATAACTAAGTGTGTCGCCTAAATAACTTAATAACTCGATGTAAAAAACATCGGGGCTCGCATCATTCAAATAAGCAAAAAGATCAGAATGCCTAGTTTGAGCATAATTTATCAAATCTTGACGAAAGGAACTAAAATCTCTACTTAAATAATTTATTTGTAAAGGTGTACTATTTTGTGGGCCTTGAGCCATTAATTCTTATATTTTATTTAAATTATCAAAAAGAGAAGGCAATTGCATTATCAATTGACTAACATTTAATTGATTGGGCGTAGTAAATGTAATAGTTAATATTAACGAATAAGTATTATCTAAAAATTGCGGTACAAGAGTAACTCCAACAAAATCTACTCCTGGAAATTGTTCACTTAATTCAGTTTTAATTTCTGCAGCTAAATTGGGTAATTGTTCTTGTGGGATCAATTGATATAATAAATCTGGAACAATAGAACCTGAAGGATTCCCTACTCTACTTCCTTTTCTAGTTAAAAGAAATATTCTAATTGCAGATAATAAAGTATCTTCAACAGTTGTTGTTCTTTTTAAACAATTATTAACATTATCTATATTAAAAGGAAAATATGCTGAAGCACTTTGTTGCATTTAAAAAAGTTAGTTAATTGTAATTTTTTGACTATTACCTATTTTTTTCAATTTAGTCAATTCTGATTTTAATCTAGTTAATTCTGTGAGTAATTGAGAAGCATGTTTGCCAGGAATACAAGGTCCAACAGGTGAAATTGCAGGGCTAGTATTTAAAATAGCAACTATTTTTTGTATTAATACCATTTGAGCATCTAAATAATTGTATAAGGTTTTATCAAATACAGGATGATAATGTGTTGAATAACCTTTTTTAGATAAAATATTGATTTGATCAGCTGCTGATAAATCATAGTTTTTAGTTAAAGTTATACTTGTTTCATTATCCCCCTGTTTATAATTTTGTACAATAATTAGATTAAATTGATTCAATTCAATTTTATTATTCCCTCTACCTCTAATACCCATTTTGTAATTTATATTGGGATTAACATTATATAAATTATCTGTAGGTGTAAAGGTATTTATATTCAAAGAATTGTTCGCATTCAACCAATTGCTCAAGGATTGTTCTTCTGGGGTTAATCTTTCAAATAAATCAGTGGCAGATAAATTACTAAGGGAATTAAAATACAATCTACCAAAATAAGGAGTTTTTGTATCAAATATAGCTACTACTACAATACTATTATTTTCTGGAGAATCTTCATATCTATTTGAGGCTGGTAAGCAAAAAGGTAATTTAGAATCTCCATCAGTTTTAGTAGAATTTAAATAATAAATGTCATCAATAACTGGTATTCTAACCTGTATTCTATTTAAATTTTGTGGATCTTTGTTATTTATTACTTGACCAAAATAAAAAATTCTTGAATAAGCAGTTTTTTTCTGTAAAGTTTGATCTAATACTTTAGACTTTATAGTATCCGCAATATTTAAGGAATTTATATACATTATTCAAAACTAGTATGTTGATGTTCGTGATTTTTTTGTTTTTCCTGTAGTTTTATTATTTCCTTACAAATATTTTCTAGGTGTAATAATTCTTTATCTATATTACTTTTTACTTTAATACTTTGTTGTATTAAATAATCAATTCTATTTTCAATTTCTTTTTTATTATGCATTTAATTTTCATTTTCTGTTTCTTCATCCATATCTACTCTATTATCATCAATATCCTCATCTTCGTCATAGGTTTCATATGTAATTGGTTGAATTGTTAAATTTTCTTTCATTTCTTCAAGATATTTTGCCATAGATTTTGCATCTGGCATATTTCTAAATGTATCATCGGTTTTAGGATGTGAAAGAAGCATCTTTTCTTTTTCACCAACTCTTGTTTTAATAAGAGCCAATAGTTTTATTTGTCTATCTCTGGCACTACCTTTTACTTTTAAAGCCTCATTATAAAGAGGCCCATAAACCATTTTATTATCTTTACTAGCGTAAAGATCTTCAACATACATATCTACATTATTTTGAGCTTCTTGTAAATCTTCTCTACAACCCTGCAATATTTCATAAAAGAGACTATTTAATTCATTTTCAGTCCCTGATATTTTCTTTTCTTCGCTCATTATGTAATTTTTTATACCTTTCACTATCTTCCTTATCCATATATATCTCAAAATCTTCCATACTAACGACTCTTTCTAATGGGTCCTCATTCTCATCTATTAATTCACCGTTTTCATCATATTTTAAAGGAATAAAATCATTTAATTTATTTTTATCTTCAAGTTCTTCATCCAATAATACATCAATATCTTTATCATTAATATCCTCATCATTGGGTTCGGAAAAATTTGATATTTCAATTTCTTCATCCTTCTCCTCAATATTTTTATTTAATATTTTAGGGTTAATTTTTTGAAGAACTGATATTTTAAATTTCTTAAATAAAAAACTTACTTGTTGTTGTTTTAAACCAGTGTATATTGTTAGAATTCTCATAAATTCATTTTTTTTCATAAATTCTAACTTATGCCACTTTGATAAAATATATTTAAGATATACACCTATTTTAATTAGATCTTGATCGACTTTATCTTTTTTCTCTTCTTGTTTTAATACTTCATCTATTTGTTTAATTATTTTTTGTTTTGTTTCCTCAAAAATACTTTCTGGAGTATCAAAGTAAACATCTTGTTTATCATAATTACTCATCATTTTTAAAGTATCTTCAGATAATATAGACAAATCAATAGAACTTTCAACATCGGCTTTATTCTTTAGAATTTTATTATGTTTTTTAATTTGTTCGAGAATAAAGTTTTTAGCCATAGTTGAAAAATAACTATAAGCCTTAACTGGTTGACCATTTTTGCCTATTCTATCTGGCTGGAATTTGTTAATCTTTTCAATTAATCTAAAGAAAGTATTTTCGATTAATTCTTCTCTATTCAATCTACCTAAATAATGAAACTTTTGCATTTCTAACACGCCCGAAATAATTCTTCGAAAGGCAGGCTCAATTATTTCTTCAAATAGATAAACTTTATGTTCATTGGGTGTATCAGAATTATTAAACTTTACAATTGCTTCTTCTTGTGCTTCAGCGAAATAAATTCCTCTTTTCTTAACTATTGAATTGTCTAGGAATAAATCTAAATAACTTTTGTTTTGTTGGTTCTTGCTTCTTTGCATTCATAAAAAAATATTAATTTTTTATTTCAAAAATTTGTTTAAAACAATTGATTTTTTCTTCTTTAGAATAAGTATTATATGATAAATCAGATTTTAAAATCATAGAAATTTTAGGAACTCCTTTTATTGAAGTTAATTCCGTTAATTTTTTTATCATGTAATAATGTTGATAAATTTTTAATTCCTTATTATAAATTTCTTCATTTAGAATTAATTGATATGGTATATATGCTCCATACAATGTTACATCTAAATGTTTATTTAAATCTTCTTGTTCTAAAGAACCATAAACTGCATTTTCTGAATTAAATAAAGAAGAATTTAATACTCCTTTTGTTTCTTTATTTTCAAGTACTATTAATGGCAATAAAATAGTCTTAGAATCAGTTTTATAACTACTTACTAATTCTTTTGATTTTTCTGTAAGTAATGAACCATTAGGTATTATACAAATATAATCAAATAAATCTTTTTTGAAGATTAATTGATTTAATTTACAATACGCATTTTCAAATTCAAAATCTGAAAAATTGGTAACAAATAGTAGTTCATCTTTATCATTTAAATTCTCTATAATAGATGATTCGGTTTGCTTATCAATTTTATTTTCTCCATCTTCAATTACTAAATACAAAGTTTTCATTGTTGTATTATATTATGTGTTTTACTTATTATTTCTCGCGTTTGATTATTAAAATCTATGGTACTATAAATTAATTCTTTTTCTGTGTTACTTACAATAAAAGTTCTTAGTTCTAACCATTTATCCAAATCTTTTAAATCATTAATTGAATCTTGGATAAAATAATCAAAAGGTTCAATTTGACTTTTTAATAAATTAATATTTAATTTACTTTTAACTATTATTTTACTATTTATT